>JRYC01010544.1_pt1 | contig 12217 bp, 11 predicted proteins | sample 235301 | NCBI WGS metagenome assembly JRYC01 (sample SAMN03074211, study PRJNA261470) | activated sludge metagenome | biome: Common Effluent Treatment Plant; feature: Wastewater; material: Activated sludge; isolation source: activated biomass of a common effluent treatment plant treating...
ACGCCGACGACTAGCTGATCTCGTTCCAGATCAAATTGTGCGTTGCTGGAAGCCAGGCGCAAGACGGACAAAACGTGCTCAGCCAGCCCCGGATCCATCAGAGTTTTTCCTTCAAGTGGAGGTAGTAATCCTGAGCGAAAACGGTGACCGAGAAATGATACTTGCACAGATCGCGGAACACATCGGAGTTCATGATGCCAGAGTGAAAAGCTCATCTGCAAACCGGACAATCAAGGATCGGTGGACCAGTTTATCGAGCCACCGCTCGGGAATGCGCTCTTCGCCGTAGTGTGCGCCTGCCAGTTGCCCATAGACGGCCGCAGTCGTATCGGCATCATCCCCCAGATTAGCGGCCAGCAGGCAACCTTCTTCAAATGACTCGGACTTGTAGAACGCCCATAGCGCCGCTTCCAGGGAATCAACTACAAAACCGCTGCCCCTGATTGCAGGAGGGAGTTTTTCTTTGAATGAGCCGGCAGCGATCACTGCGATCTGTTCCGGAAAATCATCGGCTCGCCATTGTCCTTTCGAGGGCTTGTAGAATGGGGACAGTAGTTCAGACTTCGTAGCGCCATTTAGTGCGCCAACGATCAGGCCGCCAAGATAGCGACAAGCGGCGATACAAGTCGGCGCACCGTGGGTCGTGCGCGAGCTTTCGCCGCTCATTTCTATAGCCAATTCAGGATTGCGCGCGAAGAACATAGGCACGGGTGCCAGACGCATGATACTCCCGTTGCCGGCACTGAACGGACTAGTCGAACCGGCAATCGGGTTTCCAGTTTGCTGGAAACGGTTTAGAGCAGAATCGACAGTATTGCCGATGTCGAAACATTCCCCGTTGCTGCTCAGATGGCCGTTGTCGCGCCAATTGATATAGCGTCGCATCTGATCGCTCGTGTCAAAAGACCGGCAGAGGATCAGGCTTTCGGCCAGGCAGAGGGCCATAGATGTGTCGTCAGTCCATTCGCCTGGCCTGAGTCCAAACGGGCCACCGCCGACCATGTCGGCGATGGGGAGAAATGTGCCGGGAGGTTTGAATTCGAGGGTAGTGCCTACGGCATCGCCTGTGGCCAGGCCCAGGAGGGAGCCGCGGAAGCGTTCGCGCGTTGCGTTCATTTTGTAGTAGGGCGGGTGGGACTCGAACCCACATGGGTGTTACCCCGGCGGATTTTAAGTCCGCTGCGTCTGCCATTTCGCCACCACCCCATTCGAGGTAGAAACCCTATTTTACCCGTCTATGCCGCTCTCAACAACCGCCGTGCTCATGGCGATTCATACTGCTATACTCCGCCGTGAGAATAGTTGGGAGGTGGACTTGTGCGGCAATACCTTGATTTGATGCGCCATGTCATGGAAAACGGCACGACCAAGACCGACCGCACCGGCGTGGGGACGATCAGCGTCTTTGGTTATCAGATGCGTTTTGATCTGGCAGCGGGGTTTCCTCTGCTGACGACCAAGAAGATGCACATGCGCTCGATCATCTATGAGCTTCTGTGGTTCCTGCGCGGGGAAACGAATGTGCGCTACCTGCGGGAGAACGGCGTGACGATATGGGATGAATGGGCCGATGAGAGCGGCGAGCTGGGGCCGGTCTACGGCCGACAATGGCGCTCATGGGATGCGGCCGACGGCACGACCATCGATCAGATCGCTGATGTAGTGGAGCAAATCCACGCCAAACCCGACTCGCGCCGCCTCATCGTCAGCGCCTGGAATGTGGGCGAGATCGACGACATGGCTCTGCCGCCATGCCACTGCTTGTTCCAGTTCTACGTCGCCGATGGCCGGCTCTCCTGTCAGCTTTACCAGCGCAGCGCCGACATCTTCCTCGGGGTGCCGTTCAATATTGCTTCCTATGCACTCCTGACGCAGATGATGGCGCAGGTAGTGGGCCTTCAACCCGGTGAATTTGTCCACACTTTCGGGGACGCCCATCTTTATTTGAATCATTTGGAACAGGCTCGCTTACAGTTGTCGCGTGAGCCATATCCGCTGCCGGCGATGCGTCTGAATCCCGCTGTGCGATCGATATTTGATTTCGATTATGCCGACTTCGAGTTGCTCAATTACCAATCCCATCCGCGCATTGCTGCGCCGATCGCGGTCTAGGAGGTTCGATGACTCCTGATCCCCGTATCGCGTTTGTCGTGGCTATGGACGAGAATCGACTCATCGGCCGCGACAACGATCTGCCGTGGCGATTACCCGATGATATGGGCTGGTTCCGTCGCCAAACGATGGGAAAACCGTGCATCATGGGGCGCAAAACCTATGACTCGTTGCCGGAACGATTTCGGCCGCTGCCGGGACGACTCAATATCGTGGTCACTCGCAACCGGGAATACGAGGCGCCCGGCGCGGTCGTTGTCCATTCTATTGGCGATGCGATCAGGGCTGCGGGGGGTGTGGAGGAAATTGCCATCATCGGCGGGGCGGATCTCTTCCGGCGACTGCTGCCGATAGCAGATCGTCTCTATCTCACGCAAATCCACGGCGCGGCCGAGGGCGACGTGTATTTTCCTCAATTTGAGATGGATGATTGGGATGAGGTTTTTCGTCAGGAGCACCCGACCGATGAGCGCCATCGCTTCGCCTTTACCTGGCTCATCCTTGATCGGAATCGCGACGATGCTCAACGAGTCTCCTGATTTTGTATGCCTTACGACGGTTATCCGTATTGTCGCTTCTCGCCCGGTAACCCTTGAAATTTGCCGCTATATCCTGTAGTTTATAGCGTGCTTGGTAGGCAAATACTTATTTGCATGCCTGCTATATACTCAGTAGACTTGTTCGACTAGTAGAAATCCTTATGCAGGTTTGATTCCCCATGGAACCGGAACTGATCACCATCATTGAAGGCCCAACCCCCGATTTTATGCCCAACCCCCAAGGCTGGATGCAATCGGTGTATGAAGGGCCGCAGGAAGCTGATGTGGCGCTGTGCCAATTGCGGACGGGCAATGGCAGCGACATTGTAGAGCGCTGCCAGCGGGCGTGGCAGGAAGGGCGGCCCGTTCGCCTCGATTACCCCGATGACCTGCGCCTGCGCCAGCAGGTGGATGTCGTCGCCCTTCGCCTGACTCAAATCGAGGAGGGGGAGGTGCTTCTGCTCTGGGTCGCGATACTCTGGGAAGAGGAAGGCGACGAAGAGGGTGAAGTAGACGACGACTTTGATCCGGACATCCCTTTCTAAGTGGCTATCTGATTGAATAATGAGTAAGGCGGCGATGAGTTACGAGACGATCCTGTATCAAGTGAGCGATGGTGTAGCCACTATTACCCTCAATCGCCCCTCCAAGCTAAACGCGTTCAATGACCAGATGATAGGCGAGACGACTGACGCTTTCAAGAGCGCTGGTCGTGATGCGGCCGTGCGTTGTGTGGTGATCACCGGCGCGGGGCGTGGGTTTTCCTCCGGCCAGGACCTGGGAGATTTCCAAGGTCGCGGAGAGGATGTCTCCATCGGTGAACACCTTCGACATGGCTACCACCGCCTTGTCCGGCAAATGGTCGCTTTGGAGAAACCCATCATCGGCTCGATTAATGGCATCGCCGCCGGCGCGGGCTGTGGCGTGGCGTTGGCAACCGACATTCGCATCGCCGCGGATAGCGCTTCCTTTATGCTGGCGTTCAGTCGTATCGGGTTGATTCCCGATAGCGGCACGAACTGGTTCCTGCCCCGACTCATCGGCTATGCGCGCGCTTATGAGATGGCGCTAACGGCCGATCGGGTTCCCGCTTCCCGCGCTCTGGAGTGGGGGATGGTGAACTACGTCGTTCCGGCCGAGCAGTTACCGGAGATTACTGCTGCCTGGGCGCGTCGTCTGGCCGATGGTCCGACGCTGGCCTTTGGTTTGACCAAGCGGGCGATGAATCGCGGTTGGGACATGACTCTGGATGAAGCGCTGGAGTATGAAGCGCACTTGCAGGAAGTGGCCGGCCGCAGCAAGGATAATCGCGAAGGCATCGCCGCGTTTGTGGGAAAACGGGAGCCGAAGTTCGCAGGCAATTAGGAGCGCGACGCTATCTTTCTGCCACCAGCAACTGATCGCCCGCCACGACAAAAATCCTCATCGGCGAGCCGGTGACCGCAAAATCGGCCGCTTTCGTCAGCACATCACCCCCCGCGGCGTCCAGAATGCGATATTGTGTCAATATCGTGCCGCCACGGGATAGCTGAATCAGGCGACCGCTGCCGGGGTCGAGGACAAAGATAGACGCATTAAGACCGGTGCCGACGATCTTCACCGCTACCGGCGCGATAAGGGGCGTCATCAAGCCGTTCTGGGCCAGCGTGCTCTCATCCCATTGGACGCGGCCTGAGCGTGTGTCGTAATAGCGGATTCGGCCGTCTCTATACAAGACCAGCAGACTGCCGTCATCGGCGTAGAGATCGAAGTCGATAGCTTGCCCCAGATCCGCCTCGCCGCTAAAGAAGATCGATTCATCCCCCTCGAACTGGGCATAGCCCGATGACGCGTAATACTTCCATATCTTCTGTGCGCCTGTATCCAGCACATAGAGACGATCCAGGTAGGTAGACATCGCCGTAGGGTTGATCCATTCGGCGCTGTTGCCCAAAACGACCCCGCTGATATCTCCCAGGTTGGGATAATAGCTGAACAATCCTCCGGTGGTGTCCAGCATGCCGATGGAGTCGCGCGTGGCTGATGTGCTGCCGGGTAGCCAATGTATGTCGAACAAGGTTCTGATTGTGTTAGCGCCGACAGACTGCCCGCCGAACCCGATGGTTGTTGGCTCCTCGCTGGTCATTTCCTCGAAGGTGTCGTCGGTTGGGTGGAAGTAAACCCGATTGCCCGTTTGATCCAGCACGGCGATTCCGCCGTCGACGCCGCGCAGGGTCAGGCTGGTCAGGTTCGTGCCGGCCGCATAGCGGTAGGCTGTCGTCGCGGTCAGACGACTCACGCCGTCGATGCGATCCAGTCCATCCAGAGCATCGGACCGCATGGTGGCGATCTCACTGTCGTTGGGGCGCAACGCTTCTGCTTGCCCGGCCAGCGAAACGACGGTTAGATAATGATCTTGCGCCGAGTCCGGATCATCGCGGAAACTCTCCGCGGTCGTTAGTTCATCCATCATCTGTTGCTTGATGTGCGACAATTGATTAACCGTGTCGCGCTGGATATACACGCTGGTGACGACCGATCCCACAATCAATGGGATGATGAGGGCCACGGTGGTGGGGATGGCCCAATGGATCGATGGCTCGTCGTTGCGCCTGCTCAGCAATTGGTCCAGGACGGCTGCTATCCAGGCAATAAACCGCGATAATCCCCTGGCAGAGGTGGACGCAGCACGCCGCGCGTTCGTCTCTACTGCCGCCGTGTCGAAAGCTGAGTGTTCTTCCTGAACGACAGCGGCCGCATCCTCGACCACGTTGGCTCTGACAGGTTTGGGTGCTTGTCTGACCGGGCTTTCCGGAGAGGGTTGTAGTTGTTTCTTGGCTGTTGCCGGTTTGGGGGCCGGTTGTTTGCTGTGTTGGAACGTGAGTGGCAGTGTCGACGGCAGTTCGTCGGCGAACTCCACCAGCATCACCCTGGCGCTGTCGCCGGCTACAACGTCCATCAGGGCCTCGAAGCCGCTCTCGATCTCGGTATCGACCAGGACCGAGCCTAGCGCGTCCCCGGTCAGGTAGGAGAGGCGCGGATCACACAGGAGCATCATATCTCCGGGCTGCAAGCGATGGAAAGCGAAGCGGATGTCAATGCCGGCGCTGCGGCCGAGCGGTGTCAGATGCTGGGGCGGGCGGGCCGGCAGGCGCTCGACGCCGAAGTTGTGGCCCAGAAAGGCCAGCCCTTCGCCCACCTGGAGCGTGTACAACTCGCCATTGTGCAAGACCGCGCAACTGAGGGCGCCCTCGTGCGTCACGCGCCGCTCCACGTTGTGTCGCAACAGCTCTTCGTTTGTCTCAATGATCGCGCGTCTCAAGGCCGACGTCACGCTGCCTGATGCGGCGAAAAACCGCGTGCGCAGCCTTTCGACAAGACCTTGGGCAAGTTCGGCCGTCTGTTCCGGCGCACCTGTCAATGTGAGGTGGGTGAAGAGAAAATCACGCTCCCGACCACGAGCCGCCTTCTGTGGCGAGGGTTGGGCCAACATGCCCGGGACAATCCCTTCGTCCTGGACTGCCCCGTTCACGATCGATAGTTGGGCGGTGATGGCGAGTAAATCCACGTTGGCTTATGTAAGGACAGGATCATCGCCGCCCCGGAGGGATCACCCGATTCGGGGCGGCGTTGTGTATGGGTTCGTTACGCCTCGTACGGCGTGTATTCCAGCCCAAATGCGTCGGCAACCGCCTTGTAGGTAACCTTGCCTTGATAGGTGTTGAGGCCCAGGGCCAATCCGGGATTCTCGGCCATCGCTGCCTCGGCGCCTACCCGCGCCAGGCGCAGGACATAGGGCAGGGTTGCATTACTCAGGGCGAATGTGCTGGTGCGCGGCACGGCTCCGGGCATATTGGCGACGCCATAGTGAACAACGCCATCCACGACGTAGACCGGATCGGAGTGGGTGGTGGCGTGGATGGTCTCGACGCAACCGCCTTGATCGACGGCGACATCAACGATGACGCTGCCGAGGTTCATGGTCGAGATCATTTCGCGTGTCACGAGTCGTGGCGCGCGCGCGCCCTTAATCAGGACGCCGCCGACGACGAGATCGGCATTGCGTACGGCCTCGGCGATATTGTAGGAGTTCGATGCGACTGTCGTCAGGCGCCCGTGGAGGACATGCTCCAGAAAACGCAGGCGGTCCAGGTTCGTGTCCAGAATGACGACATTGGCCTCCATACCGAGCGCGATCTGGGCAGCATTTGTTCCAACGACGCCGCCACCGATAACGACGACATTTGCTCCCGGGACACCGGCCACACCGCCCAGCAGCATGCCGCGGCCGAGGTGGGAACGCTCCAGGAAATGAGCGCCGACCTGAATCGCCATGCGGCCTGCAACCTCGCTCATAGGCGTCAGGAGGGGCAGGCTGCCGTCGGGTGCTTCGACGGTCTCGTAGGCGATGCCCGTGACGCCGGAGTCGATCATGGCATGCGTCAGCGCCTCTTCGGCCGCCAGATGCAGATAGGTGAACAGGAGCAAATCAGAGCGCAGATATTGGTACTCGACGGCGATCGGCTCCTTTACCTTGACGACCATCTCCGCGCCCCAGGCATCGGCCGCCGTGGGGACGATGGTTGCGCCGATGCGCACGTAATGCTCGTCCAGGAAGCGACTCCCGTCTCCGGCGCTGGTTTCCACCAGCACAGTGTGGCCTTGTTCGATAAGCTGTTGAACGCCGGCGGGGGTCATAGCCACGCGATATTCATTATTTTTAATTTCTTTGGGAACTCCAACTATCATGGGAAACTCCTTGATGGAAATCTGTGGGAGCCCGTATTGTACCCCAATCTCGTCGTTGCCATAAATATCCAGCGGTCAAAAGATGGGGATTATGGCTGCCCTGTGCGGTGCCACTCAGCCAGTAATGCGGCTTCCCGATCGGCTGATAGTCCATTGCGCCAGGCGTAATCAGTCGGCCGCAGATTGGCCCATTCCAGCGTGTCGCGCACCGTTTCGGCGAAAGGGAGATAGGTAAGCCCGGCCGCCAGAGCTTTGCCAACGTCAAAGGCGTTGAATCCGCCAAACTCATCCGGTACCCAAAGCGGTATTTCGGTATAACCCACGACGTTGTGTGCCAAAAGGAAAGATTCATCAACCCAGGTGAAGTTGGCATCGCTGCCGGATACCGATCGACAAGCATCGAGGAGCAGGCCCAGCGGCAACGGCCGGCCCGGCCCGGTGACATTGTAGGGGCCGGTCAATCGCGCCTCAACGGCCGACAGGAGCCAGCCGGCCAGGTCACGGACATCTATAAACTGAACGCCGTATTCGGGCGTTCCCGGCGCGAGAATTTCGCCCCCGCGAGCGACGCGCACCGGCCAGTAGGTGAAGCGATCACTCAGGTCATGGGGGCCGACGATGAGGCCGGCGCGGGCGTGGAGCGCACGACCGCCCATCGCTTCCGTCACCGCTTGCTCGCATAGAGCCTTTAGCGGGCCATAGGTCTCGCCCGTGATCTCCTCTGTGGTCTCGTCCTCAATCGTGCCCACGGTTCCGGTCTCATCCAGCCCGACGGGAAGTGGTTGTGCATAGACCGAGAGAGAGGAGATGAACGTGTAATGGTCGACTGCGTCGGACAGGAACTCGGCCGAGGCGCGCACAATGCGCGGGACATAGCCGCACGTGTCAATGGCAGCATCCCACCGACGGCCGCCCAGCACGTCAAGCCCACCGTCACGGTCGCCGTGGATTTGCTCGATGTTGGGATAAAGGCCGGGGTTAGATTGGCCGCGATTGAAGAGGGTGATGTCATGGCCGGCGGCAATGGCTCCATCTACCAGAGCGCGGCCGAGAAATCGAGTGCCACCGATGATCAGCAATTTCATGGGTTCGCCTTTGAATTAAGTTTTGGAGCAAGGCAGCCTCGCCCGTCGACAAGGATAACCAACGGCGCGCTCATTGTCTAGCTGGACATGTAATGAGAGAATACACTCAATACTGGAGGCAAGAGCAGAGGATCGACTCAACCATCAGGGAGAAACAATGGATATCAAAATTGAAAACGGCAATATCATACATTCCGACGCGGATACGATCATCGTCAACCTTTTTGAAGGTGTCGACACGCCCGGCGGAGCGACCGGCGCGGTCAATATGGCACTTGGAGAGATGATCTCTGACCTGATCGCGGGTGGGGACTTCAGGGGCAAAGCCGGCGAGGTCGCGGTGCTCTATCCACACGGGGCCATCGCGGCCCGGCGCGTTCTGGTAGTGGGGCTAGGCAAAGCGGACAGCTTCGATCTGGAAGGCGTGCGGCGTGCGTCGGCCGCGGCCGTCAAGCGGGCACGTGATTTGAACGCGCAACACGTGGCGACGATCGTCCACGGCGCGGGCATTGGCAGCCTTGATCCAAAAGCCGCCGCGCAAGCCACGGTGGAGGGAGCGCTCCTGTCGACCTACCGCTTCGACGCATCGAAGAAGCATGAGCCTGTAAACGAAATTCGCTCGCTAACGCTGGTTGAGTTTGATAACTCCAACATTGACGCCATCACCGAAGGGGCGAAGACGGCCGAGGCCGTTGCCGTGGGGGTATGTCTGGCTCGCGACCTGGTTAACATGCCGCCCAACGTGGCTACGCCGACAAAGCTGGCCGATTCGGCTCAGGCCATCGCTGACGCGCACGGCATGGGCATCATCATCGGCGATCGTGCCTGGGCCGCTGAACGTAAAATGGGCGCTTACCTGGCCGTGGCCCAAGGCGCCGGAGAGTTGCCGAAGTTCGTCATCCTCGAACACAACGCGGAGCGCACCGACCTGCCGACAGTTGTCCTGGTTGGCAAGGGGATTACCTTTGATACCGGCGGTATTTCCATTAAACCATCGGAGCGAATGGGTGATATGAAGTCTGATATGGGCGGTGCGGCGGCCGTGCTGGGGGCGATGGAGACCGTCGGCCGGCTCGATCTCCCGCTGCGCGTCATCGGCATCACCCCCTGCACGGAGAACATGCCTGACGCCAACGCCTATCGGCCCGCGGATATCATCACCGCGTCCAACGGCAAGACGATTGAGATCATCAGCACCGACGCCGAAGGGCGCATGGTGCTGGCCGATGCGCTGGTCCACGCCGAGACCTACAAGCCCGATGCCGTCATCGACCTGGCGACCCTCACCGGGGCGTGTGTCGTCGCTCTGGGGGGCGGTGTGGCCGCGGGTATCTTCTGCAACGACGACTCATTGCGCGACAAATTATTGGCCGCTTCCGAGGCAACTCGCGAGCGCATCTGGCCGTTGCCGCTCTATGATGACTATCGCCGCGCGATTAACTCCGAAGTAGCCGACATGAAGAACAGCGGCGGCCGCATGGGTGGGGTGGGTACATCGGCCGTTTTCCTGCGCGAGTTCACCAACTACCCCTGGGCGCATCTTGATATTGCCGGAATGGCGATGTCTGAAAAGGCGGGTGATTATTCGCCGGTTGGCGGCACAGGCTTTGGCGTGCGGCTCCTGATCGCCTATTTGCAAGGAATGGCTAGTTGACATTGGATTGCGCGTCGGGCGAGAGCTGTAATTACGTCGGCAGATTGCTACGTGTTATAATTCTCGCCCAATAACCAAGCCTGTCGATTGCAGGTTCTATTCATCCTAAGCTTGGATTGAGGAAATAACATGGCAGTTCCAGAGCAGCCTTTGACCCTCGGCATTGAAGAAGAGTATCAGATCATCGACGCCGAAACGCGCGACTTGCGCACGTATATCAGCGAGCTTCTGACCCAGGATCAGATTCGCGCGAAGAAACTCGATCTGAAGCCGGAGTTGATGCAATCACAAGTCGAAGTCGGCAGTCATATCTGCAAAAACATTACGGAGGCGCGAGCCGAGATCACCCGCCTGCGCCGTGATGTGCTGGAGTTGGCTGATGAGAACGGGTTGATGATCGCCGCTGCGTCGACCCACCCCTTTGCCCGATGGGAAGACCAGATCATAACCGAGGGAACCCGCTATAAAGAACTGTTGGATGATATGCAAGGCGTGGCGCGCCAGTTGCTGATTTTCGGCATGCACGTCCATGTGGGGTTCGGCGAAGATACTGATTCGAAGGAAATGCTCATCGCCGTCATGAATCAGGCTCGCTATTTTATCCCCCATCTCCTGGCTCTCTCCACCAGTTCTCCCTTCTGGCGCGGGCAAAATACGGGCCTTAAATCCTATCGCAGTGTGGTCTTTGAATCATTGCCGCGCACGGGCATACCCCATTCGTTCATTTCGTATTCCGACTACAAGCGATACGAGATGATGCTCGAGCGCGTCGGCGCGTTCGGCAAGTTTGACAAGCGGGCCAAAATCTGGTGGGATCTCCGGCCCCACCCGGTCTATAGCACACTTGAGTTCCGCATCAGTGACATCTGTACCAGCGTGGACGATTGCATCTGCATCGCCGCGTTGTTCCAGGCAATTTGCGCCAAGCTCCTCAAGCTCCGCAAGCAGAATATGTCCTGGCGACAATACCGCCATGTCCACATCTCGGAAAACAAATGGCGAGCTGTACGCTACGGCATTGAGGGCGAACTGATCGACTTCGGGATCGAATCATCGGTTCCTGTTCCCCAACTGATCGGCGAATTGCTGGAGTTGCTGGACGATGTGGTTGATGAGCTGGACAGTCGCAAGGAAGTGGAGCACGTCCACAATATCCTGCGCGACGGCACCAGCGCCGATAAGCAATTACGGGTGTATCGTGAGCACGGTGGTGATGAGAATCAGGAAGAAGCCTTGCGTGCCGTTGTCGATCATCTCGTCGCTGAGACTAAACGCGGCGTGATCTAAACCAATCCAGAAATGAAAACGAGTTTCCGCAAGGAAACTCGTTTTTATTTTCGCCGCTTTTACCAGGTTCGATGCCGGAAAGTTCCTCCGACAATTGTCCCCGCAATCCCGACGCTGAGTAGCTCATCGTCCGGCACCTCGAACAAGTCCCGTTCGAATATCGTCAGATCGGCCAGTTTGCCGGGCGAAATGCTTCCTTGCGATTTCGCCTGGCCCGATGTGATCGCTGCCGCCTGGGTGAAGGCGTGGAGCGTTTCGTCCAGCGTCAGGCGTTCCTGCGACCGCCAGCCGTCCTCACCCGGAAAGCCGTCGGCCCGCCGGCGTGTGACGGCCGCATGGATGCCCGGCAGCGGATCGATGCGTTCCACCGGTGAGTCGGAGCCGAACACGACCAGCGCTCCGCTGTCCCACATGGTTCGCCAGGCATAACTATACCGCGCGCGGTCTCCCCAATAGCGGTCGGCCATCTCCATGTCGGAGGTGGCATGAACGGGTTGCATCGAAGCGATCACGTCCAGCGCGGCCAGCCGATTGAGGTCGCCGGGATGGAGTATCTGGACGTGCTCGATGCGGTGGCGCAAGCGCGGACCGCCGCGGGTTGCTTCCTCTTTTCGCAGGAGTTCGTAAACGTCCAGCACATCATGGTTAGCGCGGTCGCCGATCGCGTGTACGGTCAGGCTGAGGCCGCCGGCGCTGGCCTGGCGCGCCTTCTCCAGCATTTCTTCTTTGTCGGTGACGACAATGCCCACGTTTTTCGGTTCGCCTTCATAAGGAGCGATCATTGCGGCCGTCTTGGAGCCGAGTGCGCCATC
>JRYC01018851.1_pt1 | contig 12188 bp, 15 predicted proteins | sample 235301 | NCBI WGS metagenome assembly JRYC01 (sample SAMN03074211, study PRJNA261470) | activated sludge metagenome | biome: Common Effluent Treatment Plant; feature: Wastewater; material: Activated sludge; isolation source: activated biomass of a common effluent treatment plant treating...
GCGGTAACGCATTTTCCTGCACCGATTGCCGCTTCCGTCTTGGACAAGTTCATGAGATCAGGATAAATGAGTTTCAGATCGCTTCCTGCTATTCCCCATATCATAGGCCTCATATGCCTCCTGCTGGCCATCGCTTGCGCGCCCGAGGCAATCGCCCGGACGGTAACCGATAGTGCCGACCGCAAGGTTGACGTTCCCGACACGATCGAAAAGGTGTTTGCCGCTGGTCCTCCCGCAGCCATCCTGCTTTACGTCTTGGCTCCGGAGAAAATGACGGGCTGGCCAAATGCACCCAAGCCTGAAGAGCGGCCCTATATCGCCAAGCCTTATGTTGACTTGCCGACCCTCGGCCGCCTGACAGGCCGCGGCGGAACGGCAAATCTCGAGTTGGTTCTCAAGACCAAACCGGATCTCATCTTGGACNNCGCGGCACTTATGCTTCGCTCGCTGACAACACTCAGGCTCAAACTGGCATCCCTTACATACTCATCGACGGGCGATTTGAGGAAACGCCTGCATCGCTGAGATTGTTAGGGCAGATCCTAGGCGTTGAGGAGCAAGCAGAGAAACTCGCACGCTACGTAGAAGACACATTCACCGAGATAGACCGCGCTCTGGCTGAGATTCCTCAAGATAAGAGGCCCCGTGTTTATCTCGCTCGCGGTCCCGACGGCTTGGAGACCGGTCTTAGAGGCTCAATCAACACCGAGATTATCGAACGGGTTGGCGGACGCAATGTGGCGGAGAGCAACGACGGCCGCAAAGGACTGGCGCGCACGTCGATCGAACAAATCATAGTCGCAAACCCTGATACGATCCTGACATGGGATCGCGCCTTCTATGATGCAGTATGGAAAGATCCGCTTTGGTCCGGCATTGAAGCAGTGAAGCGTAAGAGGGTTTACCTTGCCCCAACCGCACCTTTCGGCTGGATTGACCGGCCTCCCTCACTCAATCGGGTTATTGGCCTCAAATGGCTGTCTTCGCTATTCTACCCCGGCAGTTTTCACCGTGATCTAAAAGAGGTCACGCGTGAATTCTATTCGCTGTTTTATCATGTGAATCCAAGTGACGAGGAAATCGACAGTCTCATTTCATGGTCCAAGGGCGCACCACCACCAATGATGAAAAGACCATGAACCGATTGGCGGCGCGTGTTGCTGTATGGCGCTCTGACCGCACATCCTCAACACTTACGTGGCTTGCGATTGTGCTGCTGGTGCTCATGCTAGCAGCGACCACTATCGGCAAATATCCGCTTTCCGCAGGCGACTTGGCAGGTGCCGTGTGGCGCGCGCTAACGGGTAGCAGCACGGAAAGTCAGGCTGACACCGTCTTGTTCTCGATCAGGCTCCCGCGCGTGCTTGCAGCTGTTCTTGTCGGAGCAGCGCTCGCTGCTGCTGGTGCTGCCTATCAAGGATTGTTCCGAAATCCACTCGTCTCGCCCGACATCCTGGGTGTTTCGACCGGTGCCGGGCTTGGCGCGGTACTCGGCATTTTCTTATCGCTACCCGTCGCTGGAATACAACTCCTCGCCTTCGCCGGCGGATTGGCAACAGTCGGTCTTGTCTATTTCATTGGTAGCATCGTGCAGAACCGCGAGCCCATACTGGTGCTCGTACTAGCTGGCGTTGTCGTCGGCTCACTGGCCGGCGCAGCGATCTCGCTGTTGAAGATACTCGCCGATCCATACGACCAACTCCCTGCAATCGTATTCTGGTTGCTCGGCAGTCTATCGAGTGTACGCGCAGCCGAAGTTTGGTCTGCAGCTCCACTCGTTATGATAGGCCTTGTACCACTCGTACTCTTGCGCTGGCGCATCAACGTCCTGTCACTTGGCGACGAAGAAGCCAAAGCGCTCGGAGTTGAAGCCGGCAGGCTGCGTCTCATCGTCATTGCCGCAGCAACGCTCATGACAGCAAGCGTTGTAGCTGTAGCAGGCGTGATCGGCTGGATTGGCCTCGTCATACCGCATCTGGCACGCATGCTCGTCGGCCCCAACTTCAACCGGCTATTGCCCGCAGCACTTCTGATGGGCGCAGCCTATATGCTTCTGATCGACACGCTAGCCCGCACGATGGCGGCAATCGAAATCCCGCTTGGCGTCCTCACTGCAATCATCGGTGCGCCGTTTTTTCTGTGGCTGCTTGCACGCGGCGAGGATGGGTGGTCGTGAGCGGCACCTCTCAGCTAACACTCATCAGCGCGCATGACTTGGGCTTCGGCTATCCCGAAAAGGCTGTCGGCCGCGGCGTCAATCTCGAAGTCCTCCCAGGCGAAATCGTTTGCCTCTTAGGCCCGAACGGATCGGGCAAGACAACACTCTTCAAGACGCTACTGGGTCTCATTCCCATGCAGTCTGGCCAGGTGAAAATCGCCGGCACATCGCTTCAAGCAATGTCGCGTCAGGAAATCGCACGCGCGATCGCCTATGTGCCGCAAGCACACGCTGCGCATTTCCCCTATCGCGTCATCGATATGGTGGTGATGGGTCGAACCGCACATCTCGGCCCCTTTGCTGCACCATCTGAACACGATCGCGCCAAGGCACACGAAGCGCTCGCCCTTCTCGGCATAGATGATCTGGCAGAGCGGCCTTACACGCGCATCAGCGGCGGGCAACGTCAAATGGCCCTGATCGCGCGCGCACTGGCCCAGGAAACGGCTCTCATCGTTATGGACGAGCCCACGGCAAGTCTCGACTTCGGCAATCAAGTCAAGGTGCTCTCGCAGGTTAGGCAACTCGCCTTACGCGGCTTTGGCATCATCCTTTCGACCCATGCACCCGACCACGCATTCGCCACTGCGTCTCGTGTTCTCCTCCTTCACAATGGCGGCATCATCGCCCAAGGAGCACCTGCTGAGGTGTTAACTCCGGAGAAATTGCGCACGGTTTACGGTGTCAACGTGACGATCGAAACAATTGCAGGTGGTCATACGATCTGCGCACCCGAGTACGCGGACTGACCTGCCGCAACTGCATCCGCGACATAGCGATACAAGCTCTTCAAATCTGCCGACAGCGTTGCTATGTGCGCCTCAAGTAAAATTTGATGATTGGAGAACCGATATGAAACTCAGCGCGCGCAACGTTCTCACTGGAACAGTCACGCAAGTAAAAAAGGGCGCCGTAGCAGCTCAGGTTAAGATTGATATCGGTGGCGGCAACGTCGTTACATCGACAGTCACTGTTGATGCCGTCGAAGACCTTGGCATCGAAGTTGGCAAGAAGGTATCCGCGATCATCAAGGCCAGCGAAGTGATCCTTGGCGTCGAATAATCTATGCAGAAAATAAACGCCGCGCCGATAATGAATCCGGCGCGGCGTTTAACGTCCATGAGCCTCACGGCTTCGCGTCCTCACCAGCGCCGAAGCCATAATCCTTGAGGATTTGTTGAGCCGCAGGCCTGAGTATAAATTTGGCGAGCTCCTCTGCCCCCTTGGGTGCGTTTTTCAAAACGATCAGTCCGTAATTAGCTCCGACACTCAGCCCAGCTGGAATCGTTACGATCTTGAGTGACGGTGTATCTTTCTTCGCCAGAACGGCATTGGTGCAATAGGTGAGAAAGATGTCTGCTTTCTTCTCCGACATGATCCAGCCGTATTGATTGCGGCCTTCCGGCGCCTTCTCCGTGTCAGGACCGCCCGTCAGCTTCAGCGCCTTTCCTTCAAGCACCTCTTTCGCACCCGGCTTCAGCGCTTCGGCCTTAGCAAATAGCGCGAACGCATAATCACCCGATGGATCTGCCTTCGGCGTAGACGTCCCAACGCGAATATCAGGGCTCAGCATACGATCAAGAAGTGTATCGGGCGTGACTTCCACCCCATTCTGCACGATGGCGCACAGCTGATTGCGCGCAAACATTCGGACCCCGCCTGCTGCGCGGCCTGCATCAGCTAACGTTTGCGGATGTTTCATGTTGGCAGAGGCAAACACATCTGCTGCCTCACCCTTCTCGATGCGCTCACGCAGAAGACCTGAAGCACCAAACTCCGTATCAATCTTGTAATTGCCGCCAGTGTCCTTCTCGAATGCATTGGATACGTCCGTCAATGCCGCCTTGAGGCTTCCCGCGGCGTATAACTTCAACGTTTCAGCATTGACCGATGTGATCATAGCAACGGCGACCACGAAGACAGCCGACAAACGTGCATACATGTTGCCTCCATTCCTGTGTTGGCGATGATCAATGCAAACGCCCCTTGCGCTCGCTGAAATGTAGCTCGACTGCCCGCTTCATTACGAGTTTCCATTCATGAGCCCCGACGTCATCGCCGCTACCGGTGCAATTCAGAAACCTTTGATAGGCGACCTTCGCACAGTCATCCCCGTAACAGCGGATCAGGAACCAAGCGGCGCGGTCAATGTTGAGTGGTTTCGGCATCAATGCTGGTTGAGGCGGCTTGATGACCGCACAGCTGTTGGATTGAATTTCAATGAGCATTGAAACGCCAACTCGGCATTCACACTCCGATCTGCACTTCATCCAGATCGGCTAATTCGCTCTCGGTGAACACACGCGACCGTGTAAGGAACCTCACGCCTTCAGGTGCTTCGAGCGAGAATCCCGATCCGCGTCCCATGACGACGTCGATGATAAGATGAGTGTGTTGCCAGTATTCGAACTGCGAAACACTCATATAAAACGGCATTCCGCCGATTGCTCCGAGCCTCACATCCTGGCCACCAATTTTGAATTCGCCTGCCGGATAGCACATCGGCGCAGAANNCTGATGGAACAGCAGAGGCCCGTGCAAGCTCACCAGCTTGTCGATGAGCTGACGGGCGGCGTCGGTGCAGATCACGCGCTCGACCACGTCTCGTCCTCGCGGAGTGGGGCAGGCGCGACGAGCGTCGCGCCTGCCGGTTGGTATCAGAAGAAGCCGAGCGCCTTCGGGCTGTAGCTCACCAGCATGTTCTTGGTCTGCTGGTAGTGGTCGAGCATCATCTTGTGGGTCTCGCGGCCGATGCCGGACTTCTTGTAGCCACCGAAGGCCGCATGCGCGGGATAGAGGTGATAGCAGTTCGTCCACACACGACCCGCCTGAATGGCGCGACCGAAGCGATAAGCGCGCGTACCATTACGCGTCCATATTCCCGAGCCCAGTCCAAACTGCGTATCGTTTGCAATGGCGAGTGCTTCTTCGTCGTCCTTGAACGTCGTCACAGCAAGAACCGGCCCGAAGATTTCCTCTTGGAAGATCCGCATTTTGTTGTGACCTTCCATCACCGTCGGCTTCACATAGTAGCCTTCGGCCGCTTCCCCATCGAGCGTATTACGGCCACCGCCAGTCAGAACTTTAGCCCCTTCCTGCTTGCCGATGTCGATGTAGGATAGGATCTTTTCCAGCTGATCATTCGATGCTTGCGCACCGATCATGGTGGCGGGATCGAGCGGATGGCCCTGGCGAATTTTCGCCACGCGAGCAACGGCCCGTTCCATGAAGCGTTCGTAAATCGATTCATGCACCAGCGCGCGCGACGGACACGTGCAGACTTCACCCTGATTCAGCGCGAACATGGCGAAGCCTTCAAGCGCCTTGTCGAAGAATTCATCATCAGCCAGCGCGACGTCGGCGAAGAAGATGTTCGGCGACTTTCCACCCAGCTCCAGCGTCACCGGAATAATGTTCTCCGATGCATATTGCATGATGAGACGGCCAGTCGTCGTTTCACCGGTAAACGCCACCTTGTTGATACGCTTGTTGGTGGCAAGCGGCTTGCCTGCCTCGACACCAAAACCGTTGACGATGTTTAAAACGCCCGGCGGCAGAATATCGCCAATGATGTCCATGACGACCATGATGCCCATTGGCGTCTGTTCAGCCGGCTTCATCACGACGCAATTGCCAGCCGCCAGCGCAGGAGCAAGCTTCCACGCGGCCATCAGTATCGGAAAGTTCCACGGGATGATCTGTCCGACGACCCCGAGCGGCTCATGGAAGTGATAAGCGACCGTGTCATGGTCGATTTCAGAAATCGAACCTTCCTGCGCACGGATGCAACCGGCAAAGTAACGGAAGTGATCGATCGCCAGCGGGATATCCGCCGCCATCGTCTCCCGGATCGGCTTGCCGTTGTCGAGCGTCTCGACCGTCGCTACGAGTTTCAGGTTCTGCTCAAGCCGGTCGGCAATTTTGAGCAGAAGCCGAGCGCGCTCAGCTGGTGCGGTCTGCGCCCACTTGTCCTTGACCTTGTAGGCGGCATCAAGGGCTAATTCGATATCCTCAGCCGTCGAGCGCGCCACTTCGCAGATTGGCTTGCCCGTTACCGGTGTCAGGTTTGTGAAGTATTGGCCTTTGACGGGCGCAACCCACTGACCACCAATGAAATTATCATACCGAGGACGAATGCGGATTTGGTTGCTGAGCTCGGCCAGCGTCTTCTCAATCATGGTCTCCTCCCGGGAGTTTTGGAAGCATTCACCGCGCCTATATTTAGGCGGATATAGCACGAGCTATGCTTGATCGGATATAGAGAAGGCGCCATTGCCAATAGGTACAAGGCAAGAAAATCCGCATAGCAATCTTTCAATCGAGATGCCGCGGAATGCCGTGCGGTTTAATCTGCTGTTGGAAATTCTCAAAACACGCACTGAGTTCACATCATAGTGATTGCGCGCAAGCTACTGACGCGAGCGCCTCTTCGATGTTCCGAGCTTCGAATAAGGCGGCAATTTACATCAGAGGAAATCAATTAGATGAATTTGGCCACGCCCAATGAAACGAGTAAATGAATGTAACAGCCGGTCTATTCGGAAAATTCAAAACTGGGCACCCACTTCACGCAAGATGCCGTCCATATTGCAAATACGAACGCGCCGCTTTTCGAATTGAAGCAAGCCATCATCCTCGAGACTGCGAACCAGCCGGGAAATCGATTCAGGCCTCGCCCCAATCAAGGAGGCTAATTCCACCCGTGGAATAGGCAGCTCAACAAACAAATTATCTTCTTCATCACGATAACCCTGACGCTCGTAAAAGATCATCAAGACATGCAGGAACCTAGCCTTGAGGCTCAGCGTCATCGCATTCGCGTGATCGATCTCAGTCTCATCGAGATCCCGGAAACAATGCTGCAGGAACCGCTCGCCCAGTTGAGCATTCGTTTCCAGCAGCCGACGAACATGAGAACGCTCAATAAAGCAAACGACACTCGGGCTAAGAACTTCTGCCGAATTACGATGAGGTGTATTCCCAAGCAGCGCACGATAGCCGACCGTCACACCGCTAACGCATAGCCTGAGGAGTGCCGATTCACCTGCTGGCAACACCCGACGCAGCCCAATCAATCCCGACTGAATGCAATAAACACCGTCGGCTTCATCGCCTTGACGAAAGAGGATTGCACCGGGTTCGAGGACACGCGTCCGCTTTGCCACGTCCATGACTGCAAGTTCAGGCGTCGTCAGGACCTGCCATTCTGCGGTCCGACGCGCGGAACAATCGGCGCATTTATGTAGTGAGTATCTGATCATTGGCGCGACAAATCACGGTCTAAATGAAGTGGGAGCGTCACCTTGCGGGGCGAGCACGATTTGAAAGTTGAGTATCCGAATTGATCCTAGTTAATGCACTCAAATGATTTCACTGTCCCACTCACAGTCACTCAACCTAGCGTTAAGTTGATGCGCAGATGGACAAACATCGCGAAATGGTATTTCGGGCTGCTCGAAACATGATCGAGAGATACGGCGACGACGCTTTGGTCGAAGTCGATTTGCGGATTGCTGAACTGACAGCACGCGGCCAGCATGACACGGAAACTCTATGGAAGGAGATTCGCGAAGCTGTACGATTCCTGACTTACAAACCTGACGACTACACCGAGCAATAACGTAATCTCGACTACCATTCCCATACTGGCCCACTCATAGCGCGTTAACTGTGCCTTCGCATGTTTGCGAGTTTGCTAAGCCTTGCGCAAAAAAGCTTGTACGTGAATAGATCTCCCGTTTCCGATAGATCGCATCGAATTTCGGTGAAGGTACCCCGGTTGGCGGCGTCAAGAATGCTTGTACTTACAGCTTTTAGGACGTAGGCGCGTTATGAAGAGCCCGCAAAGCCATTGTAGTCGCATGTGAGATTTAGTATTTTAAACAGTAATTTGTATCGGCGAATGGTAATGGAGCCTTTCGTGCGCTGGTTAAGTATTGCGTGGTTCGCGATTTTGCTCGCAACCGGCACCTCTTTATCTGCCGGTGAAATCCGGCGGGAAGCGATCGCATCCCCAGCTCTGGGACGGGATATGCAATATCTCGTCTATGTTCCAGATTCTTATAAAAGCGATCATCGCCGCTACCCCGTTCTGCTGTTGCTGCATGGCGCAGGCGACGACGAGAGCGTATGGAGCGATCGCGGAAATATACGTGAGATCGCTGATAAGCTCATCTCGAGCGGAGCCATTCCCCCAACCTTGATCGTCATGCCTGGGTGCCGGGGATGCTGGTGGATCAACGGCGCCAAAGATAAAGCTGAAGCCTCGCTTTGGAACGACTTGCTTCCCTCATTTGCCAAACGCTATCGCACCATCGAGTCCAGAGATGGTCTCGTCGTCGCGGGGCTTTCCGCTGGCGGCTACGGCGCCATCAGGTTTGGCCTGAAATATCCAGAGCGAGTGGCCGCTGTAGCAGCCATCAGCCCTGCAATTTATTCAACCACTCCTCCTGGGGGATCCGCAGCTAGAACCCAGGCGGCATTTCGCGGCCCCGACGGAAACTTCGATCAAACAACTTGGATCGCGGAAAATTATCCAAGCTTGCAAGAGCGATACTTTGCCAAAGGGCCGCGCGTGCCGTTCTACATCGTGTCAGGCGACGGTGATCAACTTGGAATTGCTTTTGAAGCAGCACTACTGTTCAAAACACTTTTTGAGCACCAGCCTGACATTTCCGAACTGCGGATTGTCGATGGCGCGCACAACTGGAACATGTGGCAAAAGGCAATGCAGGATTCGATGCAGTATCTCTTCCGATTTGCATCTCAACCCGTGAACGGGCACAAAAAATTGGAAGCCGCAGCGCCGACGAACACCACACATCATTAAACCAAATATTGTAATAGCGGCGAGCCAGTAGTCTTCGCTCCACGCAATTTCATAGCAATCGCGCACGCATCTACACGCGCCCCGCAAGTCCAATTGGAGCTGCAAAGCCACCCCTAAAGCGCACGTTCAGACCTCTGGACTGTCGATATCCCTGTTGATGTTTGCGAACTGCGCTAAGACTGCAGGATCAGCGATCCTGACGCGCTCACCGTTCACGGAAACACCAATCGATTGCAACTCAGCAAATGCGCGTGACAGGCTTTCCGAGCGGATCCCGAGATACGACGCTATCAAGTGCTTTCGCAGCGGCAGCACAACTTCATAATCGTTACCTTGCTCGATGCCGAGCCGCACGAGATACGCGACCAACCGCTGATCCGCAGAGCGAAGCTTCTGATCTCGCAAATGCCGAACCATTCCGCGATATCCGTTGCCAAGCTCGATCGATACGTTGAGAAGCAGCTTACGATCGGATTGCAAAACCTTACGGAACAACCCTGCAGGCACTTGCAGCAACGCCGCTCCGCCAAGCGAACGCGCCGACATGAGCGCTACGCCTCTATGAACGACCGCAGCCAGGACAAAGCAATCTCCAGGCTTCAAAAGTCCAATCGTTGTCCGGCTTTTGGGTGAACAAGCATATAGCTCTATGAGACCCTCTCGCACGAAGTGAAGATGGCCGGGACGATCGCCCTCTGCAACAACGATCGTATCGCTCGGAACGGACTTCGTCACCGCCTTGTCACGTACGCGAAGAAGCGTATCGCGATCCACATCGTGAAATAGGCGAAAATCTAAAGTGTTCGTTATGGTATCAGCCAACATGAGCTTCGCTCCCACGTCACTAAGCGAACTCTAGACATGCGGCGGAACGACGCTTTTGACTTATGTCATGTCATTGAAACACGAACTCTGAGTTCGAAATCTCGATCCACAAATTCTCTAGCGAATACGGAACATTTTGTATCGCGCACGTTTGGAATTCAGACACCGTGACGCGCTAGCAATCTTTGAATATCACCGACGCTCTGCATCTCGATCATTTCATCCATACTCAAGGCAACGCCAAAGGTTTGCTCAATCATCGAAACCAAGGCAACGTGATTGAGTGAATCCCAACGCGCGACTTCTCCCGGCGATGTCGCAACTGTGATCGGCTCTTCGTGCTGAAAGACCTCGGCAAAGATCTCAGCGATCTCCGGTCGAACATCATTACTGGTAGCGACTCCGCTTATCATCCAGGCCTCCATTCAACGGCGACATGCGGGCTTTCTGGCAGCGCTTGATCGCTGACCTTCCAGCTCCACTGTTGCGCCTCGTCCGCGGTTGTATCAACAGGGTGGAAGCCGTGCGAAGGATATAGTTCGCGCACCAGCCCGTTCTTTGCCGTCGCGCGATAACTCGCGATGACTTCGCTTACGCCCTTCTTACACAGTTCATTAAGTACAGCACCGATGAATGCTGTTTCGATCTGACGAGCGATAACCCGGCAGCTCATGACCAGACTATCGAGATAGGCTGTCGTCCCCTCAATTCTGGCAACCGCCGCAACGACGATCCCGTGCGCACCAAATCGATCCTCGGCGCTACCAAGCAGCACCAATGAATTTACAGGACGCGACATGAATGTNNTCAATCACGAGGCGCTGCTCTAGACCATGCAGATAGTCATCGTAGCTCGCCGCCGTCTCCTTGAACTCCCGAGCCTTCCGCTCGGCTAGATACATCGCCGGCCGTTCGACATCTTCCGCGGTTAAGCGCGCGGGCCACGTATCGACCAACCCGCGCAGCCAGCTAATCCGCAGAGCTGGGTCGGCGGGCATTTCTGGAACCCGCACCTCCGGACATAAGCGCCTCATCGCTTCGCGTTCATGCTCGCTGTCATCCAGAAACAGGAAGCTATCGAGCCCGAGATTGAGATCGACAGCGATACGACGAATATTATCAGGCTTAGGTTGCCAGTTGATCGCTGTCGCCGCGAAGTCATCAGCCCGCAAAGCCATGCCCGGATGTTTCTCGAACGCCGCAATGGCATCGGGATTATTCTTGCTCAGCGCCACCAGCAGCTTTCCCTGAGCTTTCAACCTCAGACATTCCAATTGTAGTGCCTTGAAGGCATTTCCCGGAGGATCATCACCACATTGCAGCCGCTCGATACCGTCATCTCCGAACACGCCGCCCCAAAGTGTGTTGTCGAAGTCGAGCGCTATCACCTTAACTGGCTTGGCTTGTTGCGTGGCCCAGGCGGTTGCAAATGCATCGGCGATCTCGTTCATCGCAGGCTCGGAGAATGCGATGCGGCCATAGAACCACAAACGCGCATCCTGCCGCAGCTCAGGCGAGATCCGTNNAGTCTGCTAGAACATCGTTAGTTTTGCGACTGAATGCAGCCAAGCCAGCTACATGATAAACATCCATATGCCCCATGCCTGGTTCGGTGACAGCAGGCAGTGTGTTTATAAGCAGCGGCTTGGAAACCTCTGTCGAGTATGTCGCAATGGCTTGCTCAAGCGCACCCAAACGCGCCGAGAAGTTAGCAGCGACATTCTCAAAACCGTCTCTCCAATTTGCTTCGAGCATTGTCAGCGGATCTAGAAAAACAAAAACACCTGGAGATTCGCGATTTGCGGAATGAAGCTCCGCGATGGCAGATCCAAATGGTGCCTCATCCGCTTCAATTTGCATTCCCTGCTTAGCAAACGCTGGGCGAAGCGCTTTCACAAAAGTCGACGTTGTCGAGAACCCGGCAACTCGAACCTTCAGTGAAGGCAATGCATTCACATGCCTCGCAAAAGATTGACGAACATGGTGCAATGCCCGCGGCGTTGTTGGCCAGCATGAAAGCGCTGTAGCACACGCTTGTTCTTCAGCGCCAAGCTCAACGAACCGTCGCACAAGGGCGACCGCAATCTCGCCCATCGGACGGATCGAACGGACGAACTTTGAAAGCTCGAGAACCTCACTGACATCCACGTTATCACGTGACATGACATTTAGCCGGCATAGAGCCTGGAGTTCCTGCGCAAGTTGCGATGCAACTGAAAGCGGCAATCCATGGCCCGCCAATAGGATATCTCGCGCAATCCCAGCAGGAATAGGCTGCCCCTCTTGCGCCATACGCTCAACAAACCTCTCGACATG
>JRYC01001775.1_pt1 | contig 12144 bp, 11 predicted proteins | sample 235301 | NCBI WGS metagenome assembly JRYC01 (sample SAMN03074211, study PRJNA261470) | activated sludge metagenome | biome: Common Effluent Treatment Plant; feature: Wastewater; material: Activated sludge; isolation source: activated biomass of a common effluent treatment plant treating...
GGCAGCCGCCGCAGCTGCCGAAATGGCGGCAGGCCGGCTCGGCGCGCTCGACGCCGCCGGCCAGCCGGGCCAGCGGCTCGGCGTCCCAGCCGTCCCGGCGCGGCGACGCCAGCCGGGCGCGCCAGCGTTCGCCGGGAAGCGCCTGGGGGAGACGCACGGTCCCGCCGTCGAGCCGGGCGATGCCGTCGCCGAGGGCGCCGAGGGCCGCGATCTCCAGCTCGACCTCGGCGCCGGGCCGCAGGATCAAGGCGCCTCGCCGACGCGCAGCAGCGACAGGCGTTCGCCGGTGGCCGGATTGACAAGCGCCAGATATTGCTGCTGATCCGGCCCGCGCAGCAGCAGCAGGGCGTGACGGCCGTCGAGCGAGGCCTGCTCGATGCGCAGGCCGGCGGGCAATGCCAGGTCGATCACCGCATCGACAGCAGATGCCGGCGTCGACGGCGCCTGCGCCCGCTCCTGGGCCTCCTGGCGCTGCACCAGCAGCCAGACCAGGGTGGCGGTGCCCAGCACCAGCACCACGCCGCCGACGACGCAGAAGATCTTGAGCACCCTGATCCAGGAATCCATGGTCGAGCCCGAGCCCCTTACCGGCCACCGCCGCCATCTCGTCACCGTCGACGCGTCGGGCGCCGGCCGGCGGCTCGACGCCTATCTCGCCGCCAGCCTGCCCGAGCTGTCGCGCTCGCGGCTGCAGCAGCTCCTGCTCGAAGGCTGGGTGCGCGACGCCGCAGGGCCGATAGCCGAGGCGTCGCGGCGGGTAAAGCCGGGGGAGATCCTGGAGGTGACGATTCCCCCCGCCGTCGACGCCACGCCGCGACCCCAGGCGCTGCAACTCGACATCCTGTTCGAGGACGAGCACCTGATCGTGCTGGTCAAGCCCGCGGGCCTCGTCGTGCATCCCGCACCCGGCCACGACGACGGCACCCTGGTCAACGCCCTGCTGGCGCATTGCGGGGACAGCCTGTCCGGCATCGGCGGCGTGCGCCGGCCCGGCATCGTCCATCGCATCGACCGCGAGGTGTCGGGCGTGCTGGTCGTGGCCAAGCACGACCGCGCCCATATCGGCCTCGCCGCCCAGTTCAGCGTCCACAGCGTCGACCGGGTCTACGAGGCCGTCGTCTGGGGGACGCCGCCCCGCTCGTCGGGTACCGTCGATGCCCCGCTGGGACGCCACCCCGGCGACCGCAAGCGGATGGCCATCGTCCGCGGCGGCAAGCGGGCGGTGACGCATTGGCGCCTCGCCGAGGCGGCGGCGACGCGCGCCGCACGCCTCGACGTCGAGCTCGAGACCGGGCGGACCCACCAGATCAGGGTCCACCTCGCCAGCCTGGGCCATCCCATCCTCGGCGACCGGCTCTACGGCCGGCGGGCGCCGCAGCCGAAGGGTGCGGGGCTGCGCGGTTTCCTGGCCGGCTTCGGCAGGATCGCGCTGCACGCCCGCGAGCTGGGCTTCGACCATCCGATCACCGGAGTACGCCACCGCTTCACCGCTCCGACGCCGTCGTCATTCACCGAGCTGATGGAACTGTTGCGTCAGGATTGACTTGTCTGGCGGCCCGGGCTGCCGCATGAACCCTCCTGCCACAACGTGCGTTATCGTCGTGGCGTCGTTGCGTGATGAGAGGAGTCGATGGCGAATCTGCCCACCGTGCCGACCGAGGGCAGCGGGCTCGCGCGCTATCTCGACGAAATCCGCCGCTTTCCGATGCTGGAGGCGGGCGAGGAATACATGCTGGCCAAGAGCTGGCGCGAGCACGAGGACGTCGAGGCCGCCCACAAGCTCGTGACCAGCCACCTGCGGCTCGTCGCCAAGATCGCCATGGGCTATCGCGGCTACGGCCTGCCGATCAGCGAGGTCATCTCCGAGGGCAATGTCGGCCTGATGCAGGCGGTCAAGCGCTTCGAGCCCGAGCGCGGCTTCCGCCTCGCCACCTACGCCATGTGGTGGATCCGCGCCGCCATCCAGGAATACATCCTGCACTCCTGGTCGCTGGTGAAGCTCGGCACCACGGCGGCGCAGAAGAAGCTGTTCTTCAACCTGCGCCGGCTCAAGAGCCAGATGCAGGCGATCGAGGAGGGCGACCTGTCGCCCGAGGCCGTGCGGGAGATCGCCGACACGCTGGCCGTCACCGAGCAGGAGGTGATCGAGATGAACCGGCGCCTCGAGGGGCCGGACCATTCGCTCAATGCCCAGCTGCGCGCCGACGGCGACAGCGAGTGGCAGGACTGGCTGGTCGACGACAGCGCCAGCCAGGAAGCCGTGCTCGCTGACGAGGACGAACTCGGGCATCGCCGCCGCCTGCTCGAGGAGGCGATGAAGGTGCTGAACGACCGCGAGCGCCACATCCTCAACGAGCGCCGGCTGAAGGAAGAGCCGACCACGCTCGAGGACCTGAGCACCGAATACGGCATCAGCCGCGAGCGGGTGCGGCAGATCGAGGTCCGCGCCTTCGAGAAGCTGCAGAAGGCCGTACAGTCGCTGGAGGCGCAGCAGGCGGCCCGGCTCGCCGAGAAGGCCAGGGCCGCCCTGCCCAGCCCTTGAGCCGCCGACGCCGGATCAGGCAGCCGACCTGTCCGGCGCCGCCTCGCCGCCCTGCAGCGCCAGCAGCGCCTCGGCGATGCCGTGGTAGAGGCGGCGGTTGTCCTGGCTCCAGCCGTCGGCGCCGCCGGGCGGCGCATAGCCGTCCAGCAGCACCGCGAGATCCCGGCCGCGGTCGGGCAGCGACAGCAGCGGCGTCGCCAGGGTGACGATCGGCTGGCCGTCGCAGCCGCAGGCCGATACGGCCGTCTCGAACGCGTCCGGTGCCTCGGCGAACGGCAGGAGCTGCCATTCGACCGCCGGCGCGTCCCACGAGCTCCAGGTGCCGGTGTCCGGCTGCCACAGGCCCGCCGGCGTGGTCAGCAGCAGCACGCTGCGGCCGAGGCGGATCACCCAGCCGTCGAGCCCGCAGGCGAAACCGCCATTGCCGGCGGTGACGCCCAGCCGCTCCGCCAGCGCCAGCAGCAGCACGGCGAAGAACGGCACCTCCGCCCGGTCGCCTTCGGCCTGCCCTTCACCCTCTTCCTCTTCGAAATCCATCGGCCCGGCCCGCTGGCGTCACCACCCGGGGTCCAGGATGCACCTTTGCGCAAGGCGGTTCGGCCAATTCGCCTCCCCGGCGCAGCCGGGGGCTCGGTCAGCGGCTCAGGCGTGGCCGGCGGCGGTGGAGAGCAGGCTCGGATCGACGCCGATCTTGGCCAGGGCGCGGTGCCACATCGTCTCGTGGTCGCCGGAGAACACGAGGTCGGGATCGGCCGGCACGGTCAGCCAGCCATTGTCCTGGATCTCGCGGTCGAGCTGGCCCGGCGCCCAGCCGGCATAGCCCAGCGCGAAGAAGCGCCGCCGCGGGCCGCTGCCGTGGGCGATGGCCTTCAGGACGTCGACCGTCGCCGTCAGCGCGAACCGGTCGTCGATGACCAGGGTCGATTCCAGCACGTAGTCGGCCGAATGCAGCACGAAGCCGCGGCTGGTCTCGACCGGGCCGCCGAAATGGACCAGGGCGTCCTTGCCGCTCAGCACCGAGGTCTCGATGCCGAGCTGGCCGATCACGCTGGGCAGGGTGACGTTGTCGACCACCTGGTTGACGACGAGTCCCATGGCCCCTTCGCGCGAATGGGCGCAGAGGTAGATCACCGAGTGGGCGAAGCGGGGATCCTGCATGGTCGGCATCGCGACCAGCAGCATTCCGGTCAGGTGCCCGTCATCGTCTTGGCCAGCCATCGTACGCCCAGAAATAGTGGGAGACGCCCTGGGCAACAAGCCCGGCGCAGCTTGGCACCATCAAGGTTAATGATCCGTCAACTACGCCCGCCGCCGGGCGGCCGATTGCCCTTCACCATCGCCGGTGCCATGTTCCGCGCGCGCGAGCGGCGGCCGATGCCGCCCAGCCCGGGATGCACGGAACAGGGCAGCGCCGCCGAGCTGCTGCCCTTGCGGAGGAATGTGCCATGACCATTGCCGTGGGCGACAGGCTGCCCGCCGCCACCTTCAAGGTGAGGACGCCCGACGGCCTCGCCGACCTCACCACCGACGAGCTGTTCGCCGGCAAGACCGTGGCGCTGTTCGCCGTGCCCGGCGCCTTCACGCCGACCTGCAGCGCCAAGCACCTGCCGAGCTACCTCGACAACTTCGACGCGCTCAAGGCCAAGGGCGTCGACACCGTGGCCTGCGTCGCGGTGAACGACGCCTTCGTGCTCAGCGCCTGGGCCAAGGGCCTGGAGGCGGACGGCAAGATCGTCATGCTCGCCGACGGGCTCGCCACCTTCACCAAGGCGCTGGGCCTGGACTTCGACGGCTCGGGCGCCGGCCTCGGCACCCGCTCCAAGCGCTACGCCATGCTGGTGAAGGGCGGCGTGGTGACGGCGCTGAACATCGAGGCCAGCCCCGGCGTGATGGAGGTCTCGGGCGCCGACAAGCTGCTCGCCGCCCTCTAGGCCCCCAGGGGCGGCGCCCGCCGCCCCTTCTCTACGGATCGCTCACCGCCGTCGCCCGCAAGGCCGCGTCGACCGTCGCTGCCGTGGCCTCCCAGCTCGGCAGGACGGCAGCCGCCGCCAGGGCGCCGGCGTGCAGGGCCAGGCGCAGCTCCGGCTCGTCGAGCGCCCGCCGCAGCGCCTCGCCCAGGGCGGCGAGATCGCCCACCGGCACCACCAGCGCCGCCCGCCGGTCCAGCCAGCCCTCGACGGCACCGGCCGTCGTGGTGATCACCGGCAGGCCGCGGGCCACCGCCTCGGCCACCGCCATGCCGAAGCCCTCGTGGCGCGAGCTGGCGACGAACAGATCGGCCCATCGCCACGCCGCCTCGAAACGCTCGCCGTCGAGAGCGCCCAGGAAGCTCACGCGCCCGTCCAGCCCGTGCCTGCGCACCAGCCGGCGCAGGCCGGCGAGATGCTCCCGGTTGCGCTCCAGGTCGCCGACGATCCGCAGCTCCCACGCCCGGTCCGCGAGCCCTGCCAGGGCCTCGATCAGCAGCCCCTGGTCCTTGCGCGGCACCACCGCGCCGACGTTCAGCAGCCGCAGCGGCCCGGTGTCCCGCCTCGCGGCCACGCGGGGATGCCGGTCGATGCCGGGCAGCCCGACCACCAGCCGCGCCGGGTCGACGCCATAGTCCTGCCGCAGCGTCGCCGCCGTCGCCTGCGATGTCGCCAGCACCAGCGCCGCCGCTGCCAGCGTCCGCCGCTCGGCCTCGGCGCGCCTCGCCGCCGCCTCGGGAAGGTCGCCCTCGAGCGCCAGCGGATGATGCACGATGACCGCCAGCCTAAGGCGGTGCCGCTGCTCCTCGGCGAGCTCGGGCATGACGCTGATGCAGAGCTGGTCGACCATCAGCAGCGTGCCGTCGGCGAGGCCGCGGACCATCGCTGCCGTCTCGGCCCTGGCCGCGGCATCGGGCTCGGGAAAGCCCGCCGGCAGGGTCAGCCGCCCGATCGACCAGCCGAGCTGCTCCAGCCCGTCGAGCAGGCGCTGGTCGTAGATCCAGCCGCCGGTGTGTCGCGCATAGTCGGTCGAGATCGCGAAGACCAGGCTTCGCCGGCGGCTCATTGGGCGGTCGGCGCCCCTTCCACCGCCTCGATGTCGAAGGCGGCGGCCATCAGGGCGCGGGTGTAGGGATGGCTGGGTGCGGCGAACACCCGCTCGGTCGGCCCGTTCTCAACCACAAGTCCATCCTTCATGACGATGATCTGGTGACTGAGCGCCCTGACGACGCGCAGGTCATGACTGATGAACAGATAGGCCAGCCCATGCCGTGCCTGCAACTCTCGCAGGAGATCGACGATCTGCGCCTGCACCGACATGTCGAGCGCCGAGGTCGGCTCGTCGAGCACCACAAACCGTGGGTTGAGAACCATCGCCCGGGCGATGCTGATCCGCTGCCGCTGGCCGCCGGAGAACTCGTGCGGGTAGCGGTCCATCATCGAGGGATCGAGGCCGACCTCGTCGAGGATCGCCGCCACCATGGCCCGGCGCTCGGCGGCGCTGCCGCCGATGTCGTGGATGCGCAGCCCCTCCTCGACGATCTGGCCGACCGACAGCCGCGGGCTGAGGCTGCCATAGGGATCCTGGAACACGATCTGCATCTGCCGCCGCAACGGCCGCATCTCGCCCCAGTCGGCACCCTGGATCGACCGGCCCTCGAAGCGGATCTCGCCCTTGCTGTCGGTCAGGCGCAGCAGCGCCAGGCCCAGCGTGGTCTTGCCCGAGCCGCTCTCGCCCACCACGCCCACCGTCTCGCCGCCGCGCACCTCCAGCGACACGCCGTCGACCGCCTTGACATGGCCGACGGTGCGCTTGAGCAGGCCGCGCTGGATCGGGAAATGCACGCGGATGTCCTTGCCGGCGAGGACGTCCGGGGCCGCCGCCGGCAGGCCCCCGGCCGCGCCCCTGGGCTCGGCCGCCAGCAGCATGCGGGTATAGGGATCGCGCGGCCGGTCGAACGTCTCGGCCACCGGGCCCTGCTCGACGATGACGCCACCCTTCATCACCGCCACCCGGTGGGCGAACTTGCGGACGATGGTGAGATCGTGGGTGATGAGCAGGATCGCCATGCCCAGGCGCCGCTGTAGCTCGGCCAGCAGCTTCAGCAGCTGGGCCTGGATGGTGACGTCGAGGGCCGTGGTCGGCTCGTCGGCGATCAGCAGGTCGGGCTCGTTGGCCAGCGCCATGGCGATCATCACCCGCTGCCGCTGGCCGCCCGAGAGCTGGTGCGGATAGGCGTCGAGCCGCTGCTCGGCGTTCTGCAGCTGCACCATCCGCAGCAGCTCGAGCACGCGCGGCCGCGCCTGCGCCTGGCTCAGGCCGCGATGCACCGCCAGGACCTCGCCGACCTGCCGCTCGATGGTGTGCAGCGGGTTGAGCGAGGTCATCGGCTCCTGGAAGATCATGCCGACGCGGTTGCCGCGGACCCGGCGCAGCGCCGCCTCGCCGGCGCCCAGCAGCTCCTCGCCGTCGAGCCTGATGCTGCCGTGCTCGTGGAAGGCGCGCGGATAGGGCAGCAGCTGCAGGATCGACAGGGCCGTCACCGACTTGCCCGAGCCGCTCTCGCCGACCAGCGCCAGCGTCTCGCCGCGATCCAGCGTGAAGCCAACGCCCCGGACCGCCTCCACCGTGCGGTTCTCGAGCTTGAAGCCGACCGAGAGGTTCTCGACCTCGAGCAGGGTCATCGCGCCGTCTCCGCGGCGAACACCTTGCGCGGGTCGAAGGCGTCCCGCACCGCCTCGCCGATGAACACCAGCAGCGAAAGCATGAACGCCACGACGAAGAAGGCGCTCAGCCCCAGCCACGGCGCCTGCGGGTTGTTCTTGCCCTGCAGCGCCAGCTCGCCAAGCGAGGGCGAGCCCACCGGCAGGCCGAAGCCGAGGAAGTCCAGCGAGGTCAGGGTGGTGATCGAGCCGGTGAGGATGAACGGCATGAAGGTCATCGTCGACACCAAGGCGTTGGGCAGCACGTGCCGCCACATCACGGCGATGTCGGAAGCGCCCAGCGCCTTGGCGGCGCGGACGAAGTCGAGGTTGCGGGCGCGCAGGAACTCGGCGCGCACCAGATCGACCAGCGCCATCCAGGACAACAGCAGCATCAAGATCAGCAGTGTCCAGAAGCCCGGGACGATCAGCGAGCCCATGATGATGAGCAGATAGAGGACCGGGATCCCCGACCAGATCTCGATCAGGCGCTGGAAGATCAGGTCGACCCAGCCGCCGTAGAAGCCCTGCACCGCACCGGCGGCGACGCCGACGATCGAGCTGAACACGGTCAGGATCAGGCCGAACAGCACTGAGATGCGGAACCCGTAGATGGCGCGGGCGAGCACGTCGCGCGACTGGTCGTCGGTGCCGAGCCAGTTGCGGGCGCTGGGCGGCGACGGCGCCGGCACCTCGAGATCGGTGATGACGGTGCGGTAGCTGTAGGGAATGACCGGCCAGACGGCGAAGCCCTTCTCGTCGATCAGCTCGCGGACGAAGCTGTCGCGATAGTCGGCCTCGGTCGGGAAATCGCCGCCGAACTCGGTCTCGGGATAGGTGACGAAAGTCGGAAAATAGGGAGCGCCATCGAACCAGACGAAGACGGGCCGGTCGTTGGCGATCAGCTCGGCGAACAGCGACAGGACGAACAGCACGGCGAAGACGTGCAGCGAGATCCAGCCGCGGCGGTTGGCGCGGAGATTGGCGAGGCGCCGGGCGCCCAGGACCCCCATGCGCCAGCGCCGCCCCCAGAGGCGGACCTCGACCCGCAATGGCGCCAGAGTGGCGGCCGCCATCATCGGCGCTCGAAGTCGATGCGCGGATCGACCAGCATGTAGGTGAGATCGGAGAGCAGCTTCAGCACCAGGCCGATCAGGGTGAAGACATAGAGCGTGCCGAACACCACGGGGTAGTCGCGCCGGATCGCCGCCTCGAAGCCGAGCAGCCCCAGGCCGTCGAGCGAGAACATGGTCTCGATCAGCAGGCCGCTGGTGAACAGCACGCCGACCAGTGCCGCCGGGAAGCCCGCGATCACGATCAGCATGGCGTTGCGGAAGACATGGCCGTAGAGCACGCGGCGCTCGGTCAGGCCCTTGGCGCGCGCCGCCACGACATATTGCTGGCCGATCTGGTCCAGAAAGGAGTTCTTGGTCAGCATGGTGAGGCCGGCGAAGCCGCCCAGCACCATGGCGCTCACCGGCAGCACCATGTGCCAGAGATAATCGAGGATGCGCTGCGGCCAGGGCAGCGCGTGCCAGTTGTCCGAGACGAGGCCCCGCAGCGGGAAGATCTGCCAGTAGCTGCCGCCGGCGAACAGCACGATCAGCAGCAGCGCGAACAGGAAGCCGGGCACGGCGGCGCCGACGATGATGGCACTGCTGCTCCAGACATCGAAGCGCGAGCCGTCGCGCACGGCCTTGCGGATGCCCAAGGGAATCGAGATCAGGTAGGTGAGCAGCGTGGTCCACAAGCCCAGCGAGATCGACACCGGCAGCTTCTCGAGGACCAGGCTCACCACCGAGCGGCCGGTGAAGAAGCTCTCGCCGAGATCGAGCCGCAGATAGTTCCCCAGCATCCTGAAGAACCGCTCGTACCACGGCCGGTCGAAGCCGAACTGCACCTCAAGCTCGTGGATCAGCCGGGGGTCCAGGCCACGGGCGCCGCGATAGGTGCTGGCACTGCCGCTCGCATCCATCGCCTGCGGCGCGGCGCTGCCGAGATCGCCGCTGGCGCCGGTGAAGCGGCTGGTCACGTCGCCGCCGCGCGTGATGTCGGCGATCACCTGCTCGATCGGGCCGCCGGGTGCGGCCTGGGTGATGACGAAATTGACCAGCATGATGCCGAACAGGGTCGGCACCATGAGCATCAGGCGACGCAGGATATAAGCGAGCACGCGCGTCGGCCGGTCAGGGCGCCGGCTTGGTTTCGATCTGCTGCCTGCCCGATCCTGTCGTCCGGTCCTTGGCGGGGTCGACCCACCAGGCGAACAGGTCGGGGCCTTCGCTGGGCAGCTTGGCCGGCTGGCCGAACTTGTCCCACCAGGCCATGCGGTAGCCGTTGTCGGTGAAGTGCGGCACCAGGTAGAAGCCCCACAGCAGCACGCGGTCGAGGGCGCGGCAGGCGGTCTCGAGCGCCTCGCGGCTCTCGGCGCGGATGACCGCCTCGATCATGGCGTCGACCACCGGATCCTTGATGCCGATGGTGTTGCGGCTGCCGGGGGTGTCGGCCGCCTCCGAGCCCCAGAAGTCGCGCTGCTCGTTGCCCGGCGAGGCGCTCTGCGCCCAGATGTCGGTGATCATGTCGAAGTCGAAATCGTCGGTGCGGTTCTGGTACTGCGCCGGATCGACGACGCGGATGCGGGCGTCGATGCCCAGCCGCTTCAGGTTCTGCACGAACGGACCGGCGATGCGCTCGTCGCTCGGATCGTCGCCCAGGATCTCGAACGCCATCGGCTGCCCGCTCGCGGTCTCGACGAGCTTGCCGTCCTGGACCTCCCAGCCGGCCTCACGCAGCAGCCGCAGCGCCTGGCGGAGATTGTCGCGGATGTTGCCGGTGCCGTCGGTCTTGGGCGGCACCGGCGGCGGGCCGAACACCTCGGGCGGCAGCTTGTCGCGGTAGGGCTCGAGCAGCGCCAGCTCGGCCGGCGACGGATCGCCCGTGGCCATCAGCGACGGCTCGCCGTGGAAGTAGCTCGTCAGCCGGACATACTGGTCGTACATCAGCGTCCGGTTGGTCCATTCGAAGTCGAAGGCGTAGCCGATGGCCTCGCGGACGCGGCGGTCGCGGAACTGGGCGCGGCGCAGGTTGAAGATGAAGCCCTGCATCCGCGCCGGCGGATCGATCATCAGCTTCTCGACCTTGATCAGGCCGCGCTCGAACGCCGGTCCGGTATAGCCGGTGGCCCACCGCTTGGCCGAGTTCTCGATCCGCAGGTCGTACTGGCCGGCCTTGAACGCCTCCAGCGCCACGTCGGCGTCGCGGAAATACTCGTAGCGGACGATGTCGAAATTGTTGCGGCCCTTGTTGACCGGCAGCTCGGCGCCCCAATAGTCGGCCACTCGCTCGCTGACGGTGGAGCGGCCGGGGACGAAGGATTTCATGCGATAGGGGCCGCTGCCGATCGGCAGGTCCAGGTTGACCTGCTCGAAGTCGCGGCCTTCATAGTAGTGCTTCGGGATGATGCTGAGCTGGCCCACGATCAGCGGCAGCTCGCGGTTGACGCCCGTCCCGTCGAAGGTGAAGGTGACCCGCCGCTCGCCGGTCTGCTCGGCCTTGGCGACGTTGGCGTAGTAGGCGCGGAAACGCGGATGGCCCTTGGCCTTCAGCGTCTCGAAGCTGAAGATCACGTCGGCGGCCGTGATCGGCGTGCCGTCGTGCCAGCGGGCGTCGGGATGCAGCTCGTAGGAGACGCTGCCGCGGTCCTCGGCCACCTCGATCGTCTGCGCGATCAGCCCGTATTCGGAGAAGGGCTCGTCCAGGGACTGGACGGTCAGGGTCTCGAAGGCGAGCCCGATGCCGGCGGCCGGCGTGCCGCGCAGGATGAATGGGTTCATGCTGTCGAAGCTGCCGATCGTCGACAGCGACAGGGTACCGCCCTTGGGCGCATCGGCGTCGACATAGTCGAAATGGGCGAAGTCCGGCCCGTATTTGAGGTCGCCGTGCATGGCGATGCCATGGGCGCCGGCCGACGCCAGGGCGGCGCGCCAGCGCATGGGCACGAGGGCCGCCGCCCCCGCGGCAACGAGCACCTGGCGGCGGCTGAGAAGCATCGGGGCTCCTTTCACGCGAGCGGCTGGTGGGGCGACATTAAGGCCGGATCGCCTCGGAGTGTAGTTTCCAGGTAATGACGATTAGGAAAGGTTGAGCACCGCCCGCGCCGCGGCATGGGTCCGGCCATCGCCGGCGGCGATCACCGCACCGCCGGACTGCAGCGTCAGCGTGCCCCCCGACCAGTCCGTCAGCATGCCGCCGGCCCCGGTGATCACCGGAATCAACGCCATGAAGTCGTAGGGCTCGAGCGACGCCTCGACCACGAGGTCGGCAAAGCCCATGGCCAGAAGGCCGTAGGCGTAGCAGTCGCCGCCGAACATCGGCAGCCGCACCTTGTCCTCGAGCCGCTGATAGGCCTGGCGCAGCTCGCCGGTGTCGAAGATGCGCGGGCTGGTGGCGAACAGCACCGCCTGGTCGAGCGTGGCGCAGGGGCGCACCCGGATGGGCTTGCCGTTGTGCGTCGAGGGCTCGCCGAGCACGCCCTGCCAGCGCTCGCCGATGATCGACTGGTCGATGATGCCGAGGACGGGCACGCCGCCGTGCAGCAGGGCGATCAGCGTGCCGAACAGCGGCCGGCCGGTGATGAACGACTTGGTGCCGTCGATCGGGTCCAGCACCCAGACGAACTCGGCGTCGAGGTCGGCCGCGCCGTACTCCTCGCCGAGGATGCCGTGGCCGGGAAACCGCTTGCGGATCAGGTCGCGCATCACCTGCTCCGCCTCGCGGTCGGCAATGGTGACCGGGCTCTCGTCGGCCTTGCTCTCGACGCTGACCGGGGTGCGGAAATAGCGCCGCTGCGCCACGCCGGCGGCGTCGGCCAGCGCCAGCCGCTTGGGCACCAGCTCGCCGATGATCAGCGAGAGATAGGTGATGGCGACGACG
>JRYC01011130.1_pt1 | contig 12133 bp, 5 predicted proteins | sample 235301 | NCBI WGS metagenome assembly JRYC01 (sample SAMN03074211, study PRJNA261470) | activated sludge metagenome | biome: Common Effluent Treatment Plant; feature: Wastewater; material: Activated sludge; isolation source: activated biomass of a common effluent treatment plant treating...
GCAGGTATTGGCGATGGTCTTGTAGGAAACACCAACGCACTCCGCAATCTGCGACATGCTGCGCCCCTCACCAAGCAGGCGAAGAATTTCGATCTCGCGAGTCGACAGCTGCTGCAGTGGATCTTCACCACCATGCATTGTGACGGCGAGCTGGCTTGCAAGCTCGCGTTCAATGTAGCGTTCGCCCTTACTAACGCGGACAATCGCAGCGAGAAGTTCGTCAGATGTAGCGCTCTTGCTGACGTAGCCTTTCGCGCCGAGTCGGAGTGCACGAGCTGCATAAAGGGGTTCGGAGTGCATCGAGAAAACGATAATGCGCGCTTTGTCATTCTCCTTGAGCATGCGACGCAGGAGTTCCAGGCCGCCCGTTCCCGGTAGGTTCAAATCGAGAAGTACGAGGTCTATCGCTTCCTTGCGAAACAGTGCCAGTGCGTCTTGGCCGTTGGCGGCTTCCAGAACAAGAGCTCCAGGAATGTCGAGCAGTAACCGGCGCACACCTTCGCGAACTACAGCATGATCGTCGACGAGAAGGATCGTCAGGCTTTTCATTGTTTTTNNCATGTTCAGTTGAAATTCCGCAAGGACGCAGACGCCTGTGCCGTAATTGTGGTTCGAGACCTGGAGCGTTCCTTGGTGGCGTGCGACACGCTCTCGCATGCCGAGAATCCCGAAGCTGCGCGTGTTGAGTTCCGTCAAGCCGCTCCCGTCATCGCTGATCTCGAGTTTGACGCAACCGTTTGCTACGCGTGCTACGACACGGATTCGATTTGGCTTGCCGTGGCGCACGGCGTTGCTGATCGCCTCCTGGACGACTCGGAAGATGGTATCCTGCTCTTGATTGTCGAGCTGAGGCAGCTCGAAAGCGAGCGTGATGTCGATCGCGGGATGGCGGGAACGCCATGACTCCACAAGATGCTCGAGTGCGTCCTGCAGACTGAGGTCGAGCAATGCAGCAGGTCGCAGGCGTGAAAGTATGCCACGGACATGTTTTTGCATGTGGCTGACGGCATTTCGAATGTTCTTGATGTGTTGAGGCAGTGCCGCGTAGTTCTTTTCTTCGTGAAGCCTGAGTATGGCCGCTGTTTCAACGTCGACATTGAACAAGAAGGGGCCGATATCATCGTGAAGGTCGCGCGCGATATCGGCGCGCTCCTCCTCCTGTACGCTGAGCAGCTGTTCTTGGAGTTTTCGGTTGGCGGCCTCGGTGCGCTTTTGCCTGATCACCATTGTGTTGAACGCCTGGTAGACACGCTGGAACTCGGCAGGACCGCGTTCCGATATGAGGACCGGATCTGGCGAGTGGCCGATTTGGCTGATGGCGGCTGCGAGTTGCTCCAGTGGCTTTAGCGCGCTGCCCAATATCCAATACACCGCACCTGAAATGAAGATCGTGAGGAGAGACAGAATTCGCAGCGTATTGACCATATCCTCCCAGACCTCGCCGATTTCATTCCTCGGATTGGCCTCCAACTCGAAGCGACCAAACGCGCTGAACTGATCTGGAAGAACGACTATGGTGCGACGGCTTTGTTTTGAAAAAAGGCGATAGAACCACTCGGGAAGTTCCTCGGCAGGCCGGGCTAGATTCGATCTGAGATGAACTTTGCCGTCAGCACCTATAACCATCGCCTGCAAGTGACGGTCACCGTCGAAGTCCTTCACCATCAGTTCGAGGCGATTGGCGATGCTTGCGGCATCTTCGCGATTGTCGACAGCGTTGGCCGCGATTCCCGACCCGACCGCAATTGCGGCCTGCATTTCTGTGTCGATCTTATCGTTGGCATGGAAATAGAAGAGTACTGCGCCAAGCAGGAACGTCAGCACGACGCCTGCTGCAACAGACATGATCAACTTGCGCCTCAGTGTCACTTCCGCCTCAATACGTAATCATATAACGTAACACTTATAGACGAGGCAAAGCCGAGCGGACAGGCTCCTTATGGCGCAAAGCACGCAAGCCTCCATGCAATGATACATCTTCAGATGATCTTCTGCTCAACCGCAATGCGGACGAGTTCAATAAGGGTGCGGGCGTTGAGTTTGGCGCGCAATGCGATCGTCTCGTTGCTGATGGTCTTATAGGAAACGCCCAACTCATCCGCGATCTCCGCTAGACTGCGCCCCCGCGCCAACAGGCGCACAACCTGCAGTTCACGTTCCGAAAGGTCGAGCGGTTGGTCGCATCCAACTCTTGCGAGGGCGAGGCGCTGTGCGAGGGCGTCGGGCAGCCACAAGCCACCACTGGCAATTTGTCGAAGTGCATCTTTCAATTCGGATGGGTCGTCGTTTCGGCCGAAGTATCCTTTAGCTCCAACCTCCATGGAACGGGCAGCCAAGATAGGCGAGTCTGTCATCGTGAAAATCAAGATTCTCGCATCGGGATCACTTCGAAGAATAGCGCGCATCAGTTCGACCCCTGATCCGTCCGGTAGATTATTGTCGACGACGGTGATGTCGGGTCGTTCAGTGGTGTAGCCGCGCAAGGCAGCGCTACATGTGCCACATTCAGTGATGCGGATGTCGGTCTGATCAGCGAGTAGGGCGCGAAATCCCATAACAACGATTGGGTGATCTTCGACGAGTAGCACCTTCACGGCATCTTCGTCCGGTTGAATACCAAATTATCGTGCCCGCGAATTGACGGTGCCAGAAGTTGACCCTGTCGGGCTACAGCAACGTGATTATCAGGGGCGCGAGCCGGCATGGCTCTTGTGGGGAGCACTCCTAACCTCCAACTCAACCCGCGCGCAACCTGTTACGAAATTTGGGAAAAACGACCAGTGATCATCGGGAAATTTTCCCGCAGAGATGCTTCATCCCTGCTTGCCACACGCAGGGCCTTCCCGTTCACACCGACGACATCATCTATCGTTGGCGATCGTCAAATCGCAAGGCGACTTGGCGGGCACGCCTGGGAAAAGGAGCATTCGACTACGCATGGCTACCGAAGGGATTGGACGAGACTGCCTCGCGTAACGTTCCGGCTGGTACGGTCGTGAAAAATTTCCCGGACGCCAACCTATAGGTGAGGATGTTGCTATAGCGCACCAGTTGTGCAGCACTTCAAATCGACTGCAAGATCTGGCCTTCAACCTATTGTTTTAAAATATAGAAAATTGCTTTTCCTACTACTCCAGACGATGGCCTCAAGCTGATTTTCGGGAATAGTTCCCGAGCCTTGTTGCCGATAGCGGAATTTGCTCCCACGCCTCGCCCGCCTAGTCCTTGCCATGTGTGGAATCGCAGCCAAGTGCCCGATTCCGCGGGGGCAATGATACGAAGAAGCCGGATGGGGAACCTTGGATGACCACATGGAAGCTCATTTCATCGGCTGTGGTTTTCAGTGGGATTGCGATCGCAGCAGGAATGTCGGCCCAGGCGCAGACGTCCTCGCCTGCTGATCCGCAGCCGTTAGCAGCTTCGGCATCAATTGACGGACCGGCAGCGCCTGCCACGACGGACGCTGCGTCGCCGTCCGCTGCCTCCGGATCGAACGCCATTCTGCCGCCGGTCGACGTGATCCAGCCGAAGCCACAGCCACAAGTCGTAAAAAAGCCAGTTCCAACACAACAAAGTGCACCTCGGCAAGACGTCGCGAAGCCCAGGCAGCAGCCCGCTCCGGCACCAGCGCCGCCGCAGCAGTTCTCTGAGCCGATGCCACCGCCCACTGAGCCGGAAATGGTCGAGCAGCAGCCAGCCGGTCAGAGCCGTTCCTTGGATCAGGGTCGGCTTACGACGAATGCTGCACCTGGCTCGACCCCCGTCAATTCGGACAGCATTACTCCCCAGAATTTTCAGGACTATGCGGGAGCTGCGTCACGCATCGATTCAAAGCAACTCAATGAGCAGCGTTATCTCACCACCCACGAGGCGCTTGCGAGCGTGCCTGGTGTCGTGACAGTCACGGATGACGGGCTTTCGCGCAACGCGAACTTCGGCATACGCGGCTCGAATTTCCGCCGTTCTCGTAAAGTGCTGGTGATGGAGGATGGCGTTTCGATTAACTTTGCAAGCTATATCGATGCATCGACTCACTACACACCGCCCATGGATCGCGTCGAGAACATCGAGGTTATTCGCGGCACAGTGTTCGCCGATGGTCCACTCAACAATCACGGCATTATAAACTTCCAGAGCCTGTCACCGTTTGGAAAGTCGGAGACGGTGATCAAGGGTGCGTTAATCCACACCAGGGAAGTTGATAACGAGTGGGGCAACTTGAGGCATGTCCACACGCGCCAGAACCTTGGCAATTTTGGTGCCGTGCTCGCATATACAGGGAGTGACGCTTCCGGAGCCTGGGATAATGAGCGTATGCGATTCAATGATTTCTATGGTGCTCTGGGATGGAAAAGTGCCGAACAAGATCTGATCATCTCGGCAGTCTATTTCCGTCAACGTGACAATTACGATGAAGACAATTTCGTCGGAACGCGCGAGGACTTCTTCAGCAATGGTCACAGAAAACTATCCACGTTTGGTGACGATACGCGATTCAATACATACAACGCCGATCACCGGTCGATTGCGATCGCTCACAATTACTATGTCGACGAGGACACGACAGTCTCGACCCGTGTCTATACGCGCGAGCATGAACGCAACCGGTTCTCCGCGCGCGATGGCGGTATCGAGAATGCCGACGATGACGGACACATGCGCGGCCGCAATCGACTTTACATGCTGGCTGGTGTCGACAGTCGAGTGGAGTTCGCCAACCGTCCGTTCCTGTTTGGAATGAGCCAGGACATACTGACGGGCGTCCGTTACGAGTATCAGGCGCATCGCCGCTGCACCTCGTTCGGTGCTGCCGGAGAGTTGCTGGACGTCGATAACACCGGCAACTGTCGCGCGGCTGAGGATAACGATGATCTCGACGGTGGTGTCCTTGATAAGTTCGAGGCTTCTGCATTCTCCGCATTTTTGCAGTCGGCAATCCACGTCACACGCCGATTCACGGTAACGCCGGGCGTGCGCTTTGAGAGCTATGACGTGGAGCGCCGCAATTTATGGGACGATGGCCCGATAGCCATCAAGCAGAAGTCCGAGCACGATCATGTCCTGCCGGGCGTAATGTTTGCCTGGGAGATGACGCCAGCTGTCACTGCGTACGGCGGTTATCACCGAGGATTTGCACCACACATTGCAGCAGAGTTCGGCGGCGACTTTCCGTTGGAGGAAGAGATCGGCGATAACTTCCAGATCGGCTTGCGCTCAATGGTTCTAAAGGGGTTCAAGTTTGACGCTGCCTATTTCCACTCCATCATCGATGGCTACCAGCTGAAGGAATCATTTTCGAACGAGATCGGCGACGGTATCTATGGCCTCCTCGACAAAGTCGAAATCAACGGCATCGAACTGGCCGTCCGCCTAGACAGCCGGCCCTTCACGGGTAGCGACTGGAACTTCTTCGGTCAGGCGGCCTACACCTACACGAATGCCAAGATTGAAAAGGGTAGTGATGCCCTTTTTGAAGAACTTTCCCTAGAGGACGTCTCGGGCAACCGGCTGCCGTTCGCCATCAAGCATTTCGCCAACCTGACCGTCGGCGTGGGCTACAAGGATCGCTGGGATGCGAGCATGACCTGGACTTATCGTGGGGATTTCTTCACCAATGCGCAAAACACCAATCGTTTGCTTTGCGTAGACGAAGACGCCATTGAGGACGGGGAAGGCATTGATGCAGTGTCTTTCGGATGCAACTTCGGCGACGAGCTTGTGGGCGGTAGGGTCGACGATGTGTGGCTGCTATCGGCGCGAACGAATTTGAAGGTGACCGATCAGCTCACTTTCTTCATCTCCGGTCATAATCTGACCGACAAACTCTATATTGCGGAGCTGTCGGACGGCGCTAAGCCGGGTCAAGGCCGCACCATCATGGGTGGATTCACAATCAAGTTCGACTGAGTCTAGTCCGCAATTCTCCCAATCTGCAGATTCCCCCTTGTGCCGCCACTTCACCCGAAGTGGCGGCGCATTCCGTTGAAACGGGCGGCCTTCTAATGGAGTTGACGCGATTTACTCCAGAAGGAGTTGGAAGTGTCGATCAGAGTGGTGAGACACGTGGCGATGGGGCACGCACCAGTGGATGCGGCTATGCGCTTGCTCACCGAACCCTAGTTAATTCTCTTCCCCCAAACCCACCACGTCGGCCATTACTAGTCAGCTTTCTCAACGCGGTTGTTGAATGGGACCGTTCGGATTTCGAGCGGGGGTCACGTGGCGATGAATGTGTGAGGTTGATGGGGATAGGGCATTTTCTTGATGACGATCGTGCAGCGGTGCCGTTGGTTCGGCGTCCGCGGGGTGCGTGAGTGCGGGGTGTGTTCGTGCAAAAACCGTCTGATGCCTGGAGGCCGGTTTGTGGGTGTTGTGATGGAACGGGTCCCGAACCGTGCCCGAAATCCATCCGCGCTCGTAGCTTAAGAATTAAAAAGGCTAGTTGTTGAGTGGTTACCACTTTTGGTTGCATCCATTGTCTATCGGTAGATAGATTGGGGTGCAGAGTACATGGCTACTAACACAACTGGATCCTGGAGTTCACTCCTGGCTTGGCCGCTGGTCGGCATTCACGCGACATTGACGCCTGACGGTAAAGTGCTGACGTTCGGCACCAATCCATACAACGATGGCGTCACTGCAAACATGTACCACGACATGTGGGATCCGGTGACGGGGGAGCATCACTTCGTCGATCACACGCTCACGACTCCCGGCGACTTGTTCTGCGCTACCGCGATCGTACTTCCCGGCACAGAGAACGTGATGGTCGTGGGGGGTGATGCGTCGCGCGAGGGACACGCCGGCTACGGCATCTCCGACGTCAACTTGTTCAACCCGACAACCCATCAGGTCACGCCTGTCGAGTCCATGGCTTACGCGCGCTGGTATGCGACCAGCATCGCGCTGCCAAACGGGCAGATCATGGTCATGGGTGGCACGGACGCGAACGGCGCCGGCGTCGCGGTGCCGGAAATCTACACGCCCGGCGTTGGCTGGACACAGCTAACTGGAGCCACTGGTGGAGGCGGATGGTATCCGNNATCCGCGCATGTACGTCAATGGCGATGGCAAGGTCGTTGTCATCAGTGCCTGGGGTGGCAACGTCGAGCTCATCGACCCGAGCGGCAATGGCACGCGCGAGATAATCGGCACCACGCCCTTCAAATCGTCGTGGACATCGCCTTCGGTCGAATATGCGCCTGGCAAGGTTCTGATCAACGACGACACCACCGGCCTGTGGAGCATGGACTTCTCGGGCGCCACACCGACCTTTACCAAAGTGGCGACGATGCCGGAGGAGCGCGCCTACGGCAAGATGACGGTCATGGCCAACGGCGATGTGCTCATCAACGGCGGCGGTACGCAGGGCAACAGTGAGGCCGGCGCTGTAAAATCCGCCTTGATCTGGAGCCCCAAGACCGGCGCGCTGCAACAGGTGCCCTCCGAGGATGATCCGCGTCTCTATCATTCGAGCAGTCTGCTGTTGCCCGACGGCAGCCTTCTGTCTCTCGGTGGTACTTCGAATAATCGCTGGGAGGACGGCCAGATCTACAAGCCGCCCTATCTGTTCGATGCTACAGGCGCTGAGGCCAAGCGGCCCGTCGAGACGACCGCGCCCGATCACGTGCAGCCGGGTTCGAGCTTCACGATTACGGTCGACAATGCCGCCGATATCGGCCGCCTCACCCTTGTGAAGAGTGGCTCCAGCACGCACAACTTCAACTCGGACAGCAGCTTCAACGAGCTGTCCTATACGGTGGGCGCCAACAACGTCATCACTGTCAAGATTCCTGACATGCACGGCGGTGTGTCGGCTGGCGCGTACATGCTGTTCGCCTGGAACAAGGCTGGCGTCCCTGCGATCGCGCCGATGATACAGGTCGATCCGACCCAGACGGAGGTCAATCACGTTCTCAATGGGAACTTCGAGGCGACTAAGATTGTAGGCAGTACATGGCAGAACTACGAGTGGCAGCCGCTCGACAATAGCGGCATTCCCGGTTGGAAGAACCTCGCCCAGAACAAGATGGAGCTGACCAAGATCAACGGCTCTCAGGGGATTGATCTCGATGTCGGTTGGGCCAACGACGAGATCTATCAGGACATCAAGACCGAAGTGGGCAAGAGCTATAAGCTGCACTTCGACGTCACCAAGGTCGAGGCTAATTCGTCGGCTTTTGACGTGCTGTGGAACGGCAAGGTTGTCGCCAGTATCTCCACCCCCGCCTTGCAGGGTTACGACTTCACAGTCGTTGGAACGGGTGGTGCGGACCGGCTGTCGTTCCGCGAGTTCGCCAGCCAGAATAACAGCGGCGGCGCTTTCCTCGACAACGTCACGCTGATGGGGACACGACCCGCGCCGACCTATAACAACCTGCTGACCAATGGCGATTTCGAAGCCAACCAGATTACCGCGCCGAGGTACTGGCAGGACTTCTCCTTCCAGCAGATGTCCAATGGAACGGTGACCGGCTGGAAGAACCTGAACGACAGTGTGATCGAAGTGGTCAAGCTGGGCGGTACGCAGGGCATCGAGACGGACGTCAATGCCGCCAAAGCGGACGCGATCTTTCAGGACGTCAAGACCGAAGCCGGCATGGCCTATAAACTCAACTTCGACGTCATCCGTGCCGTCGCTGGCACCTCTGCGTTCGATGTGGTCTGGAATGGCAATGTCGTCGCAACTGTCGATCCGAGCAGCGCAAAGGCCTACGAGTATTCGGTCATAGGCACCGGCGGCAATGATCGGCTGATGTTCCGCGAGTTGGCGGGTCAGAATGACGGTGTCGGTGCCTTTCTCGACAACGTAACGCTGAAGGCGGCGCCAGCGGTTCAGACACTTTCGGACAAGGAGCTGATCGTCAACGGTCACTTCGAAGATACGTTCATCACCGCGCCGCGCAATTACCAGGACTTCTCGTTTCAAAGCGTGGCGAGCCTTCCCGGCTGGAAGAATACCGCCGGGAGCGCGTTCGAACTTATCAAGTTCGGCAATACACAGGGCATCGATCTCGACATTACGTCGGCCAAACAGGATGGCATCTATCAGGATATCCAGACAACGGCAGGGACGATGTATAAGCTGCACCTTGATGTCATCAGGGTGACTTCCAATTCGTCGACCTTCGATGTCGTGTGGAATGATAAAGTCATTGCAACCGTCAATCCGACGCGGCCGCAGAGCTACGACTTTGCAGTGACGGGCACCGGTGGTAGCGACCGGCTGATGTTCCGTGAACTCGCCAGCCAGAACGACGGCCTGGGTGCCTTCATCGATAACGTGTCGCTCAAGGCCTACGAAACCATGACCGATCACTCGGGCATGAACATGCTGGTCAATGGCAACCTGGAGACGATGCAGATCGCCTCGGGCTTGACTTGGCAGCTCTTCAACAACGCTGGCGTGCCGGGCTGGAAGAACACCAACGGCGATGTCGAGCTGCAGAAGGTTTCGACCGGGAGCGGTTTGACGCAAGGCTTCGAGATCGACGTTGCCGGCGCTGTCGACGAGATCTACCAGGGGGTCAAGACCGAAGCTGGAAAGACCTATTCCGTGCACTTCGATGTCGTGAAGTTCAAGGCCGGTACGTCGGATTTCCAGGTGCTATGGAATGGCACTGTGGTGACTACGATCAGCCCAACTGCCGAGCAGGGCTATGACCTCAGTGTTATTGGCACTGGTGGTGTTGATAAGTTGTCGTTTAAGGAGCTGGCGAGCCAAAATAACGGCACAGGTGCAGTGATCGACAATGTGTCTCTCATCGAACCGGCCGTGCATGGCCACGGTTCGACGATCACGATCACTGCTGCGGGTTCGACGGGTCTGGAGAACATGGCGCTGCTCATCGACGGCGTACAGGTTGCGAGCTACTCGAGTATCCCCACGTCGGGTGGCGTCTATACGTTCAATGCTGCCAGTCACGTGAGAGCCGATCAAGTTCGTGTCGCCTTCACCAACGACGTTTATGATCCAGCAAACGGCGTCGATCGCAACTTGACGATCGACAAAATCAGCATTGACGGCACAACCTATCAGACCGAGGCGGCCACAACGTACTCGACCAGCACCTGGACGGAGGCTGACGGCATCGTTGGCGGCTATGGCCGCGGCGACACACTGCATACCAACGGCTATGTCCAGTACAGCTCGGGCTCTGGTGGTGCCGAGGGATCGACGATCACCATTGACGCCCGCGGCTTCGAGGGCACCGAGTCGATCGATCTGCGTATCGACGGCAAGGTCGTTGCGACGTTCGCCAATCTCTCCACTACCGACCAGACGCTGACTTACAAAATGGCGTCGGGGACTGTGAAACCCGATCAAGTCAGTGTCGCCTTCACCAATGATCGCTATGATCCGGACAACGGCATCGATAGCAACGTCCAGATCAAGAGTATCTCTATCGACGGGCACGTCTACAACACGACCGATCCGTCGGTGTACTCGACCGGTACTTGGACGGAGGCCGACGGTATCGTCGCGGGCTATGGTCGCGGCGACACACTGCACACCAATGGCTACTTCCAGTTCAGCCACCCAAGTCTGCTGAGCAACGGCAGCTTCGAGGTGCCCGGCTTCGGCGATGGTCAGTCACACATGGTCACGAATGCGCAGCTCGATGGCTGGGTATCGAGCAACGACATGGCAGTGATCTGGAACAATGGTTATCCAGGACAGCCTGGAACCAACGGTGCCAACGTCGTGGAATTGAATGCGATGACGGGATCGTTGTCGCAATCGGTCAATACATCGGCGGGATCGTCGTATGGGCTGAGCTTCGATCTGGCTGGCCGCGCCGATGGGATCGCCAGCTCCAAGGTCGAAGTGGTGTGGAACAACACTGTGATCACGACGATCGCGCCGACGGATAGTGCCTTCCATCAGTATCATGTGAACGTGGTTGGAACGGGTGGCGCAGATGCTCTCCAGTTCCGCTCCGTAACAGGTGACACTGACAATATCGGCGCTTTGCTCGACCATGTAGTTCTGCACGATCATGCCGTCGCTTAATTCTGGAGTATTTGTCGACGAAGTGGCCGCCGGTTCGTCGATGAAAATNNAAGCGCTCCAGGTGATTGAGTGGTGGGCTGACGGAGCCGCTCGCTGATATGCAGGTGCCGCGAGACTTCGGCGCGCCCATCCATCTCAATCCGGAAAACGTTCGGATAATGCAGACTTTCAAGGCCCGGCCGGACACGGCACGGGCCTTGCTCTTTTCTAACCGGAGCGTCGTTGTCCGATGAGCTGAGCGGGAGTTGCGGCTCGCTGCGGGACGGCTCCGCGGACGCCTCATATTAAAAACCGGTTCAAAGTCGAATGCTGGAAAATGCTGCTGAGGCCATTGCCTCACTTTGGAACGCACTGAGCACGTGGTTGCCGGCGCTCGGCGATGCGATGACGTCGGCTGACGGCATCCTCGGCGGCCTTGCGGCGTTGGCTGCCGTGGTGCTCGCAAGCCTCGTCGTTAACCAGAGACAAGCCGATGCAGCACAACCTGACACGTTCACGGATCAGCAAGTTGCCTCGCTTCAGCTCGACAAGGTACAGCCGCGGGGATTGTGGCGGCTGTTTGCACGCGACATGGGCTGGCTATTGCTGCTCAGCACGGCGATCAATGTCACGATGTTTGCTGCGCCACTGCATATGCTGCTTGTCTATGATCGCGTGCTCAACACGGGTAGCGTCGAGACGCTGATTATGCTGACCGTGATTTGCGTCGCGCTGATCCTTGCCATGTCGCTACTAACGGCCGCTAGGCAATGGCTGCTAATCGGCAAAGCGGAAGAGCTTGACCGCGAGCTTGGGAAGGCGTTGTTCCATCACGAGGGCAGCACGGCGTCTCAAGAGCGCAGTGACAAAGATCCTGCCACGCTTGCCGATCTCGCCACGGTGCGACAGCTCGTGACCAGCCCTGCGGCGAGCGCAATTCTCGATCTGCCGTTTGCGCCGATCTTCTTCATCGGACTATTTGCGGTTCATTCTTATTTTGGTGTCCTGGCGCTCGCTGGTGCGGTCCTCATCGTGATCGTTGCGGTTGCTGGCGATCTCTTCGCGAGCGGCGGCTTGCGCCGGGCGGGCGAGGCATCAGCCTTGGCTCGCAACTTGGCGTCCGGCATGCATGCCAACGGG
>JRYC01002611.1_pt1 | contig 12084 bp, 10 predicted proteins | sample 235301 | NCBI WGS metagenome assembly JRYC01 (sample SAMN03074211, study PRJNA261470) | activated sludge metagenome | biome: Common Effluent Treatment Plant; feature: Wastewater; material: Activated sludge; isolation source: activated biomass of a common effluent treatment plant treating...
AGCCGGGAGAGGGTTCCATCGTCGATCACCTTGCCCTGCGAATCGCACCACGGTGTATAGTAAACTTGCCCGACGCGCTGTCGGGTCACATCGCGGGTGATGACCCGGTCGACCAGGCGTGCCGCGTCGGGGCCGGTCACCTCGTATTTGAACAGAGGTGAGACATCGATCAACGCCGCGCTGTTGCGAATGGCGTAGTACTCGCGATCATGGGACATCTCGTAGATGCCCGCCGACAGAAAGCCCGACCAGTTGCGCCATTCGTAGCTGTCGCAAACGGCCGATGTCCGGCTATGAAAGGGTGTCGGTAGCGGCATATTCCTTCTCCGAAAAGATGAATCCACAGATTTCACCGATTGTTCTGTTTTTCATCTGTGTCATCGGTGAAATCTGTGGATTCGGGTTGTTGTCTGTAGCCAAGGCGATGGGAGATGCGGGCAGCGGCGCACACCGCTGCCCCGAATTGCGGGATGCGCTCGGCGCTCATACGTGTGAGTGTGCCGCCGACGGCGACAAAACCCAGCTAGTGAAGGCTTCCAGCATAGTTACAGCGCGTTGCGCCGACTGCATGCCGACCATCGGCTCCATGATTGCGTTCATCGGGCGAACCTCCGGCGACGACCGCTATCGTTGAATGTATTCTCCAGAACTTGAATGCGCGGCCGCATGGCTCCTCCGGCTTGTTCACAATATGAACTATGGGTTCATGGGAGTTTAGCGGATAGGCGCGGGGACGCAAGAAGAGAAAGGGGAAGAACCTGATACAAAGACACCAAGATGCAAATCAAATCTTGCATCTTGGCATCTTTGTGTTTCGGCGTCGAATGATTACGAACTGCCCTCTTTTAGGCTGCGGAAGCCTTCGCCGAATACTTCCTTCGCCTGGCCGATGATCACGAAGGCATGGGGGTCGGCCTCGTGGATGATCGACTTGAGCATCACCGTGTCGGCGCGGCTCACGGCGCATAGCAGGATATGGCGCTCCGTGCCGGTATACATGCCGCGGCCGCTCCATTCGGTGACGCCGCGCTCCATGTCGGCCAGAATGCGGTCGGCCACAGCTTGCGGCTCGGTCGTGATGATCGTCGCCACACGCATGACATTGGATCCGTTAAGTGTCACCTCGACCAACACGCCGCCCACGTAGAGCGCGATGACCGCGTAGAGCGCGCGCTCCCACCCGAAGGCCAGACCGGCCAGAAAGACGACGATGCCGTCGGTGTAGAGGTAGGCCTGGGACAGAGGCGTGCCGAATTTGCGTTCCAGGATGCGGGCCAGTATGTCGGTTCCACCGCTGGTGGCGCGGGCGCGGAAGATCAGTCCGACGGCAACCCCGGCCGTCACGCCGCCATAGAGGGCGTTGAGGGCCAGATCATCGGTGATGACGACGTCGGGCCAGAGGAGTTGCAGCCCGTCGAGCACGACTGCGAATACGAACGAGGAGAAGACCGTCCGCGCCAGAAAGCGATGGCCGCCGAGGTAGAACCAGCCGAGAACGAAAAGCGGGATATTGAGGATGAACGACACCGTGCCGATGGGCCAGCCGGTGAAGTTGTTGATGAGTTGCGCCGTGCCGCTCAATCCCCCGGCGACGAGTTGATGGGGGATGAAAAAGAGGTGCATGCTGACCGCCAGCAGGACGCTCCCCAGGACGATTAGCGCGTAATCGCGGATGATTCGCCCGGCCGCTTCATTCCGCCGATTCCGGCGCAACTGTCTCACTCGCTCCAGCGTGCGCGATTTCCAGTTGCCGTTGTTCTGTGTCGTGGTCATATATTTTTGTTCATAAATCGGCGGTGATTATAACATGAGGGCCTGCCTGCTTCGCCATGATGCGACCGTTTTTGATCGGGCGAGTCAATTGAAGGGGAAAGAATGGCCTAATGTACCTGCTTCTCCATCTCGCCCAGCACCTCGGTTGAGCCGTCGGTGTTGATCCAGGTCGGCAGCCCCAAGGGGTGCTTTTGCTCCGACGATAGCGGCGACACATAGGTAAAGCCCTCGGTTCGCATCTCAAAATCGGCGCGGGCGGCCATGCGCAACTCCTCATTAGTCAATACGTCGAGCGCGCTTATCGCCAATACTTTGGCCGCTGCCAATGCTCCTTTCAGGCCGATCGACATGCCGCCACAGGCCGTAATCGGCCAGGTATGCAAGGCGGTATTTAGCGGAGCGGTGGGCAAGACTACACCCATCGTTGGCGTGATCCAGCTCACGTCGGCCACGTCGGAAGAGCCGCCGACGGTCATCTCGTTCGGGAGCGGAAAGACGTTCGTTGCCAACCCCTTTTCCGGCAACCCCATTTGTTTCTGGCACTCGCGGGCAAACGCTTGCTCCTCTTCGCTCCAGGACGGCGTTCCGACGCGCTCCATCACGGATTGCATGTGCTTGGCCAGCGGCGTGTTGGGCAGCAAGTCATATTTACCGAAATAGACGTTGACGGCGGCCCTGGTCTGGGTGGCCGTCGCCGCGCCCTCAGCGATTTGTTCAACCCATTCCGTTGTGGTGACCACCCGTTTCCGGTCGGCATCGCGGACCACCAGCCACATGCGCGCATAGTCAGGCACGATGTTGGGGGCCGCTCCGCCCGCCTCATAGATATAATGGATGCGTGCTGTCGGCTCTACGTGCTCGCGCATCAGGTTCAGGCCGTGGGCGGTCAGTTCCATGGCGTCGAGCGCTGAACGCCCCTTCCATGGCTCAAGCCCGGCATGGGCGGACCGGCCATGGAACTCGATTTTCATGGCGTTATTAGCGGCCATGCGAACGTTGATCACCCCCGCCAGCGGCCCGGGATGCCAATGGAAGCAGGCATCAAGATCGTCAAACAACCCCTCGCGGGCCATGTAGATCTTCGCCCCTTCCGTCTCCTCGGCCGCGCAGCCATAGACGCGCAGCGTGCCGGGGATTTCCTTCGCCTCCATCACATGTTTGGCGGCGATGGCCGCGCCGGTCAGGCCTGCTCCCAGGAGATTATGACCACAACCGTGACCGCTAGTCTTGCCGTCGGCGCGTGGTTCCCGACGCGGCACGGCGGCGTTGCCCAGACCCGGCAGGGCGTCGTATTCCGGCAAAAAGCCGATCTTCGGCCCGCCGCCGCCCTGGCTCCATTCGGCCACGAAAGCTGTGGGCACGCCCGCCGTACCGGTGCTGATGATCGTGAAACCGGCTGCCTGTAATTCGCGGATGTGGACGGCCGCCGATTTGACCTCTTCCAGCCCAATTTCAGCCAAATCCCAGACCTCGGCACAGATGCGCTCGATGGCCGGGGTCGTGGACTCGATTGCCTGGAACACTTGACTGTCTTTGATGGCCATAACTTTTCTCCTTAATGTTTAGTCACAATACACTCAGGAATAGCTCTCTCAATTACTCGCCGATTATTTCATCAACAACGGCGAGGCAATATCGAAGACATCTCTGGCGAAGTCAAGTACCTGGTCTTCGTTATCAACGGCCGCGTAGGGCAGCATCGCCCCCTGCCAACCCTCGGTGTGCCAGACGGCCCCGGCCGGCAGCTCGCGGTCGAGCAACTTGTCGCTGTCGAATGGCCAGGGGCTGGAGTAGAAGTAGGAGCCGGCATCATCGTCGCCGGGGTAAAAGCCGAGATTGAGCTGGGCCGGAAGCTCCAACGTCTTGCTGTTCTCCTTGTAACTCTCGACGCGAGTGCCGAACCACTCCATCGCCAGATCAAAGCCATGGGGCCATAACTGGATCGGCCCCGCGTCGATGCCCAACTTGGCGCGGTGGTGGGCGAATACCCGTTGGGCGCGGACGATGGCGGTGAAGAAGCGCCGGACAGCATCGGGATCGTAGACACCCGGCTCGTCGCCGGCGAAGCGGGAGCGGTCGACTTCACCGGTGATGCCTGCCTCGGCCGCCGCGGCCAGCACGCGCTCGCCCATGCCGCTGCCGCTCAGACCGGCGTCCATCGGGATCGACCACGAGCGGCCGTCGCTGCCGGCGAGCGAAATACAGGCGCGATGGAAATCCATCTGCCCAACCAGTATGCCGCCATTGCCGCAGGGGATATTGCTCGTGACGAGACCCAGCGGCGTCACTTTGAGGCTTATATGCCACCAATGGGGATGGGCTGGAGCATGGGCGCGGGCCAGGCTGGTTAGTGCCTGGGCATATAACCGCAGCGTGTGACGCGTGGGGCCGAAACCATCGAGAGAGGGAAATTGGGTCAAGTTGTAACCGCCTTGGTCCTCTGAGGCACACCGCACGCCTTGAGGCCTTTAGGTTTGATCCAGATATTGCAATGCCGCCCCAACCCGTTCGTCGATGGCCGACACCTCGCGGGGGACGTGCTGAAGGGCTGATTGCGCCTCGACGATGCTGAATCCAAGCCCGGTCAGGATGTCGATCACGTCGGCGTCCACGTCGCTGACCAGCGGCATTATGTCGGCCGCGCCGCCCAGGTCGAGCTTGTCGCGCAGATGGAACATGATGCGTTCGGCCGTCTTCTTGCCGATGCCCGGCACGCGTTGCAGAACGGCCGTCTCCTCGCGCATGATGGCGTTTTTCAGTAGTTCGGGGCTGAGCGTGCCGAGGATCGCCAGGGCCACTTTCGGGCCGACGCCGTTCACGTCCAGCAGCATCTGGAAGAGTTGCAGGTCGTCTTCGCTCTCGAAACCGAAGAGGGACAGGTTGTCTTCGCGAACTTGCAGGTGGGTATGGAGTGTCAGCCGCCGGCCGACGCCGCCCACATCCTCCAGCACGGTGCGCGGCACGAACACTCGCAGACCGACGCCGCCGAGATGAATGACCAGGCTATTGGGTTCGATCTTCTGGACGGTTCCGCTGAGCGAAGCAATCATGGGGAGTGACGAATTACGAGTGACGAGTTAGTTGGATCACTATCCGCTTCTGTCAACCGCCATTTCGAAGGTGACGTAGCGGGCATGGGTGATGGCGACGGCCAGAGCATCGGCGGCGTCGTCGGGATGGGGCGATTCTTCCAGGTTCAACAAATGGCGAACCATGAGTTGCATCTGGGCTTTCTCTGCCTTGCCGTAGCCGGTGACCGCCTCTTTCACCTTGGGCGGAGAATACTCGCTCATCGGGATGGCGGCATCGGCCAGCGCCAGCAGCAGCACGCCCCGCGCCTGCCCCACGGCGATGGCCGTGGTGATGTTGCGGCCGAAGAACAGTTGTTCCACGGCCGCCCGGTCTGGTCGGTACGTTGCGATCAGCGTGTTGGTTTGACGGAAGATGGATTGCAGGCGCTGCTCGGCCGGCTCCCCGGCGGCCGTCTCGATGACCCCATAGGTCACAAGCTTTAATTCGCCATCCACAACATCGATGATGCCGTAGCCGGTGGTGGCTGTGCCGGGGTCGAGGCCGAGGATGCGCATGGGAAAATCAGGGCTTCGCCGATTTAGGCCGCTTCCATCGCCGCCAGAACCTCGTCGCTCATCTCCAGCGCCGAGTAGACGTTCTGAACGTCGTCGAGGTCCTCGATCTTCTCGATGAGATTCAACACCTGCATCGATGAGGCCTGGTTCAGTTCGACGCGATTGGCCGGATCGAAGATGAGCGAGGAGTCGTCCATGCTGTAACCGGCTGCCTCCAGTGCCTCCTGGACGGCGCGAAAAGAGTCCAGTTCGACGTAGATCTCGGTGATCTCGTCGTTGAACTGGATATCATCGGCTCCCGCCTCGGCCGCTACCATGAACAACTCATCCTGGTCTACCGGATCCGTGATGCTGATATATCCCTTGCGCTTGAACTGCCAGGACACTGCGCCGGCCTCGGCCATGCTGCCGCCATATTTGCTGACGGCGTGACGTACGTCGGCAATGGCGCGATTGCGGTTGTCGGTAACGACCTCGATGAGGATACCGACGCTATGCGGGCCGTAGGCCTCATAGACGATACTGACAAGGTCGCCGCCCTCGATTTCGCCTGTGCCGCGCTTGATGGCTTTCTCGATGTTGTCCTTGGGCATATTGGCTACTTTGGCATTGGCCACGGCCAGCCGTAACGCCGTATTGGAAGACGGATCGCCGCCACCCTCGCGCGCGGCGATGGTGATCTCCTTGGCGATTCGGGTGAAGATTTTGCCGCGTTTGGCGTCGCTGGCGGCCTTCTTGTGTTTAATCGTGGACCATTTTGAATGTCCTGACATCGGTTGACTCCATGATAAGGGTACCGCAGGCAGAGCCGCGGGAAACGGCCGCCGCGCCGGACGGCCGAGGATTCCGGTTAAATAGCGAGTGAATTATAACATGGAACGGGCAAATTGGGGAATTGCCCGCCCAAAATTGCCGCAGTTTGACGATAGTGGGACAGGGCCTTAGCGGGCTGCCTGCTCTGAATGAGCCGGTTCCTTTCCCGGCCACATGACCTCGATCATTTCCGGCGCGTATCGCGCGGCCATGTCATCATTGATGCTGTAGCTTTGGCAGATCTCGCGATAGAGGTGGGCGCTGGGTCGCCATGTTCGCTCCTGCGTGATCGGATCGACCTTGATCAGTCCAAACCGCTGTGTCCAGCCGCGATCCCACTCGAAATTATCGACCAACGACCAATGATAATAACCCATCACCGGATAGCAAAAACTAATCGCGTACCAGATTTGCCGAAGATGGCTCAGCAGGAAACCGGGGCGAATCCGGTCGACCGCGTCCGGCACGCCGTTTTCCGTTACGTAGATGGGCTTGCTGTAGCGTTTCCACACACGGTTGATCACATCGAACAGCCCGCGCGGGTAGACTTCGCCGTAATTTCCATCGCTCACGATAGCGTCCGGCCCCCATTCGCGATCCACGAATCCCGGTGGGGGCGGGAAGTGAAGGTAAAAACGGCTGTAATAGTTGACGCCGACGAAGTCGAACGTGCCGGCCAGATGTTTGATATGCTTGCTGCCGATAACGCCGCGATAGCGCCCCGTGTGGAGCGCATCTTGCCAGCTGTTGTTGTAGAGCCTGTCGATTTGCCCGGCCCACAGACGATCGATCGCGTTGCCTCCGGGTCGTGCTTCAAACACTTGCATGTTGTTGGCCGTGCCCACCAAGGCTTCCGGCCGGTTTTTCTTGATGATGTGATAGGCGGCCGCATGGCAGCGCAGCATGTTGTGAATTGCTTCAAATGTCGCCCCTATTCCGGTCCGCTTCCCGTGGGGAAACTCGCCGGTCAGGTAGCGCATGACGGCATAGGTGATCGGCTCGTTGATGGTGATCCATTTGGAGACGAGATCGCCCAGTTCGGCCACAACTTTGGCAACGTACCGTCGGAAATAATCCACGACGATTTCGCTGCTGAAGTCGCCTTTTTCAACCAGCCACAATGGATTGCTGAAGTGATACAGAGTCACCATCGGTTCCAGGCCCCGATCATGGCAAGCTTGCAGGATAGCACGATAACGGGCGATCGCTTCCGTGTCAAAGACGCTGGGTTCAGGCTCGATACGGCTCCATTCCAGTGACAGCCGGTGGGCGTTGTTGCCCAATTCGGCGGCGATATCGAGATCGGCTTCGGCGTTGTTCCACCAGTCGCAAGCCTGGCCGCAACCCAGATCACCCTTGATCCGCGTCGGGTCGGCCGCCTCCCAGGCGTACCAATCGCTATTGGTGTTGTTGCCCTCGACCTGATAGGAAGAAGTGGCGGTGCCCCATAAAAAGTCCGGTGGAAAGCTCATCGTTGCATGTGCCATAGTTGCGATTATAGCGGAGCGCGTCGAAGAAAGGGAATTCGATGAGTCAATCGGTAATTTGCGCCGTAATACGCCTGCCCGACTATTCCCCTGCGAAGGTGCGCTCGGCTTGCATCCGCTTCCCATCCGTCTATACTTGACCTTCGCCCGGCCCAGAGTCGGCAGTCTGTCACGCCCGGATACTTTTTGTGAAAAACATCGTTCCTTTAAGCGGCTATTACCTGTGTAACCGGCTTGGCCGTGTATATCTTGATGCATTGGAAGAAACGATCGGCGGCAACGGGAAAAACGCTTTGCTGAACCTGACCGGGTGTGGCGCTTACATTGTCGCGCCGCCATCCAGTGATCTGGCGCTGGGCTTTGATATGGCTGTGGTCTCTAACCTCAATCGGGCAATGGAGATTATCTATGGGCCGCGAGGGGCGCGGGGGCTGGCGTTGCGCAGTGGCCGCGCAATGTACGATCGCATCGCCGACGCCTTCGATCTACCGACCGGTTTCAATGAACTGGCCTTTCGCTTGCTGCCGTTGCAGACCCGCCTCAAGATTGGTGTGCCTGCCCTGGCGCGAGTGTTCACCCAGTACAGTGACCAGGTTCATCGCGTGGTTGACCACGCCACATTTTTTGAGTATATCGTGGAACGCTGCGCGGTTTGTTGGGGGCAGGAAGCCAGGACGCCACTATGTCATCTGACTGTGGGTCTGCTCCAGGAAGCTCTGAGCGCGTTTAGCCGCGGGCAGGAATTTCGTGTGACACAGACTGAGTGCCGAGCGGTTGGCGCAGTGACGTGCGTTTTCCGCATCGAAAAAGAACCCATTGTATGATCCGTGATCGCCTTCGCGCCCTCCGGCCGGACATTCTCATCGTTCTGGCTTATCTGATCCTGCCGCTGCTTCTTTATGCGGGTGTCACAATCGGCCCGCGGACGATGCTTCCTGCCGATAACCTGTTTCAATGGCCGCCGTGGCGCGAAGCCGCGGCCGAATTTGACGCGGCGATACCCCACAACGCCCTCATCAGCGATCTCATCATCCAGAATTATGCCTGGAAGCGGTTTGTGCAGGAGAGCCTCGGCGGTGGAGAGATACCGCTCTGGAACCCCCATCTGTTTGCCGGAGCGCCGTTTCTGGCCAATGGTCAACACGCCGCGCTCTATCCGTTCAGCCTGCTATTCCTCGTCATCCCGTTGGCCAAAGCCTATGGCTGGTTCGTGTTGAGTCAGGTGTGGTTGGCGGGTATCAGTATGTATGTGTTTGGTCGGATTCTGGGTCTTCGGCGGGGGGGCGCGGCCCTGGCGGGCTTTGTCTACCAGGGGGCGCAATTCCTGGTCATCAGCGCGGCCGTCTTTCCAATGATTGCCGCGGCCGTGGTCTGGTTGCCGTTTCTGTTGGGGTGTATTGAGCGGGTGGTCACGACGCTTTTTGGCCCTCCGGAGCGTCGCCATCGTGTTGTGCTCTGGGCAGCGGTGGGGAGCATTGCGCTTGGTTGCCAGATTCTCGCCGGGCACGCGGAGTTTACCTATTACACCTTACTCGTCATGGGCCTCTATGCTCTGTGGCGTGTGGGCGCGCAAGCTAAAATCGCGAGAGACGAATCGTGGGCGGCAAGCCGGGAATCGGGTTCGCTCGCTCCGAATGCCTCATCCATCGTTCGACGTTCGTCCCTGGCCTTTCTCTGGCTGGCCGCCATGGTCGGCACAGGTTTACTCATCGGCGCGATCCAACTGGTGCCCTTGTTCGAGGTGGGGCGAATCAACTTCCGCGCCGGCTCGGCGTCTTTTGAGGAAGTGCGAAGCTGGGCCTACCCGCCGCGCAACGCCGTCACGTTTCTGCTGCCGGATTTCTTCGGTAATCCGACCGATCACGCCGTTCGCGATCCTTTCTCCGGCAAGCTCGTCCCGCTCGAACGAAATTCTTTTGATGAATTGAACCCCTACGGCGCGTTTACAACGAGTTGGGGAACGAAGAATTACGTTGAAGGGGCGGCCTACATGGGCATCTTGCCCTTGATTCTGGCGGGTGTGGGCGCTCTGGCGCTGCTCCGCCGGGGCCGGCTCACGCTGCTTCACCGCGCGCAGATGTGGTTCTTTGCCGGGTTGTCGTTTTTTTCGCTGGCCTTTATCTTCGGCACGCCGTTGTACGCCTTGCTCTATTACGGCTTGCCGTTTATCAATCAGCTACACACGCCTTTCCGGTGGGTCTTCCCGCTGGCTTTGTCGGTGTCGGTGCTGGCCGGTTTTGGCGCGGAGCGTTTGTTCGTGGCCGCATCCAGGGATGGAGCAAGGGGGCAAGATACCTTTTCAGGGTGGCGCTCATGGGGCCTTGCTTTACTTCTATTGCTGCCGGGTATCGCTGTTCTGGCGGGAACTGTAGCGAGCCGATTATTCTTTGGCGCATTCCGACCGCTGATCGAACGGCTGTTCCTGGGGCTGGCCGGTGCGACCTATGCTTTCCCGTCGGCCGAGGTGTTCTTCGGGCATCTGTTCTGGCAACTACTCGTGTTCGGGGGACTGCTTCTGGCGTCGGGAGTTGTTCTCCTTTTGGCACGGCGCACGCGCTATTGGATCATCGCGGCCTGCGGGTTGATCGTCCTGGACCTCTTCCTTGCCAATGTGGGGTTCAATGCCGCCACCGATCCGGCGCTGCTGGACTACACACCGGCTGCCGTCCGTTGGCTCAAAGAGCAGCCCGGCGAGTGGCGTCTGACGACCTATGACACGACCGGGGCCGGCACGCTCAACGCCAACACCCCCTGGCTCTATGGCCTGCTCGACATTCGCGGCTACGATTCCATCATTCCCAGGCAGTATACCGAATACATGGCTGCCATCGAGCCGCAAAACGGCCTTCAATTTAATCGCATCCAGCCGCTTGGCTCTCCGGCGGCCGTTGACTCACCGCTGCTGGATGCGCTGGCCGTGAAGTACATCGTTTCGGCCGAGCCATTGACCTCGCCCAAGCTCCGGCAGGTGTGGGCAGGCGAGGGCGTGACCATCTATGAGAATCTGGCCGCCGCGCCGCGCGCGTTCGCGTTGCCGACCACGGCCGAGGTTCACGCTCCTGATGCATTGGCTGCTCTGGCAGAATTTGATCCGCGTTATTACGTTGTGGTGGAATCGGCTGAACCTCTCTCTGCCGCGGTCGAACCCGGCGAACCTGTTCCGGCGACGATCAATAGCGCGTCGAACAATGAGGTCATCGCCACTGTGCAGGTCGTCGAGCCGTCGTGGCTCATTCTGAGCGACTCGTATTTCCCCGGCTGGCGCGCTTATGTGCGGCCGGCGGGCGCGGGCGATGACGCGGAAAGCGAAGTGGAGATCACCCGCGTGAATGCCAATTTCCGCGGCGTGCGCCTGGAGCCGGGCGAGTGGACCGTGCGCTATCGCTACAGCCCTCGCAGCTTCCAGCTTGGCGGCCTGATGTCGTTCATGGGCGGCATCCTGATCGTTTTCGCCATCGGCGTTTGGGGATGGTGGCGCTTCTACCGTCCTGAATTGGTCGCCACCACGACGCGCAGTGTCGCCAAGAACAGCGCCGCGCCCATGACCCTGAACCTTTTCAACAAGGCCATCGACTTCGTGTTTGCCGCGTTCTACCTGCGCCTGCTTGGTCCGGCCGAGGCAGGCAGCTTTGCCACGGCCATCGCCACGGCCGGCATCTTCGAGATCGTGGCCAACTACGGCCTCAATATCCTGCTCATCCGCGACGTTTCGCAGGATCGTAGTCTGGCGGGCCGCTTCCTCCTGAATTCCAGCGTCCTGCGAATTTTCACGGCATTGATAGGTGCGCTGCCGATCGCGGTCTATATCTTCGTCACATTGCAGGGGGCGAATCCACTCTCCCCGGCTGAGATCACCGCTATTGTCTTCATGATGATCGGCATGGTGCTCTCCGGTATGTCGCTGGGCGTTTCGGGTCTGTTCTACGTCTACGAAGAGGCCGAGACGCCCGCGGCCATGTCCACCGTCACGACGATCCTGAAGGTCGGACTGGGCGTGATCGTGCTCCTTGCCGGATACAGTTTCGTCGGGCTGGCCGGGGTGTCGATCGTCGTTAATCTCGTCACGCTGATCCTGTTGGCGGTCCTTGCCGCGCGGCGATTTGATCTCCACGGACCGTGGACACTCGACGGCGAGATGATTCGCGGAATGGTGCGGCTCGGTTTTCCGTTGATGCTGATCCATCTCTTGCAGACGATCTTCATCTCCATCGACGTCCTGTTGCTTCGCCAGCTATTGCCGGATGGCGAAAAAGTGGTCGGTTGGTATAACAGTGCCTGGAAGTGGTTCAATGCCCTGCAAATCATTCCGTCCTACTTCACGCTGGCCTTATTCCCCATCATCTCGCGGGCGATTAAGGAGAACATGGAGTCGGCGCGGCGCATGTACCGGATGTCGCTCAAGCTGATGCTGCTGCTGGCGCTGC
>JRYC01005592.1_pt1 | contig 12067 bp, 11 predicted proteins | sample 235301 | NCBI WGS metagenome assembly JRYC01 (sample SAMN03074211, study PRJNA261470) | activated sludge metagenome | biome: Common Effluent Treatment Plant; feature: Wastewater; material: Activated sludge; isolation source: activated biomass of a common effluent treatment plant treating...
GTCGACGACGCGCGGGCATTCATGCCGCGAGATCCCGAAAGCCTTGCCTACGTAACGCAGACAACGCTGTCGCTTGATGATACTGCGGCAATGGTCGCGGTGTTGAAGGAGCGCTTCCCCACGATCAGGTCGCCGCACAAGGAGGATATCTGCTACGCGACGACAAACCGGCAGAATGCGGTCAAAGCGATCGCCTCTGAGATCGACTGCCTCCTGGTCGTTGGCGCACCAAACAGTTCCAATTCGCTGCGTCTGGTCGAAGTGGGCACGCGAGCAGGATGCACCCGCTCTCGTTTGATCCAGCGGGCTGGCGACATCGTCTGGGAGGAACTTGATGGTGCACGGACCATTGGAATAACCGCTGGCGCCTCCGCTCCAGAGGTGCTCGTCGATGAGGTGATCGACGCCCTTAAATCGCGCTTTGACGTTCACGTGGAGGTGGTCAGCACCGCGGAAGAGCGGATCGCGTTCAACATTCCGCGTGAATTAAGACCACCTGCTGCATGACAGGGCCGGGCACATCGTCATAGAAGGTGGGCGCACACGTTCAATGCGAGGACCCGTGCTCAGCACTCGTTCATTCGAACAGGCCGTCTCGGGCGGCACGGTTTCACACTGCGGGAGCCAATCTCTGGGACCGTTCAAAAGTTCTTCGCTCCAACGCGCCTACCAATCGTCCCTCACCTGCTCAACGAAGTGAACAATGGCCGTTTATACCGAAGTCAACGACGAGGACCTGGAGGCCTTCATCGCCGAGTATGGCGTGGGCAAGCTCCTGTCGTTCAAGGGAATCGCGGAGGGTGTGGAGAATACCAACTACATTCTCCACACCAGCACGGGCCCATTCATCCTGACGCTGTACGAGAAGCGGGTGGCGGTGGATGACCTGCCTTTCTTCCTCGGCCTCATGCAGCATCTCTCGGCACGGGGCGTGCCCTGCCCGCTACCGGTGGCCAAAGCAAACGGCGAAGTTCTGGGTAAGCTCGCTGGGCGGTCTGCCGCGCTTGTCACGTTCCTGGAGGGCTTCTGGACGCGCCGGCCCAACGCCGATCATTGCGTTCAAGTGGGCGAAGCCCTGGCTAAGCTGCATGTCGCTGGCCAGGATTTTTCCATCCGGCGGACGAATGCACTGGGCCCCGCTGGCTGGCGGCCGCTTTTTGAACGTTTCCAAAGCAGGGCTGACACCATCGCGCCGAATTTGGCCGACACCATTTCAGAGGAACTCAATCAACTCGCAGCAGCGTGGCCAACCGACCTGCCGTCCGGTGTCATACATGCGGATTTGTTCCCCGATAACGTCTTCTTCATCGGCGACACGCTATCGGGTCTCATCGACTTCTATTTCGCGTGCAACGACTTCCTTGCCTACGATTTGGCAATTTGCCTCAATGCCTGGTGTTTCGAAAAAGACTTCCAGCTGAACCTGACCAAGAGCCGCGCGCTCATTCGTGGCTATGAATCGGTGCGACCGCTCAATGATGATGAACGCGCAGCCATGCCGATTTTGGCCAGAGGCGCAGCACTGCGCTTCCTGCTGACGCGCGCCTATGACTGGCTCAACACTCCGGCAGGTGCGATCGTTAAGCCGCACGATCCGCTCGATTACCTGCGGCGGCTCAGGTTCCATCGAACGGTTGCCTCCATCACAGGCTACACAGGTGAGGCAGCCTTATGAGTGCTTCGTCGAAACCGCATGTCGTTATTTACACCGATGGCGCGTGCTCGGGTAATCCAGGACCTGGAGGCTGGGGCGCGATCTTGATGTCGGGGCGGCACCGGAAGGAAATGGGTGGCGGCGAGGCTGACACCACGAACAACCGGATGGAACTCTTCGCGGCGATCGCGGCTTTGGAACAGCTCAAGAAGCCCAGCCGCGTCGACCTGCATACTGATAGCGCATACCTGAGAAACGGCATTATGCAGTGGATTCATGGCTGGAAGCGCAATGGCTGGCGCACGGCTGACCGAAAACCCGTAAAAAACGTCGAGCTATGGCAGCGCCTCGACGAGGCGGCACAACGCCATGAGATTACGTGGCACTGGGTAAAGGGGCATTCCGGCCATCCCGAGAATGAGCGCGCTGACGAATTGGCACGCGAGGGTATGGCTCCCTTTCAAACCGCGTAGAGCAGCGCCTGAATTCCAACTTCAGGGTTAAATTTGCCCCGGATCGCCAATGTTCACTACCAGAGGTTTTCTATAATTGAGCGGATTTGAGGAAATCACAACTTCCGATCATACTCATCCGCTGGCGACACATAGCGGACCGGCCTTCAAACATTTCGCTCCGCCCATTGGAACGCGGCCTTCCATGGCTTAAGTTGCAACCAAGGCAACCAAGCCCGGAGCTCGTGTGAAACTTGCAAATTTGAAGTCCACTAACGAGTGCGGAACGCTGCCGTGACTGCAATAGAATAACTAATTGTGCGGGTATTTTTGTAGCCCGCGGTTCTAGGAGATCCTTTCGATGCCGCTGCTTGCTTACCTTTTCGCTTTTGCTGCAGTCCTGATTGTCGCGGACACTCCGGCAAAGGCTGAGTCGCTTGCCGGCAGATGGTCAGGCGGCGGGCAGGTTCACTATTCCCACACAAGCGAACGCGCAAAATGCAATGCTACCTTAACCAGTGCTTCAGGTACGCACTACAGAATGACCGCATCCTGCGCTACGCCATCTGGCCGCGTTGAACAGACCGCAACATTAAATCGCGTTGGGAAAAACGCCTATGCAGGCGTCTTCCATAACAGCCAGTACAATGTTTCAGGTTCGATCCATGTGCGACTGAGCGGCAATACGCAGCAAGTTCAGTTGCGCGGCAATGTCGGTGGGGGAACGTTCAAATTGCGCCGCAGATAATGCTGTTATGTGTTGCAACATCCGCTTTGAAAAATGGCCGGGAGATAATCCCGGCCATACTCGTTTTTTGGGCCTGACATTGGTTTGCCGCCATCAGATCCTGTTGCCCATCAATCCGCATAAAGTCTCGGCACTCGATATATCGTGACTTGATGGTACGTCTTCGACGTTGAGCACTTTCACCACGCAATCGTCGACAAGCATCGCATAGCGCTTCGAGCGCACACCCATACCGCGTGTGGTGAGATCAATATCGAGCCCAATTGCCCTGGCAAAATCCGCCGAGCCATCAGCCAGCATGAGAATCTTGTCCATCGCGCCGGTGTCCTTGGCCCAAAAATCGAGAACGAAGATGTCGTTGACTGCGGTGCAAGCGATGGTGTCCACGCCCTTGCTCGTCAAGTCGCCGAGATGCTCAAGGAAGCCCGGCAAGTGCTTTTGATGGCAGGTGGGCGTGTAGGCTCCTGGAACGGCGAACAGCGCCACTTTCTTGCCTGCGAAAACATCGGATGTCTTTATGGGCTTGGGCCCTTCGGTGCTCATCATGGTGAACGTTGCGTCGGGCAGGCGGTCACCAACCTTGATTGTCATACACAGATCCTCTCTCGTTATGCAGGGCAGAGTTATTTTAGCTACTTTTCAGGTGCTATTTGCGCCTGCCGAATTTTGTTGCGCATTCGTTGCGGGCACTCGTCGAGTTCGCACAGATTATGTGCAAATTGCCCAGACCTCCAGTGTTGGTCTCATGGTTGGCGCGCGCAACGCGGGAACACCCGCAAACGATTGTTGGCTAAGAATTCTTCGTGCCGACGTCACTTCAACACAAAACTTGTCTCCGCATGGCCGGCGTTAGAGACCATCGTGACGCGCAGCGACTTGCCTTTCAGGGCGGCAACATCGGCACCTTTTGAGAGCTCGATGACGAAAATTCTATCACCCTTTGCATCCTTGCCTTGGTCGACCGTCATCGGCACATATTCACCCGGAGGACCTTCGACGAAGACATCGGCCTCTTGCGCCCTATCGGGAAACCAGATGTGCAAGATTACCTTTGGCTCAGCAGCGGCCAGATCCGCTTCCACATTTGTAAGTCGTGGGACCGGTTTTCCGGCCTCCTTGGCTGTCGCGCCAGAGTGAGGAACGCGTGCCAGCGCGGATGCGATCTCCTCTGACCGTGGCGCCCCGCCAGGCGGAATCGTCAGCTCGTAAGTACCCTCGCTTGGCACGCATATGTCATGGCAAACACCGAAGGTCAGCATCAGGCGTAGCTTGACGGGAAGCGACGCATCCTTTGCGGTGATCAAGACAGGAAACATTACGCGCCCCTTGTAGCCGATCGTACTACCGGCGCGGTCTGTCATGCGTTGGGGCGCGGGATAGCGAACGTCAATTGAGGCCACATTGTCGGATTCTTTCCAGTCGAACTCTGGCGGTACACCGCCAGCGTCACCAGGGATGCGCCAGTAAGTTTTCCAGCCTGGAGTGAGTTCCATTTCCAGTCCGGCTGCAAGGGTTGTACCCGACGTACCAGCACCTGGCTTGCCAACAGGAATGGTGCCCGCAACGAGGCGCGTTCGCACGTTATGGCCAGAGACCCAATCGGAGGCCAACGATTGCGCCGAAACGGCGCTGCTGCATGCCGTGATGGCAGCCCAAACGCACGTGAGAGCGGCAATTGCGCGAAAAGCTGTACCGGCGGCACAGCTTAACGGGCGCCGCCAAGCATCCCAGGGGAATTGTGCATTTTGCCGGTCAAGACAAGGCATTTCACCAGTACTTTCCATCGCCAATTGAATGATCGAGTTCCTCAAATATGGTCGATGCCAATGATGCAAGCAATCTATTCAATTTGCGAAATATTTCTTGTACGAATAAGTTGCTGCCCGCGCATTCATCACTGCGTACGATTCTTACGCAAAGTAAGCGCGCTTCCAATGAAACAACGATCACAGCATCGTTATTGCGCTCAACTCTTGATCGGAGCAGAACTATATTAATTCGCGTGGTGTGGGCCGCGAATGCCGTATTCCAAGAGTGGTTTAAATTCGTCGAGCTTCGGCGTGATTTTGCTGCCGGAGTACTAAGTTTAAGCCTCAGTCCCCACGAAGTCAGTCAAGTTGGCTTTATACAATAATGGCTGCTTCACAGAAGGGCGGCTGAAGGGCTAATGTTTGCGCCATGAAGTCTTCACCGTTTTCTTTTGACGATCCAGGCGGCACATTTCTCGACGGGCAATTGCTCGTTGCAATGCCCAGAATGTTGGACCGGCGCTTTCGACGCTCGGTTATTTATATGTGTGCGCACTCAGAAGAGGGCGCCATGGGTCTCATCATCAATCAACGGGCGGATAACCTCGACTTCGGCGACTTGATCGACCGAATTGGGCTCAACGACTCGCACGATGGCAATGGCGAGCAGTCCGAGCTTTCCGATGAAGTAGCGAGCATGCCGGTTCACAAAGGCGGCCCTGTGGAAACGGGACGCGGCTTTGTGCTGCACAGCTCCGATTATTTCGTTCCCGACTCGACGATGCCGATCCGCAATGATGTCTGCCTGACGGCGACGCTGGAAATTCTCAAGGCAATCGCTGCAGGAAAGGGGCCGCGGCGCTCACTGTTGGCGCTTGGTTACGCTGGATGGTCACCAGGACAATTGGAAAGCGAAATCCAAGCCAACGGCTGGCTGAACTGCCCTGCAGATGCTGATCTCATCTTCGATGATGACAACGAGTCGAAGTACGAGCGCGCACTGGCGAAGATCGGCGTAGATCCCTCGCACCTTGTGTCAGACGCGGGACATGCTTAGCGCGCGTTTGAGTGTGATTCACGCGACGTAAGATCCATTCGCAATCTGGTTCAAAGTTCAGCTAACGCGAGGCTGCGATATTGGTTCGCGGCTCCAAGAGATCAGCCGGCTGGATGAGGTCAGCTGGATTGAATCATGTCTGACCGATGTGGCCTGCACTCGTTCAATGATTGTGAATGTTCTGTGTTTGCGAGATCGATTCACGCCTTCGATGGAAGCATTGTTGCCTCCATTGCAGGCGATCGGGCTCCAGACGTGTCAGCCTTTTTTGGTCTGCTTGTCGGAAACCGCAGCTGATTGGGCACCTGCGAGGCGCGCGAGTGAAGCAGCAATTCCCGGTGGCAGCGTTGAGAAATCAGGTTCTCGTGGACCTGGATTGACGGGCTTGGGGCCTGCGTCTGGCGGAGCGGAGCCCTGCGCGGGCCTGGGCTCTCCAGCGCGTGGGGGAACTTGCGGCGGCAAGGGCTGCGGTATTGGCGGATTTTTCCCGATGCGCGGCGCACCAACTGCGGGGGGCGGAACTGCAATCGGCGCCTCGCCGTTTGGTTTCGCTGGTGGCACACCGGGTGGCTGATGCGTCGCACTCGTGGGCACCGGCCGAGGCGGCGGTGGCTGTGTGCGAGCGACATTTTCATTGCCGACGATCGGCCGTGACAAGCCACTCAGTGGGGGCGGCATTGACGCTTGCTGCGGTATCGGCTGTGGCATAGCGGGTGGTGCCGACGGCGGCACGGCTTCAGCGGCTCGATATGACGGCTGCGGTGGTGGCGGTGGAGTTGGTGCAGCGACTGAAGCTGCGGGAGGCGCAGCTTGCGGTGTCTGCGTCAGTGGTGATGGTGCGGCATGCGGCGGTGGGGGTGGTGCACTTCCTGGGTTCGGTGCCGCCGAGTGCCCAGGCGCAGGAGGCGGCTGTGTCAAGGGTATTGCGCCAAGTCGCGTGGGAGCAGTAACAGGGGCACCGTTTGGCACGCCATTAGGCGTACCGTTCGGAGCACCATTGGCAACACCGTTGGATTTGCCATTGGCGCCAATATGCGATTGCTGGCCTGGACGCGACGCTGGTTGCGGTGGCGGAGCAGCGCCACGCGCCTGACGTGCACGAACCGTGCTCTGCGGCAATGCCTGGGCGCGGTTGCGGACTGGCTCGGCGCGCGCGCCAGCTGGCGGCGGCATCGGCGGCTTATCGGCAGCGACGGCCTGATCGGCGACTGGGGCTTCCGCTGCGGCAGCCTTGTCAGCGGCGGCGGCCCTTGCTTCTTCGCGCTTCTGCTTCTTGCGGCTCTGACGCTGCTTCGTCTTGAAGAACCCATGCGTCTGCAGTTTACGCTCGGATTTGCGAATGATGCGAAGCAGATCGATCACATCGCGATCCGACATCGGCTCGCCGTAGAAATAGCCTTGCCCATACTCGCAACCGATCGAGCGCAGAAAAACGACGTCTTCGGCGGTCTCGATGCCTTCGGCTACGACCTATTTGCCCAATTCATGAGCCAGCGCGACCATGGCGCGAACAATTGTTGCCGCCTGCTCTTCGCCACCACCGGCCGCCCTTATCAAGCTTCGGTCAAGCTTGATCGTGTCGCATGGCAGGCGCTGCAAATACGCGAGCGAAGAATATCCCGTACCGAAGTCATCAAGCGCCAACTCGGCACCTGCGCTGCGGATCTGAGACAGTATCTCGACGGCATGCTCGGGATTTTCCATCGCAAGCGATTCGGTAATTTCCAGCCTGAGCGTTCCCTTTGCCAACAGCGTTCGGCCGATCAATGCGCGAACCTCTTGGACAAGCTCGGTGCGCAAAATCTGACGACTCGACACATTGACCGAAACGAAAAGCTGGTCTTCAGGGCGCGGCAATTCCTTTTGCCAGATGACGGCGTCAGCGGCTGATGTTGCAAGAACGCGAGAGCCCAGCTGAATGATGAGATCGCTTTCCTCGGCGATCGGAATGAAAGCGTTGGGCGAGATCAGTCCCAGCTTCGGGTGCTCCAACCGCGCCAATGCCTCGAAGCCAGACAGTTCCTCGGTCGGCAAATAAACGATCGGCTGGTAAATGACCTTGATCTGATCCTTCTCGATCGCCTTGCGGAGTGTCGCCTCCATCATATCGCGATCGTTGGGCTCGCCACGCATCTCCGGCCGGAAGATCTCGATGCGATCAGCGCCCCAACGCTTGGCGCGATACATGGCGATCTCAGCCTCTTTCAGAAGATCGGCGCCGCACGTTTCTTCGCCATCAAAAATGGCAATGCCGAGCGAACCTGTGAGAACGACTTCCTGGCTGGCAATGTGCATTGGCGCGCGCAGGCTGCGGCGCACGCGCTCGGCAAGTCCGGCCAGTTCGCGGGGGTTCTGCTGATCGACGAAAAGAATTGCGAACTGATCGCCCGAAATGCGCGCCAGCGTGTCGTGGGGACCAAGGTGACGCTGAAGGCGACGGGCCACATTAAGCAGGAGACTGTCGCCGACGACGAACCCCAGTGCGGCATTGATGGACTTGAACTTGTCGATGTCGATGAAGAAAACCGTTGGACGAATCTTCTCGTCGCTACGCGCGCGCATCACTGCGTTCGTCATGCGGTCGATCAAAAGTTCGCGGTTGGGCAATCCTGTCAACGAGCAATGCACGGCGTTCTGCAGCAATCGCTCGTGCGCCATCTTGATCTCAGTAATGTCGCGCATCAAGCCGACGCATCGCACGGCGCGGCGGTCTCCGGTATCGACAGCTGCTGCCTCAAGCTCAAACCATCGGTAGGAGTTGTCGGCATGGCGCATGCGGAAATCAGAGCGGATCTTGCCACCGGCACGCTCCTGCACGGACCAAAGTGACAGGCGGAAGCGTTCGCGGTCAGCAGGGTGGACGTATTGCAGGAACTCGTCGACCTTTACGTTGAGCTCGCCCGGCGTCAGCGCCAGCGCCTGCTCGATGATTTCACCCGTCTTGATCTCGTCACGACGGCTCGACCATTCCCAGACTGCCGAGCGGGCACCATCGACGGCGATGGCGCGCAACTGGCTATCGTTGGGCGCCAGTCCCGCCAACGGCTCCAGCGAGCGGAATGCGAATTGCGTGACGACGAAGCCGATGAGCAGCAGTATCAGCACCAATCCGCCGATCAGCGCGGAAACGAAGATTTCGCCCGTCAGGCGTCCCGTCAAGACGACGCCGCACAAGAAAATCCAGACGAGAAACAAGATCCACGGCGGCAACAAATGCATGGCACGGTCTTGTCCGCGGATCGCGAGATAGAGTGTCGCGAGCCCGCCAACAGCACCGATCAAGACGAAGGAAAATCGCGCGAACGTCGCTGCGAGGCGCGGGTCAATTGCTGCCACTGCGATAAGCGCTAGCTGCGCCAAGATCCAGACCAGCGACAACATGCGAATGAGCCCATGCGTAAGGCCCAATCGAAGGAACGCATGCAGGAATATGACGAGGCTTGCCGCCATGGCGCTTTCGGCAGCCGCGCGATAGACGGCGTTGTCCTCGGGCTTCATGTTGAAGATTTTGTGGAAGAAGCCGAAGTCGACGCATAGGTAGGCCAACACGCACCACGCGAACAGCGCGGCTGCTGGAAAGATCAGCTTGTGATTGACGGCGAATATGACGGTCAGAAACAGTGCCGTCAGCGCTGACAAGCCCAGCATGATGCCGTTGAACAGCTGACGGTCACGGAACTTGATTTCGTAATCGAGTGGCTTCCATAGATGAATGCGGGCGAAGCGCTCCGATGACAACTCAGCCACATAGGTGATGGTCTGACCTGGTTCGAGCGTGAGTGCGAAGATGTCGGCGCGGTCAGACTTGATGCGTTGGGGCACGAAGCCGATCGAAGGCGTTACCGCTTCGATGCGGCGGGCGTCGAGATCAGGCCAGATGATTCCAGAGCCCGCCAACGTATATCGGTCCGCCGTCAGCCAGCGCTCAATCGACTTGTCAGTCGGGTTCGTCAAAGCGAACACAATCCAGTTCGGATTGGTTCCCGGTGTTACCGCCTTGACCGAGATGCGGCCGCTCACTCCGTCGCCACCGGCCACCGTATCGACCATGAGGCTGTCGCCGCGGCCCTCATAGGCATCACCCAGTGTAGTGATCTCGATGTTGTCGTTATCGGGCGTGACGACGATGGGTTTGAGCGCGGCAGCAGGATTCGATACGACAAGACAGAACACCAGTGCGAGCAGCATTGCCAAGAATGCGCTCAGCAGACGCGGCAGATTTGCTGCTTTCAGTCTCGCTGCCACTGGAGTTGCTTGTGCATATGTGCGCGCGCCGCCGCCGAAGTTCATAGGGAGATCCCCTCGGATCGGCCAACGTCTTCGGCCAGCAATGCATAGAAGAGGTGATCCTCCCAGCGCCCAGCGATCTTCAAGTAGCGGCGCGCCAACCCCTCACGGACAAAGCCAAGGCGATCAAGCACACGCAAAGAAGCAGTATTTGAGGGCATCACGGCGGCCTCGATGCGGTGTAGCCGTAGGACATCGAATGCAAACGGGATCAATGCAGAAACCGCATCCCGCATGAGGCCACGCCCGACAAAAGGTCCACCCAGCCAGTAGCCAAGCGTCGCGGCCTGCGTCACACCACGGCGCACGTTGGTCAAGGTGACGCCACCAACGAGTGGAGGCGGTGTTGGAGCGGACTGAGCCATTGCAATCCGCCGTCCATCGAAATTCATCCTAGTGGTCGCAGATGCGGCTACAGGTTGCGGCGCGGCAAACACAAGATACGCGTAGCCTAGATCCTCGCGTGATTCGCGCTGATAATGGCGGATACGACGGCGAAACGCAGTTCGCGTGAGTTCGTCTCGTGACCAAAGCGGCTCCCAAGGCTCCAGGTGATCGCGGCTCAACGCACGCAATTCTGCCCATGCCGGATAGTCTGACATCAATGGCGCGCGCAACATCACGCTCTTGCCGCGGATGATGGGCGCGGGGTCAGATACCTTGCTGGATCTGAGAAGAGCCATTTATGCTCCTCAGGCTTTCGCGCCGATCATATCGGCTAAACGGACGGCTTCAGATTTCGACTTTCGACCGGACCCTACTACGACCACAGATGGTGTTCCCGATACGAGGCCGGCGGCAAACGCTTTCACATCATCGACGCCAACGCTGTCGACATTGACGATCAACTCCTCGGTTGAAATAAGACGGTCATGGCCGATCAAGTGACGCGCCATCTGCTCGGCTCGTGCAGAAGAACTCTCAAGCCCCATGAGCAGGCCAGCCTTGAGCTGAGCCTTGGCGCGTGCGACTTCCGCCTCGCTCGCACCGGTTTGCGCGACCTTCTCCAATTCGCTCACAACGACAGTGCTCAGTTCGGTCATCATGTCGGCCCCCGTTGCCGCATGGATTGAGAACAGGCCGGAGTCGGCCAGTGACCAAGCAGAAGAATATATCGAATAGCAAAGGCCGCGACGCTCCCGGACTTCCTGGAACAATCGCGACGACATACCCCCGCCAAACAAACCAGAGAACACTTGCGCGGAGAAGAAGTCCTCCGCGTGATAGGATGGCCCCTCGAAGCCGAGCAAAAGGTGGCTCTGCTCGAATCGCCGGTCGAACGCGCGCACACTTCCCCGATAGCGCGCCGGCACACGATCACGCTCACTACCCCGAGATAGCCGACCGAATAGGGCTTCAACGTGGCGGACCAGTGAATCGTGGTGGATGGCTCCTGCCGCTGACACGACCATACGTTCGGGCACGTATTGCCGGGCAAGAAATCCTTCCAGCAACGGCCGATCAAAACTCTTCACGCTCTCCACCGTGCCGAGAATGGGGCGACCTACCGGCTGATCGGGAAACGCCGCCTCTTGCAGAAGGTCATAGCCAATTTCGTCTGGACTATCGCGTGTTGCCGCGATTTCTTGCAAAATCACTTCACGCTCGCGCTCCAACTCGTCGCTCGCGAAAAGTGAATTTTGCAGAATATCGGCAAGGATGTTCAGGGCCACCCCCTCGTCGCCCTTCAGTATCCGGGCGAAATAGGCGGTATTCTCCAGGCTCGTCGCAGCGTTCAATTCGCCACCGATCGTTTCGATCTCTTCAGCGATGGCTCGCGCCGAACGACGTGCTGTTCCCTTGAAGGCCATATGTTCGAGAAAGTGGGAGATGCCTTGCTCAGACGCGCTCTCGTGGCGCGCGCCCGTTGCTACCCAGACGCCGAGTGATAGCGTTTCGAGATGGTCCATATGGTGTGATACGACGCGCAATCCGTTGGCCAGCGTCGTGATCTCAGTGGTCATTTCGTCTCCTCGCGGACAGCGCGGGCATGGGCTTCAACGAAAGCTTCAACGGCATGACAGGCTCCTTGGTGACGCGCGGGGCAGGCCCGAGCGCGAGAAGGTCGCCGGACGGTCGTTCTGCCCGGCGAGAACACGGCGAAGCTAGCGCCGACATGGT
>JRYC01022573.1_pt1 | contig 12034 bp, 13 predicted proteins | sample 235301 | NCBI WGS metagenome assembly JRYC01 (sample SAMN03074211, study PRJNA261470) | activated sludge metagenome | biome: Common Effluent Treatment Plant; feature: Wastewater; material: Activated sludge; isolation source: activated biomass of a common effluent treatment plant treating...
ATTCGCATTCCCGCCACTCACCGTCGCGCTAGCGATGCTAGAACTCGATCGTCTCATCGGAGCGCATTTCTTCACCAGCACCGCTGGCGGCAACTACATGAACTTCGCCAACTTGTTTTGGATGTGGGGCCACCCAGAGGTTTATATCGTCATTCTGCCCGCATTTGGCATCTTCTCCGAAATCGTCGCGACGTTCTCGGGCAAGAGGCTCTACGGATACAATGCAATGGTGTACGCCACCGTCGTGATTACCGTGGTCTCAATGCTCGTCTGGCTTCACCACTTCTTCACAATGGGTGNNCGATGTATCGCGGCCGGGTGCGGATGCATCCGACGATCTATTGGACCGTTGGGTTTATGGTGTTGTTCGTGATTGGTGGCGCAACAGGCATAATACACGCGACTGTGCCCGTTGATTTCAACGTCCATAATACGACGTTCCTCGTTGCACATTTTCACAACATGCTGATCCCGGGCGCGCTGTTCGGCTTCGTTGCCGGCTACCAGTACTGGTTCCCCAAGGCTTTCGGTTTTGAACTTGATGAACGTTGGGGCAGACGCGCATTTTGGGGATGGGCAGTCGGCTTCGTTCTTGCGTTCACGCCACTATACATATTGGGCCTCATGGGGTTGCCGCGACGTGTGGCTGAAATCTACGATGCAGGTTTCGCGCCGCTTCTGACGATTGCGATGATTGGGGCCTGCTCGGTAGGGTTTGGCATCTTTGCAATCGTAATGCAGCTCTATGTCAGTATCCGTGAGCGCGACCAACTGCGCGATGCAACAGGAGATCCCTGGAACGGTCGTACATTGGAATGGTCAATCCCATCCCCGCCACCGCCATTCAATTTTGCGCGCATTCCGATTGTGCATGGACGCGATGCCTTTGCTGAGGCCAAGGCTAGCAGCACGCCTCTCCAGTATGAGCCAGCAGAGCCCATCGAAATGCCAAACTCAACGGCCGCCGGATTCTATATTGGCGTGCTCAGCTTCCTGTTCGGCTTCGCTATGATTTGGTGGATATGGTGGTTGGCGGTGCTTTCGCTGCTGGGCATTGTTGCCGTCGCTGTTCAACGCAGCTGGATCGATCACGACGAGCATGAAATTTCCGAAAGGGAAATCGGTCAAGTAATGGCTAGGCTCACCGGCGGTGCATGAGGAAAGTTACATGGCAGGCGCAGTTTCAGGACATGCACTTGGTGCAAAAGCGGTGGACGAGGAATCGCATCTCGAACACCCGATGGCAGGATTAGGAACTGCCCGCTCGAATGCCATGTACGCCGAGCGATCATTGGGTTTTTGGTTCTACCTGATGAGCGACGCGGTTATTTTCGGGTGTCTGTTTGCCAACTACATTGTTCTGTTACCAGGCATTGCGGAAGGACCTGAACCGCATCAAGTTTTTGAGTTGGGCCGAGCAGCCACCGGCACCGCGTTATTGCTCGTCTCAAGTTTGACGTTTGGACTGCTGTCTATAAGTGCTCTGTCAGGCAAGAAGTCAGAAGCACTCGTCTGGTTGATCATCACGTATGTGCTCGGTGCTGGCTTTCTGGCCGTCGAACTAGGCGAATTCCGTGGCATGATCGCGCAAGGAGCGGGCCCTCAGCGCAGCGGCTTCCTGTCAGGCTTTTACGCGCTTGTGGGCACACACGGGCTGCACGTATTCATCGGCTTGATGATGCTGATTGTTATGGGTTTGCAAATTAGCATCAAAGGATTGACCGAGCCGGTTTTATCGCGGCTCTATCGGGTTGGCCTGTTCTGGCATTTTCTCGACATAATCTGGGTCGCCGTCTTCTCAGTCGTCTATTTGCCGGGAGTGCTAAAATGATCCCGTTTCATCTGCGCAAGCCCCACATCAGCGACTATATCAACGGCTTCATATTGGCCGTTGTCCTGACGGTCGTTCCATTTTCCGTTGTTGCGTTTGCCGATATAGATCGCGGCCCGGCGCTACTGCTGATTGCTGTTCTGGCAGTCGTGCAAATCATCGTGCACATGCGCTATTTCCTGCATTATACGACCAAGCGTGTACCGTTCGAAGCGCAAGTCGGTCTGGCTTTGGCGATCATAATGTCGTTCTTCTTTGTCGGCGGCGGTATTTGGGTGATGACCGATTTGCATCATCGCATGATGCCATAGCTGTTAGCAGATCAGCAGGCCTCGTGACCCATCCAATTTTGCAGCGTGCGTCGTTGTGGATGTTGATTTAGCGCCTCGGTGGAAAGCTTGTGTGCCGCAGCTCTAGCTTCTCAGGTTCGAACCGATTGGCCCACCCGCGTTCTCGCCCAGCCTCAACTCGAGTATTGATCCAGCATGCGGGCGTTCACTCATATTCCCTGTTAGAAGCGCGTTGTCGAAAGCGCCACCACATCATGCCACGGCGCGTGACCCTATCCCGATAGCATCGGGCTACATTGTTTCGACCAGCCACCGGCTTGCGGCATCGCAGTCCACATCATCAGCGCAGATCAACACCGTAATAGCCATTATCCAGGTAGCAAAAGCTGACGCGCCACTCGATAACGTTGCCGTTGATGTCATACATCAGGCGATCGAGCTTAAGCAGCGGAGTGCCTTCCTCGACGCCAAGCGCTTTGGCTTCGCGCCGGCCCGCAACCACCGGCTGAACGCGTTCATCACCGCGCGCAACAGTGATGCCCAATTGGCTTTGAAAATAGTCGTAAAGAGTATTGGGAATGTTCTGAAGGGTAGCCAGTTGCGCGAAGCGCGACGCGGGAAGCACTAGCGTTTCGACGATGAAGGGCCGGTCTTTGCGTGTACGCACGCGCGAGNNGGTCGCGGGCGGCATCCAGGGAAACGTTAGGCTGGGTAACGCCCAGCTTGTCGATGCGCTCCTTGAGCAGCTTAAAGGTCAGGTCGACGGTCTCGTCGGCCTTTTTCCGGATGATGCGCACCACTTCGCCGTCGGTCTCAAAACCGAGCTTTTTGCGTTCAGCTGCCGTCGCCTTGGTGCGCACCACGTGCGCCGATTTGGAATCAGGTCCGATCGGATTGCCGTCGCTGTCGAACAGGTTGAAGAAACGAAACAACATGTCCGAAGCCGTGTGCTCAACAACGAACGTGCCTCGACCTTGGCGGCGCACGAGAAGGCCGTCTGCCGCAAGGCTGTCGAGAGCTTTGCGCGCGGTGCCTTGGCTCACGCCCATCTCGGCTGCAAGCTCGAATTCGTTGGGAATGAGTTGCCCGGGCCTCCAAGTGCCCGTGCTGATGCGCTGCAGCAATTGATCTCGCACCTGCGCATAGAGTGGGCGATTTCCAACCACAGGTGGTTCTGCTTGTTCACGCGTCTTCGCCAAGGCTCGATTCTCCAGTTGAACTTCTAAATTATATCTTATATAAGACTTGTCGACAGCAAGGTCGATGACTGACCCACCGCGAAGGTTCGCGGATGTCGCCGGTCGCGTGCGCAGCAAGGAGGACGTCTGTGTCAGATCCACATTTTCTTGTTCATAGCCCCAAAGATAACGTTGGTGTCGTTGTAGTCGAGGGATTGAAGGCGGGCACAGAGATGCTCGGCGTCATCACCGAGAACGACACTACCATGTCGCTCACCGCACTTCACGACATCCCTATTGGCCACAAGGTAGCGCTCAAGGCGCTCAAGGCTGGCGATACCATCATAAAGTATGGCGAGGATATCGGTCGCATGGTCGGCAACGCCGGTCAGGGTGAGCACGTACACGTTCAAAATCTCAAGACCAAGCGCTGGTGAGGGTGCCCCAATGGCTTCGAAGTATTCAAACTTAACTTTCAAGGGCTATCGCCGTGACAATGGTCGCGTCGGTGTCCGCAATCATGTTGTTATCCTCCCCGTTGATGACATTTCCAATGCAGCATGCGAAGCGGTTGGCAACAACATCAAGGGGACGCTGGCGCTGCCGCATTCCTATGGCCGCCTTCAGTTTGGTGCCGATCTTGATCTTCATTTCCGCACACTGATCGGCATTGGCTCCAACCCCAACGTAGCGGCAGTCGTCGTTATCGGTATCGAGCCGGGCTGGACCAAGCGCATCGTTGACGGCATTGCCGAGACTGGAAAGCCGGTCGAAGGTTTCTCCATCGAACAGAACGGCGACCTCAATACGATCCAGGCGGCCTCCCGAAAAGCAAAAGAGTACGTTCACTACGCGAGCGAACTCCAGCGCGAGGAGTGCTCCATCTCCGACCTTTGGGTTTCTACGAAGTGCGGTGAAAGCGACACGACGACAGGCTTGGGTTCATGCCCCACTGTCGGCAATATGTACGACAAGCTGATCGTTGAAGGCATTCACGGCGTTTTCGGTGAAACATCCGAGATCACTGGCGCGGAGCACATCTGTAAGGAGCGAGCAATCGATCCGGAAGTTGGCGAACGCTGGTATAAAATGTGGAAGGCCTATCAGGACGACGTCATCGAAGCCAACAAAGTGGATGACCTATCTGAAAGCCAGCCGACGAAGGGCAATATTGAAGGCGGTCTCACGACCATTGAAGAGAAAGCATTGGGCAACCTCGAGAAGATCGGCCGCGTTTCGCGCTATATCGACATTCTTGAGCCAGCCGAGCAGCCCAAAAAGGGTCCTGGTCTCTACTTTATGGACTCATCATCAGCAGCAGCTGAGTGCGTGACTTTGATGGCAGCTGGCGGCTACGTCGTGCATACATTCCCGACGGGTCAGGGCAACGTCGTTGGTAATCCGATTGTGCCCGTGATCAAGATCTCAGCTAATCCACGCACGGTGCGCACCATGAGTGAGCACATCGACGTCGACGTTACGGGCATTCTGCGTCGTGACATGACCATCGATCAGGCAGGCGATGCGCTGATTGATATGATTGTGCGCACATCAAATGGCCGCAACACCGCAGCAGAAGCACTTGGTCATCGCGAATTCGTAATGACCAAGCTCTATCGCAGCGCTTGAGTTCAACGAAACAGCGAGCAGCACCACCCGGCGCAGGTGCTGCTTGTGGCACGACGTAGTCGTGCTCTCATAACAACAACTAGCCTGAATGGAAAAAGCAGCCCGCGAAGAAGGTTGCATGGATGCCGAGCAGATAGATAGGTGCGAGCGGCGAGTATCGTCGTTCGTCCTGGGTCAATTAAATGCAGGTAGGAAAGCCCATGACAATCTTTCGCCGTACCATCATTGCTGCTGCCGCGACGCTAGCGCTGGCAGGCACTGCCCTAGCGGCAGACTACCCCTCAAAGCCCATCGACTACATCATTCCCTTCGGTCCTGGAGGAGAATCTGACATTACCGCGCGCTTGCAGCAGCCCTTTTTCAAGGACATGTTCGGTGCCGATATTGTCGTTTCTTATAAGCCGGGTGGCGGCGGTGCTGTGGCTTGGGCCGAGCTCAATCGCCTAATCGGTGATGGTTACACCGTCGTGGGTGTGAACCTGCCACATCTCATCTTGCAGCCCGCACAAAAAGACGTTGGCTACAAAGCTGATGATATCGATGTTGCCTACTGGTTTCACTATACGCCCGACGCCATCGTCGTGACCGACGATAGTCCCTACAAAACCCTAGCCGAACTCATCAAGTTCGCGAAAGATAATCCGGGAAAATTGGTGTTCTCCGGTTCAGGCAAGGGGTCGGCCAATCATCTGGCGCAAGTGCGCTTTGATAAGATGGCTGGCATCAAGACGACTTATGTTCCCTTCAAGGGCACTGGCGCTTCGAATACCGCGTTGCTCGGCGGACAGGTCAATGCATCGTGGGGTTACACGACAAGCGCCACCGCGATTGGTGACAAAGCGCGCGTATTGGCCATCGCGATGGACAAGCGTCACCCCAAATTTCCCGATGTGCCGACGTTCAAGGAGCTTGGCTTTGATCTCGTCTCCGGTGCTTATCGCGGCGTCGCGGTACCCAAATCAACGCCAAAAGAAATTCGCGACAAGCTCTCTGACATGATCGGCAAGATCAATGCTGATCCGGCCTTTCAGGCGAAGATGATCGATGGCGGATTTGCCATGCTGGATATTCCAGCAGACAAGAACGCCGAGTTCATGAAGTCCAAGGCCAAAGAGTTCATTACCGATGCCAAGGAAGGCGGAATTCTGAACTAGACGCATTTGGCGATTGCCGGCGCTAATGAGCGTCCGTCCCGAAGCTTCAGCGCCTCGATGGTGCTGAAGCAACTTGGCTCAAATAGAAAGTATCGTTTCGATGCTTCAGTCATTGCTCGCGGCTTTGACGCCGATCAATATTGCGCTGGCTGTACTCGGTGTGGCAGCAGGCGCGGCCATTGGCGCCATTCCAGGTCTCACGGCTACAATGGCGGTTGCCGTCCTTGTTCCGCTGACATTCACGATGCCCCCGGAAAATGCGCTAATCTTGATGGGCGCAATTTACACGGGTGCAATTTATGGCGGTGCCTATGCTGCCATTTTGCTCAACACTCCAGGCACGCCTTCAGCGATTGCTACGACGCTTGACGGTTACCCCATGGCCAAGCGCGGCGATGGTGATCTCGCGATGTCGTTGGCCTGCCTTGCCAGCGTAGTTGGTGGTCTTATCGGCGCATTCGCACTCCTGACCTTGGCGCCGCCATTGTCAAAAGTTGCTTTGTCGTTTGGTCCAGCGGAATATTTCTGGTTGGCGATTTTTGGCTTGTCGCTGATAGCAGCACTTTCCGAAGGCAGTCTCATCAAAGGCCTCGCTGGTGGAGCCCTGGGCTTGCTGCTGTCCTGCGTCGGAGTCGCAGAGATCTCCGCCGACATCCGTTTGAACTTTGGTTCGCAAACGCTGATCAGCGGCATCAATGTCGTCGCTGCGCTGATCGGCCTGTACTGCATTCCGGTGCTGATAGATCTCGTCGCCACACCGGAACGGCATCTCAAGCTCGAGACCGAGCAACGCGGATTTCGCTTCGGTGAAGCAGTGCGGCATATGTGGCGTGAGAAAGTTACGCTGATCCGTTCCTCAATAATAGGCACCATTGTTGGTATCTTGCCAGGTGCGGGGGGATCGGTCGCCGGGCTCGTTGCATACTCTGAAGCGCGCCGCACCGGACGCGAAGGCCAACAATTTGGTAAAGGCGAGCCTGCTGGCGTCATTGCGAGTGAATCGGCCAACAACGCTACAGTTGGCGGCGGTTTTATTCCCACACTCGTTCTCGGCATACCCGGCACACCGCCCGATGCAGTCATTCTTGGGGCGCTTCTTGTGCAAGGGTTGCGCACAGGTCCAGCGCTGTTCACCGAGAAGGCAGACATCGTCTACACCTTCATTTGGGGTTTGATCTTCGCAACAATCGTGATGTTGCCCATCGGACTAATGCTTGGGCGCTACGCCTATAAGAGCATCGTATCAATGCCCAAAGCAGTGTTGGTGCCAGCCGTCGCATTCATGACGATCATCGGCACCTTTGCGATCCACAACAATATCTCCGACGTCGTGATCATGATCCTGCTAGGCGTTATCGGCTGGGTCCTCGGGCGGTATGGGTACTCCGCTTCTCCCATCGTGTTGGGTCTCATTCTTGGCCCCATCGCAGAGCAAGGCTTCGTACAGGCGTGGACCATCGGAGTGGCGCGTGAGGACCTATTCGGCATGTTCTTCGGCCGGCCCATCTCGATCGGCATCATTCTCTTCACAATTTTCTCGCTTCTGAGTCCGATCCTGTTGGCGAAATGGAAACGCAGGAGCCTGCCCAATGCGCAATGATGAAACCTCCGATATTGGTGGCGCTATTGTCGCTGTGGTGTTGATCGTCTTCGGAGCTTTGGCGATCTACGACACAACCACTTATGCCGATCCTGATTCTGCGGTGTTTCCGCGAACTGTCTCGATCGCCATGATCTTGGCTGCAGCGTCATATTTGATCATGTGGCTCACCGGGCATGCCGGACCAGCAGACGTCAACCCGTCTGGCTCATGGCCACGCCGCATAGCATTTGTCGTTGTTATGCTGTTGACGGTGTTTGCAATGCCCTGGGTTGGCTTCTTGCTATCTGCGCTGGTGAGCTTTGCAGTTCTGACTGTCATCGCGATGTACGATCGCTGGACGCTGAAACGCGCCATTGCCTACAGCGCTGCCGGCGTTTTCATCGTGTTCAGCTTCTACGCCATTTTTGCCAAGCTACTCCTTGTGCCACTGCCCGTTGGCTCACTCTTTCGAGGGTAAGAGGCATTGAGGTGGCATTGATAGCCGCCATACTCAATCACTTGTGCACGTATCTGGAGTTCGCTTAAGCCATGCCCGAAATTATCATTAGTGAATTCATCGATCTTGAGCCAGTCGCGCGCCTCAAAGCCCGATATGATGTGTATATCGACGAAGATTTGTGGCAGAAGCCCGACGAGTTGATTGAACTTGCGCGCGATGCGAAGGCGATGATTGTTCGAAACCGGACCCAGGTGAACCAGGCTATTCTCGATGCAGGCCCAGCCCTGAAAGCGATTGGGCGGCTGGGTGTCGGGCTCGACAACATCGATGTAGCGGCATGCAAAAAGCGCGGCATTGCCGTGCTGCCTGCGTTTGGTGTCAACGCTCGCTCGGTTGCGGAATATGTTCTTGCCGGCACACTTATGTTGTTGCGGGGATCGGCCTACTTTGGTGCTGAGCGTCTGGCATTCGGTGAGTGGCCTCGCGCCGAGATGGGGCAAGGGCGCGAATTGAATACACGGACAATGGGCCTCATCGGATTCGGTTCTATCGGTCGCGTGACTGCGAGCCTCGCCCGAGCTGCCGGTCTAACGACGATCGCCTACGATGCGCAGCTCGATGCAGGTTCGATTGTTGAAGAAACCGAACTCGTCGATCTGCCGACACTGCTCGCTCGCGCCGACGTCGTGACGTTGCATTGCCCGTTGACGCCCGAGACACGCAATCTCATTGCAGAAAAAGAACTCGCAGCCATGAAGCCTGGCGCAATTCTCATTAACACTGCACGCGGCAATATTGTTGATGAGTCCGCACTGGCTGATGCACTACGCTCCGGTCATCTGGGTGGTGCGGCTGTTGACGTGTTTGCAACCGAACCGATCACCAGCGATGCCGGTAATATCTTCAAGGGAATTGGCAACGTGATTTTAACCCCGCACATTGCCGGCATCACTGTGGAGTCGAACGCGCGCACGAGTTCCGTGACTGTCGACAACGTACGACGCGCACTCGAAGAGGATTAAAAATGACGACGCGGCATTCTCGCGACGAGTTGGAGACACTTGTCGCAACGGCTCTGCAACGCGCTGGCGCGAGCGCAGGTGCTGCTGAGGCCACTGCGTGTGCGTTGGTATTGGCGGAGATCGACGGCCAAAGCGGCCACGGTCTGTCGCGCGTTGAAAGTTATGCGGCCCAAGCTCGTACGGGAAAAGTGGATGGTGCCGCCTCGCCCATCATTACGCACACACGCCCGGGCACCATCATGATCGACGTTGCCCACGGTTTTTTTTATCCAGCAGCCAACGCTGCGGCAGCTGTGATTGCAAAGGCGGCGCGCGAAAACGGTATTGCGGCGGCTGGGTTCTATCGCTCGCATCACGCCGGTGCGCTCAGTCTCGTCGTCGAGAGTTACGCCAGTCAGGGGCTTGTGGCGATGATGTTTGCCAATACGCCAAGGGCCATGACCGCTTGGGGTGGAACCAAGGCATTGTTTGGAACCAATCCAATAGCGTTCGCAGCGCCTGTTCCCGATAATGCTCCCATCATCATCGACATGGCGCTTTCAGAAGTAGCAAGGGGCAAGATTCTCAAAGCGTCGCAAGAAGGAAAGCCTATCCCCCAAGGCTGGGCCAAGGACACCCATGGTCATCCCACCACCGATGCCACAGCAGCACTCAATGGCACGTTGGAACCAATTGGCGGTGCCAAAGGTGCAGCACTCGCACTCATGGTCGAAATTCTTGCAGCAGCGCTGACTGGCGCCANNGATCGTCATTGATCCAGAAGCCTTCGGCGGTGCCGAAGCAAGCGCGAAGATGTCAGTCATTGCCTCCGCGATTGCCGGCGATGATGGCGCACGGCTTCCAGGCAGCACACGCGCAATGAAGCGCGCCGAAGCTGATCGCGACGGTATAGCCGTTGCACCTTCGTTGCTCGCGCGATTGCAAGATCTGGCTGGTGCATAAATTTTGAAAGCAGTCTAAATTTGGGCCGTCCACATCAGGTATGCTCGGACACGCACGCGTGACCAGAAGCAACCGGTGCTGCATGACCGTCGATCTCTCCGTTGTCACACGTTGGCCGTCCAGTCCACGCGCTTCTCGATAGGCCACGCCAAAGCTTGTGCAAACCCCACATCATATGTGACATAAACGCGGTTGTCGGCAGGCGCGAGAGCAGCTTCATGCAGTGTGTTTGCTATCGGCTTCCAGAAAAGCGAACCAAAGCATATGAACGATTGGGTCGATGAGATGATGAAGCTCTACGTTGCGCTAGGATCTGCCGCTCTGGCACCGCATATCGCGTTGGAGGAAGCGGGTGCCGATTATGAAGCCATCAAGGTCGATCTCAACGGCGGCGAACAGCGCAAGCCGGAATACTTAGCGCTCAATCCAAAGGGCCGCGTGCCAGCACTCGTGACAGACCGTGGCATCCTGACCGAAGCGCCAGCTATCCTTGGGTATATCGCCGAACTCTTTCCTCAAGCGCACTTGGCGCCTTCGGACCCGTTCGAGTTCGCGCAGATGCAGTCGTTTAACGCCTACATCTGTTCCACGGTTCATATTGCCCATGCTCACGGGCGGCGCTCTTATCGCTGGGCTGATGAGCAGACCTCGTTCGACGATATGAAGCGCAAATTGCCGCAAACCGTCGGAGAGGCATTCGACCTCATCGAGAACGAATTTCTCAAAGGGCCCTGGGTGATGGGCGAGCAGTATACGATATGCGATCCGTATTTGTTCACGGCTGCGCTATGGCGCAAGGGTGACGGCGTCCTGGCAGAACGCCACCCAAAGGTCGAAGAGCATATGGCGCGCATGAAGTTGCGTCCCGCCGTCCAGGCAGTCTTCGCACAATACAAGAGCTGACAGATTAGACTGCTGCGGTTTTCCGATGGGAAGCACCAAACAACAAATTGAGATCCGCATATGCAACGCTGGAAGCTGCGCAAGAGATCAGTCGAACAGGGTGCGGTTCAGTCGCTCGCGCTTGGTATGCGCTGACCACTTGTCTCCCGCAGCATCGCCTCTTAGCGTCACAGCCGCGTCTTGCCCAACGTCTGTGTTGCGCTCCACATCGCCACGACTTTGAGGTGATTTGTCCTTTGCCTTCTTGCCGCTGGAAGTATCATCGCTCGATGGCTTGGGTGAGGGAGCGGCGCCAGAAACGATTTTGCCGCCCTCCTTTTTTTCATTTGCTTTGGGCGAACTGGATCGGTCACGCGGAGGCGATGTTACAGTATCAACCTCAACACTATTGCTAGCGGAATTGTTGTTTCCCGCCTGCGCTGCATCAACGTGCTCTGGACCGATCGAACCGAAAAACGGCATCATTGCTGCTTTTGCCGCGGCTTGGCCTTGCGGGGGATCCTTCTTTGCAAGCACGGGCTGAAGCTCGTCGGTGTATTGTGCAAGTGGTTTTACGTTCGCCGTTCCACGCATGTGGACGACTCGATAACCGCGCTTCTTAAGTTCAGCGAGCAGCGTTGGTAACGCCTTGGCGGTTGCTGGCTTGATATCGTGAAACAGCAGAATTCCGCCCTTGCGCGATTCCACACGCGACAATGTCGTTGCCACGAGCTGGGCCGGATTGGAGATGTAGCTATCGTCGGAAACAACATCGACCGAGAATGATGCGATGCCCCGTTGCTGAAGCGCTTCGAGCATCTTCGCATTGTCGCTGAGGCCAGGAAAGCGGAAGAACGGCGCAACTCGACCACCGCTGGCAAGCGAAGTGGCCGCAAGCCCCTTTTCGATTTCAGCCATCGCGGCGGTATGCCCAAGCCGCTTGAGGTTAAGCGGATGCGACCACGTATGCCCGCCCAGCGTATGCCCGCGCTCCACGATCTTACGGAGCGTCGCAGGGTAGGCTATCGCCATTTTACCGACCGTGAAGAAGGTCGCCTTGGTGC
>JRYC01017395.1_pt1 | contig 12024 bp, 11 predicted proteins | sample 235301 | NCBI WGS metagenome assembly JRYC01 (sample SAMN03074211, study PRJNA261470) | activated sludge metagenome | biome: Common Effluent Treatment Plant; feature: Wastewater; material: Activated sludge; isolation source: activated biomass of a common effluent treatment plant treating...
GCGGCAATGAAAAAAATGCCCAGCATGGCAATGCCGGAACGCTGATTCTTTTGTTTGATCAACTGTGCCGGCGTCAATGTGACAGACTCTGTTTTTGCCGGCGCCTGGCCGCGCCATGCGCCTTCGATGAAAGCGGAGGCCACAATCAGCGCTGTAAAAAGGGCCATGATCAAGAGCAGGGGCAGAATTTTTTTGCCGAACAAAATGATGCTGGCCGCCATTCCCGCGCTTAACAAGGTGATATAGGTCAAACGCATCCAAACGAGTTCGTTCAACACCGGCTCCATCAGCGTTTGCAGCGGGCCAAACGTCGCAAAAATCAAAGCCACGGCCAGCGCCAGGCGGCGCAGCGCCGCAGGCGACATATAATTCCAAATTGGAGAAGTTTTGGTCAGCATTTTTTGCCTTTGTTTAAAATTGCGAGGAAAGCGAAACGCCGGACGCGCAATCGTAACATGTGAAAATGGCCCGCCAAAATCAAATTCGATTTTCCGGCCCCGGGTTAAACTCTCGCTTGAATCTGTAGAAAATGCTTGCCTCTGTGTCTTGAATGGAGAATATTGCAGCGTTGCCCTACAAATCACTTTAACACAAAGATTCAGGAGAAGGCCGTGCACAAAACCCAAAGCTGGTTTGTTTGTTTTTTGTTGTTCGTTTCATTTCAAACTCTACTGAGCCAAACCTGGCAAACGTTTACCAACGTACCGACAATTTCACGCTACAACGATGTTTTCTTTGTGACACCCACGCGCGGCTGGATTGTCAACGGCTCCGGCCAGATTCATCGCACCACGAACGGCGGACTTTCGTGGCAGAAACAACTTGAGCAAGCCATTACGCATTTCCGCTCCATCGGTTTCATCGATTCGTTGCACGGCTGGGCCGGAAATGTCGGGCCTGGAGAATTTGGCGCGACGGACACGACGACGCTATATCAAACCAGCGACGGCGGCCAAACCTGGACGCCGGTATCAACCTTTCAAGGTCCGAAGCCGCGCGGCCTGTGCGGCATGCACGTCGTGAATGATTCCGTTATTTGCGCTGTTGGCCGCGTGCGCGGCCCGGCTTTTTTCACCAAAACCATGGATCGCGGACGAACCTGGCACGCCAAAGACATGAGTGCATATGCCGCCGGCTTGATCGATGTTTATTTCTTTCATCCCGACACTGGCATTGCCGTCGGCTTGACCAATGTTAATCATAACAGCTCGAGGGGAGTGGTGTTATACACAACCGACGGCGGCGAAACCTGGGAGAAACGTTTGACCACGGCGCGCACCGGCGAATGGTGCTGGAAAGTTTCGTTTCCCTCTCGCCGGGTCGGTTATGCCTCGCTGCAACGCAACAGCGAGACACCGATTTATTTTTTGAAAACGACGGACGGCGGCGTAACCTGGCAAGAGAAGCTGTTTTCGAACAGTTATTATTTTGTGCAAGGCATCGGCTTTGTCGATGAACAAAACGGCTGGATTGGGGGCAACAATTCCAATCCCACTTACAAAACCACGAATGGCGGAGAGACCTGGCAATCCGCCGGTTTTGGTGGACGCGTGAATCGCATTCGCTTTTTGGGAGACACACTCGGTTATGCGGTGGGCAATACGGTTTACAAATACACGGCAACATCAACGAATGTGGCGCAGCGCAATCATGAGAGGCCTTCAAATTTTTTACTCGATCAAAATTATCCCAATCCATTCAACCCGAGCACAACGATTCGCTTTACGCTGTTGCAGCCGGCCCGGGTGAGTATTGTGATTCACGACGTAAACGGCCGCGAGGTGGAACACCTGCTGGATCAACCTCGCGCCGCCGGCGAACACACGATTACCTGGGATGCCATTGATCGCGAAGGCAATGCGGCGCCCTCCGGCGTTTATTGGTACACGATTCGCACCGAGCATTTCACTAACACCAAAAAAATGGTTCTCGTTCGTTAGAAAACGAAATTCAAAGGCTTTTTCCGGTTCAAACGGCGAATGAAGCAACGCGAATAAACGCGAATTCAAAAATCAGTTCATATTCACGATTATTCGGGGTTTTCGAGCAAGAGAATCTTCGTGTCATGATATTTCCAAATCAGCAATTCGGAGCGCATCCTTGCCGGGTCTTTTTAATCAAAATCTGCGGGAACGCCTGACGCGCGGCATTGATTACTTCAATCGCGAATATTTTTTTGAAGCTCATGACGAGATTGAAGAGTTGTGGATGGACGCCCGCAATGCGGTCGAGCGCAATTTGTTTCACGGGCTGGTCAATCTGGCAACCGGCTTTTATCATTTTCGCATGCACAACTTTGCCGGCATGCAAAGCCAGCTCAAGAAGGGCGTCGATAAACTGTCGCAATTGCCCGGCCGGTGCTACGGCATTGAAGTCGAAAAACTGTTGCAACGTGTGCGGCTGTATATCCGCACGCCAGCGCAGCCAGCGGTTTTTCCCGAACCGCTGCCGCAGATCGAATTTCATCCTGAGGAAATTCCCGAACATTTTTCGTGATGTAGTGGCAACCCTTGGGCAGGCAAAATGTCTTTTGATCAACTTGTAGCGGGCGGTTAACCTTAAACGTGAGCAAGCCATTCCGTGTTGGTCATCGCATAAAACTCAAAGAGCCGAGCGCAGCTTTCATCAACCGCGAAGGAATGCCGACCCAGCGCCTTCATTCGCCGATTTAACGCGGGGGCGTTCTCCTCGTCTTCCGCATAAAATAGAATCTTGTCTCTCATCTCTCTCCTGATAATTCTTCTTTTAACCAAGAATACTGCTTCCAATTCAGACTTTTCTTTCGTAATATCAGGGTCATTTTTCGAAAAAATTACTTTTACATTTGGTGAACAGGAGTGTAGATTAGTTTATGACAAAAAACAGCATTCGAAATATCGCGATCATTGCCCATGTCGACCATGGCAAAACCACGCTGGTCGACGGTATGCTCAAACAGAGCGGCACATTCCGGGAAAATCAAGTGACCGGTGAGCGCATTATGGATAGCATGGATCTTGAGCGTGAACGGGGCATCACCATCATGGCAAAGAATACCGCCATCTGGTATAAGGATGTCAAAATAAACATCGTCGATACCCCTGGTCACGCCGACTTTGGCGGTGAGGTCGAACGCGCACTGAGCATGGTCGATGGCGCGCTGTTGCTGGTTGACGCCAGCGAAGGCCCGCTGCCGCAAACGCGTTTCGTATTAAAGAAGGCTCTCGCGGCCCAGCTTCCCATCATTGTTGTGATCAACAAAATCGATCGCAGCGATGCGCGCATCCAAGACGTGACCAACGAGATTTATGATCTCTTCATCGATCTCGATGCGCACGAAGGCCAGCTCGATTTTCCCATTATCTACACCAACGCCAAGAAAGCCGAAGCGCATCGCCAGCTTGGCGATGGCTCGACGAACCTGATTCCGTTGTTCGAAGCCATCATTAACGCGATTCCTGCCCCGCAAGCAGACGACACGGCGCTGCCGCAATTTCTCGTGACCAATCTCGCGTATGACGATTATGTCGGTCAACTGGCGATCGGACGCCTGAAACACGGCATTTTGGAGATGGGCAAGAACTATACACTCTGCGGCGAAGATGACGAATTCCGCATCGTCAAGTTCTCTGCTTTGTATTCGTTCAAGGGATTACAGCGCATTCCGGTTGAAGCCGTCGAAGCGGGCGACATCATCGTCGTTGCCGGCGTTGAAGACGTTCACATTGGCGACACGATTACTGACGCGGAGAATCCCCGGCCATTGCCGCGCATCAACGTCGACGAGCCAACGGTCGCGATGATTTTTTCGGTAAACAACAGTCCGTTTGCCGGTCGCGAAGGACGCTATCTCACCTCGCGCCATTTGCGCGAGCGTCTGGAGAAAGAAGTGTTGAACAACGTCGCATTGCGCGTGCGACCCACAGATCGCGCCGATGCTTTCGAAGTCTGCGGCCGCGGTGAATTGCAACTCGCGATTTTAATTGAAACCATGCGCCGCGAAGGCTTCGAGCTGATGGCCTCCAAGCCGCGCGTGATCACGCATGTGAAAGACGGGCAAATTCAAGAGCCGATGGAACATCTCTACCTCGACATTCCGGAGGAGTTTATCGGCATCGTCACGGAAAAACTCTCCCTGCGCAAAGGCCGCATGACCAACATGATCAATCACGGCAGCGGCCGCGTGAACTTGGAATTTCGCATGCCCTCGCGCGGGCTTATCGGTTATCGCAACGAATTTCTTACCGATACAAAGGGCACGGGCATTTTCAATACGCTGTTCGATGGTTACGCGCCCTGGCACGGCGCGATTCCGCAACGCAATAGCGGCGCGCTGGTGGCAGATCGCGCCGGTCGCGTGACGGCTTATGCCAGCTTTGGTTTGGAAGATCGCGGCGAATTTTTTGTGGCGCCCGGAACGGAAGTGTACGGCGGCATGATTGTAGGCGAGCGCAACCGCAACACCGATCTCGACGTGAACATCACCAAAGAGAAAAAACTCACCAACATGCGCAGCTCGACGTCGGATTCCACCGTTACGTTGCGGCCGCCTAAAATTTTGACGCTCGACCAGGCTATCGAGTTCATTGGCGAAGATGAGCTGGTGGAAATCACGCCGGAAAGCATTCGCCTGCGCAAGATGGAATTGGATGCCGACAAGCGCGCCTCGCAACGCAAACGCGCCATGGAAGTAGAGGCGTAAATCGCTTCGGTAAGCGCCTTGTCTTACCAACAAACGACGGTTCAAAAGACCCACGCAACGTCGCGAAGGCGCGCGAACCGCCTAAAAATTCCCTTTGCGAACTTCGCGGCTTTGCATGAATGCTTTGGCTTGGTAAACGCACAGAGGATAATGGATTTTTCACGGCAACAACAGGCCGCCACCAAATTCAGTCAATTTTTTCAAACGCCGGCCGCCGCCTTGCGAAAATTTTTGCAAACGGCTTGTGTGCTGTTTCCGTTGAGCTTTTTGCTCATGCTTGCCCAACCATCGCCTATTCCAGATTCCTGCACGCAATTGCTGCTGGTACTCACGCCCTCGTATTCTGCGACGGAAGGTTTTCTTTACAAATTTCAGCGAGAGAAACAAAACGCGCCGTGGCAACGCATCGATGATAGAATTCCCATCGTCGTCGGCCGTTCAGGTTTGGGCTGGGGCAGCGGCTTGCATGCCAGTACGCCGCAGGGACACCCGATCAAGCAAGAGGGCGATGGCCGCAGTCCGGCCGGCGCTTTCGCGCTGAGCACGGCCTTCGGTTTTTCTGCAGCCGGAGAGCTTGCAGCTCTGCACTTTCCTTATCAACAAATCACACAAACGCTCGAATGCGTTGATGATCCTGCCTCGCAATATTACAATGACCTGATCGACCTAAAAAAAATGGAAAACGCAGATTGGCAATCTTCTGAGAAAATGCACAACGTCCCGGTCGATTATCGTCTTGGCGTATTCGTCGATCATAATACTGCGCCGGCAAAACCGGGCGGCGGATCCTGTATTTTTTTGCATGTGTGGGGGAATCCTGTTGCGCCTACGGCCGGCTGCACGGCCATGGCAGAGGCCGAGATGCATAAAATCATCACATGGCTGAGACACGAGGCCAAACCGATTTTGGTGCAACTTCCACAAGAGGAGTATGCCCGGCTGCAAGAAGCGTGGCAACTGCCCGGCATCAAGTGAGCGCGATGCGTTGACGTTATTCCCGCCTTCAAGCTTCCTCCCATTCAAAAATCACTCTCTCAATGCCGTGCGCCATGACAACGAAAAGGGTTGCATTAAAAGTATTTCATGCTATTTTGAAGTTTGGTTGAAATAGCATGAATTAATCTCGCAGCAATTTTCCAGGAAGAGTTTGCATGAGGCGCATGACGATCCTGCTCGCGATGTCGGTGATGAGTATCTACGCATGCTCTTCGCAACAAACGCCCCCGGAACAGGCAACCGCACTCACGACTGCGCCGTCATTAGCATCCTTGAAAAACTTTGTGGGAAAGTATCCCGCGGAAATCAAGCTATGGGAGATTCCGCCATTGCACGGGCGTTTGCGGGCACTGCTTGGTGAACATTACCAGGAATTTCTCGTGAATATGCAGGTGACCGGCCCGCTGATCGCCGACAGCAATGTCGCTTATGTCACGGGCAATAAGCCGCACAGCGGCGGCTCGGAGGCCGCTATATTCCTGGCCGAGATCGAAAGCAACCGCATCCACGTCTGGTTGATGGTAAATGAAATCATGACAGAGTACCATGAACCGGGTCCCCGGATCAAATTGCCCCGCGAGGTTGAAACGATGGTTAATGAAATGCAGCCCATGAAAGGAGCCAATTAATGCGTCGTTTGAGTTGGCTTGTTGTTGCGTCACTCTGCGCCTGCGCTCCCGCCGGCAAAAATCAACCCCCTCATATTCCCCCACAAAAAGACAGAACCCCGCCGGCAAAAGCTGCAATCAGTGAAGATTACACCAAACACTTGCTGGGCAGCACCGTCTTGCTCGAAGCCGAAAAAGACGGTTTTCTCTCCGTGCTTGATGTAAAGTATTCTCCCTCCGGCAATTACTTCCTCGCGATTGCATGCGGTTATGAATGCAATGATAATATCGGTTTTCTCTTCGAATCCGACGGCAGCGCCAAGCAGAAGATTACAGCGCGCTGGGATTTCATTTTGCAATCGCGCGTCGAATGGTCGGCGGACGGCAAACACCTTTATTATTATCGCATCAACTCGACTGGTGCGGATCCGCCTGCCGATGCGCCACCTTCAGGCTGGGTGCAGGTGGCGGCGCAAAGCGGCGCAAAATCTCCGGCAACGACGCGTACTCTCAAAACGACGGCAAACTACAGCATCTTCAACGTACAGCCCGATGACGTTCTGAACGTGCGAGCGGCAGCCGGGGCAACCGCGGCAATTGTTGGAACTCTCTCGCCAACAGCGAAAGGCATACGCGTGACCGGCAGCGGTATCGCTCAAGGCGGCAGCACGTGGGTGCCGATTAGGTATCAGAATCTTTCCGGGTGGGTCAATCAAAATTATTTATGTGAGGAATGAAAAGCAAAGCCGCGAGGCAACACGATCACTTGCAAAGTTGAATCACCTACGACATTTTTTAATGGCCAACTCGAAATAGAAACCACTTATGGCGCAATCGTGAAACGACTTGTCAAATTGATCATACTGGCCACAAGCGCCGGAATCTTCGCCTGGATCATGCTACGACGCCTCGAATCTTCCACGGCCGGACAAGGTGTTCCCCATCATAACCAACAAGAAAATGCCAGCATTTCTTATACAGATTATTTCGGTTTTAGTGGAAACTTATATGCCATGATCGGCCTGCCGGCAGCAGCGCAAAAATTGGCGCCGGCGATTCCGGCCTCGTTGTTGAATGCGATGCACGAACCGGGTATACATCAGGTGGATTTGGCAACGCCGGACGGCCAGCGTTTTTTGTTTATCTCATTGCTGCCTTTCAAAACCAAACGAGAAGCCTCGTTGCGCGGATATCATATGGGCCGCTGGCCGGACGAAAGCGAGAAAGGAACATCACTGCCGGAAGGATTCATCGAGGTGACGCCAGAAAATCAAACGATGCCACTCTCGAAAAGTTTTAGGTTGCGCGATTTCTTGCCGCATGACCAAGCCGAGGTCTGGCCCAAATTCATTGTGTTGCGCATGAGTTTGCTCGACAAACTGGAATTGCTGGCGCAGGAACTGGATCAGCGCAAACTGCCTTCGCGGCTGCACATCATGTCCGGGTTTCGCACGCCGCAATACAACAGCCGGGAAGTTGGCCGCGGCCGGGCGGGCAACAGCCGACACATTTATGGCGACGGCGCGGATGTCTTCGTCGATCACGATCGCAANNGCGGATAATATCGAGAAGTATTATCCTGAGTTGGCCGGTGGCTTGTCAGCATATCCCGCGACAGCCGCACACGGCCCGTTCTTGCATATCGATGTCCGCGGCGTGCGCGTCCGTTGGTGATATTTTGGCGATCAAAACTCAATTCGTGGCGGGTATGCGCAAGCGGTAGCCGCCAATTATACAATCATTCATCACTGAAGGAGATGCATATGGCAGGCAAGACGAGACGTACAACTCACCGCAGTGTTTCCGGCAAGAAGCTGTATGCTGTGCGCGATGCCAAAGGCCGGTTTGTTGACATTCAGACCTATGAGCGCGCACATCGCCAGGATCTCAAGCGCAAAAGCAAACAAGAAAAAACCAAGAAGAGCGGCAAGAAAAGCTAGGCGCTTCATCACCTCCATTTCACTAGTTTTGAGGTGGAGGAGGCAGTTGACTTCTAAAACCGTTTAACCCATTTCTGAGCGCAGGTTTTCGCAGACGCCGGAAGGCAAGATGATTCGTTAAATTCCGGTGCGTCTGTGTTTATCTGCGCTCTTTTTTGAAATAGCGCAATCATGCGAATGCCCGTTGGAATCCATTTTATCTTAGGCCTGTTCATGTATTGCTTTGTCGCAACTGCGGCGTTTACGCAAGAATCACCGGCGCGCGCGAAAATCGGGCTGGCGTTGAGCGGCGGCGGCGCGAAAGGCTTCGCGCACATCGGCGTGCTGCAAGTGCTGGAAGAGATCGGCATGCCGGTCGATTATATCGCCGGCACGAGCATGGGCAGCATTATCGGCGGCCTTTACGCGATCGGATATGACGCCGATACTCTGGCAACGCTGGTGAAACGCGAAAATTGGGCGGCGCTATTCAACGATGCGGTTACCCGCCGCGATTTACCGATGAAAGAAAAGCCCTGGGATGGCCGTTACATCGGCAGCTTTCCGATTCGCAAACGCAATGTTCAGCTCCCCACCGGTTTGATTGCGGGGCAAAGAATCATGCGGCTGCTGACGCGCTTGACGTGGGGCGTTCATTCGGTCACCGATTTTAAAAAATTCCCCATTCCTTTTGTTTGCGTCGCCACAGATATCGAAACAGGCGAAGCAGTGACACTCGACCACGGCTACCTGCCGGAGGCCATGCGCGCCAGCATGGCGGTTCCCACGATTTTTACACCGGTCACGCTCAACGGCCGCCTGTTGGTCGATGGCCTGCTGGTGCGCAACTTCCCGGTTGAAGAGGTAAAGCGCTTAGGCGCCGATATCGTTATCGGCGTCGATGTCGGTGCGCCGCTCTCCTCCGGCGAGAAACTGAATTCCATCTTCAGTATCATTGATCAGGCCATGAGTTTTCGCGGCGCGGAAACCAATATTCGACAGCAGCAACTATGCGACATTCTGATAAAGCCCGACATCACCGGCCTTTCCGCGGTCAGCTTCGATCGCGTCGACACGTTATTGCACCGCGGTGAAATGGCGGCGCGACGCGCCTTACCGCAACTCCGCACACTGCTCGATTCGCTCGGCTTTGCAACGCAACGGCAACCGCGGCCGGCGCCGCCGCAACCGGATTCGATTCATGTGCAAGAGATCACGATTTCCGGATTGCATGATGTATCACAACGTCTCGTGCTTGCAGAGCTGGGAATACGTCCGCCGGCCTGGCTCAAAGCCGAGCACTTGGAAAAGGCGATCGGCCGCGTCTATCGTTCACATTTTTTCGAGCGTGTGACTTATCGTTTTGAGCCGCATCCCCAAGGTGTGAAATTGTTCGTTGAAGTCATCGAGAAATCCGCCGATCTTTTTCGCCTGGGCTTGCGCTATGACACCAGCACCAAGGCCGCGTTGCTGCTCAACACCACGTTTCGCAATCGCGCCGAACACGGCTCGTCATTAAGTTTCGACCTGAAATTGGGGGAACAGTTTGAATTCGATGCGCAGTATTTCATTCATACCGGCGTTCTGCCTCATGTTGGATTGCGCATGCGCGCCAACTATGCCAGAACGTCATTGGATATTTTCGACGAAGGCCAGGCGATCGCACGCTACCGCCAGCGCACCAGCTTCATCGAGGGCACGCTCGGCAGTTTTTTTTCAAATGTGGCGGTTATCGGCATTGGTTTAAAGGGCGAATCCGCCAGCTTTTCTCCGGAGGTGGCCTTACCGTCGTTTCCAACCCTGCGCGAACGCTTTGCCTCCCTGTTCGGGCTAATCTGGCTTGATACGCAAGATCGCGCGGTATTCCCGAGCCGCGGCCATTTACTGCTGTTAAAGAGTGAAGCCGTATCTGGCAAACTTGGCGGCAAGCCACAGTTTTGGCATCATACCGGCGATTGGCGCGGCTTTTTCGCCGTGCATCCCCGGCTCACCTGGCTTATGCGCGTGCAGCTTGGCCACGCAAGCAAAGCCGATTTGCCGTTGCACTATAATTTTTTTCTAGGCGGACCGGATTCCTTTGTCGGTTACAAAACGCAGGAATTGGCGAACAGAAATGTGCAAGCCTTGCAGCTCGGCATGCAATATGAAATCATGCCGCATCGTTATCTGATCTTGCGCTGGAATGCCGGCAACACGTTCAACCGCTGGCAACTGCGGCTTGATAAGCGCCGTTTTGTCACTGGCGCCGGCCTCACGCTGGGCTTTCCCACCGTCATCGGCCCGATCGAGCTAACGGCAATGAGCAGCAGCCAACATAATTTCTTGACGCATTTGACGATTGGATACAAGTTCTAAAGCCAATACCGNNNNCTAACGCAAACAGTTTCAATCTTCCGGCAGTGCCCCACGAGGGGCAGAGCTACTAAGTGAACGGTATTGGTTCTAAGCGTCTCGAATCACGCTATTTGCTCATGCTCGTTAACTTGCTTGACGACGATTACAGAAAAATTTTGAGGAAATTCATGCGTCATTTTAACAAGTGACGTGTCGTAGGCTCGCAGAACGGGGATATGCGCTTGACATTCTCTCAAATCATGTTAGATTGTTGCGTGTTGTAGGTTAGTCCGCATGCTGCATGGTTGAACGAATCTTCTATGGAGGAGTATCATGTCAGTCGCACGGGTAACTGAAATTACGGCGTCTTCGCCCAAGGGTTTTGAGGATGCTGTGCAGGTTGGCATCGAACGCGCCAACAAAACATTGAAGAACCTGACCGGAGCCTGGGTGAAGGAACAAAAAGTAATGATCGCCAACGGCAAGATTGCAGAATACCGCGTCACAATGAAAGTCACATTCATTTTGCAAGACTGAGATTTTTTGCGACCAGGGACTTTTTCTCAACGAATGGTGCCGGCTCCGGCGCCATTCGTCGCTTTGTTTGCGCGCCGCGGAGTTTTTCATTCTTGCGGAGTTCTTATTCGGGAGCTTTTCCATGTCTAAACTCGCTTTTCTTGATGAGGAAATGCAGGCTTTGCAAGACCAGGGCCTGCTGATCACGATTCGCACGATTGAAAGCGCAATGGGCGCCTGGATTCAAGTCGACGGCAAGCGGGTCTTGAACCTCTGCGCCAACAATTATCTGGGATTCGCCAACCATTCCCGCCTCAAAGAGGCGGCGATTCAAGCGATTACGGAATATGGCGTTGGCCCGGCCGCCGTGCGCACGATCGCGGGTACACAAAAGCTTCATCTCGAATTGGAGGAAAAGCTCGCGCGCTTCAAGGGCGTCGAAGCCGCCATCTCGTTTCAATCCGGTTTCATCTCCAACCAGGCCGTGATTCCCACGCTCACCGGCGCAGGCGATGTGATTTTTTCCGACGAATTGAATCATGCGAGCATCATCGACGGCACGCGGCTTTCCAAGGCCAAAATCGTGCGCTATGCGCATAACGATGTTGCCGACCTCGAGGAAAAAATCAAAAACGAAACGGCCGTGCGCCGGCGCTTGATCATCACCGACGGGGTTTTCAGCATGGATGGCGATATCNNCAAGGCCGGGCGCGGCATCGCCGATCATTTTGGGTTGCATGGCCGCGTCGACATAGAAATCGGCACAATGTCAAAAGCATTCGGCGTGGTGGGCGGATACGTCGCGGGCAAGAAAAAGATCATCGAATATTTGCGGCAGCGCGCGCGCCCGTTTCTTTTTTCCAGCGCGGTGACGCCGGCAGATGTGGCGGCTTGCATTGCCGCGGTCGACATTCTCTCGGAATCCGATGAATTGGTTGCCCGGCTTTGGCAGAATACCGCCTACTATAAA
>JRYC01000262.1_pt1 | contig 12022 bp, 13 predicted proteins | sample 235301 | NCBI WGS metagenome assembly JRYC01 (sample SAMN03074211, study PRJNA261470) | activated sludge metagenome | biome: Common Effluent Treatment Plant; feature: Wastewater; material: Activated sludge; isolation source: activated biomass of a common effluent treatment plant treating...
GAGGAGGTGACGGGCCTGATCACCGGCGCCATCCGCGCAGCCTGAGGCCCTCCGATGTCTTCCACCCACTCCATGCAGTCCAGCGTCGCCATCGAGGAGGTCACCGGCCTCAAGGAGCGCACGCTGGCCCAGCGCATCCTGTCGAGCCAGCCGTTCTGGGTGACGGTGGCACTGCTGGCCATCTGCGTCGTGATGAGCTGGATCGCGCCCGAAGCTTTCCCGACTGCCGACAACTTCTTCAACATCACGCGCAACTTCGCCTTCATCGGCATCATGGCGCTGGGCATGACCGCCGTGATCCTGACCGGCGGCATCGACCTGTCGGTCGGCTCGGTGATGGGTCTCGTCGGCGTCGTCGTCGGCCTGATCATGCAGGCCGAGCAGCACTGGGCGCTCGCCGTCGCCGCCGGGGTGATCACCGGTGCGGCGGCCGGCGCCGTCAACGGGTTGCTGGTCGCCTATGTGAGGCTGCCCTCCTTCGTCGTGACGCTGGGCATGCTCTCGATCGCCCGCTCGCTCGCCGTCGTCCTGTCGCAGAACAAGATGATCTACGAGTTCGGGCCCTACGCCGAGACCTTCTACTGGATCGGCGGCGGCGACGTGCTCGGCATCTCGAACCCGGTGTGGGTCCTGATCATCTTCACCGGAATATTCGGCTTCGTCTTCAACATGACCGCCTGGGGACGATGGCTCTACGCCATCGGCGGCAACGAGAATGCCGCGCGTCTGACCGGCGTGCCGGTCGACCGCATCAAGATGCAGGCCTACCTGGTGTGTGGCCTGATGGCCGGCCTCGCCTCGGTGCTGATCGTCGGCTGGCAGGGCTCGGCCATCAACGCGCTGGGCACCGGCTACGAGCTGCGGGTCATCGCCTCGACCGTGATCGGTGGCGCCAACCTGATGGGCGGCGAAGGCGGTGCCTATGGCGCCTTCGTCGGCGCCGCCCTGATCGAGGTCATCCGCAACAGCCTGCTGATGGCCGGTGTCGATTCGAACTGGCAGGGCACCTTCGTCGGCCTGTTCATCGTTCTCGCGGTCCTGCTGGAGCGGATCCGCGGTCGCAAGTCGGACTGAGATCGGCTCGGTCCGCGCTACTCGTATCAAAGAAGATGGAGGCTATCGAACATGCGTAAGATGCTTCTCGGCGCCACCGCCGCCGCGGCGGTCCTGGCGTTCGGCTCGGCGGTAACACCGGTGAGCGCCGCTCCCTATACCTTCGCGTTGGTCCCGAAGAACATGAACAACCCGTTCTTCGACCAGGCGCGCGACGGCTGCATGAAGGCCGAGGCCGAGTCCGGCGGCAAGCTGAAGTGCGAATATATCGGCCCCGGCGAGCACGGCGGCGGCGAGGAGCAGGTCCAGGTCGTCAACGACCTGATCGCCAAGAAGGTCGACGGCATCGCCGTCAGCCCGTCGAACGCCGCCGCCATGGGCAAGGCCCTGGAGGCTGCCAAGGCTGCCGGCATCCCGGTGCTGACCTGGGATTCCGACCTGCTCGAGAAGGACCAGGGGCTGCGCGTCGCCTACATCGGCACGCACAACTACGAGATCGGCGTCAATCTCGCCAAGATCGCCCAGACGATCAAGCCGAGCGGCGGCACGATCTGCATCCAGTCGGGTGGCGCAGCCGCCGCCAACCACAATGAGCGCATGCAGGGCATCCGCGATACGCTCGCCGGCACCAAGAGCGCTGCCGCCCCCGGCGACCGCCTGACCGGCCAGAACGGCTGGACCGAGGTCGACGGCTGCCCCCTCTACACCGACGACGACTTCCCGCGCTCGGTGCAGCAGATGGAGGACACGCTGGCGAAGTATCCCCAGCTCGATGCCTTCATCCCGACCGGCGGTTTCCCGCAGTTCATCCCGCAGGCCTACACGCAGGTCGCGCAGAAGCACAAGGCCCGCATCGACGACAAGTCGCTGGCGCTGGTGGTCGCCGACACCCTGCCCGTGCAGATGGAGCTGATGGCAAAGGGCCTGTCCCTGGGCCAGGTCGGCCAGCGGCCGTTCGAGATGGGCTACAGGACCATGAACGCCCTGTTGCAGATGAAGGAGGGCGGTGCCGCCCCGGCCGATCCGACCTATACCGGCCTGGACGTCTGCACGCCCGAGAACGCCGCGACCTGCATCGCGAAATAGCGTTCAGGCACGGCGCCGACAAAGCGGAGCGCCCCGAGGCACCAGCCTACGGGGCGCACTCGTTTTTAAAGGGCTCGAAGGCCGCGGCATTGACAGTCTGAGATATTACTTGATATCTTTGATGCCTGACACGATCGGAGCGGCACAAGGAGGCGGCGCTGCTTCGCAACGATGCCTATGATCGCTTCAAGGCGGGCCTGTTCGCCGAGCGGATCCAGCCCGGACAGTTCCTGTCCCAGAAGGAGTTGTGCGAGGCCCTGGGCGTGCCGCTCGGGCCGATGCGCGAGGCGCTCAAGCGGCTCGAAGCCGAGCAGCTGGTGGAGCTGGTGCCGCAACGTGGCGTGCGGATCGCGATGGTCGATCGCAGGCTCGTCCGCGACGCCTTCCAGATTCGCCGCTTCCTCGAGCTCGAGGCCTGCCGCGACTACGCGCTCAACGGCGACCGGGCGGCCTTGGAGACGTTGAAGGAAGCGACGCTCGACATCCTGCGGCGGTCGAGCGGGCCGGTCGACGATGCCTTTCTCGACGAGACGATGGCCGTCGACTGGCGGCTGCACAACCTGCTCATCGACGCTCTCGGCAACCGGATCATCACCGAGGTCCACCGCGTCAACAGCGACAAGATCAAGCTGATCCGCCTCAACCTCAGCTTCACCGCCCCACGCATCCGCCCGGCGATGGAGGAGCATCTGGCGGTCATCGAGGCCCTCGTCGCCCAGGATCCCGAGGCCGCGGCCGCGGCGCTCGACCGCCATCTCCGCACCGCCGAGCGCCGCTCGCTCGGCGCCGCCTGAGGAAGCCATACCTTGCCCGTGCGCCCGAACCTGCTCCTCATCCTCTCCGACCAGCACTCGCCAAAGGTCGCGGGCTTCGCGGGCGATCCCCTGGCCGACACGCCGAACCTCGACGCCCTGGCCGCCCGCGGCGTCGTCTTCGACAATTGCTACACCGCTTCGCCCATCTGCACGCCGGCGCGGATGGCGATGCTGACCGGACGGTGGCCGTCGCGGCAGGAATGCTGGACCAATGACGACATGCTGGCCTCGGACCTGCCGACCATGGCCCATTCGCTGGGTGCCGCCGGCATGCGGCCGACCCTGATCGGGCGGTTGCACGCGCTCGGGCCGGACCAGCTGCACGGCTACGTCCATCGCGAGGTCGGCGACCACTCGCCGAACTGGCCCGGCATTCCCCGCCACTCGATGGGGGTACTGGAGGAGACCAACAACCCCGACCGGGTCAGCATCGGCCGCTCCGGCGCCGGGCAGAGCGCCTACCAGCTCCTCGACGCAGCCACGATCGAGGCGACGCTGGCACATCTCGACCGGCTGAAGGCCGCCCGCGAAGCCGGCGACGACACGCCCTTCGCGCTGACGGTTGGCCTCATGCTGCCTCACGCGCCCTATGTCGCGACCGAGACCGACTTCGCCCGCTACCGCGGCCGCGTCGGCCCGCCTCGCCTGCCGCCGACGCCGCCGGATCGGCAGCATCCGTGGCTCGCCTGGTGGCGCAAGGCCCGCGACATCGAGGACGTGCCCGAGGCCGACGCCGTCCGGGCGCGTACCGCCTACTATGCGCTGGTCAACCGCCTCGACCGGATGATCGGCGAGGTGATGGATCGGCTCGAGGACAATGGCCTCGCCGAGGACACCCTCATCGTCTACGCCTCGGACCATGGCGACCAGATCGGCGAGCGTGGCCTCTGGTGGAAGCACACCTTCTACGAGGATTCGGCGAAGGTGCCGCTCATCCTCTCCTGGCCGGGCCATCTCGGTGCCGGCGGGCGGCGCCAGCAGGTCGTCAATCTGATCGACCTCACCGCCACCATGCTCGACGCCGTCGGCGCACCGCCCTTGCCGAACAGCCAGGGTCGCAGCTTCTGGCCCCTGGCGCTCGATCCGAACGCGCCCTGGGTGGACGAGACCTTCGCCGAATATTGCACCGACCCGAAGCCGAGCTGGACAGGCGGCATGGCCGTGCAGCAGCGGATGATCCGGCAGGACCGGTGGAAGTGCATCTACTATCACGGCTATCGGCCGCAGCTCTTCGACCTGGCGCTCGACCCCGACGAGCTCGACGATCTGGCGGAGGATCCGACCTACGCCGCGGTCCGCGACCGGCTGATGGAGCGCATCCTGGCCGACTGGGATCCCGACCACATCGCGCGTCGGATGCGGCAGCGGCTGGCGGACAAGTCGCTGCTCGCGGCGTGGGGCCAGGCGGTGCGGCCCAAGGATTCGATCCGCTGGCCGCTCGCAGCCGAACAGAACCGGCTGGATGCGCCGGCAGCGGAGTAGGCACACGCCGGCCGTGCTGTCGGCCGTGGCCATGGGAGGTAGGGAAATGTTGGGCAAACTGACTGGCTTGGCGATTGCCGCGGTGGCGGCGCTCGGCATCGGAACGGCGAGGGCGGAGACCCTCGAGCTGAAGGTCGGGGTGGCCACCTCGACCCTGCACGCACCGATCTTCATCGGCGTCGAGAAGGGCTTCTTCGCCGCGAACGGGCTCGACGTGAAGACGGTCATGTACCAGTCGGGCGTCGAGATGATCAACGGCCTGCTCACGGGTGCGCAGGACGTCAACGCCATGGGCTCGATCCCCTTCCTGTCCGGCGTCTCCAACGGCTTTCCGCTGCTGCTGATCGGTCACCTGCACGGCGATCCCACTCGCGACTACTACGCCGACAACAACGGCGTCGTGGTCGGCGGCAAGTCCGGCATCGCCGATGTGGCGGCGCTGAAGGGCAAGACCATCGGCCTGCCGCGCGGCACCGGTGCCGAAGGCTATCTCCTGGGCCTGCTGTCCGCCGCCGGACTCGCCACGGGCGACGTGACGCTGGTGAATGTCGGCCCGTCGGAGCTTTCGAGCGCCCTGCAGAACGGCGACGTCGACGCCATCAGCGTCTGGGAGCCGTGGGTCAGCACGGCCACCAGCAAGGTCGCGGACTCCAAGCTGATCATCGCCGGCGGCTGCAAGACCTGCTACGACCCCGGCACCCTGCTCACCTCGAAGTCGATCGCGGCCGAAAAGCCGGAGGCGCTCAGGCGCTTCATGGTGGCGTTCGCCCAGTCGGCGCAATGGGGCCGCCAGCATCTGGACGAGGCCGCCGAGATCAATGTCCGGTGGATCCCCGGCGTCGACCTGGAGGTGATGAAGGCGGCGCTGCCGCACGGCGTGATGGACCATCGCATGTCCAAGAACACGCCCGAAGGCTACACCAGGATCACCCTGCCCGAGCTGAATGCCGCCGGCAAGCTGAAGACGATGTTCGACCCCATGACGGCGATCGACCCGCAGTTCTCGGCCTTCGCCGAAGAATCGGCGCCGCAATACTACAGCGACCTGCCCAGGATCCCCGACGCGCTCGTGCTTCGCTGAAGGGTGCCGAGATGCCCGTCACGACAGCCAAGATCCGCATCAGCGACCTCGCCATGGAATATGTGAACGGGGAAAGCGGCGAGCGGCATCTGGCCGTGGCGGGCCTCGACCTCGACATCCTGCCGAACGAGTTCCTTTGCGTCGTCGGTCCCTCGGGCTGCGGCAAGTCGACCCTGATCTCGGCCATAGCCGGCTTCATGAAGCCCAAGGGCGGCAGCGTCGTCATGGACGACCGGCCGATCACCGGACCGGGTGCCGATCGCGGCGTCGTCTTTCAGGAATATGCGCTGCTTCCCTGGAAGACGATCCGTGACAATGTCGGGCTGGGACTGAAATTCAGAGGTGTGGGCAGGGCCGAGCGGGACCGCGTCGCCGACCGCTTCCTGCACCTCACCGGCCTTGCCGCCGCCGCCCACAAATATCCGCACGAGCTGTCGGGAGGCATGAAGCAGCGGGCGGCCGTGGCGCGGACATTGGCCAATGCCCCCGAGGTCATGCTGCTCGACGAGCCCTTCGCCGCCGTCGACGCCCAGACGCGGATGACGCTTCAGGAGGAGCTGCTGCGTGTCTGGGAGGAATCGCGGCTGACCGCCCTGTTCGTCACCCACAGCGTCGAGGAGGCGGTCTTCCTCGCCGATCGCGTCGCGGTGCTGACGCCCGGCCCGGGCCGCGTCAAGGAGATCGTCGACATCCCCATCGCGCGCGAGCGCCGGCAATGGGCCAGCCTCGACGCCGACCCGTTGTTCAGCCGGCTGCGCGACCGGGTGATGCATCTGGTCCGCGGCCTCGACCGGGCGGCCGCCTGAGGTGGGCTGGCTGAAGGCGCGCCCGGTCTGGGTGACCCTCCTGCTGCTGGTGCTGTGGGGCGCCTACGAGGCGCAGGCGATCCGCGCGGGCGAGCGGAAGCTCGACGGGACGGCCTACGCCGGCGGGGGTACCAAGGCCGGCCTCGCCGTGACTATGGATTTTCCGCCCGAGGCCTTCCATCTGGCACTGCTGCAGCAGGCAGGCCGGCTGATCCGCGTCGACGACCGGACCGCGTTCCTCGTCGACGTGCCCGAGGCTGCCGCGCGCGACCTCGCCCAGCGCTATTGGGTGGAACGTGTCGTGCCCTGGGCCGGCTCGTGATGCGCAGCGCCGCCATCGATGCCGCGACCGGGCGCCGGGCTGCCGGCCGGCCGCTGGTGACGGCGAGGACGCTCAAGGGCGCGCTCGGCCTCGTCCTGTTCGTGCTGCTCTGGCAGGCGTCGGTGCCGCTCGTCGGCCTGTCGAGCTACTTCTATCCGTCGCCGCTCGACGTCTGGAACGCCTTCGTCGACCTGATGCGCAAGGGCATCCTGCCGGTCTACGTGGCCGACAGCATGGGTCGCTATCTCACCGGCGTGGCGCTCGGCTCGGCGGTGGGTGTCTCGGCCGGCATGATCATCGGCCTCAGCCCGCTGATGGCACGGACCTTCGGCCCGATCGTCAACTTCTTCTACGCCATCGTCGAGACCGCATGGCTGCCGCTGTTCGTCGTCTGGTGGGGCTATGGCGGCAAGACCATCATGCTGCTGCTGGTCTACGTCGTGGCCTTCCCGGTGCTCTACAACACCCTGTCGGGGGTGCGGACCGTGCCGGCCGTGCTGATCAATGCCGCCCGCTCACTCGGCGCCGGCAGGCTGCAGGTGCTGCGCGAGGTGGTCCTGCCCGGCAGCCTGCCGAGCATCATCACCGGCTTCCGGGTGGGTGCCGGCTTCGCTTTCCGCGGCCTGATCATCGCCGAGATGATCGCGGCCAAGACCGGTCTCGGCTACCTGATCTTCGAAGGTGCGAAGCATCACGAGACAGCGCGGACCATCGTCGGCATGATCTGCATGGGCCTGCTCTGGCTGTTCATCGACCTCGTCTATCTGCGCCCGTTCGAGCGCGCCACGATCGGGCGATGGGGACAGGTCACCGGCGCCGAGGAGCGGGAATAGGCCATGTCCACCCGTGTCCTGCCCCGCCTCGAGGGTACCCTGCCCTTCCTCGTCCTGCTCGCCTGCTGGTGGCTCCTGCCGCAGCTGGCCGACATTCCTGCCTACAAGCTTCCGACGATCACCGATGTCGTCGTGCGGCTGGAACAGATGATCGCCGACGGGACGCTGCTCGGCCATGTCGGCGCCAGCCTCTGGCGGCTGGTCCTGGGCTTCGTCATCGGCAACGCGCTGGCCATCCCGCTCGGCATCGCCATCGGCCTCGATCGCCACGTCGCCGACCTGACGCGCCCGCTGCTCACCTTCCTGCAGTCGATAGCCGGCATCGCCTGGATCCCGCTGGCGGTCATCTGGTTCGGCATCGGCAACGGTGCCGTCGTCTTCGTGATCGCCAACATCATTTTCTTCTCGACCATCTACAACACGGTGGTGGGGGTGGAGAGCATCCCGCCCGTGCTCTACCGCGCCGTACGCTGCCACGGCGGCCGCGGCCGCCAGATCCTGACCCAGCTGGTCGTCCCCGGCGCCATGGTCCAGATCATCGTCGGCCTGCGCGCCTCCATGGCCTTCGGCTGGCGGGCGCTGGTGGGTGCCGAGCTGATCGCCGGCACGAGCGGCATCGGCTACCTGACCATCGACGCGGTGCAGTGGTACCAGACCGACACGGTCGTCATGGGCATGCTGCTGATCGGCGTGATCTGGCTGGTCATGGACCGGCTGCTGTTCGTGCCGCTCGAGCGCCACACCATCCGCCGCTGGGGCCTGATCCAGCGCTGAGCCAAGCATGCCGAGCCCCGTCGGTGGCCGGGGCGCAAATGCATCCCCACTCCGTGGACCGAAAAGCGAATCCATGGCCATCAAATTGAAATTGCTGGTGCCGTAGGAGGGATTTGAACCCCCGACCACCCGCTTACGAAGCGGATGCTCTACCGCTGAGCTACTACGGCGACGCGCGGCTTGTAGACGGCGGGCCGGCGCAAGGCAAGCGTCCGGGCCCCCGGGTCATTCGCTGACGGCGGCCGTGGACATGTCCGGAGCCGGAGCCCGCGGCAGCGGCTGCGACGGCGGCGGGACCAGGGCGCCGCCCTCGACGATGGTGCTGAGCGACTGGTCGTAGGCGATGAGCCGCGTCAGCCGCGGCGGCTCGGACCAGTGCACGACGTCGAAGGCACCGCTCGCACCGAACGGCGCCCATGCCGGCATGATCTCGCCGGTATCGTCGCATACCCAGGTCGCGTTCGGCGGCGCGTCGGCGACACGGGCACGCCAGTCGCGCGCCTTGTCGGGCTCGCCGGCGGCGTCCTCGAGGTTGGCCAGCGCCCTGTAGACCGCCGCGGTCGGCCCGAGGCTCAGCGCGCGCTCGAGGTGAACGCGGGCGTCGTCGTAGCGGTGGGCCGCGACGGCGGCCTCGCCGAGCACCAGCTGCGTCTGCGGACTGTCGGCGCGCAGCTTCTCCAGCGTGCGCAGCCGCTCGTAGAGCCGGGTCGGATTGTCCGAGGGCTGCAGCGCCAGCCAGGCTCCGGCCACCTCCGGGTGCGGCGCCGCGCGCCAGGAGGCCTCCAGCAGCTTGCGGGCCTCACGAGGCTTGCCGCAGGCGGTGGCGAGGCCCGATGCCACGATGGCCGCGGGAGCGAAGTCCGGCGCCAGCCTGGTGGCCTGTCGGGCGAGCACCAGGCCTTCGGCGGCCCTGCCCTGCTCGCGCTGCTCCTGGGCCAGCATATGCAGCAGGATGGCGCGCCGCCAGCGCAGCACGCGCTCGCCCAGGAGCCTTTCGCGGCCGAGACCGTCGAGCACCGGCTGCGCCTCTGCCCACCTCCGGTCGCGGACCAGGAGCTCGAACAGGGTCTGCAGCACCCAGGGGGCCCGCGGGCTGCACGCATGGGCGCGGCGGGCCAGCTCGAGCGCCTGCTGCCGGTCACCGGCGCGCACCGCCTGAGCCATCAGTCCGCGCAGCCCGAGAAGCTCGGTGTCGGGCACGTCGACCATGCTGCGGAAAACCCTGGCGGCCTCGTCGTCACGGCCGTCGAGCTGGGCGGTCTGCGCCGCCAGCAGCAGCGCGCCCGGACGGTCGGGCGCCAGCTTCGCCGCCTGCCGGCTGTGCCACTGCGCTGCCGCCCGATCGCCGCTGGCGGCGGCCAGGAGGCCGCGGGTGATCGATTCGTAGCCGCTCACCTCGCGACGGTGCTGGCGGTTCCGGCGGACGCGCCGCGGCAGTCCGCGCAGCCAGCGATAGACCTCGATCACCACGGTCACGGCGAGCGCGAAGGCCAGCAGCAGCTCGGCGCCGACGCCGACGCTGGTGACCGCCTCGTATTCGCCCCAGCGCAGGGTGACGCTGCCCGGCTGGTCGGCCAGCCAGACGGCGGCGACCGCCAGGACCGTGGCGATGACGAGAAAGATGATCAGGCGCAGCAACAGCGGTTCTCCCGAAACCGGCCGGAGCTAGTGTCGCCGCACGGGCCGGGCGCGTGCAACCCCGCGAACCCCGTCAACGGGGCGGCATGTTTGCCGACAGATAGCTCCGCAAGCGATCCATCGCGGCCAGGCCGTCCAGCCGGCGGCGGGCTTGGGCGATCCACTCGACGGCGCCGGCATTGCCGGCATCGGCGAGCGGCCGCATCGCCCTCACCGCCGCATCGACGTCGCCCTGGGCCAGGGCCAGCTCGGCCTCGTCCAGCTCCGCGACGGCGCCGGGCTCGCCGCCCTCGCCGCGATGAAGGTCGACGAGGCCTGCCAGGTTCTGTGCGGTCCGGTCCAGCCAGCCCGAGGTGCCCTCGTAGCGCACGGCCTCGGTGATCCGTGGACGCAGCCCGGCGAGGCTGGCCTGCAACTGGGCGATGGTGGGGGCACCGTCGCTGCGCAGGGGCCGAAGCTGCGCCAGCGGCCCGGCGACCCCGGGATCGCTGGCGAGCGAGGCGAACGGGTCGAGGGCGGCGGCCAGGGGCTCCCCCGCGGTCAGGGCGCGATCGAGCTCGACCATGGCCAGCGCCAGCCGGGCGGTGTCGGCGGCGGCGGCGCGCGCGCCCGCGAGCGTGCCTTCCAGCGTCGCCACTCGAGCGGCGAGATCGGCGAGCCTGCCCTCCTGCGCCGCCAGGACCGAGCGCGCATCCTGGATGCCGGCCGTCAGCGGCTGCAGATCCGGACGCTGCGATGCCAGCGTGTCGATGCGCGACCGCTGCTCGCCGAGCGACAGGGAAATGCCGCTCATGGTTTCGCGCAGCTCACGTACCGACTGATCCAGGCTCGCCCGCGCCATCTCGGCGCCATCGGCCTGCTTGGCCAGCCCATCGCGAAGCGCCGCCAGCTCGTCGGCCTGGGCCGTCAGGTCCTTGCGGAGCTCGGCTGCCGACTGTTCCAGCGGCCCCATGTCGGGCTGGGCCGGCAGCGGCCGCTGCTCGAGCGCGGTCAGCCGCTGGTCGAGGCCGCCGGAGCCCGACCGCAGCGTCGAGACCTGCGAGTCGAGCGAGGCGATGCGCTGATCGAGTCCAGGGTCCGGACGGTGCAGCCAGCCCGACGCGTTCAGGCCGAAGCTCACCAGCAGAGCGACGATGGCGCCGGCGATGCCGCCGCCGGCAAGGCCGCCACGCCAATGCGGTGCAGGCGCTGCGGGTTCGGCCGCTTGTGGCGCGGCGGACTGCTCGGGCACCGCCGCCGCAGGGGCGGCCGCGGGCTCGTCATCGGTCGAAATGCGCTCGCTGTCGCTGTTGCCCGACATCCGGCTCCCTTCGCCCTCCCGGTGCCCGGGCCATGCGACGGTGCGGGCTCGGTGCGAGTTTCGCGCTATCACCTTCACCTGGGGTCATCAAGGCTGTCGACCAGTGCCGTTTGGTCGCGCGACAACGCCACCCGCCGTTGCCGCCAAGGCAGGACCCGCGCCGCATCGGCCACCGCCTCGCTCAGGCAGGCCGCCACGAGGGGGGCGACGTGGGCCGCGAGCTCGGCATCGCGGACGAGACCGCACCAGATGCGGGCGGTGCGCGGCGACATCAGCAGAACGGCGTCGAGACGGCGCGCCTCGAGGAGCTCGCGGGTCATCGGCGGCAAGCCGGGCACCGCGAGGGCACGATAGGCGACGCGATGATCGAGCGTCAGCCCGCTGCGGGCCAGGCCGGCGGCGAGGCCGGGAGCCGTGTCCTCGCCTCCGAGATGCAGAATCCGCCCCGACCGCAGCTCGGCAGTGAGCAGCCGGGCGAGGGTGGCGCCGTCGCCGGCAGCGGTGCCGGCGACCGGCCAGCCGGCAGCGCGCGCTGCCGCCGATGTGGCGGTGCCTACCGCATAGAGCGGCAGACCGCGCAGTGTCTCGGCCAGGGCAGGCACGGCGTTGGCGCTGGTCACGACGGCGGCGGCGACACCGTCGACGTCGAGCGGCGGCAACGGGACCGGCTCGATGACCAGCACCGGGTCGACCAGGGGCTCATGTCCGCGGCGACGCAGGAGATCGGCCGTCGCCGCCGCCTGCTCGCGCGGCCGGGTGACGAGAACCCGCAACCGCCTATCCGAACGCGTCGCTTCGCCGCAATTCGCGGCCGGCGTCGAGGCCCATCGCC
>JRYC01003199.1_pt1 | contig 11999 bp, 8 predicted proteins | sample 235301 | NCBI WGS metagenome assembly JRYC01 (sample SAMN03074211, study PRJNA261470) | activated sludge metagenome | biome: Common Effluent Treatment Plant; feature: Wastewater; material: Activated sludge; isolation source: activated biomass of a common effluent treatment plant treating...
TGCCAGCGCAGCGCCCCGTCGCGGCGGCGCATGTGGCCGACATCCTCCATGGCCTCGGCGAAGGTGCGCGCGTCCCCGGGTGCTATGCGGTATTCCACCAGCACCATCACCGGACCTTCGTCGGGGTCGAAGTCGAGGCGCGGCTGCGGCTTCTGCCAAGCCGGCACCGGCCGGAGGTCCGGCGCCTGGCCGCCGGGCAGGGTGAAGACGAGGTGCAGCAGCAGGCTGGCCAGCAGCCACAGGCCCGAGCCGATCAAGGCGCCCGGCAGGCCCACCTCGCCGGCCAGGGCGCCCCAGGCCCAGCTGCCCAGCGCCATCATGCCGAACACCGCCATCTGGTAGAGCGACATCACCCGCGCCTGCACCCAGACCGCCGAGGAGAGCTGCACCGAGATGTTGAAGCTGGAGAACGAGCCGAGCCAGGCGGCACCGGCCAGCGGCAGCGCCAGCAGCGCCACCGGCAGGGTCGGCATCAGGCCCAGCACCAGGGCCGCACCGCCGAACACGCCGCTCAGCACCGTGACCATCCACTCGGCCCCCAGCCGCTGGCGCAGCGGGTGGATCAGGAAGGCGCCGCCGAGCGCCCCGATGCCGAACACGCCGAGCAGGATGCCGAACAGGGTCGGGCCGCCCTGGAGCTGCTCGCGGGCGATCAGCGGCATCAGCGCCGGGATCGCCGTGGCGCCGAAGCCGAACACCGCACCGCGGACCAGGGTGCGCTGGATCGGCCGGGTCTGGCGGACGTAGCGCAGGCCGGCGATGATCGCCCCGCCCACCCGCTCGCGCGGCAGCTCGGGCTCGCGCACGTGCCGGCGCAGCCGGATCAGCACCACCAGCAGGCCGATGCAGGAGACGGCGTTGATCAGGAACGCCGCCTGCGGCCCGGCCAGCGCCACGATCACCCCGCCCAGCGCCGGCCCCACCGAGCGGGCGAGGTTGAAGGCCACGGCGTTGATGGTGACGGCCGAGGCCAGCTCGCGCCTGGGCACCAGCTCGCGCACCACCACCTGCATCGCCGGGCTGTTGAGCGCCGCGCCGATGCCGAGCGAGAAGGTGAACAGCAGCAGCAGGGCAGGGCCGGTGAGGCCGGCCCAGGTGAGGGCGGCGAGGCCGAAGGAGCTGACCAGCACCCAGATCTGCGCCACGATCAGCACGCTGCGCCGGTCCCACAGATCGGCCGCGGCACCGGCGACCAGCGACAGCAGCAGGATCGGCACCTGGGTCGCCGCCTGCACCAGCGCCACCATCTCGGGCGACGGGTCGAGCTGGGTCATCAGCCAGGCCGCACCGACGCCCTGGATCAGCCAGCCGAAATTGGTGACGAGGTTGGCGACCCACACCGCCCGGAACAGCCGGCGGCGCAGCGGCGCGAAGATGCCGCTGCCCTGGTCGCCCTGCGTCGCCTGCCCCATGGCCTGCGAGTTACGCCGCCGCGCCGGGCCGGGCAAGGTGGCGGCGCATCAGCCTTCGCGCTCGTCGGCCGGCCGGAGGGGCAGGGTGCCGAGCAGGCCCTGCGGCCGCAGGATCAGCACCAGGACCAGCAGGCCGAACACCGCCACCTCGCGCCATTCCGACGACAGGTAGGCGGCGGTGTACGCCTCGCACAGCGCCACCAGCATCGCCCCCAGAGCCGCCCCGGGCAGCGAGCCGATGCCGCCGAGGATGGCGGCGGTGAGCGCCTTGAGGCCGATGAGGGCGCCGGTCCTGAAGGTGACCACGCCGTACTGCCCGGCGGCGAACACGCCGGCGAGCCCGGCCAGGGCCCCGCCCAGCATGAAGGTGCGGCCGATGGTGCGGTCGACGTCGATGCCGAGCAGCCGCGCCATGCCCTGGTCCTGGGCCACCGCCCGCTGCATCCGGCCGAACCGGCTGCGGCGGTGCAGCCACCACAGCATCCCGCCGACGATCGCGGTGGCGGCACCGACCAGGACGTGGCCGAGGCTCACATAGAGCGTGAAGCCCTGCGCCTCGAACAGCGGCCAGGTGGTGCGCTCGGCCACCAGCACATAGCGGGTGCGTGGCCCCTGGCTCAGCCGGATCCATTCCTGCAGCGCCACGGCGAGGCCGATCGCCGCGATGAGCGGCACGGTCCGCTGGGCCGCCCGCAGCGGCCTGAACAGCGTCCGGTCCATCGACCAGCCGAAGGCCGCTCCCGTGACCGCCCCGCCCGCCGTGCCGAGGAGCAGGACCAGGGGCACCGCCAGGCCGACCGCCGTGCCGGCCCAGCAGGCCACCAGCACGAAGGCGCCCACGGTGTAGAGCGGGCCGTAGGCGAAGTTGATGACGCCGGTGATGCCGTAGACCAGGGTGTAGCCGATGGCGATCAGCGCGTAGACGCAGCCGAGGCTCAGCCCGTTGACCGTCTGCTGCAGCCAGTAGAGCCCGGCACCGGCCCTGCCGCCGGCGGCGTCCGGATAGGCCTCGACCCGCAGCATCTTGTAGGCCTGCTGGACGTCGTAGCGCGACAGCGTGCCGAACCGGCTGCTCTGCACCTGGTGGATCTGCCAAGCCCCGCCGGTCTCGGCGAGGGGGAGAAACCAGCAGACGAGCCATTGCGAATCCCATTGCAGCCGCACGCCGGTCGGCGCCGCGTCCGCTCCGCCCTGCACCTCGACCTCGGGTGCCACGGTCGTCCCGGCGAAGACCGGCAGGAGCTCGCGGCAGCGCCGCACCGGCTCCGCCTCCTGCGCCGCCGCCGTGGCGGCGGGCAGGACGACGAGGAGGAGAAGGAGGGCCCGGATCAGTAGGCCTTGCCGCTCTCGGCGATGCCGGCGCGGACCTTGGCCAGGTCGGCCTTGGCGGCCTCGCGCAGCATGACCATGTCGCCGGCGCCGGCCACGAGGTTGTAGCCCTTCTTGAACAGCTCGACCGTGCCGGCGCCGCTGGAGGGCACCGTGCCCATCAGCTTGCCGGAGCGGCGGATGTTCGCCTCGGCCGTCTCGGCCAGGCTGCGCACCGCTGGATCGCTCAGCTGCTCCAGCCGGCCGATCGAGCCGCCCATGTCGTTGATGCCGATGAACACCATGTCGACGCCGTCGACGGCGCCGATCTCGTGGGCCTTTGCCGCCGCGTTGGCGCTCTCGATCTGGGTGATCAGCAGCAGCTCGTCGTTGGCGCGAGAGAGATAATCTGGTATAAAACCATAACGCGAGCACCGCATGGCGGGGGCGGCATAGCCGCGTCGCCCCTTCGGAGGATAGCGGCAGGCCGCCACCACGGCCGCAGCCTCCTCGGCGGACTCGACCATCGGCACCATGATCGACTGGGCGCCGGCGTCCAGGATCCGCTTGAGGTAGACCTGATCGTTCCACGGCACGCGCACGATCACCGGGCAGTTGGCCATGGCGCAGGCGCGCATCATGTGGACCGCGTCGCCGAGCGAGCCCTGGCCGTGCTCGTGGTCGATGATGGCGAAGTCGTAGCCGGCCCAGGCCAGAAGCTCGGCGATGTTGCCGCTGGCGCTGCTGAGCCACACGCCATAGGCCCGCTCGCCAGCCGCGAGCCGCCGCTTCAACAGGTTTTCCATGGACCGTCCCGATCTCCCGCCGCTGATGAGCCGCAGATTAGGGCGCTGCGGCGGCCCGCTCAACCCCGAGGATCGCCCGGCCGTGCCGGGTCTGCCGGCTCCCCTCGAAATCTCCGAAAAATTTCCGACAATTCTGGCCGATCAATCCGGCTAATTTACACTGCCGGATTTACCCGGTGTCATCGTCACCCGAATGTGACGCCCGTACCCGTTGATGCTTCCGCGGCGCAGCAGAGTATTGACCTGACGCGGCAAAGATTTACACTACCCTGTGGGTGCCAGATCCGGGCTGGTATCGCGGCGCCCGGTACGTATGCGGGCCCGGCAGGCGAATGCCGGGTTCGTGCCCCACCGCCCAGTATGCTAGAATATCGCGACGCTATCGCTGCTGCCGGAATCCTGCAGCCATAGCAATTCCGTGACGTCTCTGCCCCGACACGTTCCGCTGCATCCACGATTTTATTGCCTTCTCTTTGGACTAAAGAACCGGTCAGTATGCCGCTTTTGCGGGCATCTGGCGAATGTGGCGGCGGATAGCAGATTTAACTTCCAAAGATGGGCGAGGGGTGATCTAATCTCGATCATCGGCACAGCAGATGCCGGAGGGCACGCCGAGCGCCGGGCACATCATGTCGTCAGCCACCGGGGTATGCGCATGCAGGCTGAGCAGCGGATCGACTTCGCTTCGTTGATCGAGCAGGACCGCTCCGAGCGGCAGAAGCTCGAATGGCAGGGCAGCTTCCTCGATTATCTCGATCTCGTGAAGGCCAAGCCCGAGCTGGCCGAGCTGGCGCACCGGCGCCTCCACGACATGATCGCCGGCCCGGGCGTGCGCGACCTCGACCTCGAATCCGAGCCGCGCGCCAAGCGCGTCTTCGGCGACGAGCCGGTGAAAATCTACGATTTTTTCAAGGACGAGTTCTTCGGTATGGAGCGCACGCTCGAAAAGATCGCGCGCTATTTCCACTCGGCCGCCATGGGCGGCGAGGAGAGCCGGCAGGTGCTCTACCTGATGGGGCCGGTGGGCTCGGGCAAGAGCTCGCTGGTCGAGCGCCTGAAGCGCGGTCTCGAGGAGCTGCCGCCGATCTACGTCATCGACGGCTGCCCGATCTACGAGCAGCCGCTGCACCTGATCCCGCGCCACCTCCGCCCGGCCTTCGAGGAGATGCTGGGCGTGCGGATCGAGGGCGACCTCTGCCCGGCCTGCCGCTGGCGGCTGAAGGAGGAGTTCAACGGCCGCTACGAGAACGTGCCGGTGCGCACGGTCAACTTCAGCAAGCGCGCCCGGCGCGGCATCGGCGTGGTGCCGCCGGTCGACCCCAACAACCAGGACACCTCGGTGCTGATCGGCTCGGAGGACATCTCCAAGCTCGACCGCTACTCCGAGGGCGACCCGCGCGTGCTCGAGCTGAACGGCGCCTTCAACGTCGGCAACCGCGGCATGGTCGAGTTCATCGAGGTCTTCAAGAACGAGACCGAATATCTCCACACCATGATCACGGCGACGCAGGAGAAGTTCGTCCCCGCCCCGGGCCGCCACGGCACGATCTATGTCGACAGCTGCATCGTCGCGCACAGCAACGAGGCCGAGTGGCAGAAGTTCAAGGCCGACCACACCAACGAGGCGATCCTCGACCGCATCGTCGTGGTCAAGGTGCCCTACAACCTGCGCCTCTCCGAGGAGGTGAAGATCTATCAGAAGTTCCTGAAGCGCTCGAAGTTCGAAGCCCGGATCGCACCGCACACGCTGGAGGTCGCCAGCATGTTCGCGATCCTGTCGCGGCTGGAGCCGACGCCCAAATGCGACCTCGTCACCAAACTGAAGATCTACAACGGCGAGGAGGTGCTGGAGAAGGGGCGGCCCAAGAAGCTCACGGTGCACGAGCTGCGCGACGACGCCAAGCGCGAAGGGCTGTTCGGCGTCAGCACCCGCTTCATCATGAAGGCCCTGGACACCGCGCTGACCCAGAACAACGGCTCGATCCACCCCATCAACGTCCGCGAGGCCCTGATCGGCATGGTCAAGGAAGCCGACCTCGCCGACGACGTCCGCAAGCACCAACTGGAGTTCCTGCAGGACACCCTGCACAAGATCTATCTGGAGCTGCTGGAGAAGGACATCACCAAGGCCTTCGTCTACAGCTTCCAGGGCCAGGCCGAGACGCTGTTCCAGAACTATCTCGACCATGCCGAGGCCTACGTCACCAAGACCAAGGTCAAGGATCCGGTCACCAAGGACGAGATGCAGCCCGACGAGGCGTTCCTGAAGTCGATCGAGGAGCAGATCGCCATCATCGGGCCGGCCGCCGACGGCTTCCGCCAGGAGGTGATCGCCTATCTGTGGTCGGCGACGCGCCGCGGCGAATCGGTGTCCTACAGCTCCTACGAGCCGCTGAAGGAGGCGATCGAGAAGAAGCTGATGAACTCGGTGCGCGACATCTCGCGGATCATCACCAAGGCCCGCACCCGCGACGAGCAGCAGCGCCAGAAGTACGACGCCATGGTGGAGAACCTGATCGGCCAGGGCTACAACGAGGACAGCATCGACACCATCTTGAAGTACGCGTCCAACCACCTGTGGAAGGACTGAGCGCCTGACGCATGACCACCGTCTTCAGGCCCTATTCGCAATCGGACGCGCTGCGGTCGGACCGGAGTGCCGGCGACCGCAAGCGCCATCGCGAGAAGCTGCGGAAGTCGATCCGCGAGAACATCGCCGACATCATCGCCGAGGAGAGCATCATCGGTCGCGAGCGCGACCGCATCATCAAGGTGCCGATCCGCGGCGTTAAGGAGTACCGCTTCTCCTATGGCGACAATGCCGGCGGCGTCGGCACCGGCGACGGCAAGACCGAGCCCGGCCAGGTGGTCGGCCAGACCGGACAGAAGGGCCAGAAGCAGGGCACCGGGCCCGGCGGCAACGAGCCCGGCGTCGACTATTACGAGACCGAGATCAGCCTGGACGAGCTGGTCGACATCATGTTCGAGGATCTCGAGCTGCCGGATCTGGAGCGGAAGATCCTCAAGGAGGCCCTGTCCGAGCGGGTGGCCCAGCGCAAGGGCTACCGCAAGCAGGGCGTGCGCGTGCATCTCGACCGCAAGCGCACCGCCCGGGCCCGCATCCGCCGCCGCATCGCCACCGGCGCCGGGCTGGAGATCGACCGCGAGATCGAGGACGGGGTCGAGGTGGACGAGGCCGGCACGGCCGAGGAGCGCTTCCCCTTCCGCAAGGAGGACCTCACCTACAAGCGCCTCGTGCTCGACACGCGCGAGGAGAGCAACGCCGTGGTGCTGTGCATCATGGACACCTCGGGCTCGATGGACCGGCTGAAGAAGTACCTGGCGCGCAGCTTCTTCTTCCTGCTCTACCAGTTCGTCTGCACCAAGTACGAGAACGTCCATCTCGTCTTCATCGGCCACCATACCCAGGCCAAGGAGGTCACCGAGGACGAGTTCTTCCACAAGGGCGAGTCCGGCGGCACGCTGATCTCCTCGGGCTACCACAAGGCGCTGGAGATCATCCGCGACCGCTTCCACCCGGCGCACTGGAACACCTATGCCTTCCACTGCTCGGACGGCGACAATTTCGACTCCGACAACGAGGAGGCGATGAAGACGGCGCGCGAGCTGTGCGAGGTCTGCAACCTGTTCGGCTATGGCGAGATCAAGCCGATGGGCTCGCACTATTACGAAAGCTCGATGCTGGAGCGTTTCCGCAAGCTCGACGCCAAGAACTTCCAGTCGGTGCTGATCGAACGGCGCGAGGACATCTGGCCGGCCTTCAAGGCCTTCATGTCGCGCGAGCGGGCGCAGGCGGCCTAGGCCCTTGGCCCGCGACCTCCGTCATCTCTACGAGACCGACTTCGTGGCATGGGCTTCGGAGCAGGCCGAGGCGCTGCGCGGACTGGCCCGTTCGCGGTGGAACGGGCCGCTCGACCTGGAACGGCTGGCGGAGGAGGTCGAGGATTTGGGAGCTGCCCAGCGCGCGGCGGTGCTGAGCCAGATCGAGCGCCTGTTGCACCATCTCCTGAAGCTCGCCTATTCGGCCCTGCCGCAGCCGCGCAACGGTTGGCTCAACAACGTGGATTCGGCGCGCGGCGAAATCGAGCGCCGTATGACGGCGACCCTGCGTCTCGCCGCCGAGGAGGCGTTGCCGCGCCTCTATGTACGGGCACGGCGCGCCGCCCGGCGCGATCTGATCGACTATGGGGAGACCGAGGCGGCGCGCGAGCTGCCTGACGAGAACCCCTATACCTTGGAGCAGCTGCTGGACGACGAATGGTACCCCGTCAGTCGCCTGGATAGTGGCGGCGGTCCGGATCGGCGATGAGCTCCTTGTCCAGGAAGTACGATTTGTGGCCCCGCACGAATCCGTGGAACTCGGCGAAGACCCGGTATCCATGCCGCTCGTAGAACGGCTTGGCCTGGAAGTCGTAGGTGTCGAGCAGGGCCTTGCGACAGCCGCGGGCGATGGCCTCGGCCTCGGCCGCCCGCAGCAGCCGACTGCCGATGCCCTTGCCGCGCAGCTCCTCGGCCACCCAGAGCAGCGCCACCTTCAGCACGCCGCGCCCGGTCTCGCCGATCAGCCCCGCCTGCAATCCTTCCGGCCCACGGACGAAGACTCCGATCGGCCTGAGGTCGCGCGGGCCGAGGAACTGATCGCAGAACTCGATCAGCCCTTGGCGCACCGATTCCCGGTCGGCGGCCGCAGGCGCGTCGGTGATTTCCAGCGCAACATCGTCCATTCGCCCGCCACCCCGATTGTCCGGCGGCTCTCCCTGCCGCAAGGCGCGAACCGGTGCAATCGCGGCGCAGCCCTCGAAGCGGAATACCCGGCATGACGCACTGGACCCTTGCCGACCTCGAAGCCTGGGACGCCAGGATCCAGGAGAAGGTCGCCGAGTACGGGCTCGACTGCTACCCGCAGGAGTTCGAGGTCTGCGACCAGAACAACATGCTGGGCTACATGGCCTATCACGGCATGCCGTCGCACTACCCGCACTGGAGCTTCGGCAAGGCCTACGAGCAGACCAAGACCATGTACGACTACGGGGTCACCGGCCTGCCCTACGAGATGGTCATCAACTCCGATCCTTGTCTCGCCTACCTGATGCGTGACAACAGCCTTTGCCTGCAGGTCCTTACGATCGCCCATGTTTATGGGCACAACGATTTCTTCAAGAACAACTTCACCTTCACCAGCGCCACCGACGCGGCGGCGACCCTTTCGGCGTTCAAGGCCCGGGCCGACCGGGTTCGCCGCTATGCCGAGGATCCGTCGATCGGCGAGGACGAGGTCGAGCGCTTCCTCGATGCCGCGCACGCCCTGTCGTTCAACCGCAGCCGCAACCAGGCGATCCGCCGGCTGAAGGCCGACGAGCAGCGTCAGCACCTGATCGACGCCGCGACGCCGCCAGCCGATCCGTTCCATCGCCTGCACCGCCGCGTCGAGGCCGCGGCGCCCGACCTGAAGCGGGTGCCGCTGGAGCCCGAGGACAACATCCTGCTGTTCATCCGCGACCACAACCACGACCTGGCCGGCTGGCAGCGCGACGTGCTGACCATCGTCGACGAGGAGGCCAGCTACTTCATCCCGCAGATCGAGACCAAGATCATGAACGAGGGGTGGGCCAGCTACTGGCACCACAAGATCATGAACGCCCTGGGCCTGCCGCAGGACCTCCAGCTCGAGTTCCTGGTCCGCCACAACCAGGTGATCTGTCCGCACCCGGGCGGCCTCAATCCCTACCATGTCGGCTACATGATCTGGCACGACATCGAGAAGCGCTTCGGCGGCCCCGATACCGCGGAGGGCAGGGCCAAGATGTTCGAGGTACGCGAGAGCGACCGCGACATCGCCTTCCTGCGCCGCTTCCTCACCGAGGAGCTGTGCCGCGAGCTGGATCTCTTCACCTGGAAGCCGCGCGGCGAGCATCTCGTCGTCAACCAGATCTCCGACGAGGATCATTGGGACGAGGTCAAGCAGGCGCTGCTGCGCCAGGTCGGCATGGGCGGCTTCCCGGTGATCCGCATCAAGGACGCGGCCTACCGCGGCACCCGGTCGCTGTTTCTCGTCCACGAGCATGACGGCCGCGACCTCGACATGGGCAATGCCGAGAAGACCCTGGAGCATCTGCGCACGCTCTGGGGCCACGACGTGCTGCTGGAGACGCGGATGCGCGGCAAGCCGGCGGTGATGACCTCGACCGCCGACGGCTTCGACGCCAAGCTGGTCGGCTGACGCCTCAGCCGCGGCGCACGATCTTGACCTTGTCGCCCGGCTTCAGGCCGTGGCGCTCGAGATCGTTGAGGACGATGAAGGTGTCCCGGGGCAGGCTGTCGACCTGCATCCTGGCCGCCAGGCTGTCGACGCTGTCGTTGGCGCCCACGGTCACCACCTCGACCCGCAGCGGCTTGGCCGCGGCCTTCTCGGCGGCGGTGAGGCCGCGCACGCTCTTCAGCGTGCCGTCGAGGGCTGCGGCGTCCGCACGATCGAGACCGCGCGGATCGAGGAGCACGAAGCGCGCCATCGTCCCGCCGGACATCGGCGCCACCGCGAAGGCGGCGGGCGTGGCGCGGTCGCGGAAGGACACCTGGCCGAAGCCCACGGCGCCGGTGCCCTGGGCGAGGTCGATCCGCTGCAGGCCCTGCAGCCGCTGCTGGCGGACCCATTGCTGCTGCAGATAGGCGGCCGGATCGCTGTTCGCCGAGGCCTTGCCGATGTCGAACAGCAGCACCCGGCCCGAGCCGTCCTGGCCGATGACGGCCTGGGGCTGGTTGATCAGCCGGAAGCCCTCGGGGGCGGTGAAGCGGATGCCGAGCCCGGGATGGGTGAAGGTGCGCCCGTCGACGAAGCCCTGGGCCGGGCTGTCGCCGTAGACCAGGCCGTCGATGGCGGCGAGATAGGCGTCGCGGTCGAGCCGGTCGCCGGTGGCGATGCTGGCATCGGCCTCGGTCGCGGCGCGCTGGACGCGGTCGAGGGTGCGCGGATGGCTGGCCAGCCAGTCGGCGGCGCCACCGGCCGAATCGGCGCGCCCGGCGAGCTTCTGCTGCAGCCTGTCGTTGCGCTCCAGCGCATCGAGGAAGGTGGCCATGGCCTGCGGGTCGTAGCCCGCCTTGGCCAGATAGCGCACGCCCAGCTCGTCGGCCTGGAACTCCTGCTCGCGCGAATAGCCGGCCACCCAGAGCTGCGCGCCGGCGCCGGCCAGCTGCTGGCCGAGCTGAGCGCCGGTCTCGCCCAGCAGGATGGCGCCGGCGACGGCGGCGAGCCCGGTGCCGATCTGGCCGTATTGCTGCTGCTGCATGCGCTGGGCGGTGTGCCGTGCCGTGACATGCCCGATCTCGTGCGCCAACACGCCCGCCACCTCGGCCTCGTTCTCGGCCAGGGCCAAGAGGCCGCGGGTGACGTAGACATAGCCGCCCGGCAGCGCGAAGGCGTTGACGATGTCGCTGTCGATGACGGTGAAGGTGAACTTCAGGTCGGGCAGCTCGGAGACCGTCACCAGCCTGTTGCCGATGCGCGTGACGTAGCGCTGCAGCGCCGCCTGGTCGTAGGCGCCGCCATATTCGGCCAGGATCTTCGGATGCTCCTGGCGGCCGAGCTTCACCTCGTCGGCCTGCGACATCGAGGTGTACTGCCGCTCGCCGGTGGCAGGGTTGACCACGGGCGTGCAGGCGGTGGCCAGCACGGCCAGCACTGCCAGGGTGTTGCGAAGCTTCAAGGCAGCACCTCGATCTGTGCCAAGCCCGACAGCTCGATCATCGGTCCCCCCAGATAGAACAGCCAGCCGCGCAGCCGCACCCGGCGGCCGGCGAGCTCCTCCAGGGCCATGCCGGACCGGGCGAGATTGCGGACATCGGCGCGCTCGATCCGGGCGGTGAAATCCTGGCGGCGGTCATCGCCGAAATTGAGATAGAGCCGATCGCCGCCCCAGCCAACCGCCACCACGCTGCCTTCGACCAGCACGAGATCGCCGGTCGAGCCGCGCACGTCGGCGGCCGCCTGCACCCGCCAGCGCTGCTCCCGCCACACGCCGCGACGCGCCGCGCGCGCCTGCGCTTCCAGCGGCAGCAGCCTTGCCGCCGCCTCGTCGCCGGCATCCGGATCGATCAGTGCCAGCCCCTCGGCGACCCACCGTTCCGCCAGGCGGTCCCCGGCAGCGTCGGCCAGCTCGACCCGCCTGCGCCCCCAGCGGTCGAATCCGTGCTCCGCCGCGACCCGCGCGCCGTCCGGCAGGGTCAGGCTTTCGGGATGCGGCGCCACGACATCGACGGGCACGGCATCCCGTCCATCGACCAGCCAGTCGCCCGAATCCGTCCGCTGCACCTGGGCCCAGGCACCGCCGACCGCCAATGCCGAGGCGACCACCGCCACCCCGGCGGCTTGCCGCAGCCGCCGCCACGATGATAAGAGACCGCCACGCGCCCGTAGCTCAGTAGGATAGAGCACAGGATTCCTAATCCTGGGGTCAGG
>JRYC01005265.1_pt1 | contig 11981 bp, 11 predicted proteins | sample 235301 | NCBI WGS metagenome assembly JRYC01 (sample SAMN03074211, study PRJNA261470) | activated sludge metagenome | biome: Common Effluent Treatment Plant; feature: Wastewater; material: Activated sludge; isolation source: activated biomass of a common effluent treatment plant treating...
CATCTCCTCCTCGAGGTTCACCGGAACCCGGGTGGGGACGTCGACGGCGTAGCTGCCGTCGTCGTTCTTGTTCTCCTCGTAGTACGCCGAGAAGTTCTGGATCACATAACCCAGGACCTCGTTGCTGTCCGGATCGAAGAAGACGGTCACGCCCTTTGAGTTGGTGACCGCAGACGCGGACGGATGGCCCTTCGCGATGGCCTTCAGGGTGTCCGTTTCCTTGTCATAGACGGGTTCGACGTCGTTCACCGTTGATCACCTCTGTGCTGTACCTGACGGGTTCATCGGAGGGTAGCAGCGTGGCTGCGGGTAAATCTGGCAATGGGCGATTCCCGCTGGTAGCGTGCGGGAGCCGTCGGGGCGCGAGCGATCCGCCCCGGATACCCGCCCTGCGGGCAGGGGGATGTCTGCGGGGTCCACGAGAGGAGACGGATGGGCGAGAGCACACCCGACGTGCGTGAAGCACGGCGCATGCTGGCGAAGGGCATCGTGATTGCCGGAGTCGGCGAGACAGAGCAGGGAGTACTCCCTGGACGCGGGTCGTTCCAGCTTTTGGCCGAGGTGACGAAAATCACCCTCGACGACGCGGGAATCACCCTGAACGAGGTCGACGGTCTCGTCACCGCGTTCTCGTTCGTCGAGCAGACGCTGATGCACAGCACCACCTTTGCGGACTACCTCGGCATGGAGCCGGGCTACTTCGGTTCCGTGGCCGTCGGTGGGGCGACCGCCCCGCTCATGGCCGTGCAGGCCGCGCTCGCCATCGACGCCGGGCTCGCCGAGACGGTCCTCTGCGTCCGCGGTGACAACACCCGCTCCGGCATCTCGTCGAGCGGCATGATCGCCATGGCCCGCGAGATGAGCCACGGCGCGTTCGAGGCGCCGTACGGCCTGACCACCATCGGTGGATACGGCCTCCTGGCCCAGCGGTACATGCACGAGCACAACGTGCCCCAGGAGGCGCTGGCGGCCGTGGTGGCCACCCAGTCCGAGCACGCCGCGCTCAAGTGGAACGCGATGCTGCGCGACGTGGTCACCATCGAGGACGTCATGAACGACCGGTGGATCGCGACGCCGTTCCACGCCATGGACTGTTCGCTCGTGTCCGACGGCGCCGCTGCCTTCCTGGTCACCACCGCCGAGCGCGCCAAGGACATGAAGCAGAAGCCGGTCTACATCACCGGTGTCGGCGAGGGCTACTCCCACCAGTACATCGGGTCGGCCAAGTCCGTCGACGGCGTCCGTCAGGGCCTCGGCCGGGCCGGCCGGCGCGCGATGGAGGTCGCCGGCATCACCCCGCAGGACCTCGACGTCGCCGAGATCTACGACTCGTTCAGCTTCACCCCGCTCATCGCCCTCGAGGGCTTCGGCATCTGCGGACCCGGCGAGGCCGGCGACTGGGTGCTCGAGGGCAACGCCAAGCTCGGCGGCAAGCTCCCGATGAACACGCACGGCGGCCTCATCCGCCAGGCGCACCTCGGCGCCATGCACCACATCGTCGAGGCCACCCTGCAGCTTCGCGGCACGGCCGACGACACGGACCGCGGCGGTGGAGACCACCAGGTGCCCGGTGCCAAGACGGCCGTCTCCAACGGCTCCGGCGGCATCCTCGCGGCCACCAGCGCCCTTGTCCTGCAAAACGAAGCGCCGTCGGCGTAAGAGGGGGAGAGCACATTGTCTGAGAAGCCCGCATACACGAAGCCCCTCCCCGACATGCGCCCGGAGGGCGAGGCGTTCTGGGCCGGCACCAAGGAGCACAAGCTCCTCCTGCCGACCGGCCCCGACGGCACGCCGTTCTGGTACCCGCGCGCCCTGACCCCCGGCACCCTCGACGAGGTCAGCTGGGTCGAGTCGAAGGGCGAGGGCGAGGTCTACACCTACTCGATCCACTTCATCGGCCCGAGCAAGGCCTACAAGGGTGACCCGCCGCACATCGTGGTCCTCATCGACCTCGACGAGGGCGTCCGCATGATGAGCCTTCTCGTGAAGGACGAGCCGGGATACCCGTCGCTCGACCCGGACGACGTGAAGATCGGTCAGCGCGTGCGCGTCGTGTTCGACGACGTCACCGACGAGATCACGCTGCCGAAGTTCGTGCTCGCCTAGAGCACGAACGGAGCGCGCGCCCGACAGATATCACGAGGGGGAGCGAACAAGATGGGTGAGTGGAGTGACTGGTACAGCCGCGAGGACCCCACCAAGTGGGTCTTGGCCGAGGTCCTCAAGCGGCGTGCCACCGAGCACCCCGACCGCGACTATCTGAAGTACGCCGACAATCCGTGGGTCTCCTACGGTGAGGTGAACGCGCGCTCCAACCGCGTGGCCAATGCCCTGCTGGCACGCGGCCTGCAGAAGGGCGAGTCGGTGAGCGTCCTGCTGCCCAACTGTGAGGAGTTCCTGCCGGTCTGGTACGGCATCCTCAAGGCCGGTGGCGTGATGAGCTCCATCAACACCGCCTACAAGGGCGACTTCCTGTCCTGGACCATCAACCTGGTCGAGTCCCGGACACTGTTCATCGCCGACTCGCACCTGGACCGTCTGGACCTGGTCAAGGCCGAGCTTCCGCACCTCAAGCACGTCATCGTCCTGCAGACCGGCACCCCGGAGGGGCCGCAGCCGGACAGCAAGATCTTCACCTCGGAGCCGTTCGAGGCCCTCCAAGACGCCTCGGACGGTGAGCCGGACGGCGTCGAGTACTCCTGGACGGACGACGCCCGCATCATGTTCACCTCGGGCACCACCGGGCGCTCCAAGGGCGTCATCAAGCAGAACGCCGCCGACTACTTTTCGGCTCGTGGCCTGCTGGAGGTCGTCTCGGCGACATCTGGACGGAGCATCGAGGAGTTGGCCGAGGACACCTTCTTCTCGTGCCTGCCGCTGTTCCACTCCAACGCCCAGGTGCTCTCGGGATACCCGGCGCTGGTCGCCGGCGGTCGGGTGGCCTACACCGAACGGTTCTCGTCCAGCCGCTTCTGGCAGCAGATCATCGATGCGGAGGCAACCGTCTTCAACTCGATCGGTGCGGTGAGCTACTTCATCTGGAACATCCCGCCGTCGGATCTCGATCGGGCCCACAAGGTGCACACCTGCTTTGCGGCTCCCGCACCGCGCGACATCTACAACGAGTTCCAGGAGCGTTTCGGGGTCAAGTTCATCGAGGGTTACGGCCTCACCGAGACCGGCATGGCCACCTACATGGACCCCACCAAGCCGGCCGTTCCGGGATCGATGGGCAAGGCCAACCCCGGTTACGAAGTGACCATCGTCGAGCCGGGCACCGACCTGGCGCTGCCGCCGAACACGCCCGGCGAGATCGTGGTCGACATGAAGATCCCCAACATCGTCATGCGGGCCTACTACGGCATGCCCGAGAAGACCGCCGAGGACTTCCGCAACCTGAAGCTCCACACCGGCGACCTCGGCCGCATGGACGAGGACGGCTACTTCTACTTCATGGACCGGGTGAAGGACTACATCCGGCGCCGCGGGGAGAACGTCTCCTCGATGGAGGTGGAGCGGCAGGTGTCCGACCACCCGGACATCAAGGAAGCTGCGGTCATCGGCGTGAAGGCCGGAGAAGGGGCCTCGTCCGAGGACGAGATCATGGTGGTCTGCATTGCCGAAGGGAAGGCACCGGACCCGGCCGAGTTCACCCAGTGGATGGCAGACCGTATGCCGTACTTCATGGTTCCGCGCTACATCCGCTTCGTGGATGCCCTGCCCAAGACGCCGACCGAGCGCGTGCAGAAGGTCAAGCTGCGCGACGAGGGAGTCACGGCCGACACGTTCGACCGTGAGGCCGCCGGCATCAGCATCAAGCGCTGACCGACATGGCGCAGATCATCCGCTACGGGGCCTATCTGCCCCGCCCTCGGGCCCCTCTGGGGGAGATCCAGGCGTTCTTCGGGCGCCCGGGCCGGCCTCGCTCCAAGGCACTGGCAACCCCGGCCCTCGATGAGGACACTCTCACGATGGCCTTCGAGGCGGCCGGCGACGCGCTCGTCGACGGCCAGACCCCGGGAACCATCATCGCCATCAGCCAGTCGCCGCCCTTCGGTCTCCGCAAGTTGTCGGCGACCCTGGGGCGGGCACTGGGCCTGCTGGATGCGACGCCATTGGACATCGCCGGCCACGGCGGCTCACTCCTCGATGGCTTCGGTTTGGCCGAAGCCATCGTGGGCGCCGGCGGCGCCCCGGTCCTCGTGGTCGCGAGCGACCATCTGGTCAGCTACGAGGATCGTGTCTGCGACACGCTTTCGGCGGGTGCGGCCACCGCGTTCCTGATCGGGGCTGACGGTGGAACCGCTACCCTCGGCCCCGTTGCGCGTGCGTCGCGGGAGGTCTACGACGTGTGGCGCCTGGGCACCGAACCCGAGCCGCGCTACCGCCTGGAGGTTCTCTTCCAGACCTACGGTGCCGTGACCGGCGAAGCCCTGTCCTCCCTCGCGGAGCAGACTGAGCGACCCACCGGCGACTATGCCGCCGTCTGCGCCAGTCAACCCCACCCCCAGACCCTGCGTGGGCTGGGTAAGGCCGGTGTCGGCAGTGGCCAGTTGGAGCACACCAGCTTTGTCGGGGAGATCGGGAACCTCGGTGCGGCATCCGTGGGCGTGGCACTCGCGTTGGGACTCGATCGAGCGGAGCCGGGCGATCACCTGGTCGCATTGGGCTACGGCGGTGGCGAGGCGATTGCGCAGGAGATCTCGGTCACGGGGGCCGGAGCATCTACCGGGACCGCCGAACAGATTCCCGGGGAGGCGATCGACGTCTCCACGTACTACCGTTGGACTCGTGGCCGTCAGGCCGAACCCCACTAGGGAGGACTGATGCGCGTCGGGGTGCTCGGGGTCGGTAAGACCCCTCACAAGATTCAGCACAACAAGTCTCTGCGCGACCTGGCGGTGGACTCCAGCCGCCTCGCGCTGGCCGATGCAGGCCTGGAGCCCTCGGACATCCAGGGCCTCTATGTCGGCAATGTCGGTTCGGTCGGGTTCAACTACGAGAACTCCACCGGCCTCATGGTGGCCCACCACGTCGGCGTCGTACCCGCCGGGGCCGTGCGGGTCGAGGCAGCCTGCGGTACGGGGTCCTGGGCTCTCCACCTGGGGTGTCTGGCGATCCTCTCCGGCCTGTACGACACCGTCATGGTGCTCGGGGTCGAGAAGATGAACGACCTGGCGACGGTGGAAGGCACATCGATCATCGCCCAGGCGGCCGACTCCAAAGAGGAGTACTTCTCGGGTCTCACCTTCCCCTCGGGGGTGGCGCTCACAGCCCGCAAGTACATGCAGACCTACGGTCTCAGCGAGGAGGATCTCGCCCACACCGCGGTCAAGAACCACCACTACGGCGCCCGCAACCCGTACGCCCACCTGCGCTTCGAGTGCACGGTCGACGAGGTGATGCGGTCGGCCAAGGTCGCAGATCCGCTCAAGCTGTACGAGGTCTGCCCGATGACCGACGCCTCCTCCGCGTTGGTGTTGTGTCGCGAGGAGATCCTGCGCGACCAGCCAGACAAGCCGCAGGTGTATGTGACCGCCACTCAGATGGCCACCGGTACGTGGTATGCGGCGAGCGACACGCTCGATGACGCCTACGAGCTCTTTGCGCGGCCGGCGGAGCGGGCATACGCGATGGCCGGCATCACCGCCGACGATGTGGATGTCGCGGAGATCTACAACTCGTTCGCCATCCAAGAGCCGCTCGGAATCGAGGGGTTGGGATTCGCCGACCGCGGTCGCGGGTGGGCCGGCGCCGAAGACGGGTCAACCTGGATCGACGGCAAGGTCGCCGTGAACCTCTCCGGAGGTCTGCTCTGCAAGGGGCACCCCCTCGGGGCGACCGGTGCCACCCAGGCAGTGGACATCGTCGAGCAGTTGCGTGGGACCGCGCCGCCCGACATGCAGCGCAAGGACGCCGCCATCGGTGTCTCCGCCTGTCGTGGCGGCCCGGGTTCGGTGGGGGCCATCCACGTCTACCAGCGCTTGGAGGACTGAGATGACGGTTTCAGCCATCGAGTTCTCCCGGCTTGGACCACCCAAGCTGCGCCTCTATGCGATGCGGTGCACCTCCTGCGACACGCTCAGCCCATGGTGGGAGCACAACCACTGCTACAACTGCGGCGGTGGCGAGCTGGTGGAGCAGGAGCTCTCCGGCCGGGGGGAACTGACCAACTACACGGTGGTCTACTACCCGCCGCGGGACTTCCTGGGACAGGAGCCCTACGTCGTGGGGCACATCACCGCCGACGAAGGCGTCCTGATGCCGGCGCCGGTGGTTGGAGTGGCTCCCGACGACGTGGAGATCGGCACGCGGGTCAAGGCGACACTGCGACGGATGAAGCTCGGCCACGAGGGCGACATCTACTACTCGCAGAAGTTCGTGGTGGACGACCAGGCGGCCGCCGGAGCCTAGGTCGCCGGGGCCGGGGGGCGGGTGCTCACGATGAGCGCCCGCACTCGACCATTGCGGATCTCCGCGCGCAAACGTGGCACGGTGGTACGGGTGCCCGGATCGCGCCCCCAAACGAGCCAGCGCTGCGCCCCCCGGGTACGTGTCCGCGGGTAGAGGCGATTGAGCCGCTGAACGCTGTCGCCCACGGCCAAACCACGGGACGTGCGCCACAGCGGACGAGTCAGTCGCACCCACCGTGCGCTGGACCGATCCGCCTCACATGGTGTGGCGCCGTGACCGAGGACCGCGAGTCCGATGCTCGGCCAACGCATGAGACAGACCCGACCTGCCCGGCGAGAGGACTCCGGCGGGCCGAATGCATCCACCGCACCGGAGAGACGGGAACGATGCGGCGCCCATCCCCCGATCCACCCTCCTCCTGAGGTGGTCGTCCGCAGTGTGCGGACCATGGGAGCGGCGGCCGGGGCGGTGGTCGGCTGTGGGAGCGTGATCCCGGCCGAGCGGAGCATGTCGCGGTAGATCGTGAGGACCTTACGGGCGTAGTGAGGATCCGTCGCCCAGTTACCGCCGCCCATGTCCTCCCACAGGGGGGCCTTTCCCTTGGGCTGGACCAGATCGAAGCGGATATCGGCATTGGGGTGGGCGAGAGTCGCGACGCTGGCCGTGGGTGAGGCGTAGGCCCACAGGTGCTGGATCTGGGCGCGGACTCCGAGGGTGGCGCTGGCGAACGCGAGGCCCCGCCGGCATGAGTCACAGGCACCGAGGCCGGAGAAATTGTTGTCGCTGGGCAGCACCTGTCCGCCGTAACGCAAGTAGCCGGTCTCCAGCATCGACTGGGCGAATGCGAGATCCCCGCGGACGCCCTGTGCATCTCCCTCCGCGACGAAGATGCTGGCCAGTGTGCGCGGATCTGTGGGGCTCGTCGACCTGACGCCCGTCGCCGCGTACCACTCGGCGATCTGCGCAGGGCTGAGGAGAGACTTTCCGAGCACCGGGGTTCCGGATGCAGCACCCTGGCCGTGGGCGATCGCGGGGAAGAGGGCGGCGGCGACGATCACGGAGAGGATTCGGGCCAGCCTTACGGCCAGCGTGGAGGGACGGCGATGGAGAGGCATCGCAGTGGTGTATCGGCCGGCCCCGGTCAGGTCCAGAGTTTCGGGTCCGAAGGGCCGCGGAACCGACGGACCTACGCCGTCCGGGGGCTGATCAGGTCGGCTACGGCCGTGAGGGTCGCGGCGCTCGCGGGAACTCGTACGGTGAGATCCGCGTACCGGTCATAGCGCGTGGGGGTCGCCCCGATGAGGATCAGACCGACCCCGCGGGTGAGCGGCACAGAAGGAAGGAAAGAGACAGGGGCGGTGCGCAGATCGGAGTCGACGACGACCAAGAGATCGGTGCTCGCAGCGAGATCCCAGGCGCGCTCCACGGCCTCTTGGGAAAGCTGTTCATTCCATAGCGTTCCGTGAGGGCGCAGCGGATATCCACACTCCGGGGTGGTGCATCGCGGCACACCATCGACGCTGGCGGCGATGAAGGTCGCAGCCTCATCGAGCCCATAGCGTTCGCCACAACGCTCGCAGCGCAAGCTGAGCACATTGCCGTAGATCTCCACCACATTGTGGGCGCCGGCTCGCTCATGCAGACCGTCGACACCCTGGGTGATGATCGACGAGACCGTGCCCGCTTGCTGGAGTCGGGTGATCGCCAGATGGCTCGGAGTGGGTGTCCGTTGCGCGGCGGCTTGGGAGGCGGGCAGGAAGTACGACCAGAAGTCTGTCGGGGTGGTGAGCAGGGCATCCAGATCCGCGCGTTTCGCCCATTCACTCTGTGACTGGGCGAGTTCACTCAGGCCCTCTGGATCCAAGCGCTGCCCGGTCAGCATGACGACCTGCTCGGAACCGAGCAGGGCAGACGCCAGTGCGTCGATGTCGTCGTGCGCGGGCGCCGTCATCGCGGCCCGATCCTACTCTCGCCCGTCGTAGGCAGGTGTTGTCGGAACTGTCGGTTCGGCGAGCCGGTCGAGGGTGCGTAGCCCAGCGAAGATCGTCCAGATGGAGCCGACCGCCGCTGCCCCTGAGAGACATGCCAAGGCCGACGTGAGGCCCAGGATGTCGCCCAGTGCGCCGACCAGGATCAGGGGTACCGAGAATCCGCCGAGGTAGCAGGCCACGTAGTAGCTGGAAAGCAGCTTTCCGCGGTCGGCGGGCGGGGCGATCTGGGTGCATAGGTCTATTCCGCCCTTGAACACCAGGCCCGCGCCGGCGCCGGTGGCGGCGATGGCCACAAGGGCAAGACCCACCGATCCGACCGGGGCGGCCACCACCACCCCCACCGATGCCATCGTCGCCCACACCAAACCGCAGCCGATCGCCGTCGCCGAACGGAGCCGGGGGAGAAGGATCTGGCTCAGAGCCCCTGAGACCAGGACCAAGAAGCCAGCCGCGCCCACCAGCGCGTAGTTGTCGACACCCAGGTCACGGACCAGGAAGACCGGGATCAACGACAGCGCCACTCCGTCGAAGAGCGAAAAGAGCATGCCCGAGGGCACAAGCACCCGCCAGAACACCGCTCTTTCTGCCGGCGGGACCTCCAGTCGCAGAGTGAGGGGTCGACGCGACCGCACTCTCACGGTTTCGGGCAGGAAGATCACCAACAACGCTGCCATGGCCAAGGCGACAAGGTGCAGCTCAAAGGGCAGACGCAGCGGTTCGGGGGCGTACTGGGCGAGGACTCCGCCGATGCCCGGCCCCAGGCCGAGGCCCAGACGAACCGACACCGACCCCAACCCGGCGGCGAACGTGCGTCGGCCGGTGGGGGCTGCGTCGACCAGGAATGCGGTGCATGTACCGAAGAACGCTCCGGCGGCGACCCCCTGGATCACCCGGGCGCCAAGCAGCCCCCAGAGGGGTGGCTCGGTGATCAAGGCCAGCTGTGCCACTGCGAGGGTTCCGATGGCGCCCAGCAACACCACCCGGCGGCCCATTCGATCCGACACCTGCCCCATGATGAGCATCGCCGGCACGAGCCCCACCACGTAGCACCCCAGGAACAGGGTCACCACCGTGTCCCCGAAGCCCAGCTGCTCCTGGTAGATCGGAATGAGCGGAGTGATCAGGCTGGTGCCTACTGCAAACAGCACCAGCACCCACCATGTGCGCCACAGACGACTCAACGGCGCACCAACGACACGGCATGGAACCCCCCGGCTGATGAGGCCCGCACCACGCGCATCCCAAGGCGGCGATAGGCCTCCACCACGCTCGGGGTCTGACCGGGACGCAGACCGGAGAGCACTGCGCCGGGCGGCGCGTCGGTGAAGCGTCCGAGGAGCACATGGTGGGCGGATGCCGGGATGTTCGCGAGCAGCACCCGTCCTGCGACGTCGGCCGCGGTGAGGCTCTCGAGTGGGCTGCGATGCATCCGGACGATGCCATCGTCGATCCCTGAGGCGCGCAGGCTGCGCACCGCGTGATCCAATGCGCGAGGGTCGATGTCGTAGCCGACCACAGGGCCGCGCCCGGACTTCGCCCAGGCTTGGGCGAGGAGGCCCGATCCGCATCCGGCATCGAGCGCCGGCCCCTCCGGCATGTGGGACATGTGGGCCAGGCACATCGCGGTGGTGGCGTGACCATCCTGGCCGAATCCCTCACCGGGAACTTGGACCAGCTCGGGAACGCCCGCCGGAGCATGGGCATGGTCCGGACTGCGGCGGTACCAACCCGACACGTGATCAGAAGGAGGATCGGGCCAGCCCGGCACCGTGCCGACCGCCTGCAGCGGCAGTGGACACCCGGCGATGGCAGATGTCGCCAACTCGGGCGCCGCACGCGGAGCGCACAACAGCCCCTGTGGGGTATGACGCACCGGCTGTAGTGCGCACAGAGCATCGAAGCAGCGGGCGATCTCATCCGGTGGGGCCATCACGAGCAGACCCGCGGGCAGTGGTTCCGGCTCGCTAGGCTGGGACGCGGTGAGCACAGAACACGAGCTCCTATCGCTGGTGCAACGCGCCGGCCGGGCTCAGCCGGCGGTGCAGGAGATCGACCTCGACGAACGCCTGCACCGCATCGCCGATTCCCGACGACGGTTGGTGGAGATCGGCGACGACGTGGTGGACGCGGCGGTGGCCGAGGTGGGCACTCCCCGTCGATTCGCCCGCCGCGAGCTGGACTCGGCCTGTCAGGTCCTCGATGCCATGCCGGAGTTGGCCGAGGCGATCAGGCCGTCCATGGTTCCATCCCGTTCCGGCAGCACCCGGCTCGAATGGCCCCCGTACGGGGTCGTCTTGGGATGGCATGCGGCCAACTCGCCCATCTGGGTGCCGACGCTCGTCGCGGCGTCGGCACTCGTGGGCGGAAACGCCGTACTGTCGCGACCGTCGAGTCGCACACGGTCGACCACGGCCATGGTGCTGGATGCGCTGGCGACATCCTGGCCCGTCGACGCCGTGACCGTCGTGCCCCTGTCCGGTCCTGTCGCTGAACCGCTGGTGTGGGCCGAGGGAGTACACGCAGTGGTGACCCACGCCGGCACCGATACCTGCAAGCGCCAGCTGGCCGGCCTGGGACGGGCCTATGCCGCCGGCGCGCGCATGCGGCCGTACATCCCCGAGGGCTCGGGCAACGACGCAGCGATCGTTCGGGAGGGAGCCGACCTGGAACGGGCCGCGGCGGCGATCGCCCTGGGCGGATTCGCCAACGCCGGTCAGCTGTGCATGGCGGCCAAACGCATCATCGTCCAGCGCTCGGTGTGGTCCGCATTCGAGCCTCATCTGGTGCGTGCCGTGGAGGCGCTCGTGGTGGGGCCGGCGGATGACGAGGCGACCGATGTGGGGCCTCTGCGCGAGGGGCCGGCACGCAGCCGTGCTCGAGCCGCCCTGGGAGAGGCACTCCGGCGCGGTGGGCGCATCGTGGCCGGGGAAGGGGAGAAGGGTCCGTACTTCACCCCCACGGTGGTCCTCCTGCCCGATGGGTCCGATGACATCGCGCTGTGGCGGGAGGAGAGCTTCGCGCCGCTGCGCGGCGTGATGCTGGCCGAGGACGGCGCCGATGCGGCCCGTCGGGCGAACGAAACGCCCTTCGGTCTTGGGGTTGCCGTGTTCGGGCCGGCTGAGGACATCGTCGGGCGCCTGAGGGGCGCACGGGTCATGCTTGATGAGAGTCCGCTCTACCAAGACCCCCACATGGTCGTGGGAGGTGTGGGCGACAGTGGGATGGCCGGTGCGCGCCCCAAGATCGACCAGCTGGTCTACGCGCGGCGGGTCCACAGGGCTGCCACGTCCCGCTGACGTGCCTCACGTCGACTCGGGCTCGGACTCCGAGAGGCGCACGACCTGCCGGATGCGCCACGCCGGTTGATACCCGGCGACATCGCGTACCTCCTGCTGGGCCAGCCGGCGTGCACTCTGTGCGTCGGCGGCCCACACTTCCAGCGCGTACATGTCGCGCCGCACGAAACGATCCTCCGTGTCCTCCCACAGCGAGAAGATCGCTCGGTAGCGGTGCGTGCCGGGAGCTCGTGGGGTGAGGGGACGCAACATGCCCAGCGACCAGCGGGCCTCGTCGCCG
>JRYC01000155.1_pt1 | contig 11970 bp, 12 predicted proteins | sample 235301 | NCBI WGS metagenome assembly JRYC01 (sample SAMN03074211, study PRJNA261470) | activated sludge metagenome | biome: Common Effluent Treatment Plant; feature: Wastewater; material: Activated sludge; isolation source: activated biomass of a common effluent treatment plant treating...
TTCCATTACGGACGGGCAGATTTACCTGGAGTCTGACTTGTTTAATGCGGGTCAGCGTCCTGCCATCAACGTGGGGCAATCCGTTTCTCGTGTGGGAGGAGCAGCCCAGGTGAAAGGCATGAAGAAAGTCGCAGGAAATTTGCGTCTGGACCTTGCCCAGTACCGTGCGCTTGCTGCATTTGCCCAGTTTGCGGCTGATGTTGATGAGGTCACCAAAAAGCAGATTGACCGTGGTGCCCGAATGACCGAGCTTTTGAAGCAGGGACAATATGCGCCGCTTCCTGTAGCGCTGCAGATAGCCGTCGTCTGGGCCGGTGCAAACGGATATCTTGATGATGTGGCCGTTGCGTCTGTAGGTGCCTTTGAGCGCGGACTGACGGAGTATCTTGAGAGCAGATATAAAAAGACGCTCTCAGCGCTAGCAAAAGAAAAAACTATTACGCCTGAAATCGAATCCGACCTGAAGCAGGCGGTGGAAGGATTTAAGAAAACATTTAAGACTGAATGAGATATGGCAAATATACGGCTTATCAAAGGACGCATCAGGTCTGCAAAAAATATCGCGCAGATCACCAAGGCAATGGAGCTGGTAGCAGCTTCTAAAATGAAAAAAGCCCAGGCTGCTGCCGTTTCCGGTAAGCTCTATGCGCAGAAAATCTATGACATGGTCATGGAATTGTCTTCTGCTGTTGACGCTTCCAATCATCCGCTTTTGACAAAGCCTTCTACTCCAACGGGTAAGCGCCTGGTTATTCTTATAACGACCAACAAAGGGCTTGCAGGCGGCCTTAACGGCAACCTTTTCCGTTTTCTGATGAAGGAGTATCCGCAGATGGCAGACTGTGACTTTGTGGCGATCGGAAGAAAAGGCGCAGATTTTCTCTCCCGCATGGGCGGCGTGTTGACTGCTGACTTTTCTACCACCATTCCTTTTACTTCTTCCGTCCCGGCACTTATTGAGCTTGCGACAGGAGAATTTACACAGGGGAAGTACGATGCAGTCGATCTTGTGTACAGCGAATTTTTCTCAGCTTTAAAGCAGCAGCCGCGAAGAAAAACCATCATGCCGCTGACTCTGGAGGCTGCGCAGCCTTCGGCATCTGAACTGCTTATCGAGCCCTCCAAGCAGGAAGTATTCAATCAGCTTTTGCCGCACTACGTGGAGAATCAGGTGCGGGATGCCGTCCTTCAGGCCGAAGCCAGCGAGCACAGTGCCCGCATGGTTGCTATGCGCAATGCCACGGACAATGCCCTGTCTCTTATGGATGCGCTTACCATCATGTACAATAAGGCACGGCAGGAGAAAATTACCTACGAAATTTCTGATATGGTTACCGCACGGTTAGCAGTAGAATAATTTTAAACAAGGGGAGGAGTTATGAAGCAGACAAACAAGAAAATAACAAAAGCAGGTGCCAAAGGAACGATCGTTCAGGTCGTCGGTGTGGTTGTGGACGTCCAGTTTGACGAGAGCTACATTCCGGCCACCTACGAGGCCCTCCATGTTGCCAGTGAATACACGGATACCAAAATTCTGGTGCTGGAAGTTGCTTCTCATCTCGGAGACAACCGTGTCCGCTCTATTGCGCTGGGGCCCACAGACGGTCTTAAGCGCGGCGATGTAGTTACGGCCACGGGCAACCCCATCTCCGTTCCGGTAGGCAAACGCACCCTGGGGCGCATGTTTAATGTGGTGGGAGATCCGATTGACGGCAAACCGGCTGAGGCAGCAGGGAAAACGTACTCTATCCACCGTCCGGCCCCCACGCTTGATGAGCAAAGTGGTAAGCAGGAAGTGCTGGAAACAGGCATTAAAGTTATTGATCTTATTGCTCCGTTTGTAAAAGGCGGAAAAGTTGCCATCTTCGGCGGTGCCGGTGTAGGAAAGACAGTGCTTATTCAGGAGCTTATTCACAACGTTGCAGAAGTGCACGGCGGCGTGTCGGTGTTCGCAGGAGTAGGAGAACGATCCCGTGAAGGAAACGATTTGTGGCAGGAAATGAAAGAATCCGGCGTTATTGACAAAACTTCGCTGGTGTTCGGACAGATGAATGAGCCGCCGGGAAGCCGTCTCCGTGTTGCATTGACCGGTCTCACCATGGCTGAATATTTCCGGGACGAAGAAGGACAGGATGTGTTGTTTTTCATTGACAATATTTTCCGTTTTGCGCAGGCAGGAAGCGAAGTATCCGCGCTTTTGGGACGCATCCCTTCGGCGGTAGGATATCAGCCGACGCTCGCGTCAGAAATGGGTGCCTTGCAGGAGCGTATTGCCTCCACCAAAAAAGGATCCATCACATCGGTACAGGCAGTGTACGTGCCTGCAGACGATTACACGGATCCGGCACCGGTTGCGACATTTGCCCACGTTGACAGCTCAATTTCTCTTGAGCGCTCTATTGCCGAACAGGCACTGTATCCGGCCGTAGATCCGCTGGCATCCAATTCGCGCATTCTTGAGCCTTCTGTCGTCGGAAAAGAGCATTATGAAGTGGCCCGCGGAGTGCAGAGGGTTTTACAGCGCTATAAAGATCTGCAGGATATCATTGCCATTTTGGGCATGGAAGAACTTTCGGATGATGACAAGCAGGTTGTGTCACGGGCGCGGAAAATACAGCGGTTTTTGACCCAGCCGATGTTCGTGGCAGAAGCCTTTACCGCCAAGCCGGGTAAATATGTGCCGCTTGAAGAAACAGTACGCGGATTTAGGGAGATTTTGGACGGGAAGCATGATGCAAAGCCCGAGCAATCCTTCTACATGGTGGGAGCCATTGAGGAAGTAAAGTAGCCTATGGATCGATTTTTTGTGGAAATTGTAACGCCTCAGCGACAGGCATTTGCCCAGGAAGCAGATCTCGTAAGCGTTCCTACTTCTCAGGGCGCAATGGGAATTTTGGCTCATCACATTAATCTTTTTGCCGCCCTCTCTTCCGGAGAAGTAAAGATCCGCGCAGGCGGAAAAAACTATTATCTGGCAATCGGAGGAGGATTTGTGCAGGTTGCCAAGAACAGGGTTTCTATATTAGTATCACGAGCAGCCCATGCTGATGAACTGAATGAAGCGGAAATCAAAAAAGCCCGCGAACAGGCAAGGGACGCGATCAAGCGCAGGGTCACAGGGACCGAGCTTGCTACCGCGCAGGCAATCTTACGGCGTTCATCCATAGAAATGAAAGTTATAAAACGAAGGAGGCTTCACGTATGACCATAGGAAAAATCATGTCCAAAAAAGTATTTACCGTACACGAATCCACGCCGTACAAGAAGCTGTGGGAGGCGATTGTGAAGAAAAGTATCAATGCGGTTCCGGTCGTGGATGCGAAGCGGAGACTGGTGGGAATAGTCACCCGTGACGATCTTTTGACTATTCTGTATCCGGACCAGAAAGAGTTTATCGATGCCTTCACCTCGGGAGCAGCGTATGAGGTGATGGAAGAAAAAGTCCATGAGCTGGGCAATATAAAAGCCAAAAATGTCATGGCGACCAGGGTCATATTCACCCGCGATACCACCCCTATCATGCGGGCCTTATCGCGTATGATTGCGCGTCAGGTACGGCAACTGCCGGTACTGGATGAAAAAGACCGCGTTATCGGCATGGTGACCAAGGGTGATATCTTCATGGCACTGTTTAAAGGCCAGATTTCCGGTAAAAACACCAAAAAAAGTAAAAAATAACACTTTTTTACTTATTTTTACTGCACTTTTCCCTTTTTGCCCCCTTGACAGGGGAAAAATATCCTTTAGACTCTAGGAAAGATGAAAGATTCCGGGTACGTAAAAGTATCTTCCTACGAAGGCCGTAAGGGTGAAGTGAAAAAGGTTGTCCTCCTATACTCCGGCGGACTTGATACATCAGTGCTTCTTAAATGGATCCAGGAAGAATATAACGCAGAGGTGATAGCCCTTACCATCGATATAGGACAGCTGACGGATGATCTTAATGAGATTAAGAAAAAGGCAATGAAGCTGGGCGCGGTTAAGGCAATTGTCGTTGATGCCAAGGACGAGTTTGCCGAGGAGTATATTGCCAAGGGAATTAAGGCCAACGCTTCCTATCAGGGACACTACCATCTCTCAACGCCTATCGGCAGGCCGCTGCTTGCCAAATGGGCTGTAAAGATTGCAGCTCAGGAAGGGGCGGATTGTATCGCCCACGGATGCACAGGCAAAGGGAATGACCAGGTACGTCTGGAGGGAACTGCGCTTGCCTTAAATCCGGATATCAAAATTATTGCCCCTGTGCGGGAATGGTCTATGGGACGGGATGAAGAAATAGCGTATGCCAAAAAACACGGCATTCCTGTGCGTCAGACATCCGCAAAACCGTATTCGTATGATGACAACATGTGGGGAGTCACAGGCGAAGGGGGAGAAATTGAAAACCCCGCGCTTATTCCCCCGCTTGAGAATATTCTTCTGCTCTGCAATACGCCGGATAAAGCTCCGGACAAAGAAGAGGTCATCACATTGGATTTTGTAAAAGGACTGCCCGTGAGCGTGAACGGAAAGCCTGATTCGCTGGCAAATATTATTCTGAAACTGAATAAAATCGGAGCAAAACACGGGGTGGGAGTGACGCACCACATTGAAGACAGGGTGGTCGGATTAAAGGTCCGCGGACTGTATGAGGCGCCGGCCGCTGAAATTATTATTACCGCCCACAGGGATCTGGAAAAATATGTCAGCACCAGACAGGAAAATGAGTTTAAAGGGCTTGTGGATACGAAGTGGGCATACCTCTGCTATGGCGCGTTGTGGTATGAGCCGTTGTTCAACAGCCTGAATGCATTTATTGATCACATGAACCTTAAAGTTACCGGCACGGTCACGCTCCGGCTCTATAAAGGGAGAGCTGAGGCAGTCGCGGTCCAAACGCCGAATACCATTTTTGAGGAAAAACTGGCCACGTTTAATGCGTCGGCTGCATTTAATCAGAACGTGTCCGCAGGGTTCATAGAGTTGTATACATTGCAGATGCGCCTGGCTCAGCGAAGCGAGCGTACGGTGCTTCTTTCTATCGGAAAACGGAGCAATAAGGCAAAACTCCTCTCTACCATAAAAACATTAGCCAAGCTGAAATATAAGCTGTATGCCACGTACAAAACCCATAAATATCTGACAAGCCGCGGTGTGGAAGCTATTTTGGTACAAAAAATTTCCCAGCCCGCGCTTAAACCGAATCTGCTAGATCTGCTGCATGCCAACAGATTTGATATTATTATTAATATCCCTACGGGCACGAAGGAAAAGAATAATGAAAAAACAGACGGCCAGGTTATCCGCGAATATGCTCTGCGGTTCAATACGCCTCTTATTACCACAATCAGTGTTGCCAAGCAGCTGGCAGAGAAGTTGGCAGCCGCAACTCTGCGCTCGTAACGCGTATGACAACAGCATTTAAGTCATACCTCCTGGAGGGTATTCAGGCCGGCGGCGGCTGGGTAAATAGCCATGCACATTTTGACCGCGCGTTTACGGCAACCCCCGCGATGCTTGACGAAGCACATGCCAGGATGGAGGAAAAGTGGACGCTTATTGATGCGATGAAGCGCGGTTCTTCAGAAGAAGATTATTTCAATAGGATAGAAAAAGCCACGCTTGCAATGATCGGTCAGGGGGTACGCGCGGCGGCCACATTTATCGATATTGATCCCATAACGGAACTGCGGGCGATAAAAGCAGCCTTTGCGGTAAAAGAAAAATACAAAGAGAAAATTGACCTGCTGCTCATCAATCAGGTGATAAAGGGCGTGCTTGACAGCGGGGCGCAATCCTGGGCTCATAAAGGACTGGAGTATGTTGATATCATCGGCGGGTTGCCTTCAAAGGACCGGCCGAATCACGAAAAGCATCTGGATACGATCTTATCCTGGGCAAAAGAAACAGGAAAAATGCTTCATGTTCATATTGATCAGGAAAATAATCCCGAAGAACGGGATACTGAGCTGTTGGCCCGCAAGACTATGGAATACGGCCTTGAGGGCAAAGTGGTGGTCGTGCATGCGATTTCAGTGGGAGCGCACCCCTTGGGGTATCGGCAGGATGTGTATCGCCTTATGAAAGACGCCGGCATGTCCGTTGTGTGCAGCCCATCGGCGGCACTCTCCATGAAGCCGGTGGAAGGTTTGACTCATATCCACAACAGCATTGCCCCGGTGCCCGAACTCTTGGACGCCGGTATACCCGTGGCCTTGGGTACTGATAACATCACTGATATCTATCAGCCGCTTGTTGACGGAGATATGTATACGGAACTCCGAATATTGGCTGAAGCCTGCAGGTTTTATGACCTGGATGCGCTTATAAGGATAGCTACGGTGAACGGTCGGGCCGCACTGGGTCTTTCATGATGTTGTACGATATTACAAAAGATTGGGACGAAAATAACCGGCAAGGGCCGTATCTTCCGGACAACCCTCCTTCCCTGCCGGCGAGAGTACCTAGTCGCTACCAATTGCTGGGACTTCCTCTCAACTCCCGCTTTGGCCTCGCTGCATGCCCGCTTACTGCAAATGCAGCATGGGTGAAGGCGGTAAGCCGTCTGGGATATGACCTTCTGACCTATAAGTCCGTCCGAAGTATCCCCTGGGGTGGAAATACTTTCCCTCATTGGAAATATGTGGATGTGCCGGCCGGGACTGATCTTCGTTCGTATGATGCGGCACTGGTGGCGGCAGACAGGCGGCTCGACAACCAGGACGTGAGTATGGCAAACAGCTTCGGGGTCTATTCTTCCGAACCCAGCATCTGGCAAGCTGACTTTAACAAGGCGACTGATTCACTCTTGCCGGGACAACTGCTTATACTTTCCGTCATGCCTTCCCATAGAGAGAGTCGGACTCTCGCAGGGGAAATTGAAGAGCTTGCAAGGCTTGCCGCGGACACCCAGGCAAAGGTCGTAGAGATAAATTTCGCCTGTCCCAACACTGACAGTGGGAAAGGGCTTATCTATGAGAATGTGGATCAAATGGTCAGCTTGCTGCGGCTGGCAAAAAATATTCTTGTAGGCCGAAAACTTCTTGCAAAGATTGGCTATTATAAAGATGCCGGGGATCTCGCAAGACTTTTGAAGGAAACACAGGGCGTGCTGGATGGGGTTTCTTCCATGAATACATATTCAGCCTCCATTCGCAATAATGACGGGAAGGAAACTTTTCCCGGCAGGTCTTCTGCCGGAGTGTCGGGTGCGGCAATACGCAGCATGGCTATGCAACAGGCGGAAGAGCTTGTTAGAATGAAAAAAGAACTGAAGCTGGACACATTGGCTGTGATAGGGATAGGCGGCGTTACTGTGCCTGCGCACATTGACGGATATCTCTCTTTGGGAGTTGATGCCGTTCAATGCGCTGTAGGAGCCTATCAGGATCCGTTGTTGGCATACAAGTATTTACAAACTCTCTCATGAATTTTTATCAAAAATTAGACCGTGCGGTCGAAAAAAATAATTCCCTGCTTTGCATAGGGCTTGATGCGATTGCGCCCCGGCAATTTGCCTTTAACAAAAAGATTATTGATGCGACACATGATCTAGTGTGCGCGTATAAGCCCAACAGTGCATTTTATGAGGCGCGGGGAGCAAAAGGCATAGAAGAATTAAAAAATACCTGCGAGTACCTGCGGAAAAATTATCCGCACATTGTTATCATCCTTGACGCTAAGCGGGCGGATATCGGCAGCACAAACGCAGGCTATGTATCCTACGCATTTGATTATCTTAAGGCTGACGCTATAACACTTCATCCATATCTCGGAAAAGAAGCTCTACAGCCTTTCCTGGATTGGGTAGATAGGGGATGTATTATTTTGTGTCGTACTTCAAATTCCGGCTCAGGAGAATTTCAGGACGAAATGTACCAAAAGGTAGCACAGAATGTGGCCGGGCAGTGGAATGCTAATAATAACTGCGCTGTCGTTGTGGGGGCTACATACCCAGAGGAGCTTGGGATCGTACGCAAAATAATCGGAGAGATGCCGATTCTTTTGCCCGGTGTGGGAGCTCAAGGCGGAGATCTTGCTGCATCAATGCGGGCAGGCTTAAATTCACAAAAAGCAGGCTTGATAATAAATTCCTCACGTGGCATACTTTTCTCACAAGATCCGAGAGCGGAGGCAGAAAAGTTACGAGCTGAAATAAATTTATATCGATAAAATATGGATGACGTTATAACTATTCTCAAAAACGCGGGGGCAGTTTTGACTGACGATCATTTTGTCTATACCTCAGGTAAACATGGAAGTGTATATGTGAATAAGGATGCCCTCTATCCCCACACAAGAGAATCGTCGCGTGTGGGTCGCATGTTTGCAGAAAAATACAAAGATCTGACTATTGATACGGTAGTGGCACCTGCACTGGGAGGTATTATTCTTTCCCAATGGACAGCATACCACCTTTCGGCACTCAAAGATGCAGAAATTTTTGGAATCTATACGGAAAAAGATGCAGAAAAAAATCAGGTATTTACGCGTGGGTATGACCGGTTTGTCAAAGGGAAAAATGTATTAGTCATTGAAGATCTTACGACGACCGGTGGATCAGTTCTTAAAGTTGTGAACAGTGTGCGGGGGGCCGGCGGAAATGTTGTGGCAGTAGGAGTTATGGTAAATCGCAATCCGGACAGTGTGAATGAGACAATGATGGGAGCACCGTTTCATGCTCTGGGCGTACTTAAGGCAGAAGCATTTGAAGAAAAAGATTGTCCCTTGTGTGCAAAAGGAGTAGCAATAAATACTACTGTCGGCCACGGAAAAAAGTACCTTGAAGCAAAAGCCTCTGCTGGAACGATATGACCGTGATTACATATGCAATCGCAACGGCTCTTTTCTTTGCCCTTACCTTTTTTCTTCGTAAACAAGCTCTTGCTACAATACCAATTCTCTCAGCTTTGACGATAGAAGCATTTATCGAGCTTGTCATCCTGCTTATAGTAGGTTTTGTATCAAAAGCAGGGCTGCCCTCTGTCGTACCCACACAGGGTATTTGGTACGCTGTGCTTGCCGGTGTATTCGTAGTTTTGGGGGTTGGTGCAAATTTTCTTGCTCTGAAATCCGGTGCACTTTCAAAAGTTATAAGTATAACCTCACCAAGTCAGATTATTTTCGGTACCCTTCTGGGGGTGATTCTTCTTCGGGATGTACTTACGGTAAAGCAAATTGCAGGCACGGTGCTTTCTATTATCGGGATTCTTTTATTGGTAACGTAATTTAAAACGGCTTGACGTAAAGTCTCACTTTAACATATAATATACTTCCAGAGCGCGATTGCTCTGGTTTTTTTATGGCTACACAGGAATTTACAAAATTACTTCCACTGGCTGAGGCAGCCTCGTGGAGAGCGCCGTATAATTATATCAATGTTGAGGTTCTCAGCCCTGCGGATGCCGGCACAAAGCTGGATCTGACGGGAGAACTTGCCCATCCTGAGGATTTTCACGGGAGTCTTCATGTGGATCATGTCGTAAGGCTCCACAGGACTTTCAGTCATCTTATCGGCACCCATGAAGAGAAGGATACCTGGAAGCCGGATACGCTGGCCGGTATGGGAATTTTTGTATATGAACAACATTCCGATGAGGCGAAAAAAATAGCGGAAAAAATTAATGCTCTTGCTTTACGCTTTATCCAAACCCCTTCCCTCTACGATGATGCGGTCGCTACCTCCGAATACTACGATTTAGCAAAAGCCGGGTATGACTTTATGCGCCTGAACCGCAGTTCTCTGTTTGGCTTACAGGGTGATGAAAGCGGATACGCAGTGAGTTTGGAGCGCGGAGGCCTGGTGTCCACCCGTCTGGGATTAGGACTTGAGCCTGATGCTATCATCGACCGGGAAATCCGGGTCGTTACAAAACGGACGCATCTCAAAAGCGAACCGGAAGAGCATCTTGCTGTTGCAGTGAGCTGGCGCGAAGATGATATCGCAAAAATAAAAGGTGAGCGGGTGCAGCTTTTCGATTTCGTTAACCCCGCATCGGGAGCTTCCGTGGCAGCGTTTGTACTTGCGGCAGAATACCGTGCCGGTGTCCGCCCCCGATCCATGGAGCTTAGCTCTATCGCGGCAACCCGGAAGGGTATGTTGTTTAATAAAAAAGCGCTTGAGTTGCGCAACATTATGCCTACGTTTGAGGCACTGTTTGACAGCACTACAATGAATGAAAGCTATTATTTGATGGATCGACCGGTCGGAGATGCAGGCCATGCCCTGCGGCACCGGTTGCCTAAGTGGTACAAGCCTTGATAAACTGAATCATGCCCACCAAATATATCTTCGTTTCAGGAGGCGTCATATCAGGCCTTGGAAAAGGCAATACGGCTGCCGCCCTTGCTCTTCTTCTTCAGCAGCGCGGATACACGGTAACCTGTGTGAAGTGTGAAAATTACCTCAATATAGATTCCGGTCTTATTAATCCGATCGAACATGGCGACCCGTACCTTATGGATGACGGGACGGAAGCAGACATGGACATGGGGACATATGAGAAATTCCTGGGCAAAAATATGCAGCGCCATAACTTTGTCACAATGGGCCAGATATATAAAGCGGTGATAGACCGGGAGCGGAATTTTGAATACAACGGTGAAGATGTGGAAGCAATCCCTCATGTAACAGACGAAATCATTGCACGCATAAAAGAGGCAGGGGCCAAGGATAAAGCGGATATCGTGGTGGTGGAGCTCGGAGGTACGGCAGGGGAATATCAGAATATTTTGTATTACGAAGCATCAAGGATTTTGTCGCGGGATCGTAAAAATACGGTCGTCCACGTCCATGTAACCTACCTGCCCACCCCTCCTCATCTGGGCGAACCCAAAAGCAAGCCGACGCAGCTCTCGGTGAAATATCTTAATTCCATGGGAATCCAGCCCGACTTTATTGTCGCCCGGGCGGATAAGCCGATGGATAAAAAAAGACAGGAACGCATTGCGTTGTTTTGCGGTGTTGATGTCGAGCACGTCATCGATGCGGTGGATTTACCAAGTGTCTATGCTATTCCTCCTCACTTTCAGAAGCAGAAGTTTGATGAAAAAATTCTTGATGTGCTGGGAATGAAAAATCATCCCGCGGATATGAAGGCGTGGGACGGACTGGTCAGGCGCCTTGAGAAAAAGGGAGAAAAGAAAATAACCATAGCAATCGTCGGCAAATATTTTGCGACCGGAGAATTTCAGCTGCGGGACAGCTATGCGGCGCTTATGGATGCTATTGATCATGCAAGCTGGCAGATGAAGGCGGAAACAGAGACCCGTTGGGTGAACGCAGAAAAACTGGAAAAAGGAGATATTTCCCAGCTGGAAGGGGTTTCCGGCATTATCGTGCCGATCGGCTGGGGTGCGCGGGGAGTGGAAGGGAAGATCAAGGCTATTGAGTATGCACGGATACATAAGATCCCCTATCTGGGGTTGTGTTACGGCATGCAGCTTGCGGTGGTTGAATTTGCGCGGAACGTACTGGGACTGAAAGATGCCCACACTGTTGAGTGTGATGCCACCTCTCCGCATCCGGTCATCCATATGATTACGGGACAGGAAGAAATCCTGAAACGCCGTGCGTACGGGGGCACAATGCGTCTGGGCCGTTGGGAATGCAAAGTAAAGCCGGACACCATCGCTGATGCCAGCTATATGCGTCATAACGGGTATGATGACCCCAAGAAGAAAATTGTGGGCGAGCGGCACCGTCACCGGTATGAGTTTAATGATGATTATGCAAAAGCCGTAGAGAATGGCGGTTTAGTTATCTCCGGAAGGTCGGTTGTTGAGTCACTGGCAGAGATAATAGAGCTGCCTACATCCGTCCATCCATTTTTTGTAGGGACGCAGTACCATCCGGAATACCGCTCCCGTCCGCTTACACCGCATCCTCTCTTTTTGGACTACATTGCTGCCTGCATGAAGCATGCTTGATTGGGAAGCTCCAAACCATCTTCTGTCCCTTACCCATCTTGATGGGCGGAATGCTCACAAGCT
>JRYC01005330.1_pt1 | contig 11902 bp, 15 predicted proteins | sample 235301 | NCBI WGS metagenome assembly JRYC01 (sample SAMN03074211, study PRJNA261470) | activated sludge metagenome | biome: Common Effluent Treatment Plant; feature: Wastewater; material: Activated sludge; isolation source: activated biomass of a common effluent treatment plant treating...
TGCAATACCGCCAACGATATACGCGAGAGTGTTTGATGTCGTTTCGGGTGTTTCTTCCATGGAAGTAGTATAGACATAATGCGCATCAGGGCGCAAGAGGCTGGTGTGCCAAGACTAGGATTCGAACCTAGGTAGCCCGTTAAGGCGGCAGATTTACAGTCTGCTCCGATTGACCGCTCCGGCATCTTGGCAAGCTATGACTCAGCTATTATAGTACATATGCATGACAACAGGAAAACGGCTTCATGGAAAGGTCCGCCGCCAGGCTGCCATTTTTGCGGCCTTGGGTCACCCGCATCGTTTGGCAATTGCGTATCTTTTGGCAATTGAGCCGCACCGACTTGCGCGACTTTCGCTGCGGGTAGGGCTAACAAGTTCACTTACCCTGCATCATCTGGAGGCCCTCACAGCCGTAGGACTGGTTAAGAAGGAATATGAAGGGGCACGGGCAATCTATACTCTTCGAACACAACCGTTCTGGCTTATTAAAAAACTTATCGGAGAAACCCCAATCGGAGAAAAAACACTCTCTTGAGCCGACGAGAGGAATCGAACCCCCAACCGACCGCTTACAAAGCGGTTGCTCTACCATTGAGCTACGTCGGCAAAACAATGGAATTGTATCAGGGAAACAACAAAAGGATCAACCCGGAAGGGAAAAGAGGTAGTTTGCGAATAATTCCTGCCGCGTGTGCGTTGAAGCATTTTCCCCGATATCGATAATCGGAAGGACCGGTCCACGATACCTCGGTATCGGGACACAACGTCCTGTTTCCTGCCAAATCTGGCAAGATACCTCATTGAAAATGAATTTGTGGAGGAAAATTGTCTCCAACTCCACACGGGCTTATTCATCGTACTGGGTGAATGCAGGGTTGTCAAGATTTCAGAAGAAACAGCTCAAAGAGCGTCAGGACGGCCACCGTATTAGTGACGACAAGAATCCACGCCAGCTTATGATCCAGCGGAAGCGGCTCCCAAGCCTCCCAGAAGGTTTTGCGCCACAGTGTCACATTGTCAGTAAAAATTTTTTGAATAGATCGTGCCATAGAACCAAAAGGTCTGCGGGACAACCGCAGACTGTAAAAAGTATAGTGGGGAACGGGAACATTTCAAATACTCCAAATGTGGCGTACCACTATGGTATAATCGAAGATTAGATATGTCAGCAGAACACGGTCACGGCCATGGTGGTGAAGATACAGCCCCTTTTGTGGGGGAATTAGCCGAGCACGCAGCGCCTGTATTTGAGATACTCGGCAAGATTCTGGCTCTTGGTATTTTGTATGAACCGAATCATGGCGGTGGCCATGGTGGTGGTCATTAATCTTCTTACGCCCCCGGTAGCAGCACGCTCAAAATAGCTTGAATAATGGGGGAAATAAGTTGGCTTATGGGTGAAGCTCCCCCAAAGAGCGGGAAGATAAGAAATAAGAGAAATAGCATGCCGTAGCGCTCCAATTCGTACCATTGTTTGGCTTGCTCCGGAGGTAAAATCCCCCCGACAATTTTAAATCCGTCCAATGGGTGTATCGGAACGAGATTAAAAACAGCAAGCAGCACGTTTACCACCACCAGCGTCTGAAGAATGCCGCTCGCAAAAAAAAGAGAGGCACCGAGGGGATTTGAGGCCAGGATTTCCAGCCGGTTGCCAAAAAGGACATACAGGACGAGTGAGCAGAGCGTAGCCAGTAGAATATTTGAAACCGGTCCTGCAAGAGAAATAATGGCAGCGTCCCGGCGGGGATTGCGCAGGTTAAAAGGATCAAAGACAACCGGTTTGCCCCAGCCAAATCGTACCAAAAGCATCATGACGGTGCCCAAAGGATCAAGATGAGCGAGAGGATTAAGTGTCAGTCTGCCTTGGAGCCTGGGTGTGGGATCACCCAAGCGGTCGGCTGCATATGCGTGAGCAAATTCATGGACCGTAATAGCAACAGTGAGCCCAATCAGCCAGAAAAGAAGGGAAATCGGATTATTGAATAGGTCGGCTAACATATGGTATAGTATACCATCTCTATGGCATATCGATGTGACCTTTGTGACAAAAAAACAGCAAAAGGCCGCCAGCATACCCATCACACGGGTGTCGCGGGAGGTCAGTGGAAAAAACGGGCGCAAACAACGCTTCGTGATTTCCGTCCTAACCTTCATTGGGTAACGCTGCCGCTAAACGGCACTATGACCCGCGTGCGTGCGTGCGCAAAATGCATCAAGCGCGTACGGTTTGATCTGAAGAAAGCTGCAACTGCAGCGGCGTAATTTCCTCTTTTTACTGAACAACTTCTGCCGGTGGGGCTTCACAGAAGAATGCCGGACAGCCGTTGGCATCCCGTTTGAAGGTCCATCCGCTGCCGCAATCTTCCGCTCGGGGGAGCGTCTCAATTTGCGGACAGGCCAGTCCTGCGCGGCTTCGCAAGTCCAGGCTTACTTTGTTCATGGCAGACAACACGATGACCAAAAGAATAAATCCGAGAGTCAGAAAAATAACAAAATTCCAAGAGGAGAGGTCTTTGCGAATAAAAGAAGTGGAATTGCGGATTTTGCGTTTTGCCATAGAATGATTCCTCCTTTCACAACAGTAATAAAAATGAGCGAATGCTGTCAAGGGGGCAGTATGGTAGTATCAGCGTATGGCACGGCAAGTGACAGACACACTCCTGATGATTTCCCCCGATTCGTTTGGGTTTAATGAGGAGACAGCGTCCACGAATGTGTTTATGCACGCCGATGGCAGATCTCCTGAAGATGTGCGCCAGGAGGCTGTTGTGGAGTTTCGCGGCATGGTTGAGCTTCTTACCCGGCATGGGATTCGTGTCCTTACGGTTCCCAGCCGGCCGGATGTTGCTACTCCTGATGCTGTATTTCCTAATAACTGGATCTCGCATGAAGAAGGAGGTCAGTGGATTTTATACCCGATGCTTGCCCCCACAAGACGACTGGAGCGTCAGTGGGAGGCTGTGCGAAAGGTAGCTGAAGGAATTGTTGATACACAGCAGGTCATTGATTTAACGGTGCTGGAAGAAGAAGGAAAAATTTTAGAAGGGACGGGAAGCCTGGTGCTTGATCGGGTGCGGCGTGTTGCATTTGCTGTGGAATCGCCCCGCACAACGAAGGCTGCATTGGAAGTATTTTCTCAACGCGCGGGATACCGGCCAGTGGTATTTCATGCGTACGGGGAGGATGGCAGCCCTGTGTACCACACGAATGTGGTCATGGGTATCGGACCCGGATTTGTCGTCGTTTGTTTTGATGCCATCAAGGATAAAGAAGAGCAGCGTATGGTGCAAAAGGAGCTTTCTGAGTTGGGATTGGAGATCATTCCTATTTCATTTGCGCAAATGTACGCATTTTGCGGCAACATTTTAGGCGTTGTGAATAAGAAGGGCGAAGCAAAGATTATTATGTCCCAGACTTCATTTGATGCGTTTGATGAAACGCAAAAAAAACGCCTTTCTTCCTACGGAGAACTGGTTCCCGTTTCAATCCGAACCATTGAAACGATAGGAGGGGGAAGTGCCCGCTGCATGGTCGCTGAAATATTTGCTTAAGAGAGGTAGGCCTCTGAAAACTGTTTCCATGGTATCGGATTTTTTCCTTCCACCTGAACTGTATCAAGGATGAAAAGATTTTTCTCGAGATGACATGCAATAATTTTCAAGCGCTTTTGTTCTTTTCCGGCAATGGTCCACACTCCTGGCCAAGGATCAAATGCACGGAATTTTCTATCAATACGGCGGGCTTCTTCTTCGTCTGACATGGCTTTCAGAACGGTTTCCCATGGCTCAAATCCGTCTTGTCTGGTGAGTCTGCGTGCGTACAATGAGGTCTCATTTTTCTTTTGGGGGGTTCCTTTGTTTTTTCCGTTTATATAATCAGGCAGGACCTCAGCCAGAAGCTCGGCGCCCAAAGAAAACAGCCGTGCCCGCAAAGGGTCTGTGTAGTCAGTTTCAAAAATAGGAAGTTTTTTTTGCGCAATAATGCGGCCTTCATCAAATTTTTCCGATAGCGTGACCACCGTCACGCCCGTCTGATGATCACCGGTAAGAATGGCCCACGGTACCGGATCTGCGCCCCGCCAATGGGGCAGCAGCGATGGGTGGACATTCAGCCCGCCACATTGAGCGCTTGCAATCGATTCGGAGGGAATTTTTTGTCCGTAGGAGGCGCTGACTAACAGGCCGGCTTTCAGCGGCATAAGCGTATCAATGACTGTTTGCTCATGTTCATAGTTAGATGGGGAGGCGGGGTCGGAGGCAAAAGAAAGGACAGGAAGATTGTGGGTTTTTGCCCATGTTTCCACCGGCGTAGGAGTTATGATTTGTTTTCTGCCAATGGGACGCGGAGGTTGGGTGACGACGGCAACGACTCCCAGCGGGTGCAATTTCTCAAGCACCAGCAGAGAGTCAGTTGTAGATCCAAAAAATACAATACGCAGGAGGCTCATAGCAGGATTTCTTCGAGTTCTTCTTTTCCGTCTTTGTTTTTTACCGGGTGGTAGAGTTTGCCTTTTTGTTCCAGCACCCGCTGAGTGAATAGAATGCCGTTTACATGATCCGTTTCATGCTGAATGATTGTTGCCAGGAATCCTTTAAAGGTTTCCTCATGCGACACGCCCTGTTCATCCTGATACCGCAGAGTCAGTGATTCTGCGCGCTTCACTTCTCCCCATATCTGCGGAATAGACAGGCATCCCTCAAGGGGGTTGTCGCGCTCTGGTACCCCCTCCGTTTGTTTTTCGGAGCGGGAGATGATTTCCGGGTTGATAAATGCCCGGATAGGGGCCTTGGCTGTGGGTTTGGTTATAAATACTTTCTGTGCCACGCCAACTTGTGTCGCCGCAAGCCCCACCCCTTTCGGATTGGTCGTTGCAAGGAGGGTGCGCTTCATGTCCGAAATCAGAAGGGCAAGTTTTTTATCAAACGATGTAACCTCCCGCGCAGGCGTTACAAGAACGTCATGGGGAACTTTGACAATTGGTTTCATGGCACCTATTGTAGCCTTTCCTGGAAGTCTTTGTCATGGGGATCAATATCGCGAAGATATGTTTCTAAGATTTCCCGTGCCTGCGGCACCTGACCCAGTTCTGAGTAAAATGCCCACAGACCAAAATAGGCATCCCGGTAGTTTGGTTTAAGCGCGCGTGCCTGATTCAGGCTCGAAAGAGCCTTATCTATTTCGCCGTTTCTCCCATACAAAATTGCTAAATTATAAAGAATTTTAGGATCATGAGGGGAGAGCACCAGCGATTGCTCCAGAGCCTGTATGGCATGAGTGGTAAATTGAGGGTCAATCTCAGACAGGGTGACGAAAATTTTTGTCCGGGTTTTCCAAAAGTTGACGTTTGCCGGTGAGATAGTTATCGCTTCGTCGTGGAGCGATATGCTTTGCTGCATAAATTGCGCGGCTGCCGTTGCGTCCTGCCGTCCGTAGGTATGCACCGCAAGAGCCGCTAAAAGAGCTGCAAGCTCATCTTTGTAGAGTGGTTCTGCGGGATTAAGCTGCGCCGCCCGCGAAAGCTGAGTGAGCGCCTGACCCGCAGTGCCTGTGCGGGTAAGGCGGTAGCCGGAAGCAAACAGGGTATCTGCATACCAGAATTTTCCTATAAGAAACAGAAGATACGCGCCTACGCCCAGTGTTAGCCATACAGAAGCAGGCGGGAGGAGAAGATGACGGGTGCGCAAGGATATTTTTTTGTCAGACAGGATGCGTGCGCATGCAGGGAAAAGGAAAAAAAAGATTTGGGTTATGACTACTGAGAATCCAAAGAAGTTGGTCACGAGTACCGACGCCCAGCCTGCAAACAGGCCGGCGGTGAGTATGTCGGGCTTGGTTTTGATAAACCACCATATAAAACTTGCGAGGATGAGAAGGTAACTTGTCAGGCCGGCTATGCCGGTCGTCGTTAAGAAATTGAGATATTCATTGTGGGCCTTGTTATACAAAAAATCCCATTCGCTGGTGAGGTTGTGTCCCTGAGGGCGGTATTGGTAAAACGCAAACGCAAATGTCTCCGTGCCGGTCCCGATAAACCATGTTTTGGGAGAACTGCGCCAGGCAGTAAGTGCGCCTTCCCAAACATATTTTCGGATAACACCGGATTCTGTCCCGCCGGACTCTAACGCGGGTGTAAGTTGTGCCGAAGCAGTGGCTTCCGGCGCAGGAGGGGCAGTATGAAAAATGCGCGTCCGAAGACCGCGGAATGTCACCCAGCTGTCCAGTGCGGGGATATGCGTGCCGTTAAAAAAGATAATAAGCGCGGCGGTTATATGAAGAACACCAAATGGAATTCGAAGATATTTTTTGTCCGTGGATTTCCAGAACAACACGCCCCAAAACAACAGGTCGGCAATTCCAAATGCAAGAAGCCCGGAGCGGGACCGGGTAAAAAGGAGTGTCAGGAAAAAAAGTACCCCCACACCCGTCCACCATGCAGACGCAGCAGACCATTTTTTTGATTTTGTCGCCAGTGCCCATGCGACGGGACTTAAGCCTACGAGGTACGCGGCGAGCCAGTTGGGTTGTCCGAGTGTGGAAAAGACGCGATTTTGTACATCCTGGACCCACAAGTGCTTATCGATGCCCATACGCTCTGCAACTCCATAGAGTGCAACAACGATGCCGGTGGAGAGGGCTGTCTTTAGAAAAGGAAGCACGTCAGTAATGTGAGTAAGAAAGGCATAGTATAAAACGGCATAGCTGAAGATAGACAACAGTCCGCCGTTAAAACGGGAGTAGTATCCCAGCCACGACACGTGAGGATCTATAGAGAACAATGTGCTTATGAGTTGGGATCCGATAAACAGAACAATGGGAATATCTAAGTAAGATTTGGCAATACGGATCTGTTTTTCACTGATCATTTGAACGATCCATGAGGATGCGATGATGACGGTCAGGGCATATACCGCCATCATTTTATTGTATTCAAACAGTTCGTAATTCCAGGGAGTAAGAAGAAGCGGTACGAGGGCAAACAGAAGATAAAAACACGTGCGAATAATCTGAGTCGTCACGCGGGTGACATTCATGGGAAAAGTATAGCATAGGTGGTGAGGACAGCGAGACGTTTGCTTTTTAGGGCAAATTGCACGAATGTGCATACGTCTCGCTGTCCGGGCAGTGATGACAACGGGGTCAGTTGATGGTTGGTGTTGTTTAGCTTGCGTTGCTTGTGGCAGGGAACAGGTCGCGCTGTAGGGCGTCGGGCGTAAATTCTTTTTCCCAGATGTATTCGGCGAAGAACTCTCCAAACAAGGAGAACAGGCCGAAAAACGTGAACCATACCCATCCCCACCAGGTTGGATCGAGCGAGAGCCCGAATTGCGCGTCGATGAGGAAGCTGTCCAGCAGAGCAACAACCAGCGCTCCATAGAACTTGATCGCCTCCATCTTGTTTTCGAAAAACGACCGTTGCTCTCTGCGCATCAGTCTGCGTACGGTATTTTTCATAAGCACTCGCTGTATGGCGCTTAGGGAAAAACCGATGGCAAAGCCGATTGTCATGGCGTTGATGGGTATCACGCCAAACAGTTCCTCATGGAACCCTTCCAGGCCCGGCCACAGCTTGGGTGCGACGATCATCGCAAACACGCTGTCGATCAGGACGAGCAGCAGGTAGCCCAGCAGATTCAAGAGCTTATGCATTACCAGTTTTGCATAGTTTAAAATCTCCATGTCTTCTCCTTGTTTATAGCTGACCCTTGGTAGATACGAATACATTTCCTATCCAGCAAAGGCCAGCTATGCAAAGGGACCCCAATGTCAATGTACATGTTTCCGTCAAAAAAGCCTCAATGCAAATATATTGAGGATGCGGGCAACGGCGTGGAGCATAACAAAAAAAGTCCTATAATGTCAATTTTTTACGATCTGATACGTCATTTTTTGATAGCAACATAGACTTATAGTATAATCCTTTGCTGATAATGAGAAATCCAGAATATCACGTAGTCCAATCAAGGAAAAAAGGTTGCGTCCAGCCTCTGTTGGGTGGACTTTTAAGCGTTTCTGCGTTTGCAGCCGCTCTCTGGGGAGCATGGACTCACGGTGTTGAAGCCTCGAATGATCGGATGCAATCGACTGGCACACCTACTGCCTTTCAACCCATGGAGGTATGTGATCTGGGGCTTGAGACGCATCGTCCCGTCGATGTTGCACTGGAAAATATTTTCTATCCCTCCGGCATTCTTGATAGTATCCCCGTGCATCAGGAGGGACGTGCACACTATTATGGTGGAGGAGAGCCGTTAAATGAGTTTACTTCCTCAGGCGAGCGTTTTGATCCCAATGCTTTAACTGCAGCAAGTTGGTTTTACCCTTTGGGATCCCGCGTCCGGGTTACCGATTTGGTCGATCAGGAGAGTATAGTCGTACGCATTAACGATCGTGGGCCTAATATGATTGATCGTCCTGACGTGATTATCGACTTAAGTAGGGGCGCAATGCAGGCTCTTGAGCCCGGTGCGGGGAGCCTTATGGTTTCGGTTGAGCCGGTGTGCGGGGAGTAAGAGTGCGCTCCATTTCTTTTTGAGATCCCCATCCGCCGGTCTTTGCTATTTTATGATCCGGATTTCCGCCGCGTTGCCGTATTTGTTCATCCAGATCCGGCCCTGACGTTGATGAGCCGTGCTTCAGAACGGTGGTCAGTGCAGCGCCGCTCTCATCTGCGATATCCGCAGTTTTCGCTTGTGCAATTGATATCTTCGGAAGATCTGCAGGAGCTTGGATTTCCGGTACTTTGCTGATAGGAACATGGACGGTTTTACCGGTTTTTGTATCAATACCCCGGACTATTCGCACGCGCCGCGTTAAGGGCGGAATGTTTTTGGCCGGCCGGCGGGAAAAGGGTGTGCCGACGACCTGTTCCGTTGCGATAATTCCGGGTTCATCCACCTGATCCTCCGGCACTTGAGGAAGCTCAGACTGGAATTCCGGATCCACGCCGGGAGGAGGAAGAATATCTTTGGATTTTGCCATATCCATATTATACCAAGCAGGGCCAAATTTTGTGCTAGAATGGTCAAACGATGTTGGATTGGATATTTAGTCTTCTCTCCCACGATTTAGGCATAGACTTAGGCACTGCAAATACACTGGTGTGGGTCCGTGGTAAAGGAATTATGATCCGGGAACCCTCAGTGGTTGCGCGTCACAAAAAAACAAAAGAGATTGTAGCGATAGGGCGTGAGGCAAAGCGCATGCTGGGGAAAACGCCTACGACTATAGAGGCGCTTCGTCCTTTAAAAGACGGCGTGATTGCTGATTTTGATGCAACTGCGGCGATGCTGAAGTTTTATATCCAACTTGTTCACGAGCAGCCAAAAAATCCCATGTTGCCTAAAATCCCGCGGCCCAAAGTGGTCGTAGGAATTCCGTCGGGCGTCACGGAAGTGGAGCGGCGCGCAGTGCAGGAGGCGGCAATTATGGCGGGAGCGCGCGAAGCGTATCTTATCGAAGAGCCTATGGCAGCAGCGATAGGGTCAGGATTGCCCATTCAGGATTCCAGCGGAAACTTTATTTGCGATATCGGCGGGGGAACAAGTGAGATTGCCGTGCTTTCTTTGGGCGGTATTGTTGTGAACCGCAGCATTCGGGTTGCCGGTGATGAAATGGATGAAGCGATCGTATCATTTATCCGACTGAAGTATTCGCTCCTGATCGGCGAGCCCACCGCAGAAGAGGTTAAAATTGCCGTGGGGTCAGCCTATCCGACCGATAAAGCGGATCGACATACCGTCGTGCGCGGACGCGATATTGAAACTGGTCTTCCCCGCTCGGTGCGTGTGGGCGAAGGTGAGATACGCGAGGCGCTTGCGCCGGTCGTCCATCAAATTGTTGAAGGAATTTCAGAAACTATTGAAGAGACCCCGCCTGAGTTGGTGGGAGATATTGTCGAACATGGCATTGTGCTGGCCGGCGGCGGATCAATCCTGCGGGGGATTGATAAGTTTATCGCAACGGAGCTGAAGATGCCGGTGTGGGTGACTGATGATCCTCAGACTGCGGTTGTGCGCGGATGCGGAAAGCTTTTGGATGACGAAGCGCTTCTGGCAAAAGTAAAAGTTGCTGCGAGAAAAGTATAAATTTACCTCTGTATCATGAAGCTTGGTAAAGCATTTTCAGACAATCTTATTGTAGAAAAGAAAACTGTCACCCGGATCCCAAAGGCAGACACGGGTTCGTGGTGGGCGGGTGCGGGACGAGTCCTCATATTCGCAACAGGTCTTCTTATCTTCTTTTTTATTCTGGGCTGGAGATTGTTTGATCTGACGATTGTCCGCGGGCATGAGTTTCGCGCGCTTGCCGACGGCAACAGAACCNNATCCATGCACCCCGGGGCACACTTATTGACAGAACGGGCAAACCTCTGACCCTCAATCAGCCCAGTTACCGCCTGCTTCGTCCGTGTGAGGAGGCGGGTGTCACACATGAATGCATAACTCAGCTCACAAAGGAAGAAGGGGAGAAGCTGCAGGCAGAAGGATTGCCTGCCGGTCATTTTCTGGAAGTAGATTTTCTCCGCCAATATGCCCTGGGAGACAAAGCGGCCCACGTACTGGGGTATATCGGGGAGTTGTCTGCAGAAGAACTGGAAAGTCCCTATTACCGGGACCGCAATTACTCACTGGGCAGTCGTATCGGGCGGATGGGGGCAGAGGCAGTATTTGAAGAACGTCTGCGCGGGCGGGACGGGAAGCAGCTGGTGGAGGTAGATTCGGCGGGGAACATCCTGCGGACATTAGGAACACAAAAAGAAGTAGCGGGCGAGGATATTGCGTTGTCCCTGGATGCAAGTCTTTCTCAGGTGGTTGCTGATGCATTTCCGGCCGGAGAGAAAGGCGCAATTATCGTGTCCAAGCCTTCGACCGGTGAGGTGCTTGCCATGTATGCAAGTCCTTCATTTTCTCCCAATAAATTTGTTTCCGGATTAACGACCGATGAGTACCAGACGATTATGGAAAACCCCGATCTTCCCATGTTTAATCGCGCAATCGGAGGGGTGTATCCTCCGGGATCGACGTTCAAAATTGTTACCTCGCTGGGTGTGTTAGAGGAAGGAGCAATGACAGGTGAGACGATGGTTGAAGACACCGGTGTTATAACGATAGGCGCATTTACCTTCCCAAATTGGTATTTCAAGCAGTATGGAAAAACGGACGGCATGGTGGATGTCATAAAAGGGCTTGGGCGCAGCAATGACATTTTTTTCTATAAAGCCGGAGAAGCACTGGGGATTACCAAGCTTGCCGCGTGGGCCAAAAAGGTAGGCATTGGTATGCCATTGGGCATTGAGCTGGCAGGAGAAGCAGGGGGACTTATGCCTGATCCCGCATGGAAAAACACCCGTTTTAATACGCCGGCTGATCGCGAGGCGCGCAATAATGAATGGTATTTGGGAGACACGTATCATGTGTCAATCGGACAGGGATATCTTTTAACTACGCCGATTCAGGTAAATGCCTGGGCAAATATCATAGCGACGAATGGCAGGCTGTGTCGGCCGACGATAGAAAAGCAGGGCGTCGGCTATCGGGGGCGCGGGGCAGGCGATTGTAAAGATATCGGAGTTTCTGAGGAAACGCTCCGCCTTATTACGGAAGGCATGCGGGAGTCATGTGCTACGGGTGGAACAGGATGGCCTCTTTTTAACTTCAGCATTACACGCCCTCCTTCAGATGTGCGCGTGCAGGAAACGACATCTTCCGCACAACGGGTAGCTGTCCCTGTGGCATGTAAGACCGGAACCGCAGAATTCGGCGACCCAAATGATCATACCCACGCGTGGATCACGGCGTTTGCGCCCATCCCCGAGGAATATATTCCGGCGGAAGTTAAAGCCACAGAGTCCTATTTAAGCGGGGATCCGGAAATCTCCGTCTCGGTATTGGTCGAAGGCGCT
>JRYC01001273.1_pt1 | contig 11895 bp, 7 predicted proteins | sample 235301 | NCBI WGS metagenome assembly JRYC01 (sample SAMN03074211, study PRJNA261470) | activated sludge metagenome | biome: Common Effluent Treatment Plant; feature: Wastewater; material: Activated sludge; isolation source: activated biomass of a common effluent treatment plant treating...
CGCCTGCCGCGCCTGGAGCTCGGCGATCCCTCGGCCGAGGGCGCCAAGTCCAAGCTCGTCACCTTCGAGGGCGCGGACGGCAAGCCGATCGCCTCGGTCGTCATCGGCAAGAGCAAGTACAACCTGTTCGGCGGCAGCCGCGGCGGCGTCTATGTGCGCCGCCAGGGCGAGGACCAGGCCTGGCTCGCCGCCGGCGAGGTGACGCTGCCTGGCGACATCATGGGCTGGATCGACAAGGACGTGGCGAGCCTGCCGGAGAAGGACATCGTCCGCGTCACCCTGGGCGAGGGCGGCGCCGATCCCATCGTCATCTCGCGGCCGGAGCCGGGCGCCGACAAGCTGGTGCTGGACCGGCCGCCCGAGACCGGCAAGGTCGACGACGAGGTGCTCTCGCGCGTCGCCTCGACGCTCGACAACCTGTCGATGATCGGGGTGCGCAAGGCCGACGACAAGCCGATGCCCGCTGACGCGCCGAGGGCGCGGTTCGAGACCGCCGACGGCATCGTCGTCACCGTCACCTCGACGGTCGAGGGCCAGGGCGAGAAGGAGGAGCACTGGCTGGCGATGCAGGTCGCCGAGGGCCAGCCCGTGGCGGTCCCCGAGCCCGTGGCACCTGCCCCGGCCACTGCCGCCGCTCCGACCGCGGACGCCGCCGGGCCGGAACAGGCGGCGGCCACACCCGCGGCCGACGAGGCCAAGCCGGAGGAAGCGACAGCCGCCGCCGAGACCGTGCCGCCGGCGAAGCCGCTGGCCGAGCGCGTGGCCGAACTCAAGGCCAAGGTCGAGGGCTGGCAGTTCCAGGTGCCGAGCTACATCGCCGAGCGGCTGACCTACGGGCGCGACAAGATGCTGGCCAAGCCCGAGGGTACGAGCTAGCCGGCCGGGCTCTGGCCCGGCGCCGCCGTTCCTGTCACAATCCGATCAGCCGCGCCGCACGCATGCGCGGATCCGAGCATCGGGGCGGGCAGGGTGGCGACGGGTCGGGAACGGCGGGATCTCATCGTCGAGCGGGCGCGGCGCCAGGGCTTCGTCGCCGTCGAGGCGCTGGCGACCGAGCTGGGCGTCACGCCCCAGACCATCCGCCGCGACATCAACGAGCTGTGCGAGCAGAACCTGCTCCAGCGCTACCACGGCGGCGCCGGCCTGCCCTCTTCCGTCGAGAACCTCGCCTACAGCGATCGGCAGGTGCTGAACCTCGATGCCAAGCGGCGGATCGCCAGGCTGGTCGCCGAGGCCATTCCCGACCACTCCTCGCTGTTCATCAACATCGGCACCACCACCGAGGAGGTGGCGCGGGCACTCCTCGGCCATTCGGATCTGCGCATCGTCACCAACAACCTGCACGTCGCCGGCCTGCTCAGCGCCGAGCCCAGCTTCGAGGTCATCGTCACCGGCGGCGTGGTCCGGGCGCGCGACCGCGGCATCGTCGGCGAGGCGACGCTCGACGTCATCCGCCAGTTCAAGGTCGATTTCGGCGTCATCGGCATCAGCGGCATCGACGCCGACGGCTCGCTGCTCGACTTCGACTACCGCGAGGTGCGGGTGGCCCAGGCGATCATCGCCAATTCCCGCGAGGTGCTGCTGGCCGCCGACCACAGCAAGTTCGGCCGCAACGCCATGGTCCGCCTCGGGCACCTGTCGGAGATCGACGCCCTGTTCACCGATCTTCCGCCCTCCCCGGCGATGGCCGAGCTGCTGCGCCAGGCCAAGGTGGCGGTTCATGTGACGGAGGACGCGGCCTGAGGTCGCCACGGACGACGCCGCGGCGGACGTGACAGGGCCTTGCCCATCGGCGCATATCTGTCACCGCAACGCGGCGCTGTCGCGTTGTTGCAACGGCGCGGCGTTTCGAGGCATTTAGCCGCGGCTGCGGCCTTGAATCCGCGGCGAAACGGGCGCGTCTGGCGTCGAGGAGGCGTCCGCCCGGATCGAGCCGGACCTCTCGACAGGGCGGCTGCTGCAGCAGTCTGGATCGCTGGTGAGCATCGACAGCATAGCGAGCGTCAGAAGGCGCGAGGCTTCGCACGCGCATATCATGGCCGCGCATTGGGGCCGCGGCGTCGGCACGCTCTGGCGCATCACCCGCATGACCCTGCGTCACCCCTGGCAGGTGGCGATCGCCATCGTCTCGACCTTCGTGGCGGCGGTGCTGCAGCTCTTCATCCCCCGCCTGCTCGGCCAGGCCGTCGACCAGGCGCGCGGCGTCTGGGCCGCCACCGAGGCGACGCTGGCCGACGCCGAGGGAGCGCTGCTCACCACGGCACTGGTGCTGCTGGCGGTGAGCGTGTTCCGCGGCCTGTTCACCATGCTGCAGAACTATTTCGGCGAGTCCGTCGGGCACCATGTCGCCTACGAGCTTCGGCTCGCCGTGTACGAGAAGATCCAGCGGCTGAGCTTCAGCTTCCACGACAAGATGCATACCGGCGACCTCATCACCGTCGGCATGCTCGACCTCGAGGGCGTGCGGATGTTCTTCCACACCGGCCTCGTCAGGCTGGTGCTGCTCAGCGTGCTGATCGGCGTCGGCGCCTGGCTGCTGCTCAGCACCGACCTCGTGCTGGGCCTCCTGAGCCTCAGCTTCGTGCCCTTCGTCGCCTGGCGCTCCTCGGTCACGCAGCTGATCCTCCGCGCCACCTGGCTGACGCTGCAGGAGCGGCTCGCGGTGCTGAGCCGGGTGATGGAGGAGAATCTCGGCGGCATCCGCGTCGTCCGCGCCTTCGCCGCCCAGGACCACGAGCTGGAGAAGTTCGACCGGGCGTCGAAGAGCGCCATCGAGCTGGCGCACGAGCGCGTCGACATCCGCGTCAGGAACACCTCGGCCATGAACTTCTCGTTCTTCCTGGCCATGGGGCTGGTGCTGTGGGTCGGCGGCGGCCAGGTGATCGACGGCGAGATCACCGTCGGCACGCTGGCGACCTTCCTCACCTTCACCGCCATCCTGCAGATGCCGGTCCGCCAGCTCGGCCTGCTGGTCAACTCCATCGCCCGCGCCTCGACCTGCGGTGCCAGGCTGTTCGAGCTGCTCGACCTCGATCTCGCCATCATGGACAAGCCGGGTGCCAAGGATCTCGTCGTCACCGACGGCACGCTGCGCTTCGAGGATGTGAGCTTCCGCTATCCCGGCACCGAGCGGCCGATCCTCCAGGACATCAGCTTCGAGGCCCGGCGCGGCCAGACGATCGGCATCGTCGGCCCCCCGGGCAGCGGCAAGTCGAGCCTCGTCCACCTGATCCCGCGCTTCTACGACGTCGATTCCGGCCGCGTCACCATCGACGGCCAGGACGTCAGCCAGGTGACGCTGCAATCGCTGCGCAAGGCGGTGAGCGTGGTGCAGCAGGATTCCTTCCTGTTCACCACCACGATCGAGAACAACATCGTCTACGGCGATCCCTGGGCGCAGGACCGCCGCATCGAGCGCACCGCCGAATCCGCCCAGCTGCACAACTACGTCATCGGCCTGCCGCAGCAGTACCGCACCGTGGTCGGCGAGCGCGGCGTGTCGCTGTCGGGCGGCCAGCGGCAGCGGCTGTCGATCGCCCGCAGCCTGATCCTGCGGCCGGCGGTGATGGTGTTCGACGATTCCACCGCCGCCATCGACGCCGGCACCGAGCAGCGCATCCGCAGCGCCATCAAGCGCTTCGCCAGGGACCGCGTGACCATCGTCATCGCCCATCGGCTGAGTTCGCTGATGCACGCCGACAAGATCCTCTTCCTCGAGAACGGCCGCATCGTCGAGCGCGGCACCCACGACGAGCTGCTGGCGCTGAACGGCCGCTACCGGGCGCTCTACGACCTGCAGGTCCGACCAGGCGACCAGGCGGGAGAGCCCTGATGGCCGCGGCCGAGATGCTCGACGACAAGGATCTGCGCGACGACGGCCGGGCGCGTGCCCCTCGCGCCGTGGTGGGCTCGCACCGCCAGGAGGAGGAGATCTTCGGCCGCGCCTTCGACGGGCGCATCCTCGCCCGCATCTGGCACTTCATCCGACCCTATCGCCGGCAGATGGCGCTCGCCGTGGCGGCGGTGCTGATCTTCACCGCCACGCAGGTGGCCATCCCACTGATCATCCGCTTCGCCATCGACCACGGCATGGCCGCCGGCAACCGCCGCGTGCTCACCCTGTCGGTGATGGCCTTCCTCGTCGCCATCCTGATCAACTATGGCGCCAGCTGGGTGCAGGAGTCGGTGGTCGGCAAGGCCGCCGAGGGCGTGCTGTTCGACATGCGCCGGGCGATGTTCTCGCATCTGCAGCGCGTCTCGCTCTCATTCATGGACCGCACCGAGGTCGGCCGGCTGATGTCGCGGCTGCAGGGCGACGTGAACTCGATGCAGGAGTTCATGGAGACCTCGGTGCTGTCGGTCGGCGACATCGTGCTGCTGTTCGGCATCATCACCGTGATGCTGTGGCTCGATTTCCGCCTGGGACTCCTGACCCTGGCCGTGGTGCCCACCCTGTTCCTTGTCCGCATCTGGTGGCTGCCGCGCGCCAAGGTGGCGTTCATGGGCGCGCACGAGGCCAACTCGATCACCAACGGAGCGCTCGCCGAATGCATCCACGGCGTGCGCACCGTGCAGAGCATGGATCGGCAGAGCGTCAATCTCGGCCTCTACGACCAGAAGGCGCACGCCAACCTGCGGGCGCATCTGCTGGCCTCGAAGTTCTCGCAGGTGATGGTGCCGATCGTCGACACGCTGACCGGCATCGCCATGGCGGTGGTGATCGTCGTCGGTGGCTCGATGGTGCTCAACAAGGGCCTCGACATCGGCGTGATGGTGGCCTTCCTGTTCTACATCCAGCGCTTCTTCGACCCGATCCGCTCGCTGACGCTGCAATACAGCGTCATGCAGCGCGCCATGGCCTCGGGCCAGCGCATCGCCGAGGTGCTGGACGTGCCGGTCGACGTGAAGGATCGGCCGGGCGCCGTGGCCCTGCCGGCCGATTTCGACGGCTCGGTCGAGTTCAGCAACGTCACCTTCGGCTACCGCAAGGGCCTGCCGGTGCTGAAGAACGTCAGCTTCCGCGTCAATCCCGGCGAGACGGTGGCGCTGGTGGGTCCCACCGGCTCGGGCAAGTCGAGTGCCATGGCCCTGGCGCACCGCTTCTACGACGTCTGGGACGGCCAGGTGCTGGTGGGCGGCCACGACGTCCGCGACCTGACGCAGGAATCCATCGGCCGGCGGATGGCGATGGTGCTGCAGGAGCCTTTCCTGTTCTCGGGCACGGTGTTCGAGAACATCCGCTACAACAAGCACGACGCCAGCCGCGACGACGTGGTCCGCGCCGCCCAGGCCGTGGGCGCCCACGACTTCATCATGCGCCTGCCCGGCGGCTACGACAGCATGCTGGAGCAGCGCGGCGGCAACCTCTCGATCGGTCAGCGCCAGCTCATCAGCTTCGCCCGCGCACTGGTGGCGGACGCGAAAATCCTCGTCCTCGACGAGGCCACGGCCAGCATCGACAGCTACACCGAGATGCTGATCCAGAAGGCCCTGGTGCGCCTGCTCGAAGGCAATACCGGCCTCGTCATCGCCCATCGCCTGGCGACCATCCGCAACGCCGACCGCATCATCGTGCTGCAGAACGGCGAGATCATCGAATCCGGCACCCATGACGAGCTGATGGCCTTGGGCGGCCTCTATGCCCGGCTCTACAACATGAACTATGCCTCGTTCGACGACATACCGGACGAGCTGATCGCCAGCCTGACGCCGGCGGGGACGACGTAGCCACCCCGCCTCCCCGCCGACGCTCTACGGCGACACCTGCACCGTGATCTGGTCGGCGGCGAGGATCTCGGGGCCGTGCGCCTGGGCCGCCGCCAGGGTCAGCGCGCCGGGAGCCGCGGTGTCGGTGGCGGCGCAGGCGACGAGGTTGCGGCCGGCCTTGTCGGCGGTCGCCGAGACGGCGAAGGGCCGGTTGCCGGGCAAGGGCCCCTGGGACGGCGCACCTTCGATGGCAAGGGCCGCAACCGTGCCGTCGGGGCCCTTGCGCCAGCAGGTGACGTGGGCGGGGACGCTCATCGTCACCTCGAGGGCGAGCGGCTGGCCGGCGCGGATGGCGGCGGCGCGGCCGCGCTCGCTGGTGAGGTAGAGCGAGGCCGGCACGCGGCGGCGGCGCAGCTCGTCGAGCTGTCCGGCGGCGGCGGCATCGCAGCCCTCGAGGCCCAGCCTCGCGATCTCCTGCACCGGATCGGCGCCGGGCCGGGGGGCGCAGATCTCGTCGCCGATGGCGCGGGCCGCACCCAGCCGCGTCGAGCCCTGGCCGCCGGCGACCACAGCCGCCAGCACGGTCAGCACCTCGCCGTCTCCCTTCACCGAGGGGATGTCGCTGACGGCGCCGCCCGGCGGCACCATGATCATCGTGGCCCCGGTCGAGGCCAGCAGCGTCACCTGGGTCCCTTCGGGCAGCTGCAACGGCTGGCCGGGCTGGACGATCCGGCCGGGCAGGATGTCTGGCGCCGTCGAGGAGATGACGACCATGTCGGCGGCGGCCGGGCCGGCGAGGCTCGCCAGCATGGCCGCCAGCGCATAGGCTCGGACCTGCGGCGCGCGACGGAGCCGCTCGCGGATGGAGGCTGGGCTCGTCGAGACCATGTCGAGCGCGCGGCGTTCTTGGGTCATCGCCTGCTGTCTCCTATTGGTGGGTGCTGCTGGGGCGTGGGCGGCCAGCCGGCTCGGCCCGTTGCGGGCGATCGAGCGGCTGAGCCAGGACGTCAGGTTGAGCATGGCGACCCCCGAGCCGCAGCATCAGGGGATCGTCGTGGTGGCGATCGGCGAGGAGACGCTGGCCCGCCTGCCATGGCGATCGCCGATCCATCGCGGCTTTCTGGCCGATCTGATCACCACGCTGCGCTCGCGGCAAGTCAAGGCCGTGGGGGTCGACGTGCTGGTCGACCAGGCGACGGATCCGGCGCTCGACCAGCGCCTCGCCGACGCCGTCGACGCGCCGGGCCCGCCCGTGGTGCTGGTCTCGGCAGGTCCGGCGGCGCCGCTGAGCCCGACGCAGCGGGCCTATCACCAGTCGTTCCTCGCCGGCCGGCTGCACGGCGACGGCGACCTGCTGGCCGATCCGCTCGACGGTGTCATCCGCAGGCAGAGGCCGGGCGACGGCGAGAGCTTCGTCGCCGCCCTGGCGCGCGCCGCCGGCCGGAGCTTCGCGCCCGACGAGCGGCCAATCGCCTGGCGCGCGCCGCCGGACCCGGCCACACCGCCCTTCCCGATCTATCCCGCCGAGGCCGTGGGCCTGCTGCCGCCGGCCTGGCTCGCCGGCAAGATCGCCCTGGTGGGCGTCGTGCTGCCTGGAGACGACCGGCACGTGACGCCGGTGACCCGGCTCGCCGCCGGTCGCGAGATGCCGGGCGTGCTGATCCACGCCCATGCGCTGGCGCAGTTGCTCGACGGCAGGCAGGCTCCTATGCCGGCCGGCTGGCTCGAGCCGGTGACGACGCTCGTGGCGGCGGGCCTCGGCCTGGGCCTTGCCGTGCTGGGCCTGCCCTGGTCGGCGGTGCTGCTGGCGGCGAGCCTGGCCATTCTCGGCTGGGGTGCGGTGCTGGTCGGGGGATTCCGCCACGGCCTGCCGCTCCTGCCGTTCGTGGCGCCGGTCCTGGCGCTGCCGCTGACCGCGCTTCTCGGCACCGCCAGGATGGGGCGCGAGGAGCGGGCCCAGCGGCGGCTGGTGCGCGCCGCCTTCGAGCGCTACCTGGCGCCGGCCGTGGTGGCGCGGATGCTGCGGGGGCCCGAGGCCCTGCGGCGCGGCAGCGAGCGGCGCGAGGTCAGCGTGCTGTTCACCGACCTCGCCGGCTTCTCGGCGCTGACCGAGAAGCTGGGGCCCGAGCGGCTGGCGCGGGTGCTCGATTCCTATCTCGACGGCGTGCTCGACATCGTGAAGGCGCATGGCGGCACGGTCGACAAGATCGTGGGCGACGCCGTGCACGTGTTCTTCGGCGCGCCCGATCCGCAGCCGGACCATGCCCGGCGCGCCGTCGCCTGTGCCGTGGCCATCGACGCCTTCGCCCAAGGCCACGCCGCGCGCAGCGCCGCCGAAGCCGTGCCGCTGGGTGTCACGCGCATCGGCGTCGACACCGGCCCGGCCGAGGTCGGCAATTTCGGCGGCAGGGATCGGCTCGACTACACGGTCTATGGCGACGTCATCAACACCGCCGCCCGGCTCGAGAGCGCCAACCGGCAGTTCGGCACCCGGCTGTGCGCCACCGACAGGGCGCTCGCGGCCGCCGGCGTCGCCGGCTGGCGGCGGATCGGCCGCGTGCGCTTCGCCGGCAAGGGCCATGAGGTCGAGGTGCTGACACCGCCCTATGGCGACGCCGCCGCCTATGCCGCGGCCTACGAGCGGCTGGCCGCCGGCGAGCCCGAGGCGGCGCGCGCCTGGCTCGAGGCCATCCTGGCGCGTGACCCGGCGGACGACCTCAGCCGCTTCCAGCTGGCGCGCATTGCACGCGGCGAGCGTGGAACGGCACTCGGCCTCACCGAGAAGTGATGCTATGATGGCGTGTCTCATGCGGATGGAGTGCAACTGAAACAATTTGCCGGCAGTGCTGTACGACACAGCCGGCCGGTGGCGCAGGGTGTAGACAGGCACTGCCCTGGCGTGGTCGCGCCCGGGCCGTTTCCAGCCGGCCCGCCCTGGGCTACCAATGGGGCGAGGCGCCCGGCGGCTTCGAGGACGCGGGTGATGCGAGCTTGGATCGCGCTTTTGGCTGTGGCACTGGGGCTGCTGGTCTCGGCCCCCGGCTTCGCGGCCGAACGGCGCATTGCGCTGGTCATCGGCAACTCGGCCTATCGCAGCACCGACCCGCTCGCCAACCCGCGCAGCGACGCCGAGGCGATCGGCCGGACGCTGGCCCAGGCCGGCTTCGAGGTGACGCTGCTCACCGACCTCGACCAGCGCGGCCTGCAGATCGCCATGCGCGACTTCGGCCTCAAGGCCGAGAGCTCCGACGTGGCGCTGGTCTACTACGCCGGCCACGGCATCCAGTTCGACGGCGAGAACTATCTCGTTCCCACCGATGCCCGTCTGCTGCGCGAGCGCGACCTGCTCTACGAGGCTCTGCCGCTGTCGGCGGTGCTGAGCGAGGTGGCGCAGTCGCGCAAGCTGGGACTCGTCTTCCTCGATGCCTGCCGCGACAATCCGCTGGCGCGCAACCTCGCTCGCTCGATGGGCACGCGCTCGGCGTCGATCGGGCGCGGCCTCGCCGCCGCCGCAACCGGCCTCGGTACGTTCATCGCGTTCGCCACGCAGCCCGGCAACGTCGCGCTCGACGGACAGGGCCGCAACTCTCCGTTCACGGCGGCGCTCACCCGCCACATGCGCACCAAGGGCCGCAACCTCAACGCGACCATGATCGAGGTGCGTAAAGACGTCGTGCGCGCCACCGATGGCAAGCAGGTGCCGTGGGATCATTCCGCGCTAACGGGCGAGTTCTATTTCCTGCCCTCTATGGTGGCGGAAGCGCCGCCAGCCGGCACCGTCACGCCCGCGCCGGCCGCCGCCTCCGACGACATCTCCGCGCTCAAGGAGCGGCTCGCCAAGCTCGAAGCCGAGGCCAGGACGCGTGACGCGTCGCCGGGGCCCAACGCCGGTGCGATGATGACCGCCGACGGCATCAAGCTCGCCGAACTGCGGGCGCGAGCGGCCAGTCTCGACGACCTCGTCAAGGACCTGCAGAAGAAGCTGTTCGCCGCGCGTCTGGAGGAAGGGCGAGTTGGCGATCCGAGCGAGAAGTCGAAGCTGCAGCGTAAGTCGATCGACATCCAGATGGAATGGACGCGGCGCGGGCTCGACCTGAAGAAGCTGCGCGACGAGATCGTGGTACTGGAAGGCAAGGGTGCAGCAGGCGACAAGCCGAGCCGCGCGAACGATACGCAGGATACGCGCGTCGCCGGCATCCCTCCGGTGACCGCAAAGCCCGATCCGAACGCGAGCGCGTCGGACTTCGAGGCGAGCGAAAACGTGCGCCTCGAAGGCAGCGAGATCAGATCGTTCAAGGCGCCGAACCCGGATGCCTGCCGCAACGCGTGCGCCGCCGAGGCCGGCTGCATCGGCTACCAGCACGGGCGCAAGATCCCGGTGATGGGAACCTGCACGCTGTTCTCGTCCATCGACGCCCGCCACGAGGACAAGAGCTGGCGCAGCGGGGTGCGCGGCGCGGCAAGGAGCGACGCTGTCCCGGCCACTGTGCTCCTGCCACCGGAGCTGCTCGGCCAGAAGCCGTTGCGAACCGAGCAGGGCTTCAAAGTCTTCGAGGGGGCCGCGCTCGAAGGCGACATGATCAAGATGGCGACCGCGGACTCGGCTCGCGCGTGCGTCACCGTTTGCAGAAATACCGCCGGCTGCATCGGCGCCACATTCCTCGCCAAGTCGGGCGAGCTCGGCAACATGTGTACGACCTATTCCCGCATCGCCAGAGGCGACACGGGTCGCAACGGTGCCTATGCGCTGATAAGAAACTAGCCGCGACGGGCAAGCCGACCGACGTGCGGCCTCAATGCGAGCCCATAATTCGTAGGGCGAGTACGCTTCCGACGAGCACGGCACCCAGCAGCAGCACGGCAACCGGCCACGTCAGCCGTTCGCGCAGGCGCCACGCAAGCCAACCGCTGACGATGGTTCCGACCAGCACTCCCGCAGGCCCGCCGATGAACATGACGGTATAGGCGTCCGCCTGCACGCCCTCTCCGCTGCCCGGCGGCCCGCGCAAGGCGTGCAGCGCTCCCGTCGCCGCGGCTCCCGCGAGAAAGAACAGGGGCAGCGCCGCGACGATTGCGATCGGCATCAGCAGCGCGGGTCTGGCAACCGGCTCCGTCATCACCGTTCTCCGTCCGCAGCCGGCCGCGGCATGTTCGTGCCGAGGTTCACGCCCCGGCGAAGCCAGCCTTGATGATCGAGCGGCCGGCATAGCGCGCCACGTCACCCAGCTCGCCCTCGATGCGGATGAGCTGGTTGTACTTGGCGAGCCGGTCGGAGCGGCAGAGCGACCCGGTCTTGATCTGCCCGCAGTTGGTGGCCACCGCGAGGTCGGCGATGGTGGCGTCCTCCGTCTCGCCCGAGCGGTGCGACATCACCGCCGTGTAGCCGGCGCGCTGGGCCATCTCGACGGCGTCGAGCGTCTCGGTCAGCGTGCCGATCTGGTTGACCTTGACCAGGATCGAGTTGGCGATGCCCTTGGCGATGCCCTGGCTCAGGCGCTCGGTGTTGGTGACGAAGAGGTCGTCGCCGACGAGCTGGCACTTGTTGCCGATCAGCTCGGTCAGCGCCTTCCAGCCGTCCCAGTCGTCCTCGGCCATGCCGTCCTCGATCGAGATGATGGGATAGCGCGCGGCGAGGTCGGCCAGGTACTTGGCCATGCCGGCGCTGTCGAGCACCTTGCCTTCGCCCTTCATGTCGTACTTGCTGTCCTTGAAGAACTCGGTCGAGGCACAGTCGAGGGCCAGCATCACGTCGCTGCCCGGCTTGTAGCCGGCCGCCTCGACCGACTTCATGATGAAGCCCAATGCCTCGTCGGCCGACTTCAGGCCCGGCGCAAAGCCGCCCTCGTCGCCGATCGAGGTGTTGTGGCCGGCGTCCTTGAGCTTCTTCTTTAGCGTGTGGAAGATCTCGGCGCCGATGCGGATCGCGTCGGCCGACGTGGCCGCCGACACCGGCATGATCATGAATTCCTGGATGTCGATCGGGTTGTCGGCGTGCGCGCCGCCGTTGATGATGTTCATCATCGGCACGGGCAGCACGTGCGCCGAGGCGCCGCCGACGTAGCGGTAGAGCGGCAGGCCGGCCGCCTCCGCCGCCGCCTTGGCGACCGCCAGCGACACGCCGAGGATGGCGTTGGCGCCGAGCCGGCCCTTGTTCGTCGTGCCGTCGAGCTGGATCATGGCGGCGTCGAT
>JRYC01020149.1_pt1 | contig 11881 bp, 12 predicted proteins | sample 235301 | NCBI WGS metagenome assembly JRYC01 (sample SAMN03074211, study PRJNA261470) | activated sludge metagenome | biome: Common Effluent Treatment Plant; feature: Wastewater; material: Activated sludge; isolation source: activated biomass of a common effluent treatment plant treating...
CGAGCCCGAGACGCGCTTTGCCGACCTCTACGCCAAGGGCCGCCTCGCGATTCCCGCCGCCGAGGACGCGCACGGGCTCTACGAGCTGACGCAGGAGCTGACCGCCGCCGCCGGTCTCAACCAGTACGAGATCTCGAACCATGCCCGCCCCGGCGAGGAGAGCCGCCACAACCTCCTCTATTGGCGCTACGGCGAATACGCGGGCGTCGGCCCCGGGGCGCACGGACGCCTGCGGACGCCGGGCGCGCACCTCGCCACCTCGACCGAGCGCACCCCCGAGCGCTGGCTCGAACGCGTCGAGGCCGCAGGCCACGGCGTGACGGAGACCGAGACCCTGTCGCCCGAGGCGCGCGCCGACGAGATGCTGCTCATGGGGTTGCGCCTCGACGAAGGCATCGACCTCGACCGGCTCGCGCTGATCGGCGGCCTTGCGCCGCACGCGGCAACGGTCAGGGGCTTGATCGGGCAAGGTTTCATCGAACGAATCGAGCCGCCGGACCATGCCCCCGGACTGGACGAGATCCGCGCCTGCCTCGGCCCGGGCCTCGCCCCCGCCGCGCCATCGCCGCCAGCGTCCCTCGGCCGGATCCGGGCCACGGAGAAGGGCCGCTTCGTCCTCAACCGGCTGGTGCTCGAACTGTCCGCAAGCTTCGAGCCGGTCGCACCCGTCGCCGCGCCACGATAGACATTTCGCCCGCCGCCCACTAATCACCGCGCTGGCGTCAGGGGCGCCGTCGGCAGGACGCAGGACCCCACCGGGGTCGGGGGAGCACGCGAGCGATGATGCGGCGGCTGTACGATTGGATGATGACAAAGGCCAGGAGCCAGCGCGCGCCGCACGCGCTGTTCTGGGTCGCCTTCATCGAGAGCTCGTTCTTCCCGATCCCGCCGGACGTGATGCTGATCCCGATGGTGATCGCGAACCGGCTCAAAGCCTGGTGGTACGCAACCGTTGCCACCATCGGCTCCGTCATCGGCGGCGTCTTCGGCTACCCCATCGGCTACTACTTCTTCGAGGCGGTGGGCCTGCCCATCCTCAAGATGTACGGCAAGGCCGAGAGCTTCGGCCAGTTCACCCTGCTCTTCAACGACTGGGGGGTGTGGATCATCATTATCAAGGGCAAGACGCCCATTCCCTACAAGATCCTCACCATTGCCGCCGGTGTCGCCCACATGGCGCTCGTTCCGTTCATGGTGGCGAGTGTCATCGCCCGCGCCATGCGCTTCTTCCTCGTCGCCGGCCTGCTCTATTGCTTCGGCGAGCCGATCCGCAGTTTCATCGAGCGCCGCCTCACCGTCGTGACGACGGTGTTCGTGGTGCTGCTCGTCGGCGGGTTCGTCGCCGTCAAGATGCTGCTGTAACCGCACGCGATACGCCTCCTGCCGGCGCTGAACGCGCTGAAGCGGGCGTATCAATCGAGAGTTGCCTGGAGTTCTGGAGTAACGCGTCATGCTGACGAGCCCGCGATCCGCCGTCACATCTCCCGCCTACCGGGCCGGAGCCCTGGCACTGTTCGGCGCCACCATGGTCATCGTCGCCGCGCTCGCTTTCGAGCATATCGGCGGCTTCAGGCCATGCGAGCTGTGCCTGATGCAGCGATGGGCCTACTACGCCGGCCTGCCACTGTTGTTTCTCGCCCTGGTAGCCTTGAGCGGCGGTCATCCGCGCCTGGCATCGGCACTATTCCTCCTCGTGGCAGTGGCCTTCCTGGCCAACGCAGGCCTTGCCGTCTATCAGGCCGGCGCGGAGTGGAAATACTGGCCGGGTCCCACCTCGTGCTCCGGCGCCCAGGAAATCTCCGCCACCGCCGGTTCGCTGCTGAAGGATTTGGCCGGCACCTCGGTGATTCGCTGCGACGTGCCACAGATCCGCATCCTCGGCCTCTCGTTCGCCGGGTGGAACGTATTGGTTTCGTTATCGCTTTTCTCATTGAGCCTGTCAGCAGCCACCCGCTCCAGCGCGCGCGCCTGATTTGCCCTCCACCTCGCCCGTGTTGCATATCAGCGCCCACTTCGAGCGATATTTATCCCTCGATACCGACCGTTGTCGCCATTTCGCACCTGTCAATAACTTTCTGAATACCCGTTGTCGAAACCGCCATAGAGTGCTCACAATGTAACGGCTTTATTCTCCTCGTTCGAGGGAACGTGAGGTTGGTTGGAACACTGGTCGAAGGAGTTGTGCGGGTGTCGAGTTCGAGTGCCGCCAAGGTGTCCGCCGACGAGTNNGATGGCCTCGCGGTTGCGGGCCGGTGCATCGGACCACGGGGTTCCCCAGAGTTCGTGTAACGAGCGTTCGAGTAGCGTTGGTTTCAGTAGCGTACCCAGTCGCGTTGTAGCGTCCCGTGGCGTTGTTGCGTTGTGTGGCGTCGAGTTGCGTACCGTAGCGTGCAAGTCTTCCAAATCCCCCAGGAATGCGCTTCAGGGCGCGTTCGACAAATCGAGGCGAGCCGCTCGCGCCAATGTGTTCGAGTGTATGGCTGAGCGGCTCGCTGTCAGATTGCCGGATGATGTGTCGGATCCGGCGTGCGGTGCGGAGTTGGACACCGAGCCCAAGTGGTTCATGTAGCGTACCCGTAGCGTTTGTTTTGCAGCGTTCGTTGCGTGGCGTCGGTTCGGTGCGGCTTCAATGTCCGGCGTAATGGCGGGCGGCACCACCCCATCAGCGTTGTTCGAGTCGGAGGCTTTTATGGCGTCGAGTGGTGAGTGGCGTTCCCTGAGTGACATCGTGAGTGGCGTCATTGGCTCGATGATCGTCAGCGAGTCTCAGTCGACAGCAAGTCAGCGTGAGTGTGTGCGGCAGGTTCGGGGCTGAAGGGCCCGCGAACGGTCGGTCTGGAGCGGTCGAGTTCGTCCGCCCGGTACCGTTCGCAGCGAGAGGGATGACGAGAATTGGAGGGAGCGATCCCTCCCCGAGTTGGCAAGCGCGTCGAGCGCCGATGGCACACCCCAGAGGCGTCGCATAGCAAGGTTCCGCGTAGTGACGCTAGCGCGTTCGGTGCGCTTGCCGCTGTCCCGAAGTCCCTTCCCCGGTTTCTGCCGGCAGCAACAGTATCGGAGGCAAGGCCCCATGCTCAAAGAGCACATCAATCCCCTGCATTGGCACCAGTCGCTCGGTTTCGCCCGCCAGTCGTGCGCGCGCTTCTTCCGCGACGGCCGCACGCCCGGCGAGGCCATGCGCGCCTTCGGCCTTGCGGTCGCGGAGGACCAGCAGCCCGACTGGGGCAAGGCGGTAGACGCCATCGCCGAGGTGCTGTGCGCGCAACCGCAGCGCCTGGCTGCCTGAAACACGGACGACCTGAGGCGAAGGCCGCGCGCTGCCGGGCACCGCCTGCAACGCAAACCGGCCGCAACCCTGTGTGGGTGCGGCCGGCGAATACACCTCTGACCGGCCTGACGGCCCTTTCGGTCTCACGGCCGGGGCTGCGGCCTATTCCTACGGCTCCAGCTCCGTATCCCAGTAGAGATAGTCCATCCAGCTCTCGTGCAGATAGTTCGGCGGGAAAAGCCTGCCGTTGCGATGCAGCTCGAATACCGTCGGACGATAGGGATGCTGCATCGGCCGCATCCCCGCGTCCTCGGGCATGTTCCCGCCCTTCGCCAGATTGCACGGCGCGCAGGCGGTGACGACGTTGTCCCACCGCGTCAGCCCGCCCCGCGAGCGCGGGATGAGATGGTCGAACGTCAGATCCTCCTTGTCGCCGCAGTACTGGCAGGCGAAGCGATCGCGCAGGAACACGTTGAAGCGCGTGAACGCGGGATAGAGCGCCGGCTTCACATAGGTCTTGAGCGAAACGACGCTCGGCAGCCTCATCTCGAACGTCGGGCTGCGCACGAACCGGTCGTATTCCGACACGATGTTCACGCGATCGAGAAACACGGCCTTGACCGCTTCCTGCCAGCTCCAGAGCGACAACGGATAGTAGCTCAGCGGCCGAAAGTCGGCATTCAGAACCAGGGCCGGAAACGCTTCCGGCATGGTAGCATGTGCGAGCACGATCTGCTTCCCGTCGGATCCTAGTCCACGAATCACGAGAGTTCCCGTGACACGCGGACGGGATACTAGCCGCGCATGTCAGCTCTGTGAAGATGATACGAACGGCCTATGGGATAAGCGCCCAAATCTCTGAAACTGCACCTCAAAATCCCGCTTTTGGGTCGGTTGGAATATCACGCGGGGGCGCCCAGAGCTTGGTACAGGAACCGCCCGCCGAGCCCCAGCCCCTGCAAATCGATGCCATGCCCCAGCCCCGGCGAAAGGTGCGAAGATGCCGTCAATCCAGCATTCCCCAGTGCATCTGTCGTGAGTTTCAGCGCCTCAGGCGGAATTACATCGTCGCCATCACCATGAATGAGCAGGATCGGCGGCTGCCCCACAACACCGCGCGCCGCTCTTTCCGCAGCAAGAAATTCTGGCCCCGAGATCACGCCTGAATATCCCAGAATTGCCGCCGGCGGCGGCATCACGCGCAGTCCAACATGTAGTGCCAGCATGGTTCCCTGGCTGAAGCCGACGAGAGCAAGGCGTCCGGCCTCAAGCTTCGCACGTTCAAGTTCCTGCGTAATAAAACGCTCCAATATTGGTGCTGCCTGTTGTGTTCCGCGCCAGCGCTCCTCAGGAGTACGCGTCGTCAAATCAAGCCACTGGAATCCGTCAAAGCCCTCAAATGGCAACGTCTCCGGAGCATTCGGAGCAACAAACAGGGCGTCGGGCAACAGCTCGCGCCAGTGATCCGCCAGGTCGATCAGATCCTCGCCATTGGCGCCATAGCCATGCAGCAACACGACCAGAGCATTGGCTTTCCCATGCAGCGGCAGCCGGCGCGGGCCGTCAAGATTGCTCGTCATGATCATCTCTCCGTCTTGTGATTTTGTACGTTATTGCGGTGGACGTGGTGCGCGGCGCTGAACCTGCTTATGCCGAACGCGAGGCTTAGGCGCATTATTATTCGACTTGTCCTGCTGCCGCTGGCGCAGATTGGCATAGTCGGTCCAAATAAGTCGCGCCGCCACACCGCGCCACGGCCGCCATCGCTCCGCGATCTCAGTCGCTTCACCCGCCGATACCCGTTCACCGATCTCGAATGCCCGCGCCACGCCCACTTGAAGTGCAAGATCGCCAGCCGCCCACGCATCAGCGCGGCCCAGACAGAACATCACGAAAATATCGGCGGTCCACGGGCCCACGCCATGTATCGCGGTTAGCGCCTCGCGCACCTCCTCATCGCTGGCGCGAACGAGCCGATCGATCCGAAGCGCCGGCTTTGATCCACTCGTCGCAGCCGCCAGCGCTTGCAAAGTACGGATCTTCGCCGCCGACAAACCCGCCGCTGCAAGCTTGGCTGCGCTCGCATTGCCGATGTGCTCCGCATTGACGATCGGCATCGACGCTTCAAGCCGCGCCCAGATCGCTCCTGCGCTCGCGGTCGACAACTGCTGCCCGACGATGATCCGCGCAAGCCCGGCGAAGTCCGCACGATACCGCCGCATCGGCGGATCACCACACCGATCGTGAATCTCGCGCATCACGGCACAGCGCCGCCGCAACATGCGTACACCTTCGCGAATATCGCCGCTGGTGCAAATAAGTTTTTGCGTCGTGACACCCTTCGCCGGCACGCTTGCTACTTTCATGTGACGCCCGCCAGGACTACAATTGGTGAGCGAAGTTTCCATCACGTCTTGAGGAACAACATGCATCGCGGAATTCGGATATTCCTGGCTTTCGGCATGTTGCTGACGACGCTCCCAGCGACATCGCCGCAAGTTCTCGCGCGCGACGGCGATCAAGTGCCCTCATCATCGATTGAAGCACGTCTGCCACCCGCTGGCGATTGGCAGACGGTGACGCACGACCAACTCGGCTTCAAGATCGATTATCCAGCAAGCGTATTCCGGCCGGCGACCAAACAGCAGTCCGAAGCCGGCTATATTCTCGTTTCCCATGACGGCAGCGCCAAGCTCCTGATTGCTGCCTTCGATAACGACGAACATACCTCTCTTCGCGACTATCGCGCGCATGTGCTCGAAACCAGCTACGCAGGCGCCGACATCGATTATGCACCGGTGCGCCGCAGCTGGTTCGTGCTGTCTGGAACCCGCAATGAAACGGAATTTTACGAGCGCGTGTCGTTCACCTGCTCGGGCCGGCGAATAACGAGTTGGGCGATGCTTTATCCGCATGCCCAACAGAATTATTACAACCCGATCCTGGAATTGATTGCTCGCACCTTCCGCCCAAGTCGCCCAGCGGATTCAGGCTGTTGATCAGGCCATAACGCGCAAGGGATTGAGCAACGCCAATTGAGCACTTAGATCATACCAGTTGCGCGGCACCGCCATCCGCGCCAACAGGCAGGCATGATGATCGAGCGCTCAAAAGCTGTTTTCCGTTTCGCTCCCAGTCCCAACGGCGAATTGCACTTGGGTCATGCTCTGTCGGCAATCGTTGGTCATGACTGGGCAGCGCGCGTTGGTGGACGCTTTCTCGTGCGTATCGAAGACATCGACCAGACCCGCTCGCGCGATCAATTCGTGCAATCGATATTGGAAGACCTCGACTGGCTCGGCCTCGATTGGGAACGGCCCGAACTTCGCCAGTCCGATCACTTTGCCGATTACGCCGATGCGGCTGAACGGCTTCAACGCCTCGGTCTCGTCTATCCCTGCTTTGCCACACGCGGCGAAATCGCCGCGGCGATCGCAACGGCCACACCTGCTGGCGCACCAGCACACTACGATCCGGACGGCGCACCAATCTACCCCGGGCTTTATCGCGACATGGGCACAGCAGACATTGCCGCCCGTAACGCTGCAGGAGATCGCTCAGCACTACGGCTCGACATGCATAAAGCGATTGCCGTCGCGACAGAGAAACTGCGCGGCCTGCCGCTCACATTCCGAGAGACAAGTGAAGACGGCCGCGAACGCATCATCAAGGCAGATCCCGCTCGCTGGGGTGATGCCATCCTTATCCGCAAGGACACACCCGCCAGCTATCACCTGTCCGTTGTCGTCGATGATGCCCGCCAAGCCATCACGCACGTCACACGCGGCTATGATCTCCACGCAGCAACAGACCTGCACCGGCTGCTACAGGTGCTGCTCGATCTACCCGAGCCCGTTTATCACCATCATCGCCTGATGATGGGCCCGGATGGTCGAAAACTTGCCAAGAGCACCGGCGCGCCACGGCTGAAGGACCTGAGGGAGAAGGGCGCAACACCCGCCGAAATCCGCCATCGCGTAGGTCTATTGCCGCCGCGATAGTTTCGAATAGTTGGCTCTGATGCACGTCGGTCACGATTGGCAGATCGCGTCAAGCGTGATGAATTTCTAATTTCAATGTTAACGAGTTAGAGCGTATGCATAATTTTGTGTTCAAGGTCCAATGGGGTTATCCGCTACCGAGTTGCAGCCGCATGCACCGTTGGCGGAACGGCTCTACACGTGGAATATTGCGGGACGTCCATTTGAGGGAAATTCCGGAATCGGAATGAAAAAGGCTGCGAACAGGAAGCCGAAGCACAATGCCCGGCGCGCTAAGGCGCGGTCACCGGTTGCGCATGCACATGGCCCCTCCAAACCCGCCAAATTCGCCACCCAATTTTCACACGCCAACTCCGGACCAGGCCTGCTCGGCCGCCTGGTCAGCAACCGCAATCACTTCGCTGCACCTCTTGGCAACGGCGCAAAATCGGCGCGCAGCGCGATCGCATGGCTTCAACGTGCTCCACAGGCATGCATCCGCGCGATACCCCTGCCCGCCGAAGACCGCGAGATGGTCGCGCTACTGCTAGCGCCGTTCTTCATCCTGGCTCTTGCCATTGCCGGCAATCAGAGCATTCAACTCACCAAACACCTGAAGGCGCTGATCGCGCGACCGGTCGCACCGGTCATGCTGCCGACCGGCAACCCGAACGCCCACGAGATTGCATTGCGGCGCGACACTGGCATTGAGAAGCAAGTCCGCCTCACTGCGTTGCAGCCGCAAGTCGCCGCAAAACGAATCATCGAGCCGAATCATTCAGCTGCATATCGAACGGCACCTGATCAGACCGCCCAGACTCTGCCTCCTCCAGCCGCCTTACCGCGATCCGACATCACAGTCGGCTTCGAGCCTGTGATGACAGCCGCTGTGCGTCCCATTTTCTTGGGTATTCCACGCGAGAACCTGGCTCACAAGACTGCCCTCCAGCCGCCCGATCGCCTTACACCCCAAGCCACGCCAAGTTTGCTGGCAAATACCACACCTGAATGGCAGCCTGCTCCAGCCCACCAGGAGAGCCGCCAGACGTTTACGGCACTGGGTCCACAAGCGGTGGATGGGCTCGTCGCATTCGAAGAGGACCGCGACATAGCAACGAGGCGCGTTAGCCTTTTTGAGCGATGCTCGTTGCCCGGAACCGGTACACAGCCTGCGTCGACCGCCGCCACAAACACTCTGGCCAATGTTTCGACACCAATCGCACCTGCAAGTTGGTTTACGCCTCCTGGCATGCCCACGTTCGGGCAGCGCCTTGCAGCAGCGGCTCGTCGCCAGCTCGGTGAATTCGTCATCTATAACGATGCCTACCGCAGCATTGCCTATCAGAGCGGAGACGTAGCGAAACTTTACGGCGTCTGCACAGACGTCGTAATTCGCGCCTATCGCGACCTTGGGATCGATCTACAGGTCGCCGTTCAAAACGCGCGGGTCGGCTCTGGCGACCGCAATATCGACCACCGGCGCACCGAAACGCTGCGCCGCTTTTTCCAGCGCGCCGGCGAAAGCTTGCCGGTCACATCATTTGCCGAAGATTATCTGCCGGGCGATATCGTCACCTACGCGCGACCGCAAAACACCGGCACCGCATCGCGCTCCCATATTGCCGTGGTCAGCGACGTGATCGCTCCATCCGGCCGCCCGATGATTGTTCACAATCGCGGCTGGGGTCCCCAGCTCGAAGATGCGCTTTTCGTCGACCGGATCACCGGGCATTATCGCTATGCTGGCGCCGCTCGATCGACGCCAATCGGTGAAGCAGTAACATCCCCACAGCAGCGCGCAGCCGGAGCTGACGGACGCAGCACGGCTGAGCCACGCACCCGCAATACGCCGCGTAATTCGCGCCGCACGGCTTCGGCCAATCGCACGGTGCGCTGAGTAAGAGCTGACGGAGCGCAGCGCTCGATCCGAATGCCGCGCCGAACCGTGCACCCACCACGCCCCGAAATTCACGCTCAAAGCAAGAAACTGGATCGCGCTTGAATGAAAGATGGGCACGATCTCGTCGCACTCCCTTCATCGTTCCGGCACGCTTTGATGGTTCAAATATGCTGATCGCATCCCACCTGGGATGATCGACCGAGGCCGGCCGCTTAGGAAAACTGCCAAGTTGTATGCCGCACCAACAATTGCGCTTTTTCAGTATGCGCTGCCAATCCGCCGTTCGCCAAAGCGCCGTTTGCTGGCGGCAGCGTATTCGCGCATTGGCATAGCTCTTTGCCTTTGTGCAGCCTTGCTCGCCACTGGCCCGGTGTCATCCAGGCACGCACATGCCGCCTCGCAGGCGGATTTCGGAGCCCGGCTCGTCGCCGCCGCTCGCCTGCAGACCTGGATCCCCGTGATCTACAATCCGGCTTACCGTAAGCTTGCCTATCCCAACGGCGACGTGCCCTGGTACTTCGGCGTCTGCACCGACGTTATTGTACGCGCATATCGCAGTCTTGATATCGATCTCCAGGTCCTCGTGCACGAGGCCCGCGTCGGATCCGGTGATACCAATATCGATCATCGGCGCGTACCCGTCCTGAGGCGATTCTTCGAACGGCACGCCCGCTCGCTACCCCTCACGAAAAACCCCGCCGATTATATGCCCGGCGATATTGTCACCTATGACATGCCCAATGGCCGTTTCTCAAAGACCCATATTGCAATCGTTTCAGACAGAGAAACCTCGTCTGGTGCACCGTATATTATTCACAATCGCGGCTGGGGCGTCAGCGAGGAGGATTGGTTATTCGAAGAGAAGATTACCGGCCATTTTCGCTTCGAACCACATTCAAAAATTTCACAACACCAGCGAAACTAGATCGTTTTCCGAAGCAGTGGGCACCGGTTCATCGAAGTGAATGCGTTCGAATAAAAAGCTAGAATGCAGATCAGATTCCGTCGAATCAAAAGCGCCCCAGATCAAATCCCAAGTATTTAACCGAAACTAAACCGTAATTTCGAATTGCTCCTAGCAGCAAAAAATCACTGATCACCGATATCGAGCTTCACTATACGTCAGCTCAAAAACCTATCTCTTGCTGGAAAATCAACGTCCTGTTTTCAAAACAACAGGAGGGCGGGATACGCCTTGAGCAATCCTAACTTTCTCGAATATTTCTTTTTCCAATTGTAATAACGCGAAAATCAGAGCATTTTTGTTTCAACTTTTTTATAACTCGAAGTCAGCGCCTGAAAATTGGCAATTTGGAAATTTCCGTAATGAGCATGCCTCTGCCATCCGGAATAGAACTGACCGCCCTCGTCGCGGCAGCGGTATTGTTGTCGCTGGCAGCAATGTGGCTCACTCGAGTTGCTGGTCAAATCATTGGATATGACAATTCTCCCGCGGACCGCCCGTCGCGGATCGCTACCGATTATCCCAAATCACTCCAGCTGAACCACCGATCAACGATCGCCGCACCCGTTGCGCTGGCTGCAAATGGCTGGGCGACATGGTGGAAGGCATTGGCCGCACGATTGAGTGCTCTGCTGGGAAAGCTGGCCCTGCGCAATTCCCTGGCAGCAGGCCATTCCCAGCACGTGCCCGTTGCCGCACCAGTCGCGGGTACCGCACCCCCGCAGCGCCTGACGATTGACGCCCAATGGGAGCGCGCCACAATCGTAGTCGACCATGCCCTAAGTTGTGCACGCACCATTCGCTCAGCCCATATCGCCGCCAGCGAAAAACTTGATGCTGCACACTATGCACTTGACAAACTGATGATTGAGATTGAGGGCATCATTTCACTCAATGTGCCACGGACCGAAGTCGCGGTGCTGACGCGCGCGTCAAATGTCGTCAATCTGCACAAGGCCACCGCATTGGCCACTCGCCGCGCTGCTGCTGCATAGCCACCACCAAAACGTGGGCATGACCTAAGCTTGCGCTGCGCTCGCATCTCGTATCGCAACAAAAAAGCGGACCGCGTATTACCGCAGCCCGCAAGTTGGCAGCTCAGCAGACGAAATTGAACAGATCTTCGCGCGCTTACGCGGCGCGGCGCGCTGGCCTTGAACACAAGGATTCCGCGACGCTCGCAACGACCTTGTCCCACGACAAGTCCGCTGCCTTGGAGCCCTGACGCCCGGCACCGAATGCTTTCAGCGCATCGGCAGGAGAACCGCCATCGCGAAAAACGCGCGCGCAAAACTGGCGCGCAATGCCCATAGCCTCGTTCCACTGCATCGGATTGATATATTCAGGACTCATAGCGACGTGCCTCCTAGACTAATTGGGCATGCCCGGGGGGTGCATACCCTGAAACACTCGCCGGAGTGGTGACCTGCCGACAGGTCACGCACCCGGCATCATTAAAGGTGGCAAGCATACTCAGTATCAATGGTGACACTACGCGGAACCCTGCAATGCGCCACCTCGATTGAGGACTGCTCGGACACTGAACATGCTCGCCGTCTCGTTTGAAGACCGCCGCACGCGGCCTTCAAGAATTCTATTCTGACCCTCACTACTCAGCAGGATCGGGTTGCACCGCGGCATTCAAGCCCTCGGCTGGGCGAACCGACTGCAACACCACACCGACAACATCATAGAGACGGGACCACTGAGACTCTTGACTATCCATTCCAAACCTCAACAAAACGCACCGCAACGAGACACAATCCAAC
>JRYC01002953.1_pt1 | contig 11852 bp, 14 predicted proteins | sample 235301 | NCBI WGS metagenome assembly JRYC01 (sample SAMN03074211, study PRJNA261470) | activated sludge metagenome | biome: Common Effluent Treatment Plant; feature: Wastewater; material: Activated sludge; isolation source: activated biomass of a common effluent treatment plant treating...
GGCCTCGGCGAGCGCTGCGGCAACGCCAACCTCGTCAGCCTGATCCCGACGCTGGTGCTGAAGATGGGCTTCGACGTCGGGCTGAAGCCGGGGGCGCTGGAACGGCTGACCCATCTCAGCCGCGCCTTCGACGAGGAGCTGAACCGCACCCCCGACCGCCACGCCGCCTATGTCGGCGCCTCGGCCTTCGCCCACAAGGCCGGGCTGCACGCCTCGGCGGTGGCCAAGGATCCGAGCTTCTACGAGCACATCGACCCGGCGCTGGTCGGCAACGAGCGCGACATCCTGGTCTCGGACCAGGCGGGGCGCTCCAACCTGCTGCACCGCTTCGCCGAGATGGGCCTCGCCATCGAGCCCACGGCGGAGCAGACCACCGAGATCCTCGGGGCGATCAAGCAGCGCGAGGCCGAGGGCTATGCCTACGACGCCGCCGCCGCCAGCTTCGCCGTGCTGGTGCGACGCACCCTGGGCGACCTGCCGGACTATTTCCGGCTCAGCAGCTTCCGCGTCATCATCGAGCACCGCTTCAACGCCAGGGGCGAGCAGGTGACGATCTCGGAGGCGACCATCAAGGGCGCCGTCGCCGGCCGCGCCTTCTACAAGGTCGCCGAGGGCAACGGCCCGGTGAACGCGCTCGACCACGCCATGCGCGACGCCCTGAAGGAGGTCTATGCCGGCCTCGAGAGCATGAGCCTGCTCGACTACAAGGTGCGCATCCTGCCGGGCGGCGGCACGGCCGCCGTGACGCGCGTCATCATCGAGAGCGGCGACGAGACCGGCCGGGTCTGGCAGACCGTGGGCGTGTCCGGCAACATCATCGACGCATCTTACGAGGCGCTGAACGACGCCATCACCTACAAGCTGATGCTCGACCGCGCGGCCGTGCCGGCGTGAGCGTGTCCGAGTGATCCGGCAGCGACCCTCCATCGGCCTGCCCGGCAACAAGCCGCTGGTCATCCTCTGCCGGCCGCAGATCGGCGACAATGCCGGGGCCGTGGCGCGCGCCATGCTGAACTTCGGCCTGACCGAGCTGCGCATCGTCAAGCCCGACTTCGGCTGGCCCAACGCCAAGGCCGTGGCCGCGGCCTCGGGTGCGGCCGAGGTGCTGAACGGTGTGCGCATCTTCGACACGCTGACCGAGGCGCTGTTCGACGTGCAGCACCTGTTCGCCACCACCGCCCGCAACCGCGAGCTCAACAAGCCCATCGTCACGCCGAACCACGCGGCTGCCACGGCCCGCGACCTCTGCCTGGACGGCCGGCGGGTGGCCTTCCTGTTCGGCGCCGAGCGCACCGGCCTCACCAACGACGAGACGGCGCTGGCCGAAGTGCTGGTCACCATTCCGACCAATCCGAAGTTCTCGTCGCTCAACCTCGCCCAGGCCGTGCTGCTGCTGGCCTACGAATATCACCGCCTGCACAGCGACATCCCGCCGGTGCGCGAGCCGGCGACCCAGGCCGTGCCGGCCAGCAAGGCCGAGCTGCAGGGGGCCATCGACCACCTGCTGCAGGAGCTGGACGCGGTCGACTTCTTCCGCACCCCCGACCGACGCGTCAGCATGAGCCTCGCCATCGTCCAGATGCTGGAACGGCGGGCGATGACCACGAGCGAGGTCGACCTGCTGCGCGGCATCGTCAAGGAGCTGGCGCTCGGCCGGCCGGGTAGGGCCAAGGCGCCGGACGGCTGAGATTCATGCAATTCGAGTATTGAAACGAGACTAGAATCTCGTTATAAAAACCGCATCCCACTCGGATGCGGGGTTGTGCCATGGGCATCACGCCTGAGCAGATGGATCGGAAGATCGAGGAGCATTTCGGCTTCGAGGCGCGCGACGATGTCGACGGCGTGCTGGCCACGCTGGCGCCGGATGCCGAGCACGACATCGTCGGCTGGCCGCCGGGACCGTCGCACGGCCGCGAGGCCGCCCGCCCGTTCTACGAGGCGATGTTCGCCGATCTCGCCGACAGCCGCGTCACGCCGCTCCGCCGCCTCTACGGCCATGGCTTCATGGTCGACGAGTCCTTGTGGCAAGGCAGGGCGCCCGGCCGCCCGTTCGGCCTCGAAGGCAGGGGCCGGCCGCTGTCCTTCCGCCTGCTGCACATCTTCGAGTTCGGCGAGAGCGGCGACATCGAGCGCGAGAACGTCTGGGTCGACTTCGCCGCGATCATCCGGCAGCTGCCCCAGGACCGGGCCGATGGACAGCGATAGACCGGGCCGCCCGAACCAGCGCCGGCGCACCCGCAAGGACCTGCTGCAGGCGACGGCCCGTTTGATGAGGCAGGGCCGCACCCCGAGCCTGGAGGAGATCGCCGACGAGGCCATGGTGTCGCGGGCCACGGCCTACCGCTACTTCTCCGGGGTCGAGGCGCTGCTGGTCGAGGCTTCGCTCGACGTCGCCGTGCCCGGCCCGGACGAGCTGTTCGCCAGCGACCGCTCGGTCGATCCCGTCGCCCGGCTGGGCCGGGTCGACCGGGCGCTGCACGACATGATCCTCGCCAACGAGGCGCCGCTCAGGATGATGCTGTCCCATTCGCTGCAACGGGTGGCGCGCGGCGAGACCGGCGACATCCCGGCCCGCCAGAACCGGCGCTCGCCGCTGATCGAGGCGGCGCTGGAGCCGGCGCGCGACGCCTTCGCCCCCGAGATGCTGGCCACGCTGAGCCGCGCCCTGGCCCTCGTCGTCGGCGTCGAGGCGATGATCGTGTTCAAGGACGTGCTGCAGCTCGACGACGCCGAGGCCCGCGCCGTCAAGCTCTGGGCCATCCGGGCGCTGGTGGATGCGGCGCGGCGGCCACCGCCCGACGGCTGATCCCGCCGCGTTCCCGACACCCCGCCGCCAAATGGGGCGGCGAACCGAGGAAAGAGCCGCATGGCGGCGAGCCGAGGAACGAGAACATGCGCAACGTCATCCTGGCGGCGGCTTTCTGCGCCGCCTTCGCAACCCCTGATGCCGAGGCGGCGGACGATGCCATCGAACGCGGACGATACCTCGCCACGATCATGGACTGCGGCGGCTGCCACACCACCGGCGTCTTTCTCGGCAAGCCCGATCCGCAGCGCTTTCTCGGCGGCTCCGAGGTCGGCTTCCAGATCCCGGGCCTCGGCATCTTCTATCCGCCCAACCTGACGCCGCATCCCGAGGACGGCATCGGCGCCTGGAGCGAGGCCGACATCGTCACGGCGGTGCGCACCGGCGTCCGGCCGGACGGGCGGATCCTGGCGCCGGTCATGCCCTACCATCACTACGCCAGCCTGACCGACGCCGACGCCGCGGCACTCGCCGCCTACCTGAAGAGCCTGCCGCCGGTGGCGGGACCGGCGCCGGCCAATGTCGGCCCGAACGAGCGGCCCGGTGCCGCCTATCTCTCTGTCATCATACCCTAGCGGCTCTCTGGACAAGCCGGGAGCGGCGATCCACAGTCGCCGCCGCCCAGCTCCGCCAGGAAAAGCCATGTCCGTGCGCCTCATCCGGCTCGTCGCCGTTCTCGTCCTCGGCATCCTCGCCGCCGCCGGCCCGGCGCTCGCCGAGTCGGGCCTGCAGAAGATCCTGGCCAACGGCAAGCTGCGCGTCGGCACGACCGGCGACTTCAACCCGATGAGCTTCAAGGACCCGGCGACCAACGAATATCGCGGCTACGACATCGACGTCGTCGCCCAGCTCGCTAAGGACATGGAAGTCGAGCTCGAGCTGGTGCCGACCGACTGGAAGACGCTGGTCAACGGCGTGGTCGCCGACAAGTACGACATCACCACCAGCGCCTCGGTGAACGTGCAGCGGGCCAAGGTGGCGGGCTTCAGCGACGGCTATGTCGAGTTCGGCACCGTGCCGATGACGCTGAGCAGGAATCTCGGCCAGTTCGATGGCTGGCAGAGCATCGACAGGCCCGAGGTCGGCGTGGCGGTGACGCTGGGCACCGTCTTCGAGCAGCAGGCCAAGGCGTTCTTCCCGAACGCCCGGATCGTCGCGGTCGAGGCCCCGGCGCGCGACTATCAGGAAGTGCTGGCCGGCCGGGCGCTGGTGTCGATCACCAGCAATGTCGAGGCCGCCAACCTGGTGAAGACCTACCCCGAGATGGCAGTGATCGCGGTCGACGCCGCCAGGGTCCGCCGGCCCGGCGCCTTCCTGGTGCGCCAGGACGACCAGGTGCTGATCAACTTCCTCAACCAGTGGATCGGCGTGCAGAAGCTCAACGGCTTCTTCGACGAGCTCTACGCCAAGTGGCAGATCGCCCGCTGAGACCGCACCTTGTCCGCCGGCTGCTGCCGGCCGTCCAGCTCGCCCTTCTCGTCACGCTCGTCGCCTGGCTCGTCGTGCGCGGTGCCGCTGCGATGGGCTACAACTGGCAGTGGTACCGCGTGCCGCCGTACTTCGCTCGGGTCATCGACGGCGAGCTGATCTGGGGCCCGCTTGTCCTGGGCCTCGTCGAGACCGTGCGCATCTCGGCGCTGAGCCTGATCCTGGCGCTGCTCGTCGGCCTGGCCGCGGCCCTGCTGCGGCTGTCGCCGTCGCCGGTCGGCCGCGGCCTCGCCACGGGCTATGTCGAGCTGATCCGCAACACGCCGCTGCTGGTGCAGCTCTACATCGGCTACTTCGTCCTGGCGCCGGTGCTGGGGCTCGACCGCTGGTGGGCCGGCGTGCTGTGCCTCGCCCTGTTCGAGGGCGCCTTCGCCGCCGAGATCTTCCGCGCCGGCATCGCGGCCGTGCCGTGCGGGCAGGCGGAAGCCGCGGCCAGCCTCGGCCTAGGCGCCTGGGACACGCAGCGCCACATCGTGCTGCCGCAGGCCGTCCGGCTGATGCTGCCGCCGCTGGCCAACCTTGTCGTGTCGCTGGTCAAGCACTCGGCCATCGTCAGCGTCATCGCCGTGGTCGAGCTGACCACCGAGGCGCGCAACATCATCTCCGATACCTATATGAGCTTCGAGATCTGGTTCACGGTGGCGGGACTTTATCTCTTGCTGACGGGCACGCTGTCGCTGCTGGCAGGCCAGCTCGAGCGTCAGCTCGTGCAGCGCGGTTGAGACGCGAAAGCGGGGGGATTGCGATGACCTTCAAGCGCAGGGCATTGTTGCTGGCCATCGGCGCCATGTCGCTGGTCCTGGGCCAGGCGGCACAGGCCCAGCAGGCGGGCACCAGCGTGCTCGAGACGATCAAGCAGCGCGGCAGGCTGGTGATCGGCCTTTCGACCTTCGTGCCGTGGGCGATGCTCGACAAGTCGGGCAAGCTCGTCGGCTTCGAGATCGACGTCGGCAAGAAGCTGGCGGCCGACATGGGCGTCGAGCCCGAGTTCGTGCCGACGGCCTGGGACGGCATCATCCCGGCACTGCTGGCCGGCCGGTTCGACATGATCATCAGCGGCATGAGCATCACGCCGGCCCGCAACCTGACCGTCAACTTCTCCGAGCCCTACGCCTATTCGGGCCTGCGCATCGTCGCCAACCGCAAGCTGGAGGAGAAGCTGGGCGACATCTCCGACCTCAACTCACCCGACATCACCCTGGCGCTGCGCCGCGGCGCCACGCCGGTGGCCTTCGCCCAGCAGACCTTCCCGAAGGCGAAGCTCCTGCAGCTCGACGACGAGGGCGCGCAGATCCAGGAGGTGGTGAGCGGCCGGGCCGATGCCACCATCGCCTCCGAGCCGCTGCCGAGCAGCGCCGTCGCCGACTATCCCGACCAGCTCTACATTCCCTTCGACGACCTGCTCAACGTCACCGCCGAGGGCATCGCCGTGCGCAAGGGCGACCCGGACGTGCTGAACTTCCTCAACAACTGGATCGCCGCCAACTGGCGCAACGACTTCCTGCAGGAGCGCAACGATTTCTGGTTCCGCACCGAGGAGTGGACGTCCGAGGTCAGCCCGCAATAGGCGTCGTGGCGCGCCGGCGCCGGCTCGGCACCCTCGACCTGGTGCTCATCGCCCTGCTGGCGCTCGCCGCCGGCTGGCTGGCCTGGCGGGTGCACGCGGTGTTCGTCTACCGGTGGGACTGGAGCCGGATACCGGGCTTCATCCTGCATTACGACGAGGCCAGCGGGCGCTGGCTGCCGAGCCTGCTGGGGCAGGGCCTGCTGCTCACCATCCGCCTCTCGGTCTGGGGCGGCCTGCTCGCCGGCGTGGTGGGCGTCGTGGTCGGCACGGCGTCGGCGCTGGGCGGGCCGTCGCTGCGGCTGATGGCGCGCGGCTTCGTGGCGGCGGTGCGCAACACGCCGCCGCTCGTGCTCGTCTTCATCCTCTACTTCTTCGTGTCGAGCCAGCTCCTGCCCGCCATGGGCGTGGGCAGCTGGGTCCAGGGCGTGGGCGAAACGCCGCGCGCCGTCATCGGCCTGCTGTTCGGCGAGCCGTCCCGCCTCGACGCCTTCGTCGCCGGCACGTTCTGCCTCGGCCTGTTCGAGGCCGCCTATGTGGCCGAGATCGTCCGCGCCGGCATCGTCTCGGTGCCGCGCGGCCAGGGCGAGGCGGCGCGCAGCCTCGGCCTGACGCGCGCCGACGAGCTGCGCTTCGTCGTGCTGCCGCAAGCGCTGCGCAACACCCTGCCGCCGCTTGCCTCGCAGCTGGTCTCGCTGGTCAAGGACAGCTCGATCGTCTCGCTGATCTCGATTCCCGAGCTGACCTTCATGGCCAGCCAGACCGTCAACACGACGCAGCGCACCTTCGAGGTGTGGATCACCGCCGGCGCCATCTACTTCGTGCTGTGCTTCGCGCTGACCCGCCTGTTCGTCCGCTTCGAGCGCCGCTGATTCAGGCCGCCAGCTCGATGTCGGGCCGGTTGAAGCCCAGATGCCGCGCCACCTCCTCGGCCACGGCGCCCGATGCCGTCAGGCCGGGGCTCTCGATGCCGAACAGGTTGACGAGGCCGGGCACGCCGTGGTCGCCCGGCCCCTGGATGACGAAATCGGCGGCGACCGAGGCCGCCGGACCCAGCTTCGGCCGGATGCCGGCATAGGCCGGCGCCAGGGCGCCATCCTTCAGATCCGGCCAGTACTTGCGGACCTCGGCGTAGAACACGTCGGCGCGCGCCGGATCGACGTCGTAGTCGATGGCGTCGATCCACTCGGTGTCGGGACCGAACCGGCAGGCGCCGCCCATGTCGATGGTGACATGGACGCCGAGCCCGGCATGCTCGGGCACGGGATAGATCAGCCGGCCGAAGGGCGAGCGGCCGATCAGCGTGTAGTAGTTGCCCTTGCAGTAGTAGGCGCCGGGCAGTCCCTCCTGCGGCAGGCCGCGGAAGCTGCGGGCGAGATCGGGCGCGTGCAGGCCGGCGCTGTTGACGACGATGGATGCCTTCAGGCGCATCGGCTCGGCGCCGCCGACATCGAGCACGATGCCGTCCTCGCCGACCTCGGCACTCCGCACCGGGCTGTCGAAGGCGATCATGGCGCCGTGGTCCTCGGCGTCGCCCTGGTAGGCCAGCATCAGGCCGTGGCTGTCGACGATGCCGGTCGAGGGCGACCACAAGGCGCCGGTGCAGCGCAGCGCCGGCTCCAGCTCCATCGCCCGCTCGGCCGGCCACTCCTCCAGGTCGCCGACGCCATTGTCGGCGGCCTTCTGCCTGATCCTGTCGAGGGTCGCCAATTGCTGCCGGTCGGTGGCGACGATCAGCTTGCCGCAGTTGTTGAACGGCACGCCGCGCTCGGCGCAGTAGCGGTAGATCAACCGCTTGCCGGCGACGCAGAGCTTCGCCTTGAGGCTGCCGGTCGGATAGTAGATGCCGGCGTGGATCACCTCGCTGTTGCGCGAGCTGGTCTCGGTGCCGATCGCATCCTCCTTCTCGAGGACGATCACCTCGCGGCCGGCCATCGCCAGGCGGCGCGCCACGGCGAGGCCCACGACCCCCGCGCCGATGACGACGCTGTCGACCCGCTCCATCAACCCTCCAGGCCCGCCAGCGGGGCCAGCAGACCACGATCGAGACCCAGCGCCACTCCGGCGGCGACGATGTCGGCCAGGCTGCGCTCGTCCAGCGGGATGCCTTCGGCCGAGCGCGTGGCGAAGGCGCGGCGCTCGGGCTCGCCGGGCAGCAGCACTTCATCGAAGCCGGGCGCCGGCGGCGAGGCCTTGACCCAGCCCTTCACCGCCTCGACCTCGGCGGCGATGGCGTCCCGGCTGCCCATGGCGGCGGGATCGACGATGATCGACAGCATGCTGTTGAGGATGCCGCCCTGCCGCGGATTCTCGGGCTGAATGGTCATGCCGCCGGCCAGCGCGCCGCCCAGAAGCTCGCAGAGGATGGCGAGCCCCGATCCCTTGTGCAGCCCGAACGACACCAGGGCACCGCCCTTGCCGTCGACATAGTCGGTGGGATCGGTGGTCGGCCGGCCCGTCGCGTCGATCAGCGTGCCTTCCGGCACCGGCACGCCCTTGTTGCGGGCGACCCTGGCCTTGCCGAAGGCGATGGCGCTGGTCGCCATGTCGAGCAGGACCGACGGTCCGTCGGAGCCGGGCAGAGCGGCGCAGAACGGGTTGGTGCCGAGCCTGGCGTCGCTGCAGGCGTAGGGCGCCTGGTAGGGCGCATGATCCGCCACGTTGACGAAATGGATCGAGGCCATGCCGGCGGCGGCGCACTGCTCGGCCCAGTAGCCGATGCGGCCGACATGGCTGCTGTTGCGCAGCGCCACGACGGCGGCGCCGAGCTCGCCGGCGCGGGCGATGCCGCGGCGCATCGCCTCGGCCGCCATGGTCTGGCCGTAGCCCCGGCCGGCATCGAACACCAGCACCGCACCGGCATCGCTGACGGTCCGCAGGGTCTGGTTGGGGACCAGCAGCCGGGCACTGGCCATCCGCACATAGTCGGGCAGCATGCCGATGCCGTGGGAATCGTGGCCGCACAGGTTGGAGCGGACGAGGTGATCGGCCACGGCCGCGGCCTCGGCATCGTTCGAGCCGGTAGCGCGGACAATCAGCAAGGCAAGCTCGCGTAGCCGGTCGGCCTTGATCTGGCGCATGACGCGATGATGGCTCCCTGACGGTTTCCGGGCGGTTAAGGCTGGCGGCCAGAGCTAGCACGCCCGGCCGCCGTCGTCGCGCTACGCGGCATTCAGGCGGGCCACAAGTTCGCGCTGCAGTAAGGGCCCGGCGGCGATCAGCCCCTGCCGCCAGGTCTCGGGCTGCCCATAGGAGATGGCGGCGCCGGCCGCATCGGTGAGCACGGCGCCGGCCTCAGCCATGATCAGATGGGCCGCGGCGATGTCCCAGTCATGTGCCCGCCGCCGCGACACGTAGCCGTCGAGCCGGCCGGCAGCGATCAGCACCAGCTTGTAGGCCAGCGAGCCGATGGCGATGGGCTCGGCGCCGGGCAGGGCCGCTGCCAGCGCATCGCGATGCCGCTCGGTCGAGCTGATGCCGATCCTGGCGCCGGCGAGGCCCGCCGGATCGGCCGCGACGATGCGCTCATCGTCGAGGAAGGCGCCGCCCCCGCGGGTCGCCCGGAACAGCTCGCCCGTGGCGGGGTTGAGGATCACCCCGAGCACCGGTGCTCCATCCTCGACCAGGGCCGCGCAGACGGTGAACTCCGGCTTTCCCGCGGCGAAGCTGCGGGTGCCGTCGATCGGATCAACCACCCATACCCGGCGCCGGGCCAGCCGCGAGCCGTCGTCGGCGGTCTCCTCGGACAGCCAGCCGGCATCGGGCAGGAGCCCGCCCAGGGTCCGCCGCAGCAGGCCGTCGACGGCGATGTCGGCCTCGGTGACGATCTGGCCCGGACCCTTCTCCCAGCGGCGGTGGACGCCGCGGAAGAAGCCGAGCGCCACCGCGCCCGCCTGCCGGACGGCGGCTTCGGCACCCGCAAGCAGTGCCGCCTCGACCGTCAACGGCCGGCCACGGTCATGCCGTCGATCCGCACCGTCGGCGCATCGCAGCCGCCGCGTATCTCCAGATCGTCCGCCGGCTGAAGGGCAGCCAGCATGTCCTTGAGATTGCCGGCGATCGTGACCTCGCTCACCGGCCACTTCAGCTCGCCGTCCTCGATCCAGAATCCGGCCGCACCCCGGCTGTAGTCGCCCGTCAGCATGTTCACGCCCATGCCCATCAGGTCGGTAACATAGAAGCCGGAGCGGATGTCGCCGATCAGCTCGGCGGGCGAGGCCCGGCCGGGCCCGAGGGTGAGGTTGGTGGCCGAAGGCGAGGGGGGGCCGCCGGTGCCGCGCGCGGCATGGCCGGTGCTGCGCAGCCCGAGCTGGCGGGCGGTCGACAGGTCGAGCAGCCACGTGGTCAGCATGCCGGCATCGACCAGCCGGCGGGTGGCCACCGGCAGGCCCTCGGCATCCAGCGGCCGGGAGGCCAGGCCGCGCCGGCGCAGCGGGTCGTCGGTCACCACGATGTCCGGCGCCATGATCGCCTCGCCCAGACTGTCCTTGAGGAAGCTGGTCCCCTTGGCGATGGCCTCGCCCGAGATCGCGCCGACGAGGTGACGGACCAGGCTCGACGCCACGCGCGAATCGTAGACCACGGGAACCGTGGCGGTGGCCGCCTTGCGCGGGTTCAGCCTGCGGACGGCGCGCTCGCCGGCGATGCGGCCGATATCGGCCGGTGGCGGCAGGTCGCCGCGATGGGTCGCCGAACGGTGCTCGCCGTCGCGCTCCATCGCGGTGCCGGCTCCCACCAGCACGGTGGCGCCCAGCCGATGCGAGGTGCGGCGATAGCGGGCATCCAGCCCATTGCTGGCGGCCAGGTGAACGGTCGTCATCGACCAGCCTGCCGACGCTCCGTCGGAGTTGGTGACGCCCGCCACGCCGCGTGCGGCATCCTCGGCTGCGGCCGCCGCCCGGAGCAGCTCCTCCGGCGAGGGCTCCTCCGGATCGACCAGGTCCAGCTCGGGCAACTCCCTGGCGAGCTGCGCCGGCGGGGCCAGGCCGGCAAAGGGATCCTCCGGCAGGTGCCTCGCACTCTCCACCAGCTCGCGCACGAATCCGGCCAGGGTGTCGGGATCGAGCTGGCTGGTCGAGGCGCAAGCCTGCCGACGGCCGACGAGCACCCGCAGGCCGATATCGCGATCCTCCTTACGCTCCAGCTCCTCGAGATCGCCCATCCGCCACGAGACCTCGAGCGAGCGCCGCTCGACCAGCAGCAGGTCGGCGGCATCGGCCCCGGCCGAGCGTGCGGCGTCGAGGGCGAGGTCGAGGAGATGCGAGGCATCGCCGTTGGCTGGCATGTCAGCTTTCCTGGGCGAAGCTCGCCAGATCGCGAGCGCGCTCCTGCCAAGGTGTGCCGGCAACGCGCCCCAGCAAGCGTCGATCTGCCGTGACGAGGCATGCACCTTCGCGCTCGGCGAGCGCCAAGTAGAAGCAGTCATAGACCGGATGGTCGAGTGCTCGGGCTATCTCTGCCGCTCTCGATGCCAGGCTGCGCAATGGCACCAGCTCGTCGAAGAAGGCGGGCGATTGCGCTGCCGTCCGCTGCAATTGATCCGGATCGACCACATGCTGGCGCATCCCCTTCCACATGGCGTTCAGCAGCTCGGCCAGCACGAGCTCGGGCGCCACCAGCCGCTCGCCGCCGGCTGCCAGAAGCCTGGACGCGAGATCCGATCCTGCCTCCGCTACGAACCATTTGAATGCAATGCTGGCGTCGACCACAAGGGTCATCGGGTGTCGCGATCCTCGCGGATGAGCTCCCAACCCTCGGGCCGCCGCTCCTCATGAGCCGGCGTCAGCTCGCGGATCTCCCTGGCAATGGCCGCAAGCTCGGCCCTGCTCGGATTGGCCGCACGTGCCAGCACGTCGCGAAGCTCCTGCTCCAGCGATACTCCCCGCGTCTTGGCGCGTCCGCGATGTCTGTCGATCACGGCATCGTCGAGATGACGGACGATGACCTGACCCATGGGTCGATCTCCAATGATATCGACATGATATCAATCAA
>JRYC01005471.1_pt1 | contig 11844 bp, 7 predicted proteins | sample 235301 | NCBI WGS metagenome assembly JRYC01 (sample SAMN03074211, study PRJNA261470) | activated sludge metagenome | biome: Common Effluent Treatment Plant; feature: Wastewater; material: Activated sludge; isolation source: activated biomass of a common effluent treatment plant treating...
TGGTGGAAAATCAACCGTCGATCAAGATTGGCGATGCGCACGTTCGCGTATCGGCTTCGGACGATATGGAAGAGCCGACAGTGCTCGTTGGCTGGGATGTGCGCACATTAAAGCGTATCTTCACGTCTGTTTCGGAGGATGGCGGTTTTAATTTTACAGAGGCGGCGCAGCTCAAAGGTCCGGAAGATACGGGCGGGTATGGAATCCCATTGAATGTTGAAATGGGCGTCAACAAAAAGAATGTCGTCTTGCTCTATCAAGTTGGTGAAGCGGGGGCAAGCCAGTGTGTGTACTATAGCCAGACTTCCTCAGATGCTGGCACAACCTGGTCAGACCCACGGCTGATGTTGGATACGTTGTCGCAATGCCCCACCAGCGTCGAGTTCATCATCAAGCGGGATAACTTTTACATGACCCTCATCCGCTATGATGGGAACGATCCCGCCATGATGGCTTGGAAGGACGGGCGTTGGGGCAGTCTGCAATTCCAGCGAGAGATCGCGTTGTTTTCGAATCCATTGACCTATGATCCCATTGTGTTCCGCTGTGAAGACGATGCCTTGTATAAAGATAGACTTTATCTGATCGGTTGTGACCTCGGCAATGGCGGAGATAGTTGGGTGACATCGCGTTCCATCGAGCCGTTGGATCAATGGTTTGGTTCCACGGAATCGTGGAGTTTTCCTTTTCCATTGCTTGATGAAACCGAGGCGAAAGTAGGCTCTCTGGCGCAGGTTTCCGATGGGAATCTGTTGCACACGGTTTGGTCCGAAAGCACCCTCCCAGAACCTGGCGGGGTAAAACATTCTCTTTCCTATGCCCGTTGGGATGGTGTCAGTTGGGCGGCGACCCGTGGATTGTTGTGGGGCTTGAACGGCAAGCCGATCGATATTTCCATGGCGATTGGCCCGGAAGGGAACCTGTTTGTGACCTGGGTAAATGAGGCGACCGGTTCGGTCATTTTTTCGGTGGTCGACGCGAGTCGCGCGGGATATTCTACCGATTGGGTCGATCCCAAAAGCCTGCCTTCGCCATCCACCATTAATAACTCGCCCGATATTCTGGTAGATGGCGCCGGCGCGGTACTTGTGGTGTACGCGGTTCCCTTTAATGAAGAACGAGGAATTTATCTCGTGAAATCAACGGATCGAGGGGATACCTGGTCTGCTCCGGTGAAGGTTGTTGATGGGGTGACGAGCGGCTGGGATATAACTCAAAAACCCCGGGTCAGCCTGAGCAGTGACCGAACTTTGCACCTTATTTTCGTGAATTCAAACCAGTCGAAAACCGAGAATCAATTAAAGTATGTTCAATCCATTGATGGCGGCGTCACATGGAGCGAGCCAGAATTGGTCAGCGAAAAGCCAGTCACCTGGCTTGACACCATCTCGTATGGAGATGGCATAGTTCACCGGCTCTGGCAGGAAAATAATGATGAAGTGGTTTCTAATTTCGATCAGATTTCGACGGATGGAGGCGCCACATGGTCCGCGCCGATCGAGATTACAGGCGTTGCCGGTAATGTGACGCCGGTGGCTCTGGCGCAATATAACGGAGATTTACATCTGCTTCGAATTGTTGAAGAAGACGGCCCCACTTTCCTTAAGGAGTCAAATCTTGTTGTGGAAGACTGGGAATGGGATGGGCGCGGCTGGAGTTCCACATATACGCAACAGATCGCTATTCAAGGGGATGGGATCAACTACTCTCTCGCCGGCGGCTTGACGGGCGCTGGCGAACTGAGCGCGCTTGCGCAAGTGGAATATACGGACCTGGAGAATGAACACAAGAATGAGGTGCTTGCCATCAACCGCGCGGCGGTGAATCGATTTGGCGATCTTTCTCAAGTTGCTGTTTTAGCAAACGCGGATATGCCAAATCAGGACAACGCGACCCCGGGTACAGGGGTAGAGCCTGTTTCAACCTCGATACCTTTCGACTTTGGGGAGGAATCGTCCGTCTTTTCCGAGAATTCCATGCGGAATATCATCGGTTCAGTCCTTCTGGTCGTAGTTGTTCTGTTAGGTTTTGTTTTTATCCGCCGAAAACGGGGTTGAAACATATGAAGTTCAAAAAACAGAAATTCTTGTTACCAGTCCGGCGGCTTGCCGGGCTGGTGGGGCTTTTGATTGCCGTAACATTGAGCGTGCAGCCGTTTACTCCGGTAAAGGCGAAAACCGAGTCTCCGTGGAAGCCAAATGAAAGAGTACCCGGATACGCCGATGAGACTTATACACCCTTCATCGTTGCCGACCGGGATCATTATGTCCATGCGTTCGCCACTCAATGGACCGGCTCCGGGTTGAGGAATGGGATCGTATATCGAAAATGGAGCCTGGAAGAAGGGTGGACAACCCCGGTCGACATTTTGCTGTCTCCCATAGAAAGCGATGCCGCGATTCAGGGCGTGTATCTCGACCCAACAGGGATGTTCCATTTATTATTTTTCAGTGGAGAAAGGACCAAGAAATACATTTACTATTCCCAGGCAAGGGTCGAAAAAGCCGCCTCTGCGCGGGCATGGTCTACACCCACGATCATTGGAACGCAAGCCATTGACCCCAGCTATGCCGCGATCTCAGGGGATGCCCAGGGGAATCTGGTGGTGATTTACTCAGGAAACATCGCTGGCGGAGGGGTCTACTCTGTATACTCCACCGATTCAGGCTCAACCTGGTCCGATCCGGAGACGGTTTTCTTAACGCGCGACTCGCGCAATGTTCCATTTAGTCTGCGTATTTTTCCGGGGCGAAACAATACTGTCCACGCGGCGTGGAATGTGGTGACAAATCTAGGCTCGGATATTTCCCTCCATTACGCGCGCTACGACATGGTCGAACATCGTTGGAATCAGCCGACCACATTGAATCAAAAAGCAGGTGGCGGCGTGGGTTCCTTTGGACCATCCTTTCCATCGTTGGTGGATACCGGCAAACAGGTGATCGTGTTTTATAACAGTGGGAATCCGTATCCGAACGGTCCTGTGGAGCAGGGGCGCCCGATGCAGGTGGTGAGCATATCGAATGATAATGGCGATACGTGGACGCCCCCTTTCATTCCTTTCAACCGGCATCAAGGCAGGAGCGGTGAAAATACAATGACGCTGGACAGCGATAATATTCCTCATGCTTTATTCATTCAACGCATTCAAGTGGTTGAGAACGGCGAGGAACGGGTGATAGGCGGCATCTGGCACAGTGAATTCAAAGACGGCATCTGGTCGAGTCCTGAACGATTTATTACAGAGTACCCGGCGCATGATGTGAGGGCGGTTGTTGTGCAAGGAAATGTACTTTTCGCTGTTTGGAGGGTGGATCCCGGCGGACCGCCGCATGGAATCTGGTTCACCTACAAAACATTAGATGAAGAAATGAGATTGCCCTCAATCGCCTATCCGACTCCGATCGAGACCGTGACAGCGATCCCCGATTCTTTTTTTGGTATTCCCACTCCCACGCTTACCCCCATTCCCGAAGGGTTGCTCGATCGTCCTATTTTGGGAACGAATAGCAATCCTGCTGTGGCAATTGCATCCGGTGTAATCCCCACCGTGGTGATCTTGATCATTTTACTTGTAATTTATAACAAATATCAAAAAGGTCGTCCTTAAAACATGACAATTGAAAAAGTATTGCGCAAGGTGTTGCAATGACACCCGTGATTCGGTTTACAAATGTTTCAAAACGATATAACCTCGGTTTAACGCGCACCAGCCTCCCATCGATTCTTTCGCAATGGGTCAAGTCTTCCCTGGGGCGGCAGAGAGGGATGGCGGATAAGAAAATCCATTGGGCATTACAAAATGTGAGTTTTGCCATGGAAAAGGGGCAATCCCTTGCCCTAGTTGGCCCGAATGGCGCCGGGAAATCGACCATCTTGAAATTGCTGGCGAAGATCACGAACCCAACCGTTGGAACGGTGGAGGTGAACGGTCAACTCTCGGCGTTGATCGAATTGGGGGCTGGTTTTCATCCTGACCTGACCGGTCGAGAAAATATCTACCTCANNAAAAAATACGATGAAATCGTCGCCTTCTCGGAGATCGAAGAATTCATTGATACGCCCGTAAAACGCTATTCATCCGGCATGGCAGTGCGCCTTGGGTTTGCAGTCGCTTCGTGCATCGAACCCCAGATCCTGTTGGTAGATGAAGTGCTGGCAGTGGGCGATGCCTCCTTCCGCCAGAAGTGTATCGAGCGCATCAAATCGTTGCTGAATAATGGAACAAGCCTCATTTTTGTTTCTCACGACATGGGCTTGGTCAGGGCGCTTTGCGAACGCGCGTTATACATCGAGCGCGGACAGTTGCAAGCCTCCGGCACAAGCGCCGAGATCATCGATATGTACAATCGCGTGCTTGAGAAAAAGCGTATCGAAAAAATGAGCGGGCTCGACAAAGGCATGGATGAAGCCAACGCGGGCATCGAAGTTACCCATGTGGACGTGCTCGATGTTAATGGAAACATCATTCGCGAAGCGCGCACCAATCAGCCCGTGGTGATCCGTGTAAAGTACACGGCATACAAAGATTTTGGAAAAGCGAATGCCATTATATTGATCCACCGTTCTGATGGACTCTTGTGTTGCAACATCCGCACCCATCTCGATCAATTCTCAATGTCCATCGAAAAAGGCGAGGGGGAATACTTCCTTAAACTAGACCCGTCGCAGTTGTTCGGCAGCATGTATTATGCGGAAACGTGGATCATGAATTCCGACGATTCGGATGGCATCGCTTTTGGCGTTTCAGAATGGTTCGAGGTTCGCAACTCCATCCAGGGGCACGAGGCACACAAGGCAGTCTTTGAACCCAACCGCACTTGGGGACAGAATCGGGTTACCCATAACGATCGGGTTACTGCTGGTTCAACTGTTTGAGGCATCGATGCTTACTCAGACGAACAACCTTCATAAAATGCGCGATCTGGTCTGGGCATGGACCGTCCGAACCTTACGCGGGCGATACCAACAATCTGCCCTGGGTTGGCTTTGGGCTATCGTTCAACCGGTGGCAACGGTGGCCATCTTTGCCGTTGTCTTTACGCGCATTGTCCCTGTGGATACGGGCGGCGTACCCTACATTTTATTTTCATATTCCGCTGTGATCCCCTGGACGTTGCTGGCCTCTTCGGTGACCGACATGGCAACCTCGCTTGTTCATAACATGAACCTGGTGGGGAAGATCTACTTTCCGCGCGAGGCTCTGCCCGTTGCCGCGCTTCTTGCCCGTCTCGTGGACTTCCTGATTTCATTTATTCTGCTGGTTATCTTGATGATGATCTATCAGATACCGTTCTCTCTGCAGGGATTGTTCTTTCTGCCACTCATTCTGCTCATTCAAATGGCGCTCATCCTCGGATTGGGAATTGGCTCAGCCGCTCTCAACGTGTTCTACCGTGACGTAGACCCCCTTCTTAAACTGGTGATTCAAGTCTGGTTTTATGCGTCTCCCATTCTATATCCACCTTCGCTTGTCCCCGAGCAATGGAAATGGCTCTACTTCCTCAACCCCATGGCGGGAATCATCGCATCGTATCGTGATGTGCTGGTTTATAGCCGCATGCCCGGCGAATATTTGTGGTCGGCGGCGGGCATTTCTGCCTTGATCTTTGTCGCCGGCGTATGGTTTTTCAAACGGGTGGAATATCAGTTTGCAGATATTGTCTAATGGATGCCATGAAGAATACCCCCCTCGTCAGTGTGATCATCCCCGCCTATAACGGATCCGACGCCATCGCGGCCGCAATCCAAAGCGTGCTGGATCAAACCCATGCCAATTTTGAATTGATCGTCGTGGACGACCTGTCTCCCGATACGACCGGGGAGGTGGTTCAACAGTTTTCCGACGCGCGGGTGAAATACATCCGCCATGAAATGAATCAGGGCGCATCCACGGCAAGATGGACCGGTATCACCCGCTCAGCCGGGGAGATCGTCGCCTTTCTCGATCAGGATGACACCTTTCACCCCGAAAAACTGGAAGCGCACGTCAAGTTCCTTGCAGAAAACCCCGAAGTAGGCTTTTCCTACAACCCATATTACGAACGCGTGCATTCATCCAATTCGATTCGCACGGTTGCCATGCCTCCCCAAAACATATCCTTGGGAGAACTGGTGTTGGGTTTTTATCTACCGCCCAGTTCATGGGTAGTTCGCAGGAAATGGGCGCTGATCGAGGAAATTTGGTATCCGCAAGTCGCCATGCGCGGCAGAGAGATCATCGTTTGCGGCAAATTGTTTATGGCGGGGTGCCAATTTGCCCGCATCGACCGGGTTTTGCACTCCCGAAATTATCAAGCCGGGCGGCGGTTCGGCGCATTAGAGAAAAAATGCGAAGACGAACTTGCCTGTCAAGAAACCATCTTCTCAGACCCTCGTTGTCCGCAAGAAGTTTCGAATATGCGTTCGATAGGGAATTCCGCCATCCGCGCCATGTGGGCGAATGTGGCATTTACCCAACGTGAAACGGCGGTGGGGCGCAAGTTTCTCTGGGATATTGCCCAAAACGCTCCAGGCTTGTTTTATGGCGTTCCGGCGCCGTACACAACTTTCCTGATGGGGTATTGCGTCGACGATGAAAGTCACGATTATGAAACGCTGTTGGAATCGATCTTCAAGCAATTGCCTCCCGAAATGCCCAGCGTGCTCGAGAATTATCTGTGGGCGGTTGCCCGCGGCAACTATGTTCGAGGCATCCGCGCGTTGTTCTGGAACCGGGCTGACGACGCTGAAAGATATTTTTCCCTGGGTGACGAAATAGGATTTCAAACCGACAAAGAATTCGTCCTACAGGCAACTCACGAAATGCTGGGGTTTGCCATGAGCAACGGCGTGGAGGCTGTCTTAACCCGGCTCGGTTCCCTTTCAAACCAAATTGAAAAACACCTGGGAAAATATGGAACTAAGCGGCTGATCGCGAGCTTTCTTGTCAATATCGCAGAACAGAAATATCGGAATGGCGAAACGAAAAAAATTCCCGGCTTGTTGTTGAGCGCCTTCCGCAAAAGACCGAAATACATCGCCGATCGCGGTGTGCTTTCGTTTTTCATCAAATCGATGTTCGGCATCGGCAATCGTTCCTGATCGACGTTAAACCACAGGCGGGATTCTCAAAACCATCTACGATGCGGGAAATTTTCTTTGGAGAAAGACATGAGCCAAATTCTAGGGTTTACCGTCAGCCGGGGGCTAACTGCCAGCAACTTTACAAATGCGCGCGATGCCGAAAATCGCGCCTTATCCTATTTTCCTCATCTCGAAAGAAATTCGCTCGAGATTGGCGGAACGACATTGCATCTTTGGGGGCGCGACTCGATCTCTAACTGTGTGCACATCATGCCTGATGGATCGACGCTTGCGCTGATCGGCTCTCCGCATCATTCAGTCCCCTGGCGCGACGTGCAGGAAAAACTTCTAAAAGCGGAACGCGATGAAGATTTTCTACTGCCGTGGGAAGGGCGCGTGATCCTCCTGCGCGTTACAGCGGATGGCGACTCATGGACATTATGGAACGACTGGCTGGGAAGCATGCCGGTCTATCACATGGAATCATCCAACAGCCGCATCGCCTCGACATTGGAGCCTGTTACAGTCGTCTCAGCCAACCTCACCCCCGACGACTTTTTCCTCCCGGGTCTGGTTTCGCTCCTTCTCAATGGTCCTTTCATCTCCGATTGGACGTTGTACAAAGATGTGAAATCGATCCCACCCGATAGTGTGATAACCTGGGATGAACGAGGCTATCGCGCATCGCGGTTTTGGTCGGTGCAACCCAGCCAGACCCGTTGGGAATCGCTCTGGGATGATCTCGTAGATGAAATGCGCGCGCTATCCCAGAAAGCGATTGCGGATATATTAAAACAGCATCCGCGTTGGGTGATGCCGTTATCTGCCGGTCTAGATTCCCGCCTTATTGCTGGCGTGGCGGCTGATACGGGCGTGGNNCCTGGGGTTCTTCAGACAACACCGATGTGATCTATTCCCGCGAAATCGCCAAAGCATTGGGCTTCCCGTGGAAGCATATCGACCTGCCGAAGGACTTCCTGATGAAGTACACGCGGCGCTGGTTCGATATGTTCGGAACCGCCATGCACTTTCAGGGCATGTACCTGATGTCTTTTCTGGATGAAATTCAAGCGGAACCCCCTGCGCCCATGATCACCGGTTTCATCGGCGATGTGTTATCCGGCGACGCCATCAACGATTCCGTTCGCTTCCAAGCCACCAAACGCTATCAAGTAAACCATGAATGGTATTCCGATTGGGACCCATCCCTGCTTCTCTCGACCATGAAGCGTCCATTAAGCGATGCGCTCGAAGAGAATGCCGCGAACATCCGCATGGAAATTGATTCCTACCCCGGCGCAAAGCATCAAAAATTGATGTACCTGGAGTTATGGAGCAGGCAAAGGACATTCACCAATTTTCTATCCACCTTGAAGGATTATTGGAGAGGCGTAGCAACGCCGTTTCTAGACCGCACCTATGCGCGTTTTTGTTTTTCCCTGCCCATGGCCGTGCTGGATGACCGCAGGTTGTTGGGAGATGTCTTCCGCCGCTATTACGGAAAACTTGCCGTCATTCCCGGCACGTACGGCTCCGAGCCGTATATCATGACCGGCAAATATTTTCTCCGAAAGAAGCTTGTAAACAGGATTCCCACGGCGTTGAGGAAGCCGTTCATGAAAGGGCTGGAAAAAACATCGCTATGCGTCGATTTTGAACCCTTGCAGGCTTATGGAAAAAAATCGGTGTGGCCCCTGTTCGAAGCCTGGGATCAACTTTCCGAATGGTTCGATATGAAACAGGTTGAATCGGATTTCCAAGCGGTCATGACCTCCACGAGCGATGTGCGTCCTTTGAGAAGATTACAAGCGGTTCAAACGCTCGCCTCGCGTCTTCTCCCATCTTCGCAGAGCGTTGGTTGAGTTAGCGTTTCTATACTCTTTTTTGCGCCACCAAAGGTGAATTATGAAAACAACGCTCATACTTGGGGCTGGTATTTACCAGGTCCCGTTGATCCGTAAAGCCAAAGAGATGGGAATGCGCGCGCTCGTGGTCAGCACGGCGGGCAATTACCCCGGATTTAAACTGGCAGATCAAGCCTGTCATATCGATACGACCGATGTGCAAAAGATCGTTCAATTGGCGCGCGATGAAAACGTGGATTGCATCTGCACCACAGGCACCGATGCGGCTGTGAGAGCATTAGGAGTGGTGTGCGACGCGCTTGGACTGCCCGGAATTTCAGAAAATGCCGGGGTGCTGGCAACAAACAAAAGGGAGATGAAGCGACGGTTTGAATCCGCCGGGGTGTGCACGGCGCGCTTCCGCGAAGTGTCGAACTTGGAAGAATTACGTCAGGCATTCGATCTGTTTGAAAAGCCGGTGATCTGCAAAGCGGTCGACACCTCCGGTAGTCGCGGCATTATCCGCGTGGATGTGGCAGATGATCTGCCGCATGCCCTCGAATATGTGATGCGCGCCACGCGCCAGAAATATTTTCTGGTGGAGGAATTCATCAGCGGCGTGGAGTTCGGCGCGCAGGCGGCGGTGATCGATGGCGAAGTGCAATTTGTGATGCCCCATGGTGATATTTTATATCATGGAAAAACAGACGTGCCCATCGGTCACTACGTCCCGTACTCAATGTCAGACAAGGTGAAGAGCCTGGTTTGGACCCAACTCGATAAGTCGATCAAGGCGTTGGGGTTGACCACCTGCGCGATTAATGCGGATTTTATTCTGCGCGGCGATCATGTGTATGTGTTGGAGATCGGCGCGCGCGCAGGCGCAACCTGCCTGCCTGAACTTGTTTCTGCGCACTATGAAATGGATAATTATGCCTATATTCTGGAACTAAGTTTGGGATCGAAGCCTCAGGCGCAGTTTGAATCCAGAAACCCCTGCGGGAATCTCCTCATCACTTCTAAATTGGGAGGGAGATTGGATCGCATCGACGTGGATGGCAATGGATTGGAAATCATTGAAACGGTCATCGATCATGAATATGGCGAAGCAGCGCCAGCCTTCCGGTTGGGACCAGACCGCCTGGGGCATGTGGTGTTGAAAGCCGCGACGGAGGAAAAAATTTTGGAAGACTTGAAGCTTCTGGAATCCCGCATCCACGTCAAATTTCTTAATGGTAGACAGTAGACTGTGCCCTTACTTCGAATATAGTCTCATAATTCATAGAAACAGGTGTCGAATTGAAAATCGGGATGATCCTGTACGATATGCAGGAACTGGGCGGGTTGGAAGAATATACGATCACGCTGGCGATGGGGCTTCAACAAATGGGGCATGAGGTCAGTTTATTATCCACGGCATGGGTGACTCCCGACAATCAATACCTCGTCCGTCTTCGTCAGACTCCGGTACGATTTTATCAATTACCTAAATGGATATCCTTGCCAGCCTCAGACTGGACTACANNCCTTTACTGCTTCTGCTCGGGTTGGTCATCATGGTTGCGAAACGGATACCGCCCGGCGACGCGTTCCAAAGCGCGCGGAATTGGTTTCGCGGACGTGTAATGAAATGGGCGCTAGGACCCGATTGGCGAAAACCTTTTGCGCGCCTGATGCTGGCATATTGGAAAGCAACCTGGCAACCGAATCTTCTGCACATTCAGGGCTACACAACCAGCTTGTTGTTTGTGATCGATTGGGCGCATGCCAAAAACTTGCCCATTGTGTACGAAGAACACCAAACGCCCGATCCGCAATTCAATTGGTGGCAGGGGTTCGATCAGAGTATCAACAAAGCGGATGTGGTCATTGCTGTCTCGGAGAAAAGCGCCGAAGGGTTAAGAACAATCTGCGGCGTGACGCGTCCCATTGTCGTTCAGGGACCGCTTGTGCCTGATCCTGTTGATTTGGGATTCCCGGTCAACGAACTTGCCGGCGATGATGGTCGCGTGCAATTGACCGCCATTGCAAGGCTTTTTGTGACAAAGGGACTCGTCTACTTGTTGGATGCCTTCAAGTCGATCAAAGAGAAACACCCGGGCGCATCCCTGAAAATTTACGGGGAAGGTCCGCTTCGAGAAGAGTTGGCGGCTCATGCTCGCGGCTTGGGGTTCGATGGCGCCGAGATATTCGTCGGCGCATTTACCTCGCGTGACGAATTATCGCTTATTATGAAGCAAACTGGCATCTTCGTGATGCCGTCCATTTTGGAAGGGCAACCTGTCTCTCTCGTGGAAGCAATGGCGTACGGGAGACCCATCGTGACAACGAACGTGGGCGGAATACCGGAGATCATTCAAGACGGCAAAAATGGGTTGCTATGTACTCCCGCCGATTCGACGTGTTTGGTGAAACAAATTAATCGGTTGATCGAGCATCCTGCCGTCCGATTGAAACTGGCTGAAGAGTCGCGGCGATCTTATGAACAGGGTCCGTTTCGCCCGCTTTCCGTGTGCCAGAACTTTCTCAATGTTTATAATTCGGTGTTGAACCTCAATTGATACCTGTGTGTAAAATTCGATCTTCAATCCATCCATGGTGACACAATGATCGCAAAACTAAAAGCCATAACCCATATTCTGTTGTTCAAACGCTCGGCAAATCGAAATGCGCTCGAGAAAGATATGCTGAGATGGTATCAAGTGTATAAACCCCGCCTGCAGAAGCAGTCGTCTGTCGATCTGCTGGTCTGGTTGCTGGATTCCTTCCCTGAATTCCGCAACTTGTTCTATGCGCGCATCGGGGGATTTTCCGGCATTCGCGGGCGCGCGTTGGTACGGCTTGCCAGAATGTTGTATCCCTCGACTAAAACGGCGCTCCGATTTGCAGAACCGATCAATATCGGACCTGGTTTTTTTGCTCGGGCAGGTTTTGG
>JRYC01007523.1_pt1 | contig 11803 bp, 11 predicted proteins | sample 235301 | NCBI WGS metagenome assembly JRYC01 (sample SAMN03074211, study PRJNA261470) | activated sludge metagenome | biome: Common Effluent Treatment Plant; feature: Wastewater; material: Activated sludge; isolation source: activated biomass of a common effluent treatment plant treating...
GGCGCTCGCCCGACAGGTTGGGCTGGGAAGCGTTTTGTCGCCGTGTTATTTGTGGCTGAAGTTTTCGGCGGCGGTCGTTGGAATTATCACGTTTTGGGCGGCTTCCAACGACGATCCGATTTCTCTATCGTACGTCGCCGCTTCTTGTATGTTTATCGTTTCAATGACGATCCTGCTGTTTTCGACGATCGCGAGGTTGTCCATCGTCTCGCCGTGGAATTGGGTGAGCGGAGTTTCCTACGCGTCTTATTTCATCTATCTGTTTCACCGCCCTTTTTGGCAGGCGCTCGAAGACATCTTTTCCATACAAGGACAACAGACTCGGATTCTTTTTCGAGTGTTGCCCGCCTCTCTAGCGATCACGCTGGCGTGCTATTTCCTTCAACGGTCTTACGATTCCTTGGTTGCATCGCTCAGGCGGAAAGTCTACGACCTAAATAGATAATTTGGTAATACAATACTGTTATTCATTCACCTTACGCACTGTCATTCTGAGCGGAGCGAANNCGCTGGCGCTCAGGGTGACATGCCTTAGGGTGTGAAAGTATCAAAGCGCATAAGGTGATTTATTCGTTCATGACCGAGTTACTTGCCCCTCCGGTTTGGGTCAACACAAATCAATCATTTCGAACCATGCTGGCGGACGTGTCGGCGCAATCCCGCGTTGCGGTGGACACCGAGTCGAACAGCCTGCACGCCTACCGCGAACGCGTGTGCCTGATCCAATTTTCGACGCCGAAACATGATTACGTGGTCGATCCTCTCGTTTTTTCCGATCTTCGCCCGCTGGCTCCAATTTTCATCGATAAAAAACTTGAAAAAATATTTCATGCTTCAGAATACGACTTGATCTGCCTGAGGCGCGATTACGGCTTCGAATTTTGCAACTTGTTCGACACAATGCAAGCCGCGCGCGTGTTGGGATACTCTGCTGTGGGATTGGATACGTTGCTTGCCGAAAAATTTCAGATGAAAATAGATAAGCGGCATCAAAAAGCGAACTGGGGCGCAAGACCTCTCACGCCGGCTCAAATTGATTACGCGCGGCAAGATACTCACTACCTCTTCATCCTACGCGACCTGATGGAAATTGAATTGAGGGAAAAAGACCGCTGGGAACTCGCGCTCGAAGATTTTGCGCGCGCCTGTCGTGTGGAAGATGCGAAGGAAAAACTCAACGGCGCATCCTGGAAACGATTCGGCGGGCGCAAGGATGTGAACGAACGCGAATTGACCGTTCTGTCGGCGTTGTGCCACAGCCGAGATCGTATCGCCGAAAAACTTAACCGTCCACCCTTCAAAGTTATAGATGATAACCTGTTGCTAGAGATTGCCAAGAGAATGCCAGAGAGAGATGTTGATCTTGCAGATATTGGACTGAGCACAAAGCAAATCCACCTGTGGGGCGGGGAAATGCTTGCCGCGGCGAAGCGGGGGGCGGCGGCTCCGCTGGTTAAACTGGAACAGCCGAAACGCCCGAGTGATGCGGTCTTGAGGCGTGTCGAGAAGTTGAAAACGTGGCGGAAGAAGGTCGCGCAGGAAATCAAAGTGGAGTCGGATATCGTTCTGCCGAAGTTGTATCTGGGCTTGTTCGCGGAGAATCCACCGAAGACCCTGGGCGAACTTGAAGAAGCGATGAAAGATTCGCCGAGGCGATTCCAGTTATATGGCACGCAAATTTTGAGTTTATTCGGAGGTTGAAGTGCAAATTCATTTTCACGGCGCGGCACATACGGTGACGGGGAGCCAACATTTACTGGAGATCAACGGGCATCGCCTCCTTCTCGACTGCGGGCTGTATCAGGGACGACGGGACGAAACCTACTCTCGAAATTTGAACTTCGCCCACGACCCGCGCAAAGTGGATGCGGTGATCCTTTCGCACGCGCACATTGATCATTGCGGTAATCTTCCGAACCTTGTGAAGAAAGGCTACGAGGGGAATATTTTTGCCACACGCGCAACCGTTGATCTTGCTTCGTTGATGATGGCTGATTCGGGTCGTATTCAAGAAGGCGATGCAGAATATGTGAACAAGAAAAAACTGGCGCGTGGCGAACCGTTGATCGAGCCGCTTTATACCGAAGCGGNNGGTCGCGCGCTTTGTGGAGGCGGGTCATATTCTCGGCTCTGCGGCGGTTTCGCTGGAGATCGAAGAAAAGGGACAAAGAATCCGCTTTTGGTTTTCAGGCGATATCGGTAGGTATAAATTGCCGTTGTTGCGCGACCCGGTACTGCCTGACCCGGTTGATTTTCTTTTGATGGAATGTACGTACGGCGATAAAAAACACAACGACCCGACCTCTGCCTTCGATGAGTTTCGCGACGTTGTCAAACGGACGATCAAGCGAAGCGGCAAGGTGATCATCCCTGCATTTGCAGTAGGACGCACACAGGAATTGGTCTATCATTTGAACATGATGATGCACGATGGCGATGTGCCGCGCGTGCCTGTGTTTGTGGATAGCCCGTTGGCGGTCAATGCTTCGACGGTGTTCAAAAGACACCCTGAAGTTTTCGATGCCGAGACCAAACGGTTCGTGGAAGAGGCGCGTCATCCCGCGCTTGATTTCAAAATGTTGACGTACGTTCAATCGGTTGAAGAGTCGAAAGCCTTGAATCTACGAGAAGACCCAATGATCATCATCTCAGCTTCGGGCATGGCTGAAAATGGACGCATTTTGCATCACTTAAAGAATAATATCGAAAATCCCAAAAATACGGTTTGTATCGTTTCATGGCAAGCGCCATACACGCTGGGACGCAGAATCGCCGACCGCGAGAAACAGGTCAAAATTTTTGGCGAGCCGTACACCGTCAATGCGGAAGTGAAGACCATTGGCGGGTTGTCAGGTCACGCGGGGCAGGATCTGCTGGTGAAATATGCAACCACCGTCAAGAAGACCGCCAAAAAGACCTTCCTTGTGCATGGTGAGGAAAAATCGGCTGTGCCGCTTATGGATATCCTTTCGATGCAAGGCATGAAAGACGTGTATTACCCCGATCTGCACGACAGCGCCGATTTATAAGTTATAATCACCGCCGCAATAAAATTGGGAAGGTGCCAGAGTGGTTGAATGGGACAGTCTCGAAAACTGTTGTGGGCTCCGGTCCACCGAGGGTTCGAATCCCTCCCTTCCCGCCTTACAGACCTGACAGGAAATGTCAGGTCTGTGTTTTCTTAACAATCTTGTGAATTTCTTTTAGCTTCGTCAAAGATAAAATTTCTTCATTCAACCAATATTGAAGGAAGATTATGCTTAAACGATTCTCAACGACCCTCTCTATTCTTGCAATTGCGCTTACTCTTATGATGTCAGCGTGTATGCCTGAATCAATTGCCACGCCTGTTCAGAATATAAAACCTGCCGCTACAGATGTATTGCAAAGCCCGGATTTCCAACCCACCTCGATACCTATAACACCCCCCGATGCGTCCTCAACGCCATCAACAACCTTTTTTGATCCATCCCTTGCCTTGCCAACTGCCGCGCCGGTGCCATGGTCTACACAGCCGATTACTCTTGAAAACGCCAAAGAAATCCAGGATCTTTATCGGTGGGGACACGGAACAGTACAACGGATTAAGCATCTTGAGCGAAGCAAGGATCAATTTCTTGTCCAGACTCCTTTGGGAGTGTATTTGTATCAAGAGACTCCGCCTTATGTGCTTGGTTTTATGCCCGATGCGGATGAATTCACCCTATCGCAAGATGAACATTTGCTGGCAGTCAGCCTTAAGAATGGCGATGTTCAGATTCGAAATATGGACGATCTGTCTCTGATCGAGACTTATGTGCATTCTTTCCCGGAAGATATCGTAAAGAAGATCGAAGAGGATAAAATCCTTCCTTTTTATGTTGGCGGCATGGCTTTTGCGCCAGACGGCTCTGAAATCGCGGTGGGCTATGCGGACGGCACGGTGGAACTCCGACGGATCGGAGAATCTTCGCCGTATCTCACGTTAAAGCACGATTCTTTTTCGCTATGGACAACCGACGTCGGCTTGGTCTTTCAACTGAGTTATTCTCCAGATGGAAAAACGCTGGTTATATTCAAATTTGAACCTTATATCAATGCGAATCGGATTACGTTTTGGAGCCTGCCAGAGGGAAAACTAATTTCGTTGAGCGAGGCAGGGCGCTATTACAATTTTGCTCAACCTGCTTATCTACCAGATAATCAGACCATGCTCGTGTTTTCCAGAGAAGACTCGTACCTATCCCTAACCCTTTGGAATGTTCGGAGCGGTGAAAAGATTGGCAGATTTGGAACAGATCTTGTGGAGATAGACGCGACAGGTCTAACGCCGGACGGCAGTGCAATAACAATTTTGGGTTTGGATAGTAAAAAGAATCCATACCGCATTGTGCGAGAATTACCCGGGGGTAAGTTGGTTGAAAAGGAGAAACTGGTAGAGTCATCCGGCGATGAGGATCTCTTCCGCATAACGAACTTTCTTTTTGACCAGGGCCATTATTCCAATGTCTGGGGCGAGGATGATGATTTAAAAGTTGCCCAAGTTGACGCAATTGGGGAGCAGGCATTTCGCGTATTGGGCGAAACGCATTGGTTGACATTTCCCGAAGCTATTGCCGAGCCATTGAATTTACCCGAAGAAATAACAGGTTATTATTTCGATTTTGATGACCAATCCATTGCATGGTGTCAGAAAGGCGTTTTATTCTTTCAGTCAAAGAACGGAACTCTGGATAAAGTAGAAGTACCCGAAGTCAGAAATTGTGACGGCATGACAGTTAGCCCCAACAAAAAATATGCAACCGCTTGGTACGATATAACCCTTTATTTCATAAACCTTGAATCGTTGAAAGTGTCCAAATTTTCGACAAGATGGGAATCGTTCTTTTCGTCGGCGTTTACTTCTGACGAAGAAATTATGATCGGCGGTTCTTACGGCAACCCGTATATTTTTCAAGTCGAACCTTTTTATAAGATTGTTGAAGGCGAGTTGGTTGGCGTATCTAACATGCGCGAAATTGTTGTCTCTCGTGACACCGAATTTATGGTTACACTTAGAGCCAGTGAGAATAACGGTCCTGAAAGTCAGATATTGGTCTGGCGGTTGAGCGATGCTTTTATTTTGCGCCGTATAAATCCGCCATTCATTGACAAGTTCCAGCCGAAATTCACGTCATTTGCATTATCGCCAGATGATAAGTTGATCGCCAGTGGAGACAATTTTGGCGGGGTCCGTATTTGGGATGTCGCAACGGGCAACGAGTTGGCATATCTCGAATATGAGCATCAACCTTTGGATATGACATTTTCTGCCGATGGCTCCGGGCTGGTAATCATTCTGGGAGATGGCACCATTCACTTGTTAGGGGTACCATAACAAAAGCCAGACCCGAAAGGCAACGCGCCTTTCGGGTTTTTCTTATTTGATGGTAAGATTCTCGCAATGAAACTCAACCTTGCCCTCGCGCAAACTGCCGCCAAATTAGGGGATGTCGAATCGAATCTCGAAAAACATCTTGAATTTATCAAACAGGCAATATCACAAAAAGCGGATCTGCTCGTCTTCCCCGAACTTTCCCTCACCGGATATGTTCTACAGGATTTGGTCGCCTCGGTCGCTCACACGCCGACGGATGATGACCCCGTTTTTAAACACCTCCTCAAAGCGTCTCACGATCTGGACCTTGTGGTTGGATTCGTGGACGAAGATTCTCGTCACCGCTTCTACATCGCCTCTGCCTACCTCTCAGGCGGACGCGCCATCCACGTGCATCACAAAGTTTATCTGCCTACATATGGTCTCTTCGACGAAGGACGTTTCTTCGCGTGGGGGGATGCTGTGCGCGCCTTCGATACGCGTTTCGGACGCGTCGGCATGTTGATCTGTGAAGATTTCTGGCACGCCTCGCCTCCATACTTGCTTTGGCTCGACGGGGCAGATATCATGCTGTTTTCCTCTGCGTCACCCGGGCGCGGACTGACCGACAAAGAAAAACTCGAGTCTGCGCGTTGGGTGGAGCGAGTAAGTAAAGCGTATGCCAGCATGTTCACATCGTTTGTCGCACACTGCAACCGTGTTGGCTTTGAAGATGGCTTGTTGTTTTGGGGCGGCGCGACGATCAACGACCCGAACGGTGAATTGCTCGCGCAAGGTCCATACTTTGAAGAAGCGTTGACCGTTTGCGAACTTGACCTGAATCAACTCCGCAGAACGCGCGCTCGGCTTCCGCTTCTGCGCGATGAACGGACTGCTCTCGTTCAAAAAGAGATGAGCAGGATTCTTTCCGCAAGATAATAATCATCCAACCATGCAAATTGACCTTTCCATCAACACAGACGTTGCTCATCAAATCCTGACAGGCTTCATCAAAAGCGAAGTAACTCGTGTGGGATTCTCCCGAGCGGTGATCGGCTTATCAGGCGGGATCGATTCGGCAATATCGTGCGTATTGGCTGTCGAAGCATTGGGACGTGAGAACGTGCTGGCAGTGCGGATGCCCTATAAAACATCCAATCCTGACTCGCTGGCTCACGCCGAATTATTGATCGAGCAGTTGGAAATTCCGAGCAAAACGATAGAGATCACCGAGATGGTTGATCCATTGATCGCGAAGGATAAGGAAATTACGAAACTTCGCAAAGGCAACATCATGGCGCGCGAACGGATGATCGTTTTGTACGACCAATCCGAAGTGTTCAAAGGACTGGTCATCGGCACGAGCAACAAGACCGAAATTTTGCTTGGTTACAGTACTCAATTTGGCGATGCCGCGTCTGCGATGAATCCCATAGGCGATCTATACAAAACGCAAATCAGACAGCTGGCGCGGGCGTTGAATATCCCTGCGCCGATCATTGATAAGGCGCCCTCCGCCGATCTCTGGGATGGTCAGACCGATGAAGGCGAACTTGGCTTCACCTATGAAAAAGTAGATCAGTTGTTGTATCTGCTGGTTGACCACCGTTACAGCCCCACAGAATGTGTGGAAGCGGGATTTGACGAAAAGTTCGTCAGCGGTGTCGTGAAACGGATCCAACGGACGCAATATAAGCGCATGCAGCCGCCCATTGCAAAGTTAAGCAATCGCACCATCGGTTATGACTTTTTATATTTGAGGGATTGGGGAACCTAGTGAGTTTTCAGATTCCACCAGCGCTCAAGCATCGAAAATACTTTTACTTGTGGCTTGGCTTGTTGATCTCGATGGCGGGGTCGCAGATGCAGTTAGCCGCGATCCATTGGCACATCCGCGCGTTGACCGATGAGCCGAATCCGTTGGCATTGGGCGGCATTGGCTTGGCGCGTATTTTGCCGGTGATCGTCTTTTCTTTTGTCGGCGGGGCGGTGGCTGATAGTTACAATCGTCGGACAATTCTGCTTATCACCCAATCGCTTCNNTGGCATATTTATGTGTTGACCGCTATCCAGGCTTGCGCTGTCTCGTTCGATCTGCCTGCGCGTCAGGCAATGATCCCGAACCTTGTTTCGCGCGAGCACTTACCGTCTGCCTTCAGTATGAACTCTATCGCGTTCAACGTGGGAGCAATCCTTGGACCACTTCTCTTTGGGCTTATCCCCGAAGGCGGGCAGGGATACGCCTATCTGTTAAACGCATTTTCGTTTCTCGCGGTGCTGGGAGCGTTGGTTTTGATGGGGCAAGTTTCACAAAACCTAAATCTTGCCGGAGGCGTAAACCTGCGGTCGATGCAGGAAGGCGTGCGGTTCATAACTTCGCGCCCGCTGATCCTTTCGACCATGCTAATGGACTTCATTGCAACCTTCTTTGCGTCGGCGACTACCATGCTCCCTATTGTTGCCCGCGATATTTTACACGTGGGCAAAAGCGGGTACTCGTGGCTGGTTTCCGCGCAGGCGATNNCACGGCGGGAATGGTCGTTTCACAAATGAACGAACTTCGCCGTCAAGGCAGGCTTTTCATTGTTTCGGTCACCGCGTTTGGCGCGGCGACAGTATGTTTTGGGCTTAGCCGCGCCTTTCCAGCCGCGTTGATCGCGTTGATCGTCATGGGCGCGTCGGATACGATCAGTACGGTCATCCGCAACACGATTCGACAGTTGCAAACGCCCGATCATATCCGGGGCAGGATGACCAGCGTGAACCAGCTTTTCTTTCAGGGCGGTCCCCAACTGGGGGAGGTGGAGGCGGGTATCGTCGCATCCCTGTTCGGGGTGCCGTTCGCCATCGTCAGCGGCGGAATCGGGTGCATCGTGGGCATGTTCCTCATCCTTTGGAAGTGGCCCCAACTCGTTGCGTATAACGGTGACGAACCGCCCGCGGTCGCATTGCCAGCAGACTGACAACTACCTTGCGATTGCCATACGATTTTCCTTTATCATCCTTTTTGGTGTTGACTCGCACTTTNNGCGAGCAGATGTTTGCGAGGCAACAAAAGACCAACCAAAAGCACGCGACGTGTTCGCGTGCTTTTTTATTTCATATTTCAAACCCTGAAAGGAGATTGAACAATGGACTATGGAATGATCGGCAAACGCGAGAAAGCGCTCAGGTACGCTGAGGAGCGCCAACGGTTCCTCTTCAACAAATTTGAAGTCACTTTCCACGGAGACAACAACAATCACTTTGTGAAATTTGACGGCGGAACATACTCCTGCGATTGCGAATTTTTCGTCACTCATCACCGATGCGCCCACACGATGGCTCTCGAAATCCTTCTAAAGGATATGGTGCCGGAAACGGTCGAATCTTGACTTCTGCCTGATTCTGCAACTCAGCCGCCCTCCCTCCCCGGATGGCGGCTTTTTTGTTTCGTAAGGGCTGTGCGCCTGAACCCGTCGAAAATGTAGCATCTTTTGCTGGAAGACTGAAAAATTAATGAGAGGTTTTTAAAATCCAGCGTTTTCGATTAAAATTTTATTATGCAAAAAATTTCACGGCGCGATTTTCTCAAACTTGGCGGCGCCAGCCTGGGCGCTTTCGCATTTGCTCCCGCGCTTGGCGGTTTGTTCGACTTCGACGACAGCGACCTGATCCGCGTGGCGACCACGTCTGTTAGCGTGTATTCAAAACCCAGCGATGACAGCTCGATCGTGTCTACTTGGTATCGAGACGAATTGCTTCACAGTCTTGGCGAAGTGATCGTAAAAGAACCAGAACATAACCCGGTCTGGTACCGCGTATGGGGAGGTTATATCCACCGGGCGAGGCTTCAAAAAGTAAAAATCTTATTCAACAATACGCTGACTTCAATAGAGGAAGGCACGCCGCGGCTGGCTGAGGTCACGGTCCCATATTCCCAACCATGGCGTACCAGTCAGGCATTCGGCTGGCAACAACTGGGATTCCGCCTCTACTACGGTTCTGTTCATTGGATCGAAGCGATCGAGCCGGGTCCAAACGGTGACCTGTGGTATCGAATTTACGATGACCTGACAGGCTTTCCATACTATATTGACGCAAAACACCTAAAGCCTGTACCGTTTGAGGAGCTGACGCCGATCACACCGGAAATCCCAGTCGAACACAAACGCATTGAAGTTAACCTGACAAACCAGACCTTGATGGCTTTCGAATACGACAAGCAGATTTTGAAGACCAGCATCTGTTCAGGCATTCCGAACGGTCCGCGCGACGCCAATGGTATCCCCACGAAAACTCNNCTTCACCGATTACGAACTTCCCGGCGGTCCCTGGACGTGTTTCTTTACCGACAAAGGACACGCGTTCCACGGTACCTACTGGCACGAAAATTTCGGCGTGCCGATGAGTCGCGGGTGCATCAACATGCGCACCGAGGAAGCCAAATGGTTATTCCGTTGGGCGAAACCTGATCATCAGATCGGTAAAACGTTCAATCGCGGCTTCGGCACACTTGTGCGGATCTACTACTAGGCCATGCCTGAGTTAATCTGGCGAGATAAACAACTCGCAACTCCCAAACCCGAATCGTTGGTCACAGATTCGATTATTTACCCGGGCGGGAACGGATACCCAACGGCGAAAGTTGATAATCAGTTAATTTGGGGTGATAACCTGACGGTGATGGCATCGCTTCTTTCAGACCACGAAGGCAAAATTAACCTGATTTATGCCGATCCGCCATTTTTTACGAATAAAAAATTTCTGGCGCGTATAGGCAGGGGAGAGGATTCGCGCAAACCGCAAGATTGGAAACTTGCGGAAGGCTATCACGATTCGTGGAAGAGCCTGGATTCGTACCTGGATTTCCTCTACCAGCGGCTTTTTCTTATGCACCGACTTCTTGCTCCAAACGGAACGCTCTACCTCCATCTGGATTGGCACGCCGATTCATATGCCCGCCTCATGCTTGATGAAATTTTCGGCGCTGGGAATTTCTTGAATGAAATTATTTGGACGTATCACGGTCCGTCGCCGATCAAGCGGGCGTTTAACCGTAAGCATGATACGATCCTGTCATATGTCAAGGGCGGGGATTACACATTCAATGCCGATGCTGTTCGCGAGCCTTATAATCAAAATACGGTGAATACGTTTAAGTCGTCGCGCAAGGCTGGTTTTGGAAAAATTCCAAATTTGGCGCGCGGCAAAGTGCCGGAGGATTGGTGGTATTTTCCTGTGGTAGCGCGTTTGCACAATGAACGGACGGGGTATCCAACGCAAAAGCCGGTAGCCTTGTTAGAAAGGATCATTCTCGCCTCATCGAATCCGGGCGATATCGTTGCGGATTTCTTTTGCGGTTCAGGGACAACTCCCGCTGTAGCCGAACGTCATGGAAGAAAATTCGTTGCCAACGATGAATCGTTTCGCGCGATTCACGCCTCTCGAAAAAGACTCGCGGGTGCAAAGCAACCGTTTTTATTGAGGCGCGATTCGAATTTTCCGTTTTCGATTACGCCGTCGACTTCGACGATGAAACTAACTCTTACCAAAAATTCGGTTGCGCTGATAACGAAACTTGGAGTGGATTATTGGGAGGTTGATCCGAGTTGGGATGGAGAAACGTTCAGAAGCGCGGCGCAAGCATCCCGTCCGAATAGAAGCGGGGAAGTGTCGCGCGAGTTGACATTAAAAACCGGGCGCAGGGTTTGCGTCCGATTCGTAACAGCAAAGGGTCAGCAATATCAACTACACGTCTAGCCGATAACCAACGCCGCGAATGGTCTTAAGGAATTTGGGGTTATTGGGGTCTAGCTCGATGGCGCGACGCAACCACGAAATGTGAACGTCCAGCGTGCGCGTATCGCCGGTGTAATTTGTTTCCCATACTTTTTTGAATAACGATTCGCGTTCCACTACTTCGCCGTGCTTGTCCATCAAAATATGCAGCAGGGTGATCAGGCGAGGGGTCAGTTTGGTGCTTTTCCCAAGACAGCGCACTCTGCGATGTTCGATATCAAGGCGGATCGGTCCTACGCTCACAAGGTTGTTGCCGTCACCGGGCATTAGCGCCTTTACCCGGTTTACTAACTTTTGCGCGGTGAACGGAAGGGCGAGCACGGAGTCGGCGAGGTTTTTGTCGACGGGTTTTTCTTTTGCCAGGATGAGGATGATCGGAACTTTTTGATCTTTCTTGCGCAGGGAAAGACAAATGCGCACGCCGGTGCTTCGCAGGGAGGCGGCGTTGACGACAACCAGGACAGGATTGATTTGTTTTAGCTTGGATGCGGCTTGGCTTCCATTTTGAAAAGAACGAATATCAAATCCCTTCTTTTGCAAGTCGTTTGCAAAAGAAGGGATTTCTGCATGTCGTCCTTCGATAACGAGAAGTGTCGCCTTTTTCATTATGGTATGACAGATGATAAATTCAAACGTATTGACGATAATTACAAAGTGATTATACCTTAATCTTAACAAAAGTTGCTT
>JRYC01000118.1_pt1 | contig 11780 bp, 10 predicted proteins | sample 235301 | NCBI WGS metagenome assembly JRYC01 (sample SAMN03074211, study PRJNA261470) | activated sludge metagenome | biome: Common Effluent Treatment Plant; feature: Wastewater; material: Activated sludge; isolation source: activated biomass of a common effluent treatment plant treating...
TTCTTCAGCAGCCTGCTAGCTCGGCTGGCGGCGGTCGCCGCTTGCGGCTCTCGCGGCGGCGATGCTAATCGAGCCTGAAGAGGCGATCTCGCCGCGCGGACGGAGGAAACCCAATGGCCGGCCGTGATCTGCCCGGCCATGACACGGACGGTCGCTGGCTCGTCGACCGTCAGGTCTATGAGCGAAGGCACGATGGTGTCCGCTACGTCAGCTGGAGCCGTTCGAGGCAGCTTCGCTTGGCCTGGCTCGCGGTGGTCCTGCTCGTTCTGGCCGCCGGGCTGGGCGGATTCTCGTTCTGGGCCTGGCAGCGGCTGGGACCCGAGCTGGTCTCGATGCTGCCGGTGGACATGCAAGCGCGCATCGCCACCTGGGTCGAGCTCGGCCAACCCGCCGCCACGGATGATCGGGAGCGCCAGCTCCGCAATGCGCTGGACGAGGCATTGCGCGAGCGCGACACGGCCCGGGCGAAGCTGGCGGAGCAGAGCGCGCGCGCCGAGCCGGCTGCGGTACCCTCGGACCACGGCGACGGCCCGGTGGTTGCGTCGGCCGACCAGGCCGGAACCCGGCCTGGCTTGGCAGCGGATGCGGATCTGGAGATGACGCTGCTCCGCCACGAGAGGGATGCGGCTCGCGAGCAGATCGACGCTCTCATGCAGCTCACCACCCAGCTCAAGGCGGAGCTGGGCGAACGCTCGGCCGGGCGGGACGGCGTGGTCGAGCCGGTGGTGAGCATGGGAGCCGTGTCCAAGCTCGAATCCGACCTCGAGAGTGCCCGAGAGGCGACGCGCAAGGCCCTCGCGGAGCGGGACGCGCTGCAGGCCAAGCTGCTCGGGGCCGCGACGGCCGCCCAGGCCCTGCAGGCGAGCCACGACGAGCTCGCCGGAAAGGTGGCGCAGGCGGAGCTGGCTCTGGCGGGCCGCGATGACCTGGTGGAGGAGGGCCGCAAGGAGCTCGAGGCGGCGCAGGCAGCGCTGGCCGAGGCTCGCGATGCCGCAGAGGGCGGGGCTCGGGCCAGCCAGGCGGCGATGCAGGACCTGCGCAGCGACCTCGATGCCCGCACAGAGGCTGCAAGGTCACTGCAGTCCGAGATAGCCACCCTGCAGGCCAGATTGACCGGGCTGGAGGCGCAGCTCGAGCGGACGAAGGCCGAGCGGGATCAGGCCGTGCAGGCGGATCGCTTGGGACGTGAGCAGCTTGACGCCATGGCGGCTCGGCTCCAGGCGCGGAACGACGAGCCGTCCGCCGGTGATGCCGAACGGCCGGGGCCGGAGCGCGATCGGTCGGCGGCCGGCCTTGCCGCGGCCCGGATCGCGGTCGAGGACGCCCGATCCGAGGCGGAGCGGGTCGGTCGGCAACTGCTGGCGGCCCGAAGCGAGCTCGCCGGTGTCCGCAGCGAGGCGGAAGGCCTCCGGCAGGCGCTCGCATCGGCCAATGCCGAGTTGAAGGTGAAGGAACAGGCGCTCGCCGCCGTGCCGACGCTGCAGCTTCCCCTGGCGCTGGCCGACGCCAAGGGAACGACCGGAGCACCGGCCGCTGCGTCCCCCGAGCCCGCGTTGGTGTCGGCAGCGACATGGACCGTGGTCGAGGACGGCAATGCCGCCTCGCGCCCGGAGGCGGAACTCGACGCGGCGTTGGCGCGGATCGATGAGCTTGCTGCCCGCCTTGCCGCCAGCGAGCAGCGTAACGCCGACCTGGAACGCTATCTCGGCGATCGGGCTCCGCCACCTCCGCCGATAGCACCGCGCTGAGGCGGTCCGCGTCCGCATCCGGCATTGACGCCGGCGAGGATCGTTCGCAATCGTGTTCCGGATGGCTTTCCGACTGCGAGACATGGGCGATCACCGCAGGAACGGCTCGACAGCAGACGGATGGCCGAGCGAGGTGGAGCTGAAGCTCGCCGGGCCACCCGACGCTCTGCTGGCCATCGAACGCCTGCCGTGGCTGCTTCTCAGGGCCGAGAAAAGGACGACGCGCCGGCTCGTCAGCACCTATTTCGACACGCCGGATCTGCGATTGCACGAGCGGGGTTTGGCGCTTCGCATCCGCAGGGTGGGCCGGCGGCGGATTCAGACGCTGAAGACGGCGCGTGATCGCCATGCCGTCGTCGCGGGAAGGGGCGAATGGGAGGTCGATGTCGGGACCGATACCCCCGATCTCGCGGCCTTCGCCGACAGGCGCGTGCTGGCGCTGGCGGGCGACATGCCAGCGGGCGGGCTCGGGCCGATCTTCGAGACGCGCATACGCCGGCTTGCCATGCAGATCGTCTGGCCCACCGCCGGGTCCGCTGACGCCCGCATCGAGATCGCGCTCGACCGCGGCGAGGTCGTTGCCGGCGGACAGCGCCTGCCCATCTCGCAGATCGAGCTCGAGCTGCTCGACGGTCCGGCCGGGGCACTGCTCGAGCTGGCGGTGGCCCTGCGCCGCGAGGCGCCGCTGCGCATCTCGCGTCTCGACAAGGCGGCGATGGGCTACGGCCTCGCCGCCGGCGTCCCTCCGGCCCACACCAAGGCGGGGAGACTCCGGCTCGATCCCTCCCGGACTGTCGAGGACGCGATGCGGGCGGTGTTCCAGCACTGCCTTGCCCACGGCCTCGCCAACGAATCCGTCGTCGTCGACGGCCGCAATCTCGAGGGCGTGCATCAGCTGCGGGTGGCGATGCGCCGGTTGCGCTCGGCTCTCACCATCTTCGCACCGCTCCTGCCGTCGGAGCAGCAGGCACGCTGGAAAGGCGAAGCGCGCTGGTTGCTCGGCACCCTCGGAAAGAGCCGGGACCTCGATGTGGTGCTGACCGAGCTCCTGCCCGAGGTCGTGGCCGCCGGCGGAGCGGATGCTTCCTTGGAAATGTTCCGTCGAGCGGCCGCCGATCGGTCGGAGACGGCCCGCGCGGAGGCGCGCCAAGCACTGGCTTCGCAGCGCGCGGGCGACTTCCTGCTGGATTTCGCCAGCTGGGTCCAGCGGTACGGCTGGCGTGAGCCGGGGGACGCCGAGCGCGCCAGGAGCGGCAGGGAATCGGTGGCAGCCTTCGCGGCGCGCGCCGTGGCGCACAGGTTCCGCAAGCTGCGCAAGGCAGGCAGGGGGTTCGCCGGCCTCGATCCCCTGGCGAGGCACAAGGTCCGGGTGCAGGCCAAGAAGCTCCGCTACGGCCTCGAGTTCTTCGCGCATGCGCTGGCAGCGCCAGAGGCCGAGCGCCAGCTCGCCGGCCTCACCCGGCTGCTCGACCTTCTCGGGCGCAGGAATGACATCGCGGTGGTGGGGCGGCTGGTGGATGACCTGGTCGATGCCGCGCCGCCTGCCGTGCGTCCTGCCATCGCGCGTGCCGGCGGGATGCTCCTCGGCTGGCATGCACATGCGGCCGCGGCGATGGAGAAGAAGACGGTGCGGGCCTGGCGAGCGGTCAAGGCACTGGACCCCCATCGGCTCGCCGGGAGCTGATGGCGGATGCGCTCGATCCTGGTCTTGAGCGGCAAGGGTGGCTGCGGCAAGTCGACGGTGGCGACAAACCTCGCCGCCGCCTTCGCCGCCTCGGGTCGACGCACCGGCCTGGCGGAGATGGATCGGCAGAAGAGCTCGGCGGGCTGGCTGGCGGCGCGGCCGCCCAGCGTTCCGAGGATCGAGGGCCTCGACTGGCGGCACGAGCGGGCGGATCCGCCGCGCGGACTGGAACGTCTCGTCATCGATGTATCGGCGGGCCTGCGCATCGGCAGCATCGAGGGGCTGCTCCACGAGGCCGATTTCCTGCTCATGCCGGTGCTGCCGTCGCCGTTCGACGAGTCGAGCACGCACCGGCTGGTCCGCCGCCTCGCCGAGCTCAAGCCGGTACGCCGCGAGCGCATCCGGCTTTGTCTGGTGGCGAACCGTGTCAGGCCGCGAAGCCGCGCGGCGCGGCGGCAGGCCGAATTCCTCGCCGGTCTCGGCCATCCGGTCCTGGCCAGCCTGTCGGACCGGGCCGTCTATGCCGAGCTCGCCGGGCGCGGCCTCGGCCTGTTCGACCTCAAGACGCCCGCAACCGAGGCGGGCCGGGCGGAATGGGCGCCCTTGCTCCGGACACTCGACGCGCCGGATTGAGCCGTCGCGCTGCCGCCGCCGCATCGTTGTTCATCGGTCCGGGACGATATCATGGCCCACCCGGCATTCCAGCTTGGCGAGCTCGACCTGTGCCCGCAGGTCGATAGCGTCGAGGATCGCGCCGAGCGTTGCGTCCTCGCAATGCTCGCGGCCGGCATCGAGCCTCGACCGCAATCTCGAGGCAATCCCGATCGGATCGGAATCCTCGAGGAGCGCGAGGCCGAGCTCGTCGAGCCCGTCGAGGATCGCCTGTCCGCGCGCCATCGAGCGCCGTCGTCCGGACCCGGGTGAACGCAGCTCCTGGAGCGCCAGAAGTCCGGGCGAGGCGGCGAGGCCGGCGACGGCCGACATTCTCGCCGACGGCGCCGGCGGCGAGCTCTTCAGTTGCCTGGCGAACGCGCCGTTGCCGTCGCCGGGGCGCAGCTCGGGGGCTGCCAGCGTCGCGGCCGCACCGGTTCCGCCGCCGATGATGCGCAGCATGCCTTGTTCCCGCCCGCGCTGATCAGGTCCCGCGGCGAGCATGCGTCTCGACAGTTAAGTCGCTCTTAACGGGAAGCTGCGATCCTGCCGCCGCATCGGGACCATCGGCAGGCCTGGCAGGCTTGCCGCATCGAGGTTGCGGAGAGGAAAGTTCGGGATGGCCGATCGGCTGCGTTGGCGAGGGGGGGTGCGAGGGATCTGTCGCATCGCGATCATGATCGCGCTCATGCCGTTCTGCGCCGTTTCGACGTTCGCCGCCACCTCGCGGATCAAGGACATCGCCGATTTCGAGAGCGTGCGCGACAACATGCTCGTCGGCTACGGGCTCGTGGTGGGGTTGGGCGGCACCGGCGACTCGCTGCGCAACTCGGCCTTCACCGAGGAGAGCCTGAAGTCGATGCTCGAGCGCCTCGGCGTCAGCACCCGGGGCAACCTGTTGAATACCCGCAACGTGGCGGCGGTCATGGTTACCGCCACGCTGCCGCCGTTCGCACGGCGCGGCAGCCGGATCGACGTCTCGGCGAGTGCCCTGGGCGACGCGAAATCGCTGATGGGCGGCACGCTGCTGGTCACACCCCTGGTGGGTGCCGACGGCGAGGCCTATGCGATAGCCCAGGGGCCGCTCTCGATCAGCGGCTTCGAAGCTCAAGGCGAGGCCGAGAGGATCGTCCGCGGTGTCCCTACCTCCGGCAGGATCGCCGGCGGAGGCATCGTCGAACGCGAGGTCGACTTCACCCTGAACGATCTGCGAGAGCTCCGCCTGGCCCTGCGCAATCCGGATTTCACCACGGCGGGCCGGATCGCCGGAGCCATCAACGGCCTGGTCAGGGGTGCCGTCGCCACGGCGATCGATCCGGGCACCGTCGTTCTGCCGTTGCCGGAAGCCTATCGCGGCCGCGCCGCCGAGCTCCTTACCTCCATCGAGCAATTGCGGGTCGAGCCCGACAGTCCGGCGCGAATCCTCATCGACGAGGACACCGGGATCATCGTGGTCGGCCAGAACGTGCGGATCAGCACGGTGGCGGTGGCCCAGGGCAACCTCACCGTGCGCATTTCCGAGACGCCCCAGGTCTCGCAACCCAATCCTCTGGCCGAGGGCGAGACGGTCGTCGTGCCGCGCACCGAGGTGGAGGTAGACGATCAGGGCGAGCGCCGCATGGTGGTGCTGGATACCGGCGTGACCTTGAGCGACCTGGTCGAGGGTCTCAATGCGCTGGGCGTCGGACCGCGCGACCTCATCGCCATCATCCAGGCCATCCGCGCCGCGGGGGCGCTGCAGGCCGAAATCGAGCTGATGTGATGGTCGAGCCGATGGTCCCGATGGCGCAAGTCGCGGCGACGCAGGGAGCTTCGCCGGCATTGCGCCGTGCCGCGGAACAGTTCGAGACGATGTTCCTTGCCCAGATCCTTCGCGATTTCACGGCCGGAACCGTCGGATCGGGATCGAGCGAGGCCACCGGCGCCTTCGCCAGCATGCTTCAGGACGAGTACGCCAAGCTGATCGGCCGCAGCGGCGGCATCGGCATAGCCGATGCGGTGCTGCGCGAGATGCTCAAGGCGCAGGAGGTCGGCTGATGGAGCCGTTGGAAAGAGTGACCGTCCTGCTGACGCTGATGCGTGAGCTCGAAGGCGTCATGCGCCTGGAGAACGGCATCCTGCGGGAGATGAAGCTCGGGCGCATGGCCGATCTCCAACACGAGAAGGCGGCGCTCGCCGAGTCGTACGAAGTCGAGCTGCGGGCGATGCGCTCGTCGCCGGAATTCGTCGCCCAGCTGCCGGATGGTGTGCGCGCCAGCCTGGAGCATGCCAGCCGATCCTTCCAGGAGGTGGCGCGGGCCAATGTGCAGGCCCTGGCCGCGGCCCGGGCGGTGGTCGAAGGCATTGTGCGACACATCGGCGACAGCCTTGCCGCCGTCAGGCCTTCCCGCTCCGGCTATCCGGGCATGGCGGGGGCCGTAGCCGACGCCGCTCCCAGCCGCGTCATCGCCGTCGCCTTCGATCGGCGGATCTGAGGAGCCCCCGGCATGTCGCTCGCCGCAACCCTCTCCAATGCTCTCAGCGGTCTCGACGTCGCCCAGCGCGCGCTGGCGGTGACGGCGAACAACGTCGCCAACGCCGGCACCGCCGGCTACAGCCGCAAGCGGGTCGAGCAGGAAGCCGTCGTGGTGGGCGGGCAGGGCCTGGGCGTGCGTGCAACCGACGTCGGGCGCGTGGTCGACGACTATCTCGCCGCCGAATTGAAAGGGCAGTCCGGCAAGCTCGGTCACGATCAGGCGCTGGCCGACGCTCTGGGGCGCGTGCAGGACACGGTGTTCGCCGGACCTGCCGACGCCGAGCGCAGCATCTCTTCGGCCATCGAGGCGGTCTCGACCGCCCTGGAGGGTTTTGCTGCCGCCCCCGAAGGCTCGACCGAGAGGCTCGCCACGATCAATGCGACGGCGGACCTGCTCGCTCGCATCGGCACGAGCGCGGAAGCGGTGCAGACGATCCGTCGCGATCTCGACACCGAGATCGGCCAGACGGTGCGAGCCATCAACGGCGACCTCCGGTCGCTCGATGACATCAACAAGGACATCGCGAGGGCGGGCGCCACGGCCGAGCTGCTCGACCGCCGCGACGCGCTCATCGGAAGTCTTGCACAGAACATCGATCTGACCGTGCTCCAGAAGGCTGACGGCACGGTGTCGCTGTACACCGCCGGCGGCGTGGCGCTCCTCGAGGACACGCCCCGCACCGTGCTCTATGGCCCGGTCGGCTCGGTCGGAGAGAGCACGACGTTCGGGTCGATCGTCGTCTATCGCCAGGACCAGATCGACAAGACCACGGGCAAGCCGCTCGCCGGCGAAGTGGGCCGGGTGCTCGTCAGCGGCGGCGTGCGCGCCTCGCTGCCCCCCGAGCTGCAGGCCGACGCCATCGGCGATGCCGATCAGCTCATCGTGTCCAGCCTCACCAGCGGCCGGCTGCAGGGTCTCATCGAGGCGCGCGACTGGGCGCTGCCCGAGCTCGCCGACCAGCTCGGCGAGCTCGCGTCGCTGGTGCGCCATGCGCTCAATGCCGCTCACAACGCTGCCGCCCCATATCCTCCGCCCAGCGTCCTTCAAGGCGGCCGAACCGATTTCTCGGCCTGGGACGGCAGCGCCAACAGCGGAACAGCCTACCTGGCGGTGATCAATCGCGGCGACGGTTCCACCGCGGCGACCCTGGCCGTCGATGTCACGGCCGCGAGTCCCGCCGACATCGTCTCCCAGATCAATGCCGGCCTCGGATCGCTCGGCACCGCCTCGATCGACGGCAACGGCGCGCTGCATATCGAGCTCGCCGATCGGAGCCAGGGCATCGCCCTGGGCGAGGGCGACAGCCATATCGTCGTGACCGACAGCGCCGGTCGAACCCGCGACTACGGCTTCAGTCACTATTTCGGCCTGAACGACCTCGTCGTCGCCGATGGTGCGGCGACGACGGATCTGGCGGTGCGGTCCGACATCGCCGCCAACGTCAGGCTGCTCGCCGCATCCAAGCTGGATGTCGCGGTCGGCCCTCCGCCGACCGCGACACTCGGGGGCGCCGGCGACAGGCGTGGAGCCCGGGCGCTCGCCGCAGCACTCGACCAGCCGCTGAGCACTGCGGCCCGCGGGAGCATGCCCGCGGGACTCTCCACGATCGCCGGCTATGCGGCCGACCTCACGGCCAACGCGGCAGCGACGGCTTCGCGCGCCGAAAGCCGCGCTGCGGCGCAATCCGCCCTCGTCGACGATCTTGCCTATCGCAACGCCGCCGTGTCCGGCGTCAACCTCGACGAGGAGCTCAGCCGTCTGGTGACCTACCAGCAGGCATACACGGTTTCCGCTCGCCTGATTTCGATCACCGACGAGCTCTTCGGCGAGCTCCTGTCGATCAAGCGCTAGCGCGGTTGGAGATTTCCATGGTCGGACGTGTCGGTGACGCCGCGCAGAGCTACCGGGTCAATGCGACCCTCCAGCAGATGCAGGGCCGTCTGCGCGACATCCAGACCTCGATCGCCACCGGCAAGGTGGCGGACCGCTATGCCGACATGCCCGCGAGCACCGGCGTCCTGCTGCGCTCCCAGTATGAGCGTGCCCAGATCAATGCGTTCATCGGGCAGAACGAGCATCTGCTCGACCGGCTGCAGGCGGCCGACGGCTCGCTCGGCGCCATCGGCGATATCGCCGAGCGGATGCGCTCGCTCGTCGTCAACCGGCTCGATGCGGCGACCGGCGCTTCCGTCCCGCTCGATACGGAGGTCGAATCCGCGCTCGAAGAGATCCAGGCCCGGCTCAATCTGCAGATCGACGGGCGCTACGTCTTCGCCGGCAGCCGCACCGATACGGCGCCGGTAGCACTCCCGTGGCCGCCGATCACCAGCTCGGACAGCTCGCTCTACTATCGGGGTGACGAAGTGCCGACGCGTTCCCGCGTCGCGCCCGGCGTCGAGCTCGATCACTCCCTCACCGCGGCGGAGGGACCGTTCGCCCAGCTGATCTCGGCCCTGGGCCAGGCTCGCGAAGCCCATCTGGCGGCCGACAATGTGGGGCTCGAGAGTGCGCTCACCGACCTTGCGGCGGCGATCGAAGGCATCGCCGACCTGCGCGGCGACAACGGCGCCAAGGCGGCGCGGCTCGAAGCCATGACCGAGACGCATCGCAGCACGGTGCTCTATCTCGACGACACGATCGATCGGCTCGAGACCACCGACCTGCCGACGGCGATGAGCAAGCTGGCGGAAGAGCAGGCGAACCTGGAAGCTGCCTACATGACGGTCAGTCGTCTCAGCAGCCTGTCCCTGGCCGATTTCCTGCGCTGAGCACAGCCGGTATCCGCGTCGTCTTAGCCGATTCTTTACCATGTGACGCTAGGTTGCTCGGGGTGCCGCGGTCGGTTCCGCGGTCAAGGAGAGCCTGGCATGACCATGCACGCCCCTGCCGTCTCCTCCGGCCTCGAGGTGCGGGCCGTTGCGGCCGCCGGCGTACTCGAAAGCCGGACGGGCACGATCCACCTGCCGCGGGGCCTGCCGGGCTTCGCCTCGATGCGGAGCTTCCGCCTGGAGTCGCCTGCGGCATCCGGCGCGCCGTTCGTCCACCTGCGCAGCACCGACCAGCCGATGTTGAGCTTCGTCGTGTTGCCGGTGCCGCTCGAATTGCAGCTGCTCGCCGCAGCCGATCGCGACACCGTATGCGACGAGCTCGGCATCGAGTCCGAAGACCTGCTCCTGCTCCTGATGCTGACGCTCGAGCCAGGGCCGGCAGGTCTTGCCGCGTTCGCCAATCTTCGGGCGCCCCTGTTCGTCGACACCGAGCGCCGCCTGGGCTGGCAGGTCGTCCTGCCGGCCAGGCACTATCCGATCCGCTATCCGCTGCGGACGCCGCGCTGATGGTCTCCGCCTCGATCGCCGATCACGGCTTGCCGAGCGCCGCCCCCCGGGGCGAGCGCGCGCCGGCCGCGCTGCAGGCCAGGCTGGCCGCGGCCGTGGCACGGCATCGCGGCGGCGATCTCGAAGCGGCCGAGCCGCTCTATCGCGGCCTCCTCGAGCTGATGCCGGAGAATGTCGAGGTCGCCCATCTTCTGGGACTGATCGAGGCGGCTCGCGGCCGGGTCGCGGTCGGCGAGCGTCGGATCCGCGCCGGCCTCGTGCGCTGCCCCGAGCGAGCCGATCACTGGTCGAACCTGGGCAATCTCCTGGTCCGGACGGGGCGGCTCGAGGAGGCGTTCGAAGCCTTCAGAGAAGCCCTGCGGCGGAACGATCGCCTGATCGACGCCCATGCCAATCTGGCCGGTGCCTTCCTCGCCGCCGAGCGGTTCGAGGCGGCGGAGGCTGCGGCCCGCCGGGCGCTGGAGCTGGATCGGGATCATGCGGTGGCGCTGGCCAATCTCGGCGGCAGCCTCATCGGCCAAGCCCGCTATGGCGAGGCGGGCGAGCCTTTGCAGCGGGCTCGGGATCTCGGCCGGGACACGACGGCGCTATGGCTGAACCTGGGCCACCAACGACTGGCCGAAGGCGATGCTTCCGGTGCCGAAGACGCGTTCCGCCGTGCCGTGGCATTGGATGGCGGCCACATGGAGGCGCGCAAGGGGCTGGGGCTCGCCCTGGCGAAGCGCCGGGCCCTGAGCGAGGCGGAGAGCCTGCTGGAGGCCTATGTCGCCCATCGGCCCGAGCCGTCGCATGCCCATTTCGTCCTGGGCCACCTTCGCTTTCTGGGCGGCCGGCACGACGAGGGTATCGAGCCGCTCCGGCTGGGCGCCGAGCGACCGGCGGCGAGTGCCGCGGACGGCTCGACCTATCTCTTCGACCTCAACTACCTGCCAGGGTTGCCGCAGCCCGAGCTTCTGGCCGCCCATCGCCGTTGGGGCACCCGCTTCGGCGAAAGGCCCGCCTCGCCGGCCGCCGCCTTCGCGAACAGCCACCTGCCCGAGCGTCGTCTCCGCGTCGGGTTCCTGTCACCCGATTTTCGCGCCCACTCGGTCAGCTTCTTCCTCGGGCCGCTGCTGGAACAGCTCGATCGCGGCGCGATCGAGCCCTATGCCTACGCCAACGTAGCCAATCCGGACGGCGTCACCGCGCAACTGCGCGGTCAGATGGCCGAATGGCGCGACGTATGGCGGATGAGCGACCGTGCGGTCGTCGACCTGATCCGCGCCGATGATGTCGACATCCTGATCGACCTCGCGGGCCACACCGCCGACAATCGGCTGACGGCGATGGCACATCGCGCCGCACCCGTGCAGGCGACCTATCTGGGCTATCCGGCGACCACCGGTCTGCCCGCCATGGATGCCCGAATCGTCGACGGGCTGACCGACCCCGAACGGACGGCGTCCTATGCCTCCGAGCGGCTCTGTCGGCTCGATCGCTGCTTCGTCGCGTACCGGCCGACGATCTATCCCGAGACCGCGCCCCCGCCGGTGCTCGAGCGCGGCGCCATCAGCTTCGGCTCCTTCAACAATCTCGCCAAGCTGAACACCGAGGTGGTGGAGCTGTGGGCATCGGTGCTGCGCGGCGTGCCGAGCTCGCGGCTCGTGCTCAAGCACGATGTGAGCCATGATCCGGGAGTCCAGCGCCATCTCCTGAAGCTGTTCGCGCGAGAAGGGATCCCGGGCGAAAGGCTGGTCTTCCTCGAGCGCGCACCGGACTTCCTGTCCCATCTCGCCGCCTATTCCCAGGTGGACGTGGCGCTCGACCCGTTTCCCTACAACGGTACCACGACGACCTGCGAGGCGCT
>JRYC01006753.1_pt1 | contig 11697 bp, 9 predicted proteins | sample 235301 | NCBI WGS metagenome assembly JRYC01 (sample SAMN03074211, study PRJNA261470) | activated sludge metagenome | biome: Common Effluent Treatment Plant; feature: Wastewater; material: Activated sludge; isolation source: activated biomass of a common effluent treatment plant treating...
GCCGGCGTGCCGGCGGCGGCCGAAGATGCGCCGGCGCTGCCGCGGCCCGTCAAGGCGGCCGAAAAGCGGCAGGCGGCCAACGATGCGGGACCGGCAATCGGCGTCGCCACGCCGCGGCCTGCGCTGCCGGTCCAGCGACCCGACATGGAGGCTTTCGCAGGCGAGGTGAGAGCGGCAGCGCGCAAGAAGGCCGAAGGCTGGCCGGGAAACCGCAAGGCCTACATCTCGCACGTGTGGGGCATCGTGCGCGAGGGGCGGCCGGAGTGGGCGCTGAGCGAGATCGAATTCAAGTGCATGCTGGCGGAAGCGCATCGCGCCGGCCATGTCACGCTGGCCAGCGCCGACCTCAAGGACAAGAGGAACATGCAGGATCTGCAGGACTCGGCGATCGGCTACAAGAACACCGTGTGGCACCTCGTCAGGGTCGAGGATTGAGCGTTCGGAATACAAGCGCGCCGGAAGACAAGGCGCCGAGGGAAGACAGACCGAGATGCATCAGAACGTACAGCGGGCGCATGGCAGCGAGACCGTCGCTCCGGACAAGCTGGCACAGGCCTTCGAGCACTCCATCACGTGGGAGGACGACATCTGGCGCGCCGACCCCGTCGACGTGCCCGAGGTGCACGTCAAGGCGCGAACGAAATTCACCAGCCTGCTGGAGGCCGTCTGCTCGGGACGTGGCGGCCCGCACGCCCAGGCGCGGATCCTGCTGTTCCACGGCCAATCCGGTGCCGGCAAGACGCATCTCCTCAGAGCGCTGAGGACGCAATCGCACCGGGCGGGTGTCGCCTATTTCGGCTACGCGCAGATGACGCCGGATATCTCCAGCTACGCCGACTACTATCTGCGGCGGCTGGTGCATTCGCTGGAGAAACCCTACGACCCCGACGGCGACGGGGAGAGCGCTCTCGAGCGACTGACCAACCGGCTGGTGTCCGATGCCGAGGTGCTCGACCCCAAGGCGCTGGAGCGGCTGCGCGAGGCGCGCCTCGGCGAGGACGCGCTGGCGCGGCTGGTGCTCGAGCTCGCCGACGAGATCGTCGCCAGTGCCAAGTTCGCCAGCGAGGATCTGGACATCAACATCGTTCGCGCGCTGCTCTATCTGCAGCGCCACGATCCGCGCATCGACCAGCGCGTGCGCCAGTACCTACACGGTCGGCAACTCACTCCGCTGGCGCACCAGGCGGTGGCGGCGCTCGACCCCAACACGGGCGAGGACCGGGCGTTCGAGATCATCACCGCGCTCGGCAAGCTGATGTGGACGGTGGACCGCGCCGCACTGGTGTTCTCGATCGACCAGGTTGAGGATTTGCGCTTCTTCGACGATCCGGAGGAGCGTTTCCAGAAGGCGGTGCGCGATCTGATCCAGATCGCCAACCGGTTGACCAACGCCATCGTCATCATCTCGTGCCTGGAAGACTTCTACGGGCAGGTGCGCGGCGTGCTGGCGCAGTCCTATATCGACCGCATCGAGAAATCGGGCCCGGTGGCGCTGCACGAGACGCGCACGCCGGAAGAGGCGCGGCTCATCATCGCCAGGCGGCTTGAGCACGAGTCCCACTCGCTGGTCGACGGTCCGGCCTTCTCCGATCCGAGCGCCTATTTCGGGCCGGAGTTCTTCGAGGAGTTCGGTGGTCTTTCGACGCGGCGCCTGCTCGAGCATGCGCAGTCGCGGCTGAGAGAGAAGGCGGCGCCCGAGCACGAAGCGGCAAGAAGCGGAGGAGAGGCGGCGGACCAGGGAAATCCGTGGCTGTCGAAGCTCGCTTCGGCGCTGGGTGGCCTGTTCGGCGGCGACGAGGACGACGGCGCGGGCGAGGAAATGGCGCTGGTGCCGGTCGACTACCGCTCGATGTGGGAACAATTCCAGAGCGCGTCAGAAGCCGAGATTCCTTCCGACGAGCTCGAGCTGATGGACGTGCTGGCGAGCGCGCTCAATCTGGCGCGCGACGAGTGGTCGGGCGCGGTGCAGCTGCAGAGCGAGCGCGCGGAGCTCGGCGACGACCTGGCCGTGATCGACATCGCGCTCCGCCAGCGCACCGGACTAGCGACCGACGCCCGCATCTTCATCTGCAACAAGCCGACGCAGGGTGGTGGGCTCAAACGGCAGCTGGAAAAAGTGCTGCCGGCGATGCAGGGCAAGACCTGCTTCATGCTTCGGGCCTCGGACTTCCCGCCCAACAAGAAGAACCAGACGGCACAAGCGTATCGCAAGTTCCGCGATGCCGGCGGACGCTCCATCACGGTGCCGATCCCGGACTGGGAGCGGATGATGACGGTGCGTGAGTTCCATGCGCACCATCGCAACGATCCCGGCTTCAAGCAGTGGTTCGAGGGCGCCAAGCTGCTGTCGGGAATCATCACCATCGTGCAGCTCCTGCGTCTCGACCTGCTGCAGCGGCAGGGCCCGCGGCCGGTCGCAGCCAGCACACGTGTCGCCGAGCCGAGCGCACCGATGCCGGCCGAGACGCCCGAGACGGTCACCGCCGTCGATGGCGAGACGGTGCCGTTCGATTTCGGCCCCCAGGCGGAAACCGGCGCAGTCGTGCCGTGGGGCGGGGCGACGCCCGAGACGCCGGCGGCAGAAGAGGCCGAGGACGAGGTGCCGGTATCGGTGCTGCTCGACGAGAACGGCGACAACGCACGCAGCATCGTCGCCGGACGTCAGGTTGGAACGCGCGGCAGGCCGATCACGTTGCCGACGAGCGTTCTGAAGCGGCACTCGGCGGTGCTCGGCGGCTCCGGCTCGGGCAAGACGACACTCGCCTTGTGTCTGATCGAGCAACTGCTGCTGCGCGGTATTCCGGCGATCCTGATCGACCGCAAGGGCGACCTCTGCTCCTACGCCAACCCCGACGTATGGCAGCCGAGCCAGAGCGACTTCACGGAGCAGCGCGTCGAGCGCGAAAAGCTCGGAGACTCGATCGACGTCGCCGTCTACACGCCGGGGCGGGCCTCCGGGCGGCCGATCTCGATCACGCTGCTGCCCAACGGCATCAACGAGCTGCCGGAGCACGAGCAGCAACTGCTCGCCAACCTGTCGGCGGCGGCGCTGGGCGACATGCTGCACCTGAAGAACTCGGCGACGCACCAGAAGCAGTCCGGCACGCTGAGCGTGGCGCTGCGCATCCTCGGCTCGCGGCAGTCGAGCGAGGTGACGCTCGCCGACCTGATCACGTTCCTCGAGGACGAGGACCCCGAACTCACCGATCTGACGCAGCGCATGGACCCGTCGGGCAAGATCCGGCGCGACCTCGTCGCCCAGCTCGACAGTCTGCGTCACCGCAATGCGGCTCTGTTCGAGGCCGGCGGCGAGCCGCTGAGGATGGAGAGCCTGCTCGGGCTCGGCAAGTTCAAGAAGCCGGGGGCTGCGCGCCTGTCGATCATCTACACTGGGTTCCTCGGCGACAACGAGAACATCCTGTTCTGGGTGGCCCAGTTCCTCTCCGAGGCGCTGCGCTTCTGCCAGCGCAACCCGAACGACGAGCTGCAGGCGGTCGTCATGTTCGACGAGGCCGACCTCTACATTCCCGCCAACTCGAAGCCGGCGACGGCGGAGCCGCTGCAGAGCCTGCTGAAGCGCGCCCGCTCGGCCGGCCTCGGCATCATGCTGGCCACCCAGTCGCCGGGCGACCTCGACTACAAGAGCCGCGACCAGATCACGAGCTGGTTCATCGGCCGCGTGCGCGAGGACACCGCGCTGAGGAAGCTCAAGGCCGCGTTCCAGAGCGAGAGCGGGCTCGACCCGGCGGCCGTGCTGCCGCACCAGACGGTCGGCGAGTTCCATCTCGTGCAGGAAGGGCTGGTGCGCTCGATGAAGGCGCAGCGCTCGCTGATCGTCGCCGAGCAGGTGCCGTTCGACCGCATCGAGCAGCTGGCCCACGAGACCAAGGGGCAGGACGAGCGCCAGCTTCGCCTGTTCGACGTCAGGTAGTCGTCATCCGGCGGCGCGTGCGCAGGGGCGTGCCGGAGCGTGATGGCGCAATTCAGCCGCAGGGGGCGATCTGGCCGGCGAGCTCGCCGTCACTGACCACCGCTCGCAGGTCGAGGTCGTCGAACATGACGAAGTACCCACCGGCGTCGATGCGCAGGATGGTGGTGGTGAGCAGCGGACCCGAAGGCAGAGGGGCATGCCGGCAGGAATCGACGCCGACCGACAGGCTGCCACGGCCGCCGCCACCCTTCGTGGTCTCGGAGCGGAGCTTCTCGAGGCGGGAGGAATCCTCGGCGCCGAGCCGAAAGACAAACAGGGCGAAGCCGGGCCTGGCGAAGCGCTGCAGCGACTTCAGTTCCTCCGGCTCGCGGGCCGGCAAGAGCCGCAATTCCTCGTGACGCCTTGCTCCATCCACCTGGAAATCCAACTTCACCTTGACGGCAGTGGGCTCCAGCACCGTTGGTAGCCGGGCAGCGACGCGGAAGCCGGCCAGATCCAGCTTGTCGATGTTGAACGACCACATCCGCTTGTAGGTGGACAAGGGTATGGCGCTGACGACCGCGACATTGGCACAGCCAGAGGTGGTCAAGGCGATGGCCAGCAGGGGCCAGAGGAGGTGTCTGGATGTATGCAATGTCGCCTCGTCATGGATGTAATAATTACTGTTCTACGATAAAATATTGCCATTTAATAATGCCCATGGCAAGTCCGGTCTCGGTTGTTTGCGACGGCGCGAGTGCGCGGGCAAACCGCAGCTCGCGCATATGTTTCGCGATCGGTGCGGTGTGGCCGATGATCGAAGGCGGTTCGGCGGAGCCGCGGTCAGTGGGCGAGTGGGTCGCTGCAACGGCGGTCCTGTAAGGGGGCGGAAGAGCAGCACCGACACTTCGTCCAGAACATCGTTCAAGACTGATCAGGGCATATGCAGTCAGCTTTTCGTCGTCTCAGTGTTACAAATTTGTTGCATTGCGAAAACGACGTTCGGTGTCGTGCTTGTCATTTCCGGAGGGGGGTATCTATCTGTTGCATATGGTGGTTTTTTGAAACGTCCGCGGACCGCACTCAATCTTTACGTGCACGTTCGACGTTTGCGCACTTGCGAGACGGTTTTGGCCCGGGCGGAAAATAGGTGGTGATCGCACATATTTTTCGTAGTACCATTTTTGGTGCCGACGGGAATTTTAAGGGGGTTTCCAGTCGGCCGCCTGCGATGCGGCACATCTGCGGGCGGACTGTAGTGTAAGTGCGGGATGTGGTGTCATGGTCGCGAAGTCTTTCGTGATGATGGTGCTGGCGACCCTGTTGGGTCCGGCGCTAGGCGTGGGTCTGTTCGTGCTTTTGCACAACTTTTGATCCGTATTTTGGCTTCGTCAGCAACCGGGGCGGGCTAGGCGGTTGGATTCGTCTGGCTGCAAGCGGCTTTCGTGATCGCGCGGCGAATTCCGGTGCAGGGCGAGGCTCGCGTGCCGGCGCAGGTTATCCGAAATGCTCGGCCTGAGACGCCTTCGGCCCGGAACAACAAGGCGAACTGACTTGCCATTCCGTACGGGATGCGCCGATATCAGCGGCGGGCGGCGTGCGTCGGCCCGACCAAGCCAGGGCACCCACTCATCGGATCATTTCTGGTGATGCCGCGCAGAGACCGGCGCCTTGCCGCCCAGCACCGTGAAAGCGCAGCGATCGGCGCTCGCCGCGAGTGATACTTGCCTCCTTCGGCGAGCTGGCGCATACGGCATCGCAGCAACCCGGTCATGCAACTCCCTGGTCACCGATGCCAAAGAAGCTCGTCGACGACTGCTTTCTCCACGACAGCGATCGCATGCGCCACGACGAGGTCGTCACCGTGCTGCGGGACCGCGTCGTGCCGGTAACGGCGGCCGAAACGGTTGCGCTCGCGCAAGCCATCGGCAGGACACTTGCCAGCGGAGCCGTGGCGCGGCAACCGGTGCCGGGGCACACCAATGCGGCGGTCGACGGCTACGCGTTCGCGCAAGCCGACTACGCGGGAGACGGCGGCGCCATGCTGCCGGTGTCGGCTCGTATCTCAGCGGGCCACCCTCTGCGTGAGCCGGTCGCAGCCGGAACGGCGGTAAGAATCTTCACCGGCGCGGTGATGCCGGGCGGGCTCGACACGACCGCCATGCAGGAGGATTGCGAGGTCCTCGATGGCGGCGCCCGCGTGCGTGTGCCGGCCGGACTGAAAAAGGGTGCCAATGTTCGCAAGGCCGGCGAGGACGTGGCGCAGGGGGCGACGCTGCTCGAAGCCGGTCATATCGTGAGGCCGCAGGATCTGGCGGCGCTGGCCTCGATCGGGCTCGGCGAAGTCGAATGCCGCAAGCGCCTCAGAGTGGCGATCGTGTCCACAGGCGATGAAGTGATCCGGCCGGGAAGCCGACCGCTGGCGCCAGGCGAGGTCTACGACGCCAACGCGCCAATGCTCAGAGCGTTGGCCGGACTTGCGGGATGCGAGGTGCACGACCTTGGCGTTTGGCCAGACCGCGCCGAGGAAGTGCGCGCACGGCTGGTCGATGCGGCGGCCAGCCACGATGTGATCCTGACGTCGGGCGGAGCGAGCAAGGGCGAGGAGGACCATTTGGTCGGCGCCCTGGATACCATCGGTAAGCGGCACGTATGGCAGCTCGCGATCAAGCCCGGGCGACCGATGATGTTCGGCCAGATCGGGGATACCGTCATGGTCGGACTGCCCGGCAATCCGGTGGCGGTGTTCGTGTGCTTCCTGCTCTACGTCTATCCGTTGCTGCGCCGGCTCGGCGGCGCGTCCTGGCCTGAGCCACGGCGACTGATGCTGCCGGCGGCGTTCGAATTTCCCAAGCGAAAGACGGGCCGGCGCGAATTCTGGCGCGGCATGCTGGTGGAGGGGAAGGGTGGACTCGCGGTGGAAAAGTACGCCCGAGACGGGTCGGGACTGATCTCCGGCCTCAGGGCCGCCGACGGCCTGATCGACATCGTCGAGGACGTGCCGGAGGTCAATCGCGGCGACCTGGTGCCGTTCATACCCTTCACCGAATTCGGCATCCTCGGTCGCTAGGCGAGCATCGTCGGCGCCGGCAGTCCGGCGCGGGGAACGAGGGAGCCGCAAGTGTCGATCCTGCCGGCCATGGTCAGCCGCCTCGCTGCGCCGACGAGCGCCAACGCCTACCTGTTCCTCGTCATCACCAACGCGGCGTGGGCCGGCAATTTCGTCGTCGGGCGCGCGGTGGCGGGGCAGGTGCCGCCGATGACGCTGGCGTTTCTCAGGTGGACGGGTGCCTCGGTGCTGATACTCCTCGTCGCCTGGCGGTCGCTCGGCGAGGAATGGCCGCTGGTGCGGCGTCACTGGGCGCTCCTGGTGCTGCTCGGCGTGCTCGGATCGGGGACGTTCAATACGCTGCAATACATCGCGCTCACCGACACCACGGCCACGAACGCGGCCGTGATCAATTCCTCGGGTCCTGTGCTGATCGCCATCGCCGCCTTCCTGCTGAACGGCGAGCGGATCGGTGCGCGGCAGGCGCTCGGCATCGCGATCTCGCTGGCGGGCGTGCTGGTGGTCATGTCGCGCGGCGAGCCGCTGCACCTTCTGGCCATGACGTTCAACCGGGGCGACGTGGTGATGCTCGCGGCCATGGTGACGTGGGCCGCCTACACGGCGATGCTCAAGCGGCGGCCGGCGATATCCAGCCTGACGCTGGCGGCGGTGACGTACGTGGTGGCGGCGGGGCTCAATCTGCCCCTGTCGGCGTGGGAGATTGCTTCCGGGGCGCACGTTTCAACGAGTGTCGGCGCGGTTCTCGCCATCCTCTACACGGCGGTGTTTCCGAGCTTTCTCGCCTACCTGTGTTTCAACCGCGGCGTGGAGATCATCGGCGGCACGCGAGCCGGCGTGTTCCTGCACCTGGTGCCGCTCATCGGCTCGGCGCTGGCGTTCCTGTTCCTCGGCGAGCAGCCGCATGTTTTTCACGCGGTCGGATTCGCGGCCATCGTGGCGGGGGTGCTGCTGGCGGCGAGGGGGAAGTAAGTCCCCCTCTCCCCATGGCAAACGAAGGGCGATGGGTGGAGGGAGATTACAGCCAGTGCATGGAGCGGCAGGTGAGCACGAGCACGCGATCCTGGGGAACCTCGAGCAACGGCACGGAGGGCGGATCGAGGCCGAACAGCGTGCCGCGCAGCGTCCGGCTCGGGCCGCCATGGGTGACGACGAGTGTGTCGCGGCTGACGGTCGAGAGCCAGGCGTCGGTGCGTGCCTTCATCTCGACGTAGGTCTCGCCGCCGCGCGGGCGCCAGTTGACGGGATCGAGCCGGCGGGCCTCCAGGCCTTCGGGATCGGTACGCGGCAGGTCGACGGCGCGCTGGCCTTCCCAGTGGCCATAATGGATTTCGCGCAGGCGGTCGTCGGTGACATAGGCGGCCGGATCGAGGCCGAGGGCCGAAAGCATCACCTCGATGGTCTGGCGCGTGCGCCGTAACGGACTGGCGACGAACTGGAGACGCGGAAAATCCGGACAGTCCCCGCGCAAAGCAAGCGCGTTGCGGCGCGCCTGGGCGCGGCCGGTGTCGTTGAGGTCGGTATCGGCGTGGCCCTGGTAGCGGCCGATGGCGTTCCAGTCGGTCTGGCCGTGGCGGACGACGTAGAGCGTGATGCCGGGCGCGAGCAGCGGCGCACCACGGGAAAACGCTGCGTGCTTGCTCTCGTCGGCGCCGGAAGGTCTCGTGCTCATGCGCCGCTCACTCGATCTCTTGCGGAGCGAAGCGGTATCGCGTCGAGCAGAACTCGCAGGTGACGCCGATCATGCCGTCGGGCTCGCACATGTCCTCGAGTTCTTTCGCACCGAAACTCTTCAGGAAGGTGAGGACGCGATCGCGCGAGCAGCGGCAGAACTCGCTTAACGGCCGCGCCGGGAAGACGCGCACGCCCTCCTCGTGGAAGAGGCGGAATAGCAAGCTCTCTGGTGACAGCGTCGGGTCGAGCAGCTCGTGGTCCTCGACGCTCGCCGCCAGGATGCGCACGCGGTTCCAGGCGTCGTCGTCCTCTCCGTGCAGGCGCTGCTCGTCGGCCTCGGTTTGCGCCGGCGGGCGCGGAGTTCCGCCCTCGCCAGGAAGATGCTGGACGAGGAGACCGCCGGCGCGCCAACGCCAGGCCGCAGGCTCGCCCTTCGGTCCCGGCACGAAGTGCCTCGCGACGGCGAGGCGGAGATAGGTCGGCAACTGCTCGGACTGGCGGAAGTAGGTCAGCGCCGCTGTACCGAGCGAGCCGCCGTCGAGCGGCACTATGCCCTGGTAACGCTCCATGTCGCCGCCGGGATCAATGGTCATGGCGAGGTGGCCATGCCCGATCAGCTCGCCCTGGGACACCCTGGCTCCGCCCGCCAGCATCGCGGCGAGGCGGTTGGCGTCGTGCCCGGCGTAGCCGCGCATCCGGCCCGGGGTCTCGAAGTTGACCACGACGAGACGCAGCGGCCCGTCCGAGGACGTCTGCAGGATCAGTCGGCCTTCGAACTTCAGCGTCGTGCCGAGCATCGCCGTCAGAGCCAGCGCCTGCCCCAGCGTCTCGCTCACCGGCAGCGCGTAGTCGTGCCGCGCCAGCACCGCATCCACCATCGGCCCCATGCGCACGAGACGGCCGAGGACGCGCGAGTGCTCGGTCTGGAAGGGGAGCACGAGATCGTCGACGAGATGCGGCGAGCGGTCGTCGATGTTCCTGGTGTCGCCGTCATCCATGCGGTCGCTCTCCTGCCGGCGTGCGTGGAGTTGTCGCAAGCCGGTTCGGCTGCCGACATAACGCGGATGAAGGGTGGACGCTACCCCGTCGACGGCAATGCACAACCAGGTTTCGCATTGCGCGCTGATGGCCTGTCACTTCCGGAACAGCACGACTGCGTTATCTGCCGCAAGCTTCCTGCAGGTTCATCGTCCTGGGAGTTCGGTCATGTTCAAGAAGGTGCTCATCGCCCTTGCGGTCATCACGACCGGTCTTGTCGGTAGCTGTGCCTTGATGCTCGGCGGCGCCGCCTACCGCGATGCACCGGCCAACAAGGCTGTTGCCATGGAGGCGACCCGTGTCATGTCCCGCGCCTGGAACATGAGGGATCTGAGACCCTATTTCACTTCCGACGCCGTGCGGCAGATCAACTTCGACAAGGCGCAGGCGAGCATGAACGTGTTCAAGGCCCTGGGCGAACTCGTCAGCGTGAAGGAATCGCGCCAGACAGAATTTCACTACAACAAGCAGCTCGGCTCGGAGGCGACAAAGTCGGCGACGGTGGTGATTGAGGCCGTTTTCGATAACGGTCCGGCAACCGTCACCGTGCGGCTGGCCAACGACGGCGCCGTGATGAAGGTCGTGCACATTCACGTGCATGCACCTGGTCCGCTGAAAGCTCGGCAATCGGCCTGAGCGGGAGAGGTCGAACCGCAGCACGCGATCGTCTCAATTGTGCGAACCTGCCGACCTAGTGCCCGAACTATGCGCCGAGCNNGCGGTTCTCGGCCTCGTCGAACACGACCGACTGCGGGCCGTCGATGACGTCCTCGGTGACCTCGTGGCCGCGGTAGGCCGGCAGGCAGTGCATGAAGACGGCGCCCTTGGCCGCCTTGGCCATCAGCGGACGGTCGACGACGTAGGGCTTCAACAGCTTCTTGCGGCGATCGGCATCGGTCTGGCCCATGGAAACCCAGGTGTCGGTGACGACGCAATCGGCGCCCTTGACCGCCTTGACCGGATCGTCGGTGATGACGACGTGGCCCTTTTCCTTCTTCACCCAGTCGACGACCTCTTTCTCGGGCTTGAGCTCATCGGGGCAGGCGACGCGCAGCTCGAAGCCGAAGCGGACAGCGGCGTGCATCCACGAGGCGGCGACATTGTTGCCGTCGCCGATCCAGGCCACGGTGCGGCCGGCGACGGCGCCGTGCGTCTCCTCGAACGTCATGATGTCGGCCATGACCTGGCAGGGGTGGGTGCGGTCGGTCAGGCCGTTGATGACCGGGACCGTCGCGTGCTCGGCGAGCTCGAGCAGCGTGTCGTGCGAGTTGGCGCGGATCATGATGGCGTCGACGTAGCGCGACAGCACGCGCGCGGTGTCGGCGATGGTCTCGCCGCGGCCGAGCTGCAGATCGGTGTCGTTCAGCACGATGGTCTGGCCGCCGAGCTGGCGCATGGCGACGTCGAACGAAACGCGCGTGCGCGTCGACGGCTTCTCGAAGATCATGACGAGGACGGCGTCCTCGATGCCCTTGGGGCGCAGGCGCGGCGGCACGCGCTTGCCCGCCTTCTTCATGGCGTGGGCATTGTCGAGGATCGTGCGCAGTGTTCTCGTGTCGAGCGCATCAATGTCTAGAAAATGCCGGGGGGCCACGGTGCGAGCCTGGCTGCGTTTCAGCACGGTCGGAGATCCTAGGTGGAGGTGGAGGAAAGCCTCGCCAGCGCGCGCGAGAGGCGGTCGACCGCTTCGGCGATCTCCTCTTCGGCGACGTTGAGCGGCGGCAGCAGGCGCACGACGTTGTCGCCGGCGCCGACGACGAGAAGGCGCTCGGCGAGCGCGGCCTTGACCAGATCGGCGACGGGCGGCTTCAGGCGCAGTCCGGCGAGCAGGCCCTGGCCGCGCACCTCGAGAACGAGGTCGGGATGGAGATCCTGCAGGCCTGCAAGTGCCTGACGCAGGCGCAAGGCCTTGCGGGTGACGGCATCGAGGAAGCCCGGCGCGAGGACCACGTCGAGCACGGCATTGGCGACGGACATGGCGAGCGGGTTGCCGCCGAAGGTCGAGCCG
>JRYC01002269.1_pt1 | contig 11690 bp, 10 predicted proteins | sample 235301 | NCBI WGS metagenome assembly JRYC01 (sample SAMN03074211, study PRJNA261470) | activated sludge metagenome | biome: Common Effluent Treatment Plant; feature: Wastewater; material: Activated sludge; isolation source: activated biomass of a common effluent treatment plant treating...
CGCCGGCCGAGGAACGCCGTCGGCGTCCAGCCCGACCATTCGCCGGAACGGGCGACCCGCTCGCCCTCGGCCAGCCGGCGCGACACGGCGAGGATCAGCGCCATCGTCATGTCGGCGGTGTCCTCGGTCAGCACGCCGGGCGTGTTGGTGACGGTGATGCCGCGCTTGTAGGCGGCCTCGACATCGATGTTGTCGACGCCGGTACCGTAGTTGGCGATCAGCCGCAGCCGTTCGCCGGCATGGGCCAGCACGGCGCTGTCGATGCGGTCGGTGACGGTGGGGACGAGGACCTCGCAGTCCTTCACCGCCTCGACGAGCTGCGCCTTGCTCATCACCGTGTCGGCATGGTTCAGGCGGGCGTCGAACAGCTCGCGCATCCGCGTCTCGATCGCGTCCGGCAGCTTGCGCGTGACGATCACATGCGGTCGGGGGCGCGGCATGAGCGGTCTCCGGCACGGCTACGAGGGCCGATCATCCCCGCGGGCCTTAGCAGAAAGCCAGCCCCGCCTCAAACGGCCGAGTGTCGCGGAAAATAGCCTTCGCCGCGAAGGGTTCGCCGCCTATAGATGAAGTGTCGCAGCAACTCACCGCCACCGTCATGCCCTTGCTCTTCTTCCGTCGCCTGGCTCTCGCCGCATGGCTGCTGCTGGCCGCCACGACCGTGTCGGCGCAATCGGTGGCGGTGGGCCCCTCGGGCCTGCCGCTGCCGCGCTTCGTCAGCCTCGCCGAGCCCGAGGTGAACGCGCGCACCGGCCCCGGCCGCGAATACCCGATCCGCTGGCTCTACCTGCGGCGCGATCTGCCGGTGAAGATCGTCGAGGAGCACGACGTCTGGCGGAAGATCCTCGATCCCGAGGGCGGCGAGGGCTGGGTGCACTCGCAGCTGCTGACCAGCCGCCGCAGCGTGATGATCAGGGGCGACATCGAGGACCTGCACCGTACCGCCAGCGGCGATTCCCGCGTCGTCCTGCGCGCCGAGGCCGGCGTCGTGGGTCGGCTGCTCGACTGCCAGCCGGAATGGTGCCTGATCGAGATCGACGCCAAGCGCGGCTGGGTGCGCCGCGCCGCCATCTGGGGCGTGCTCGACGACGAGATGCGCGACTGAGCGCCAGGCACCGGCGCGCCACCGCCGCGCGCTCATTTGCCGACGGCCTCGCTCGGCCGCAGCACCGCCATCGCCGCCTCAGGGCCGAACAGGATCTCGACGATGCGGGCGCGATCCATGACACCTTTGTCCCCGGGCCCGGCGGCCACCGCGCCGAGGAAGAGCGGACGGGCCTGACCCAGGGTCCGATCGACGGTGTCGCCGATGCCGAGCTCGCGGCCGGCCATGCCGATCCGCCGTACGGCGCGCGCCGCCTCCTCGGCCTCGGCCACGAGGTTGTCGGGTGCCGCCCGATCGGCGCGCAGCCGGGCGAACTGCTGCGGCAGGGCGCCCACCACCACCTCGGCGAGATGGCTGCAGATGCTGCGCGTCACCTTTCCACGGATGTCGCGCAAGGTCGCACGGTCGATGCCGAGCCGGCTCGACCCGCCTTCGAGGGAGCGCACCCAGCTCACCGTACGCTCGATGCCGTCGGCCGCCGCGGCCAACGCCCGGCCCTGCCGTGCCATCGCCGGCGGCGGAACCAGCTCGGCGAGGCAGGCGGCCGATGCCCGCGCCACCAGCGGCTCGACCTCACGTGCGGGCATCATCAGCTCGGCGGCAAACGGCAGGTCGAGGACGGAAGCCGGGCTCGCCGTGCGCGCCAGCAGGAGCTGGAACAGCAGCTCCAGCAGCTGCGGACCGCCGGCCCTGCCGAACCTGATCAGGTCGAGGGCCGCCCTGCGCTCGTCGTCGACCAGCTCCGGCATCGGCCGCGGCGGCAGGCGCCACAGCAGCGGCACCACGGCGGGTGCGACGTTGAGAAGCAGTGCTGCGGCGCGCATCTGCTCGCCCAGCGCCCGGTCGACGGCAACAAAGGATTCCGCGGTCGCCAGATGCCGGTGCAGCGCCGCCGAAGCCGCGGGCCAGATCTCCTGACCCAGCGCCAGCACCGCGCCCTGCTCGTTCATGAACCGGCCGCGGCTCCCGGCCTTCACGCGGGCGGCGAGATCGGCCGGCAGGCCGGCCAGGACCGCGGCATGCAGCTCGCCCAGGCTGGCCCGGTCGACCCGGCCGCGCGCCGGGGCCCAGGATTCGCTGGCAACGAGCAGATCCTCGAACGGCAGGGTCACGAGGCGGCGCAGGCCGATCGAACGGATCGGCCGCAGCACGGCCAGGCGCGGCCGGACCCGGGCCACCGCCTCATCCAGCGAGCCCCGCTCCTCCAACGTCTCGATCAGCCGCAGCGCCTTGATCAGCGGGCCGTCGCCGGCCTCCTGCAGCAGGCCCTCCACGCCTTGGAGCAACCGGCTCTCGAGGCCGCTCACGCCAGGACCGCCCGCAATGATTCGTTGCGGCCGACGGCCCGCGCCATGGCGGCGGGGCTGCGCCCGTCGTCGCGCGCCCGCAGCCAACGCTTGCCGTGCAACCGCTCCTCCGGCGAGGCCGCGTCGCCGCCCGCCTCGGTCGGCACGCTCGGCACCAGGGCCTCGATGCGGGCCAGGGTCACCCGCTGCGCCGAGCGATCTTCGCTGGTCGCCTGATCCCAGCAGGCGCAAACGTAGGGCCATCCGTCCAGCAGCCAGTCGGGCAGCGCCAGCCTCGCCATCACGACCCTGGGGTCGGCGAGCCATTGCCGGAGCAGTGGCGGCGTGGCGTCGAGCGCCGTCCACAGGCGCTGCAGGCAGGTGCGGGCACGAACCAAGGTGGTCGCGGCACAGGCGGCGATCAGCTCGACCCCCGGCCGCCTGTCGTCCGGCTCGAGCACCGCCCAGGCGCGCACCTCGGCGGCGAAATGCTCCAGCGCCTCGACGGTGCGGCTGGCCCGGCTCTCGAACGGACCGTCCGCGATGCCGACCGGGACGACGTGTCCGGCGATCTCGTCGAAACAGGCGACGAGCCGGTGGCATGGAAGGTCAAACGTCGGCGCCACCTCGGCGAGGCTCGCCTCCAGTGCCGCGCGGCTGGCGGCGTCGTCGGGATCGAGCGTGCGCCAGTCCAGCTCGGGGCGAACCGTGCGGCGGAGCAGGCTGGCCATGAGAACCAAGCCGGCCCGTGCCCGCTCGCGCGCCTCGCGCTGCTCGGCCTCGGCGACGGCGTATGCCGCCTCCCGCCCCGCGGCTCCGGCCGCCGCCACCTTCCGCGCAGCCCCGCGTACCGTGGCCGGGGACAAGGCGGGCAGGCAGCGGACCGCCTCGAGCAGCAGCCGGTCGTGCATCGTCAGCCGCATCGATTCGACGACCTTCTCCGCCGGCAACACGTACCAGCCGCGGCTGCCCGAGGGGTTGGCGATGATCAGCTCGACCGCTCCCGGCCGGACGAGCCGTGCCCGCGCCTGTGCGAGCGCAGGCGCTGTGAACGGAACGGCGACACCGCGTTCCTGGAAGGTTGCCGGGCGGCAGAAGGTGGCGGTCGGCGCGGCCAAGAAAACCTCGCGGCGGGAACTTGTCCCGCCAGTAATGCACCGGCGAGGTTAATGCGCCGTTAGCGACGCTCAGCCCGGCGCCAGGAACCGCTCGATCCGGGCCTTCAGCTCGATGGTCTCGGCCCGTCCGGGGTCGAGCCGGGCCAGCATCCGATCCCAGCGCTGCCGTGCCTCGGCCGGACGGCCCTGCTGCCAATCGCGCAGGCCCAGGAACCACAGCGCCTCGGCATCGTCGGGCCGGATGGCGACCGCCTTCTCGTACAGGGCGGCGGCGGCATCGCCGACCTCCGGGGCGCCGGTGGCGATCTCAGGGCCGAGAAGGAGCCCGGCCTTGCCCTTGAGCAGGATGGGATCCTCCGGTGCCAGGGCCAGCGCCCGGTCCCAGGCCGCGAGCGCCGCCTCGCGCTCCCCCAGGACACCTCGCGCCTGGGCCAGTCTCGACCAGCCCTCGACATCGCCGCCATCGGCCTCCAGCCGCGCCTGCAGGCCGTCGACCATCTCGCGGATGCGGCCCTGGCGCTCCTCCGGCGGCAATGCCGCGATGGCCGCGGCCTCAGCGGCACCGGGCTGCGGTGCGGCACCTGGCGTGGCTGCCAGCATGGTCTCGACCTCGATGCCGAGCCGAGCCGCCGCCCCGCGGATCGCCTCCACCATGGCCGACCGCCAGGGCACATCGGCCGGGGCCGCGGCCAGCAGCTGCCGCCAGCGCTCCGTGGCACCGGCAACGTCGCCGGATTGTGCCGCGGCGAGGCCCAGATAATAGCCGACGCGCGGCTCACCCGGGACGATGCCGTCGAGCCGCGTCAGCAGCGCCAGCGCCTCGGGGCTCACCATGCCGCCCGCGCCGGCGATCAGGCTCTCGGCGAGGCCGCCGATCGCCTCGGGCTCGCCGGGCGCCAGCTCCAGCGCCTTGCGGTAGGCCGGGACTGCGGCGTCCGGCCGGCTCATCACCATGCGCGACCTGCCGAGCATCAGCCAGCCGCGCAAATCCCCGGGCTCGCGGACCAGCCGCTCCTCGAGCCTCGCCACCATGGCGGCGACGTCGAGGTCGGGCCCGGCGGGCTGGCGCGAGGCCAGCGGCTGGTCCTCGAGCGCCGGTGTGCCGAGCTCGAGATAGAGCCCGGTGACGAGCAGCGGCACGGCCAGCGCCGCCGCCAACGCCGGCCAGCGGCGACCGCCGACGCCCTCCTCCGTGGAAGACGCCACAGCCGTGCGCAGGATGCGCCGCTCCACCTCCAGCTTCGCCGCCGCGGCCTCGGCCGCGCCGATCAGGCCGCGCGCCCGGTCGCGCTCGATCTCGGCCAGCTGGTCGCGATAGACGGCGAGATCGAAGGCGGCGCGCGGCCGGTGGGCCGGACGGCGCAGCACCGGCCAAGCCAGGGCCAGGGCGGCCATCAGCGCCAGCAACGCGCATCCGACGAGAAGTCCGGCGCTCATCGATCACCGGACTCGGCGAGCAGGCGAGCCAAGCGGGCGCGCTCGGCGTCGCTCAATGGTGCCGCGGCCTCGGCCTGACGCCGGCGTCCCCTCAGCGCCAGCCAAGCCCCGGCGAGCAGCAAGCCGAAGGCCGGTCCCAGCCAGAGCAGCCAGGTCGAGGGCCTGAACGGCGGGTCGAGAAGGACGAAATCGCCGTAGCGGGCGACCAGAAAGGCCTTCACCTCGCCATCGCTGTCGCCGGCGGTCAGCCGCTCGCGCACCAGCCGCCGCAGGTCGCGGGCGAGGTCGGCATCGGAATCGTCGATCGACTGGTTCTGGCAGACTAGGCAGCGCAGCTCGTGGCCGAGCGCTCGCGCCCGCGCCTCCAGCGCCGGATCGGCCAGCATCTCGTCGGGCGAGGTGGCGGCCCGCGCCGGCGGGGCCAGCAGGACCAGCAACGCCGACAGGACCAACAGCGCCCGCCTCATCGCAGCTGCGCCAGCAGGGGATCGATGACGCGCTCGAGATCGCGCGGCTGCAGCGGCCCGACATGGCGGTAGGCGATGCGGCCCTGGCGGTCGATGACGTAGGTCTCCGGGACGCCGTACGCGCCCCACTCGATGCCGACGCGGCCGTCGCGATCGCTGCCGATCCGGGCGAAGGGATCGCCCATCTCGGCGAGGAAGCGCGCCGCGTCCTCAGGCTTGTCCTTGTAGTTGATGCCCTGGATCGTGACCCCTTCCTGCTTCAACCGCATCAGCAGCGGGTGCTCGATCCGGCAGGGCACGCACCAGGAGGCGAAGATGTTGACGAGCTGCGGCCCGGGCTGAAGGTCGGCCGTGGAGAGCCCGTCCTGCCGCCCCGCCAGCGGCGGCAGCGTGAACTGCGGCGCCGGCTTGTCGATCAACGCCGAAGGCAGCGCGCCCGGATCGCGGGTCAGGCCCACGGCGAGGAAGCCGCCCACCAGCGCGAACAGCGCCAGCGGGATCAGGAACAGCAGGCGCCGGCTCACGTGACGGCGAGCCGCGATCTGGCGGGCCGGGGGGCGCCGACACGCAGCCGGCGATCGGTGAGCGAAAGCAGGCCCGCCAGCCCCATCAGCCCTGCCCCGCCCCAGATCCAGAAGGCCAGCGGGTTGTGGTAGAGGCGGACGGTCCAGCCACCGGCGGGCGCCACATCGCCCAGGACGAGATAGAGGTCGCGAAACAGCCCGGTATCGATGCCGGCCTCGGTGGTGGGCATGCCCTCGACCGGAAAGAAGCGCTTCTCCGAATGCAGCAGGGTCACGAAGGCCCCCTCCCTGGTCACCCGGAAGGTGCCGCGCTGGGCGGTGTAGTTGGGGCCCTGCACCTGGCCCACGCCCTGGAACTCGACGTCGTAGCCGGCAAGCTCGGCATGCTGCCCCGGCTGCATGACCAGCAGCCGCTCGCTGCGGCCGGTGGCGACCGAGGTCACGCCCAGGATCACGATGCCGAGGCCGATATGGGCGATCGTCATCGCCCAGGCCGAGCGCGGCAGCCCCTTCGCCCGGGAAAGGGTCGAGGCGAGCGGGCCGCGGAAGGCCGCGAGCCGGTCGAGAAGCTCGGTCAGCGAGCCGGCGATGGTCCAGACGCCGAGGCCGATGCCGAGGGCGGCGAGCGCGCTGCGCGGGCTCTGCAGCCACAGGTGCAGCAGGCAGGCGGCGACACCGCAGGCGGCGGCGAGCCAGAGCCGCGGCAACACCGCCCGAAGGTCGCCGCGCTTCCAGCCCAGCATCGAGCCGATCGGCAGCGCCAGCAGCAGCGGCATCGCCAGCGGCACGAAGGTGGCGTTGTAGAAGGGCGGGCCCACGGAGATCTTGGCGCCGCCCACGGCCTCGAGGGCCAGCGGATAGAGCGTGCCGAGCAGCACGGTGGCGGCGGCGGTGGCGAGCAGCAGGTTGTTCAGCAGCAGGCCGCCCTCGCGCGAGATCGGCGCGAATACGCCGCCGCCCTGCAGCGACGGCGCCCTCCAGGCATAGAGCGCCAGCGAGCCGCCGACCGCCACCACCAGCAGCGCCAGGATGAACACGCCGCGCGCCGGATCGCTGGCGAAGGAATGCACCGAGGTGAGCACGCCCGAGCGGACGAGGAAGGTGCCGAGCAGCGACAGCGAGAAGGCGATGATGGCGAGCAGGATGGTCCAGCTCTTCAGAGTGTCGCGCTTCTCGACGACGATCGCCGAGTGCAGCAGGGCGGTACCGACCAGCCATGGCATGAAGGAGGCGTTCTCGACCGGATCCCAGAACCAGAAGCCGCCCCAGCCCAGCTCGTAGTAGGCCCACCACGATCCCAGCGCGATGCCCAAGGTCAGCGCCGACCAGGCGGCCAGCGTCCAGGGCCGCACCCAGCGCGCCCAGGTCGGATCGACCCGGCCTTCGATCAGCGCGGCGATGGCGAAGGAGTAGGTCGTGGAGAAGCCGACATAGCCCAGGTAGAGCATGGGCGGGTGCATGGCCAGGCCCGGATCCTGCAGGATCGGGTTCAGGCCCTGGCCGTCGAGCGGCGCCGGGTCGAGGCGCAGGAACGGGTTCGAGGTGAACAGCATGAAGGCCAGGAAGGCCGCACCGATCAGCCCCTGCACCGACAGCACCCGGGCACGGAAACCGTCGGGCAGGTTGCGGCCGAACAGCGCCACGGCAGCGCCGAACAGCGCCAGGATCCAGACCCACAGGACCAGCGAGCCCTCGTGGTTTCCCCAGGCCCCGCTGATCTTGTAGAGCAGCGGCTTGGTCGAATGCGAGCCGCTGGCGACCAGCGCCACCGAGAAGTCCGAGACCACGAAGGCGTGGATCAGTGCCGCGAAGGCCAGCGTCAGTGCCGCCAGCTGTGCCGTGGCGGCGCTGGGTGCCAGGGCCATCAGCACGGGATCGCGGCGCGCCGCTCCCCACAGCGGCAGCGTGCCCTGGACGAGGGTAAGGCCGAAGGCCAGAACCAGGGCGTAGTGGCCGAGCTCGGCGATCAAGGTTTCTGCCCGCCTTCCTGCCAGAATCCGGCCCGCTTCACCGCCTCGGCGACTTCCTTGGGCATGTAGCTCTCGTCGTGCTTGGCCAGGACCTCGTCGGCGGCGAACACGCCGTCGGGCCGCAGCATTCCCTGGGCCACGATCCCCTGCCCTTCGCGGAACAGGTCGGGAAGGATTCCGGCATAGACCACCTTGACCTCTGCTGCGGTGTCGGTGAGCGCGAAGCTCACCTCGTGGCCGCTGCCGCGCTCGACGCTGCCGGCGACGACGAGGCCGCCGATGCGAAAGCGCCTGCCCTCCTCGACCTTGCGGGTAGCGATTTCCGACGGAGTGACGAAAAAGGAGATGCTGTCGCTCAGCGCCGCCAGCACGAGTGCGGTGGCACTCCCGACCAGGACGAGAGCCAGTGCGACCAGGATCAGCCGCTGTCGCTTGTGCAAACGCATGGGACTACTCAGACGGCTCCACCCACGCCCGGCTCCGCCGCGGGCTCGCGCCGCGGTGTCAGCCGCGCCGCCGGGCGGGCGCGGTGCCCCCGCATCCGCTCACGCAACGCCGACAGCTCGGCCTCGCGCTGGCGTGCCATGCGCAGGCTCTGCCACAACAGGCCGATGAGCACGAGCAGCGTCAATCCGAAGGCCGGCCAGACATAGGCGGCATAGCCTCCCATGGCGAGGAATGCGTCCACCGAATGTCAAGCCTCCACCGCGACGTGGCTCCTGCCCAGGCTCGCCATGCATGTGCTAACAGGCGAACAGGATGCAAGATGGCGCGTCGTCGCCCCGTTTGGACCCGATCATGGAGTTTAGCAGCGAGCAGGCGCTTGTCGACCCGTCCGGCCTGCGCGAGGCGCTGGCCGCGACACCGCGCGAGTCGGAGGCCGCCGACCTCCTGCGCTCTATGCGCCAGCGGCTGGTCGGCGGCCGGGAGGCGCTGCGGGCCTATTTCGAGGCCGGCGGCAGCGCCGAGGTCGTGCATCACGAGCTGTCGCGGCAGATGGACGGGCTCATCCAGGGCGCCTTGGACTTCGCCGACCGCAAGGTCTACGCCCAGCCCAATCCCACCACCGGCGAGCAGCTGGCGGTGATCGCCGTCGGCGGCTACGGCCGCTCGGAGCTGGCGCCGGGCTCCGACGTCGACCTGCTGTTCCTGCATCCCTACAAGCCGACGCCGCTGGTCGAGCAGCTGGCCGAGTTCGTGCTCTACAGGCTATGGGATCTCGGCCTCAAGATCGGCCAGGCGACGCGGTCGGTCTCGGAATCCATCAAGCTGGCGCAGCAGGACCTCAGCGTGCGCACGGCGCTGCTGGAAACCCACTTCGTCTGGGGCAGCCGGCCGCTCTACGACCAGCTCGTAGCGGCCTTCGAGCGCGACATCGTTGCTGGCCGCGGTGCCGAGTTCATCGAGGCCAAGCTCGCCGAGCGCGACGCGCGCCACCAGCGGGTCGGCGATTCGCGCTTCCTGCTCGAGCCCAACATCAAGGAAGGCAAGGGCGGGCTGCGCGACCTCCACACCCTGATGTGGATCGGCAAGTTCCTGTTCCGGGTCCAGGACGTCGGCGAGCTGGTGCGCTACGGCGTGCTCAGCCGGCAGGCGCTCAACACTTTCATCAATTCGCGCCGGTTCCTGTGGACCGTGCGCTGCCACCTGCACTGGCTCACCGGCCGCGCCGAGGAGCGGCTGACCTTCGACCTGCAGTCGGAGGTCGCCAAGCGCATGGGCTATCGCGACCGGCCGGGCTCGCTCGGCGTCGAGCGCTTCATGAAGCGCTACTACCTCGTCGCCAAGGACGTGGGGGCGCTGACCCGCATCGTCTGCGCCGCCCTCGAGGAGCAGCACAAGCGGCGGCCGCGCTTCCTGTTGCCGCGCTTCGGCTTCGGCATGCGGCGGATCAACGGCTTCGAGATCACCGGCGCGCGCGTCGGCCTCGCCGATCCCAAGCTGTTCGAGCGCGAGCCGGTGCGGATGATCGAGCTGTTCCACATGGCGCAGGAACGCGACCTCGACATCCATCCGCAGGCGCTCAACGCCGTCGGCCAGAACCTGAAGCGCGTCGACGGCGCGCTGCGCGAGAACCCGGAGGCCGGCCGGCTGTTCCTCGACATCCTCGGATCGAGGAAGGATCCGTCGCTCGCCTTGACCCGCATGAACGAGGCCGGGCTGCTCGGCCGCTTCATCCCGGAGTTCGGCCGGGTCGTGGCGCAGATGCAGTACGGGCTCTACCACGTCTACACCGTGGACGAGCACACCATCCGGATGATCGGCATTCTCTGGCAGATCGAGCAGGGCCAGCTCTCGGCCGAGCTGCCGCTCGCCACCGAGCTGATGCCGAACCTCTTGTCCCGGCGCGAGCTCTACCTCGCCGCCTTCGTCCACGACCTCGGCAAGGGCCGCGGCGGCGACCACAGCGTCATCGGCGAGGACATCGCCAAGCGCGTCTGCTCGAGGCTGGGTCTGCCGGACGCCGTCACCGAGACCGTCGCCTGGCTGGTGCGCTGGCACCTGCTGATGAGCAACTACGCCTTCAAGCGCGACGCCGAGGATCCGAAGACCGTCGCCGACTTCGTCGCCATCGTGCAGTCGCCCGAGCGGCTGAAGCTGCTGCTGGTGCTGACCGCCGCCGACATCCGCGCCGTCGGCCCCAACGTCTGGAACGGCTGGAAGGGCCAGCTGCTGCGCGAGCTCTACCGCGAGGCCGAGGCCGCCATGGCGGCGGGCGATCCGAGCGGCCGGCGCGCCGAGCGCATCGCCGAGGCCAAGCTCGCCGTGGCGCGCACCCTGTCCACCCTGCCCGAAGACCCGTGGAGCGAGGTCGAGATCGCAGCCTATGGCGAGCGGCACGACCCGCGCTACTGGCTGGGCTTCGCACCGGCCGAGCTGGCGCGGCACGCCGGCATGCTGCGCCGCGCCGACCAGGTGAAGGAGCCGCTCTCGCTCGACTACCGGATCGATTCCTTCCGCTCCCGCACCGAACTGACCCTCTACGCCGCCGACCATCCGGGTCTGTTCATGAAAGTGGCGGGTGCTTTGGCGCTGAGCGGCGCCAGCATCGTCGACGCCCACATCTTCACCACCCATGACGGCATGGCGCTGGACGTGCTGGGCTTCCAGGACGCCGACAGCCGCGAGGCCATCGACGACCAGGGCCGGCTCGACCGCATCTCCCGCAACATCCGCAAGGCGCTGGGTGGCGAGATCTGGCTGGAGAAGGCGCTGAAGGGCCGCCGCTCGCTGCCGACGCGCACCGACGTGTTCAAGGTCGAGCCGCGGGTGCTGATCGACAACAACGCCTCGCGCACGCACAGCGTCATCGAGGTCAACGGCCGCGACCGCCCGGGCCTGCTGTTCGACCTGGCGCGCACGCTGAAAGATCTCGGGCTCGGCATCAACAGCGCCCATATCAGCACCTACGGCGAGCGCGTTGTCGACGTGTTCTACGTCAAGGACGTGTTCGGCCTGAAGGTCACCCACCGCGCCAAGATGCAGCGTATCCAGAAGGCTTTGCTCGAGGTGATGAGCGGCGGGGCCTGATCCCGCTCAGCCCTCCCGCCACGGATCGAGCACCGGCACGCCGAACTCCATGAAGTCGCGGACGTTGCGCGTGACCACCGTCAGCCGGTGGGCCAGCGCGGTGGCGGCGATCAGCATGTCCTCGAAGCCGTGCCTTCGCGACAGGCGCACCCGCATCCGGGCCCATTCGCGAATGGCCGGCTCGTCGACGGCAAGGACCAGATGTGTCGCCTCGATCTCGTCCAGCCATCGCTGGAGGCGCAAGGCGTTTTG
>JRYC01008612.1_pt1 | contig 11672 bp, 10 predicted proteins | sample 235301 | NCBI WGS metagenome assembly JRYC01 (sample SAMN03074211, study PRJNA261470) | activated sludge metagenome | biome: Common Effluent Treatment Plant; feature: Wastewater; material: Activated sludge; isolation source: activated biomass of a common effluent treatment plant treating...
GTCACTCCTCCCCGGTCACCGTCAGCACCGCGATCTCCGGCGGCACGCCGAACCTGACCGGCGGCCCCGACATGCCCACCCCGGCGCTGACGTAGAGGAACCGCTCGCCGTCGCGGTGCAGGCCCTTGGCCATGTGCCTGGGCAGGCGGCTGAAGGTCACCGGCGGCGGCAGGCCCGGCAGCTTCACCTGGCCGCCATGGGTGTGGCCGGCCACCGTCAGCAGCACCTCGGACGACAAATGCGGGAAGGCGTCCGGCGTGTGGCTGGTGACGATGGTGGGTGCGGCAGGATCCAGTCCCGACAGCCCCTTGCGGGTGTCGAAGCGGCCGTCGCCGAGATAGGGGATGCCGACGAGCTGCACCGCACCGTCGCCCCAGGGCATCGGCTGCCAGGCGTCGTAGAGCACGACGATGCCGACGTCGCGCAGGGCCGCCGCCACCGCGCGGCCGCCATGCTCGCGGTCGTGGTTGCCGAGCGTCGCCACCACCGGATGGCGGGTCAGCGGCGCCAGCGCCTCGGCGATCGCCGCAGGCGGGAGCGGGCGCTGGAGCTGCGCCCGCGTCGAGACGAAATCGCCCGGCAGCAGCACCAGGTCGGGCTCCTCGGCCAGGATGCGCTCGACGATGCGGCCGATCCGCCGCGCGCCGGTGTGCGGCCAGGCGGCATGGATGTCGGACAGCACGGCGATGCGCAGGGCCGGCCAGCGGCCGGGCCAGCGCCGGCTGGCGATGCGGTGGCGGCGGATGCGCAGGAGGCGCGGCTCGATCGCCACCCCCCAGGCGCCGGCGGCCGCGGCCAAGCCGGCCAAGGTGAGGAACGACCCGAGCATCGCCGAGCTTCTGCCACATTCCGCCCCCGCTCGCCATGCGCCCGCTCGCCATGCAGTGGAGGGGCAGTCGAGCGCAGGGGCGGCCGAGGGCACGGGCGGTCGCCATCGTCGGGTCTCGCACATTCGTTACGGAACAACCGGCAAGCCCGAACGTAAATTCCCGTGGACGGTTCTCGTTGAGCCGATTCATCAACCCACGATACGGATCTGCTGATGAACGGCAAGCCGACCGTCTGGATCGGACTGGATGCGGTCGAGGGGCAGGAGGTGCGGCGACGGATGGCCGACGGCCGGATGCCGCACCTGGCGGCGCTGGCCCGGCGCGGTGGGCTGCGCGCGGTCGATCCGGACGTGCCGGGCTTCTGCGGCGGCATCTGGCGCAGCTTCGTCAACGGCGTGCCGGTGGGCGAGCATGGCTGGCATTTCAGCAAGATCTGGCGGCCCGAGCTCGGCCGGCTCGACCAGGCCGGGCCCGACTGGCTGCGGTTGCGTCCGTTCTGGGATCGCATGCGCGCCGCCGGCCTGCGCGTCGGCCTCGTCGACGTGCCGCACGCGCCCGACCCGGGGCCCGGCTTCGACGGCGTCTATGTGAGCGGCTGGCAGACCCACGACTACCATCCCCGGAGCACCCGCCCGGCATCGCTGATGACCGCGCTCGAGGCCGGATTCGGCAGGCCGTGGCTGCGCGCCGAGAGCTATGGCCCGCAATCCCCCGGCGACCTGCTGCGGCTGCACCAGCAGGGCTTGGCCTCCATCCAGCAGATCGCCGCGATCTCCGAGTGGCTGCTCGGCCGCCACTGCCTCGACTTCTTCATGGTGGTGGTGGGCGGCGCCCACCGCCTCGGCCACTATCTCTGGGATCTGTCGCAGGTCGACAGCGACCGCCTCGCGGCCGACGACGCCTCGCGGCTGTCCCAGGCCATGGACGACGTCTACGCCGCCTGCGACGCCGCCGTCGGGCGGATCGCCTCGGCCGCCCCGGCCGGTGCCCGCATCGTCGCCTTCGCGCTGCACGGCATGGGAGCCAATCCGGGCTGGACCGACCTGTTTCCGGAGATGGTCCGCCGCCTCGGCGCGCCGGCGGGGACATCGCGGCGGCGTGGCCTGCGGGACTATGTGCTGCAGCTCCGGCGCTCGTCCTGGGCCCTTCGCGCCCATCCCTACGTTCCCGATGCCGTCCACCGGATGATCGGCCGGCAGTGGTCGTCGCGCATGCATGCCTGGCGCTCGACCCGAGTCTTCTCCGTGCCGGGCGAGCTCGGCGGCAACCTCCGCGTCAACCTGGCCGGCCGCGAGGCCGAGGGCATCGTCGAGCCCGACGCCGAGTACGACGATCTCTGCATGGAGATGTGCGAGCGCCTCGGGCGCGTGTACAGCCTGGGCGGCGACGAGCGGCCCATCGTCGGCTCGGCGCACATCGTCGACCGGCTGGTGCCGGGGGACGCGGCATTCCGCACCTACCTGCCCGACATCGTGCTGGAATGGAGCGAGAGCCGCATCGGCGACAGCCGCGGCATCGCGCTGCCGGGTGCCGGCGAGATCCGCTGGCAGCCCGGCCGCCGCATCCCCTCGGGCCGCAGCGGCAACCACCGGCCGCGCGGCTGGGCGCTGGGCGATCACGGCCTCGGCGGCTTCGGCTCCGGCCAGCCGAACGTCCTCGACCTGTTGCCGGGCCTCTTCGGCAGCGTCGGCCTCGCGACCGATCGCAAGCCCGGGCCCGGACGGCTCACCGCCCAGGCCATGGAGCAGGACGCGCTGGCCAGAGCCAGCTGACCGGCCGCTAGAGCAGTTCCGGCGTCGCCGGAACTGCTCTCATCTCCTTTGCCTATCGGCCTCTTGGCCTACTTGAGGCTAGAGCGGTTCCACGTATCGTGGAACCGCTCTAGCCGCGCACCGCCTTGGGCGAGGGCCGCAGCAGCTCGCGCAGGTCGCTGGCGCGCACGAGTCCGGCCAGCGCCAGCAGCGCGAGCTGCAGGGCGCCGAGGCCGGCCAGCACGGCGAGATAGGCCAGGCCGTGCATCGCGGGCAGCATCGCCGCCAGCGCCACCACCGGTGCCGAGGCCAGGAGGGTGGTCGCGACCTCCCTCGCCGAGAGCAGCGGCCCGAAATGCCGGTGGCAGAGCACGCCGGCCGCCACCGCCCCGCCGATGCAGCCGATCGTCGTGGCCCAGGCGGCACCGGCAGCACCCAGCCACGGGATCAGCAGCGCCGCCGAGGCGATGCCGAGCGCCACGGCCCCCCAGCTCAGCAGCGCGGCGGCGCGCGCCTGCGAGGCGCCGATCAGGGCGCTGGTCAGCACCAGCAGATAGCTGAAGGCCATCCCGCGCCCCGGCACCTGGATCGCCAGCAGCTCGGCACCCGCGGCATAGCTGCGGGCGAAGAACAGCGTCATCAGCTCCGCGGCGTCGACGGCGACGAACAGCGAAGCCGGCAGCAGCAGCACCAGCAGGCCGCGGCTGGCGCCGGCCACCACCGCCCTCGCCCCCTCGAGGTCGCCGCGCGCCCGCGCCGCCGCGACGCCGGCCGTGGTGATGCCGGTCATCGCCAGCGCCACGATCACCGGCAGCCGCGCCACGCTGCCGGCGGCGGAATAGAGCCCGGCGGCGTCGGCCGGCATGAAGGCGGCGGCCATGCCGATGGCCCACAGGCCGAAATTGCCGAGGATCTGGCTGGCGACGCCGCGCATCGACACCGGCAGGGCCAGCTTCAGGATCCGGCCGGCGGCGCCGAGCGACGGCAGCCAGCTCTGCCTGCCGGTGGCCGCCAGCGCCGCCAGCAGGCCCACGGCCGATCCGGCGGCGTTGACGTAGAGCGCCACCTCGATGGTGATGCCGATCAGCGCCATGGCGAGAATGCCCAGCGCCTTGGCCGCCGCGTAGACGACGGTGATGCCGGCGGCGGCGGCGAAATTCCCCCGGCCGGTCAGCACGGCGTGGGCGACGAGGAACAGGCCGTAGAACGGGATGTCGAGGGCCGCGATCGTGAACAGCCGGGCCCCGTCCGGCACGTTGAGCACCCGGCCGAGCCAGGGCGAGGCCAGGACGAAGCCGGCGAACAGCACCAGATAGCCGATCGCCGCCAGCGTCGTGCCGGTGGCCTCGGTGGCGGTGCGCGACGCCGCGTCGCGCTCGGCCACCAGCTTGGTGACCGCCTGCGGCAGGCCCAGCCGGCCGACGATCTCGACGCTCAGCAGCACCGAATAGACGATGCCGTAGGCGCCGAACGCCGCCGGCCCCAGGGCGCGCGCCAGGATCACCGCCGTCACGTAGCCGGAGAGGGCGACGACCAGCTGTGCCGCGGTCTGCTGCGCCGCCCCGCGGGCGCGGCTTCCAGGTCCCAAGCGTCTCTCCCCGCAGGCCCCCGGCCATGCACGCCCCGTACCAGCCGGGCGATCCCGCCAGCACAGCCCCCACACGCGCCGATGGTTCCCACCGGCTTGCGCGATGGCCGCGGCGTTCTATCTGCCGGGGCAGCGCCGTCCAAGGAGTCGATGAATGCCGCCAAGCGAAGCCCGGCCGCCGGCGGCGACCTTCTTCATCCTGGGCGCGGGCAAGGCCGGCAGCACCTCACTGCACTACTATCTCTCGCAGCACCCGCGGATCCTGATGTCCGAGCCCAAGGAGCCGCTGTTCTTCCGGCTCGAGTTCGAGAACGGCCTCGACTTCTACCGCCGCAAGTATTTCCGCGGCTGGGCCGGCGAGGCGCAGGTCGGCGACGGCGATCCGCGCAACCTTCCCCTGCCCTTCGTCACCGAGCGGATCGCCCGCAGCCTGCCGGAAGCGCGCTTCGTCGTGCTGTGCCGCAATCCCGTGGAGCGCGCGGTCTCCAACTGGTGGCAGAACGTCCGCGTCGGCATGGAGCGCCGCCCGTTCGCCCAGGCGATGGCCGAGAATCTCGAACGACTGCGCAAGGGCCCGCTGTTCACCGACGAGGCCGCGGCGCGCGACTATCTGCGCATCTATGGCGAGGGCGGGCCGCGCGAGCTGGTGCGCCATGCCGCCTATGTCGATGCCGGCCACTATGCCGAGCACATCGGGCGCTATGCCGGCCGGTTCGGCCGCGATCGGGTCGAGGTGGTGTTCTTCGAGGATCTGGCGGAGGACGCCGAGGCCGTGACCGCCAGGGTCGTCCGCTTCCTCGGGCTGGAGCCGGTGCCGCTGCGCGACCGGGCGCCGCAGCAGGTGGCGACCGGCCGGCTCGCGGCATTCGCCACCCACCACGTCGCCAGGCTGCCGGGCGTCGGCCGCCTGCCGCTGTCCTGGCGCAAGCCGGTGCATCGGCTTCTCGGTCGTATCGGCAGGTGGGGCGGCGGCGCCGCGCCCGAGATTCCCCTGGAGACGCGGCGCATGCTGGTGGAGCATTTCCGCCCCCACAACGAGCGGTTGGGTCTGCTCACCGGCCGCGATCTGACGCACTGGAATGCGTTGCCGGGTTAGAGACTGCCAAGCGGCGCACGCTGCTGCTAGCTTCCGGTCGCCGATGAAACCCTGACGATGGGCCGGATGAGCGCAGCCTTCACCTTTCCCGACGGATTCCTCTGGGGTGCCGCCACCTCGGGCCACCAGGTCGAGGGCGGCAACACCGCCAGCGACTGGTGGGCCTACGAGCAGGCCGGCAGGCTGCCGTTCCGCTCCGGCGAGGCCTGCCGCCACTTCCAGCTCTATGAGCGCGATTTCGACATGGCGAAGGCGCTGGGCCACAACGCCCACCGCTTCTCGGTCGAATGGGCGCGCGTCGAGCCCAGGCCCGGCCGCTTCGACGACGAGGCGCTCGACCATTACGAGCGGGTGGTCGACGCGCTGAGGGTGCGCGGCATCGAGCCGGTGCTGACGCTGCACCACTTCGTCTCGCCGGCCTGGTTCACCGAGCGCGGCGGCTGGCTCGCCAAGGACGGGCCGGAGCGGTTCGCCGCCTATGTCCAGCGCGTCGTCGACCGACTGGCCCCCAAGGTGCGGTGGTGGATCACCATCAACGAGCCGACGGTCTGGGCCAAGCACGCCTACGTGACCGGCGACTGGCCGCCCTGCGAGAAGGGCCGCTGGGACAGGAGCTTCCACGGCCTGCGCGGCATGGCCCGCGGCCACAGGCTGGCCTTCCGGATCATCCATGCCCGGCGGCCGGACGCCATGGTGAGCCTGTCGCACAGTGCTCCCCACATCATGCCGTCCGATCCCGGCCGGCCGCTCGACCGCGCCGCCGCCTGGATGCGCGACTACGGCCTGAACCGGCTGCTGCTCGACCTGATCGGCCGGCCGGCCAGCCGCTGGCTCGACTATCTCGGCATCAACTACTATTCGCGCAACCTCGTCCGCTGGGTGCCGCGCGGCCGCGCCGTGCTGCTGGGCGAGGACGATCCGGCCGAGCGCCCGGGCGAGGAGCGGCGCTTCAGCGTGATGGGCGAGGTCTGGCCGGCCGGCATGACGGCCGTCCTGCGCTCCTATCGCGGCCTCGGCGTGCCGCTGATGATCACCGAGAACGGCGTCGCCACCGACGACGACGCGCTGCGCGCCGACTATCTGAAGGGGCACCTGCACGCCATGGCCGAGGCGATGCGCGACGGCGTGCCGGTGGTCGGCTACCTGCACTGGTCGCTGCTGGACAACTACGAGTGGGCGCTGGGCTTCGAGCCGCGCTTCGGCCTCGCCGAGGTCGACTTCGCCACCCAGGAACGCAGGCTCCGCCCCGTCGCCGGCATCTATGCCGAGACCTGCCGCACCGGCATGCTGCCGGCATGAGGCCGCCGACGTGAGACCGGTCGACGCCCGCACGCTGGAGAGCGGGCGGGTCCTCGAGGCCGGCATCTGCATCGTCGGCGCCGGTGCCGCCGGCATCACGCTCGCCAAGGCGCTGTCGGGCACGGGCTCGGACATCCTGCTGGTCGAGGCCGGCGACCGGGCACCCGACGCCGCGATCCAGGCGCTGCACGACGTCGAGAGCTTGGGCTACCCGCTGCGGCCGAACTACATCAACCGCGCCAGGCAATATGGCGGCAGCTGCAACCTGTGGGCCGGCCGCAGCATCCGCCTGTGGCCCGAGGACGTCGACGGCCAGGGCTGGCCGCTGCCCTTCGCCGAGATCGCCCGCCGCTATCCCGCCGCCGCCGCCGTCCTCGGCCTGCCCGAGCCGTCGCTGCTCGAGGCCCGCACCTGGAGGGACCGGCTGAGCCCGACCGAGGCCGCGGTCTATGCCGGCGACCTCGTGCCGGTGGTGTCGCTGTGGGCGGTGAAGCCGATGCGGTTCGCCCAGGTCCACGGGCCGGCGCTGGAGGCAGCGCCCGACGTGCGGATCCTGCTGCACGCCAACGCCACCGGCCTCGACAGCCAGGACGGCCGGAGCGTCGGCGCCCTGCGCCTCGCCACGCTCGACGGCAGGCGGCTGGAGGTGCGGGCCCAACGCTTCGTGCTGGCCGCCGGCGGCATGGAGAACGCCCGCCTGCTGCTGCTTTCGGAGGGCCTGGGCCAGGGCCGGGAGCATATCGGCCGCTGCTTCATGGACCATCCGCGCACCGTCTTCGGCAAGGCGGTGCTCAACGCAGGGTCGCGGCTGCCGCTGATGTCCGGCTGGCCGGTGCGGCGCGGCAAGGTCCAGCTCGGCATGGCGCTGTCGCCCGAGGCACAGCGCCGCCAGGGCCTGCTCAACCACTACTGCACCTTCGAGAGCGAGGTCTCGGGCTACGCCGCCCAGCAGTACCAGGCCTCGGTCGAGGTGGCGAAGGTGCTGCTGCGCAAGGGCCATGCCGGCAGCCGCTTCGACCTCCGGGCCATCGGCAAGGGCCGCATCGACGACCTGATCTACCAGCTCTCGCCCAAGGAGATCATGCCGCACTGGATGTTCCGGCTGCTGACGCTCGCCAAGGCCAAGCTCCGCCCGCCGAAAGGTCCGCAGCGCTTCGTGCTGGTCACCTTCTGCGAGCAGCCGCCCGATCCCGACAGCCGCTGCACCCTCTCGGCCGAGCGCGACGCGCTGGGCCTGCCGCGCCTCGCCGTCGACTGGCGCATCGGCGACGACGTCCGCCGATCGGTGCTGCGGCTGCACGAGCATCTCGGCCGCCATCTCGAGGCCACGGGCCTCGGGCGGGTCGAGCCCGGCGATCCCGCCACGATGCGCTTCACCGACGCCTCGCACCACATGGGCACCACCCGCATGAGCGAGACGCCCGCCACCGGCGTGGTCGACGCCGAAGGCCGCATGCACGGCGTGGGCAACCTCTGGCTCGCCGGCAGCTCGATCTTCCCGACCGCCGGCCACGCCAACCCGACCCTGACGATCGTCGCCCTGGCGCTCAGGCTGGCGGAACGGCTGCGGGCGGAGTGAGCCGAAGCTGGCCCAGCGCCAGCACCTTGCCGTCCGATGCCCGCTGCACCACCACCGCCACGCCGCTGCGGCCGGCCCGCCGCAGCTCGTCGAGCGGAACCGCCAGCCTGGCGTCTCCGGGACTGCCGAGCGGCTCGAGCCAGCGCACGGCGTTGTGGTAGGCGATGGTCCGGCCGCCGTTCTCGCCGCGCTCGATCACCACCTCGCGCAGATCGTCCCATGCCGCCGCCCAGACCACCGCCGGCTCGTCGTCGCTCGAGGGCGGCAGCACCACGGTGCCGTCGGCGGCGATCTCCACGCGTTTGGCCTCGCCGTGCTCGGCCACGGTATCGACGGCCTTGGCGAGCTGGCCGCCGCTCGATCCCACGAGGTCGAGCTGGCCCGCCACCACCGCCTGCGGCGTATAGAGCTGGCGCCGCCCGAGGAGCCGCGCATAGTCGCGCTGGCGGGCGGTGAAGCGCTCGTCGCCCAGCGTGTCCTTCCAGCCCAGCCGGTCCCAGTAGGTGACGTGGAAGGCCAGGGCCAGCACGTCGGGCCGCCCCGCCAGCTCCCCCAGCACGGCGTCGGCCGGCGGGCAGGAATTGCAGCCCTGCGAGGTGAATAGCTCGACCAGCACCGGTGCCGGCTGCCGGGCGGCGAGAGGCTCCGGGTACAGCGGCAGCGCAAGGAGGCCGCCCACGGCCATTGCGCCGAGCCCGGCCCGCCATTTGTTTTCCATGCCGCGTTCTCCGATTCCGGGTACCGCCTGCACGGACATTCGTCCGGCCAGCTCGGCCGGTTACATCACGATCGTTGGAATAGACGCCCGCAGGAATCGTGCATTAGGGTATGGTGTTGGTCCATGGCGGGACGGGAGTGGGGCATGTCGGAATGGCTGGTGGTGCTGCTCGGGCTGCTCGGCGTCGAGCCGGCGGCGGCCGAGCCGCAGCCCGAAGCGACGGTAACACCCGTGATCGAGCTGGCGGTGCCCGAGCTGGCGGGAGCCGAGCGCCAGTTCGTCCGCTTCACCGACGATCTCACGGGCGTCGCCGTGCAGCGGCTGATCATGCGCAACGACATCGGCTTCGCCATCGCCGACTACCGGACCTGGCCCGACGGCTACGTCCTCGAGGATCCGACGTGGCAGCCACCCCGGATCTTCGCGGTCCGCGCCGAGCAACCTCTCCGCCCCTCGGCGTCGGGTTGGTCCGGCGACATGGAGTGGCGGCTCATCCGTGCGAGCTCGCAGGGCCTCGACTGCATTGCGCTGCGCAAGCCGGTGCGGCTGCGCGACGATCCCGGCAACGTCGCCCGGGTGGTGCAGGCCGACGCCGTGGCCCTCCTTTGCCTGGAGCCCGGCATGCTGACCGAGCGCGACGTCCGGCGCGTCGCCGAGGCGCTTCGGGTCAACGAGCCGGAGCATCCCGTTGGCCGGCCGGCGCGGACGCCGCCGAGGCTCGAGCGGACCTACGGGTTCCCGCCCCTGGCACCCGGCATCGGGATCGGACCTCGGCTGCGTGTGCCGCGATCGCCCGGTTGACGATTCGCACAGACAAAGGCTCGGCGGCACCGCACGCTCGGTGTCCGGAGGAGCACGCACCATGCGCACCTGGCTGGCCATTCTTCCGCCGCTTTGGCTCGCCGCCTGCGCCGGCGCCGGGATGAGCGAGAAGCCGATCACCGCCGACGAGATGCCCGTCGTCTTCGCGCCGCAGGAAGTGATGGACGGCGAGCCGAGATACGAGCGCGTCTATGACGGCCGTACCGGCGCCGACTACCGGCGGATGACCATCGGCTCCCGCCGCGCCTTCGCCGAGATGCTCTATCTGAGCACCGTCGGAGACTATGTGTTCAGGGGAGCTGCGTTGCAGCAGTCCGTGCGCCAGATGATCAAGGACGATTTGGAGATCACCTGGGGCGACAGCGGCACGACGAGCAGGGGTGCCGTCGAGACCCGCTGGCAGGCCTTCGAGCTGAACGCCGACGGCGTCCGCATGGGCTGCATGGCGCTGCGGCGCGAGCTGAAGCACCACGCCGAGGTCGGCAACGTCCCCGACACGGCGCAAGCCATCGCCCTGGGCTATCTCTGCCGCCAGGGACCGGCGATGACGGAGGGCGACGCGGTCCGTATTGCGGCGGTGCTGCGGGAGAACGTCTAGCGCAAGCCGGTCCCTGGCGCACCGCGCCGGTCCCTCACGCTGCCGGTGAAGCTCGGCGCTTGCCGACACCGCTGCATCCGGGGGAGGATCGCGGCCAGAAGAGATCGGGAGGCCTCGACATGCTGTTGCCGACGCAGATCGCGGGCAGCCTGCCCAAGCCGGGCTGGCTCGCCGAGACCGAGAAGCTGTGGCCGGCCTGGCGGCTCGAGGGAGCCGAACTGGAGGCCGCCAAGCGCGACGCGGCGCTGGTCTGGCTGAAGGAGCAGGAGAGCGCCGGCATCGACACCGTGACCGACGGCGAGCAGTTCCGCCGCCACTTCGTCCACGGCTTCCTCGAGCATGTCGAGGGCATCGACTGGGCGCTGATGACGCCCATGGGCATCCGCGACAACCGCTATGTCGCCGAGGTGCCCACGGTGACGGCGGCGGTGCGGCGGCCGCGCCCGGTGCATGTCGAAGAGGCCCGCTTCGTCCGGTCCTACACGACGAACCGGCTGAAATGGACGCTGCCCGGCCCGATGACCATCTGCGACACCATCGCCGACGCCCATTACGGCCGCCGCGCCGACATGGCGATGGCCTTCGCCGGCCTGCTCAACGCCGAGGCCAGGGAGCTGGAGGCCGCGGGCGTCGACACCATCCAGTTCGACGAGCCGGCCTTCAACGTGTTCATGAACGATGTCGTGGACTGGGGCGTGGCCGCCCTGAACCGGGCCATCGAGGGCCTGAGATGCAGGACGGCCGTCCACATCTGCTACGGCTACGGCATCAAGGCCAACATCGACTGGAAAGGCACCCTCGGCAGCGAGTGGCGGCAGTACGAGGCGATCTTCCCGGCGCTGAACAAGAGCCGCATCGACGAGGTGTCGCTGGAGTGCGCCAACTCCAAGGTGCCGCTGTCGCTGCTGCGGCTGCTGCCCGACAAGCGGCTGCTGGTCGGCGCCATCGACGTCGCCAGCACCGAGATCGAGACGCCGGAGCAGGTGGCAGGGACCATCCGCCATGCCCTGGCCCATGCCGACGCCGAGCGCGTCTCGCCCTGCACCAATTGCGGCATGGCACCGCTGGCGCGCGGCGTTGCCGTGGGCAAGCTCCGGGCGCTGGCGACGGGGGCGGGGTTGATGCGGAAGGAGCTGGCGGCCGGGTAGGGCTCGACCGGCCGCTTGCGCCGCGTGGAGATGCGCTTCCAGGCACGAATATGCTATTGAATGGCCATGGAGAACATCACGCTCGATTTCCTCGGCCGCCAGATCGCACAGTTGCTCGAAGGCCAACGCCGTATCGAGCAGCGGTTGGACAAGCTCGACATCCGAATCGAAAAGATCGACGACGATATGACCGTGCTGACAGGCATTGCCCTTCGGCTGGAGGGGCGGGAAGTCGAGACCCGC
>JRYC01002366.1_pt1 | contig 11665 bp, 7 predicted proteins | sample 235301 | NCBI WGS metagenome assembly JRYC01 (sample SAMN03074211, study PRJNA261470) | activated sludge metagenome | biome: Common Effluent Treatment Plant; feature: Wastewater; material: Activated sludge; isolation source: activated biomass of a common effluent treatment plant treating...
AGTCGCGGCGCATCGCCGGCGGGGGCTCGCCCAGCGGCACGGTACGGGTGATGTCGGTGGTGGCATCGAGATACTGGCCGCCGGAATCGACGAGATAGAGCGTGCCGGCGGTCAGCGGGCGGTCGGCCTCGGGCAGCGGATGGTAGTGCGGAATCGCCGAGTTCGGCCCGTGGGCGGAGATGGTGAAGAAGCTGGGGCCCCGGAACAGCGGATCGCGCGCCCGCTCCTGCTCCAGCCGATCGGCGGCACCGATCTCGGTGATCGAGCCGTCGTGCGGCTGGCCGTCGAGCCAGGCCAGGAAACGCACCATTGCGAGGCCGTCGCGAACGTGGGCGGCGCGGGCACCCTTGATCTCCGCTGTGTTCTTGCGCGCCTTGAGCGCAATGCACGGGTCGGTGCCTCGCGCTATTCGTGGTGCGCCGCCCAGCGCGCGACCAAGGGCCCAGGCCGCCGACTGGGCATCCAGGCGGACGCGTTTGCCTGCGGCGCGCAATGCCTTGATACGGCCGACGAGCGCCGAAGGCTCCGCGACCTTCGCGACGGCGGAAAGGTGCTCGCGCGCCGCTTGATCGAGCTTCGACTTGGCGATGAACAGCTCCGCCTTGCCCGAGACAGGCACGATGGCGAAGGCGAGCACCACAGGATTGTGGGCCACATCCGAGCCGCGGACATTGAGCAGCCAGCAGATGCTGTCCGGCAGCGTGAGCACGACGGCATCGTGGCCGTCGGACTTCAGCTTCGACTGCACATCCGCGATCTTGGCTTCCGCCGACCGGCCGGCATGGCGCTGCGACTGCACAGCCACCGCACCCGAGGGTGGCGCCGGACGTGCGCGTCCCCAAATGCGGTCGACGAGATTTGCGGCGCTCGGCTTCAGCTTCAGCCCTCGGGCCGCCAGGGCGCTTGTGAGCTGCTCGATCTCGGCCACCGTGTGCAGCCACGGATCGAAGCCGACGATCCCCCCTTTCGGCAGCTTCTCGACCAGCCAGTCGGCGAGGCGCGATCGCGGCAGGTCGGGAAACTCGAACAGTCCCCCATCGGCTTCAGCACGCACTTGCACCTTATAGCGGCCGTCGACGAGCAGCGCGGCCGCCTTCGTCGCCACGATGGCAAGGCCGGCAGAACCCGAGAACCCGGTCAGCCAGCGCAGTCGCTCGGCGGATGGCGGAACGTACTCGCCCTGATGCTCGTCGGCGCGCGGCACGAGACAGCGCGTCGAGCCCGCGTTTTACCAGCAACGCACGCAGGGCCGCGATGCGCTCGGCGGCGCGGCCCGGATCAGTCTCGGTATCGAAGGTCTGGAACATGAAGCGCTTCTTACGTGCGCGCCGCGATGATCGCAACGCCGGGCGCTACGCAGTGTTGCGGCAACTCGATGGCAGGCGCCGAATTGCATGTCCGCGGCGCAATGCTGCGATGCAGCGGGAAGACTGGTTTGCAGTGCAGCATGAGATTAGATTCCTGGCCATCTGCCACGGTTCGAACGAGGAACACCTCGCGGCCGGAGCTTCACACGGAGGGCCCCTCCGGGGTCGAAATCATCATGAGCACCTCATCCGTTCTGACTGACGCGCCGCGGGTACGTCAAAGCGAAACTGCGCGCGAGCCGGGCTTCTTCGCCCGTGCCTGGGCTTCCATCATCGCCGGCAAGCAGGCGCATGCCGACGAATTCCTGCGGCCCTATCTGGCGCAAGCATCCGTCGCCGATCTCACTCAGCTCGGCTTCACCGCGGCCGAGATCGCCGAGATCAAGAAGGATCGTCATCTTCCCGTCACGAGTTGGATCTAGGTTTCGATCCGAGGCCGCTTCGGCGGTCATGAGACGAAAGCGCCCCGACTGGCACTCCGCCGGCCGGGGCGCGTTGGTTTTGGATGGCCGGCTCAGGTGGGACCGGAACTCGGTGGTGCGGCGCTGGCGGTGCCGGCGGGCTTTGCGAATATCAGCCGCTGATAGACGAGGCCGATGCCGATCAGCACCGCGCCGAGGCACAGGAACGACAACGCCCGCCACAGCCCCGAAATCCCGGCGAGGTCGATCATCACAACCTTCAAGGCTGCCGCGACGATCAGCGCCGCGGAGGCGATGCGCGGCATGACGAGATCGCGATAGAGCCCGTAGCCGAGCAGCACCACGCCGAGCAGCAGCCATGCGACCGTGTAGCCCCACACTTCCGCGCTGCCTGTGCGCCGCGATGCGCCGATGAACGCACCCTGGAAGATGTGCCGCACCTCGAGGGTGACGTAGAGCACCACCAGCACGAGGCCGACGATGCCGGCGATGCGCACGAACAACTCCGATCGGACGCCTTGCGAAATGCGCGCGAGGTAGAGCGCCATGATGCCGGGCGCGAGATAGGCCAGCGCCAGACTGTTCAGGATGATCGGGCCGGCGACGGGCTCGCCGCTGAAGTAGGGGTTCTGGCCGATGCCGAGCCCGAGCACCGCGAACGCCAAGGCGAGACCGCTGAAGGCGTAGGTCGCAGCTTCCAGCACCGCGCCGCGCAGCTGCCGGTGCAGGCGTGCCGCGATCTGCGACAGTCCGAGCGACGTCATCGCCAGCAAGCCCTGCTCGACGTGACCGCTCGACGGGCTGAGTACGTTGCCGCCGTTGGTGAGGTGGCGGATTTCGAAGAACGCGAGCAGTGCGGTCAGCAGCAGCGCGAGGCCCTCGCTGACGTGCACGGCGAGATCGGGCTCGGTGCGGCTCTGGCGCAGCAGATGCGATGCGCCGATGAAGGATGCTGCCGGGATGCCATAGATCACCAGCAGCCAGTTGAGGATCGGCAGGCGGCCGACATCCAGACCGAACAGCACGGGATCGATCAGCAGACGCGCGGCGACGACGAGGCCGAGCGCGCTGACCACCGGGCGCAGCAACGGCAGGTCGCGCACGGTTGCGATCCAGGCCGTTGCGAGAGCGGTGATGGCAAGGGCGGCGGCGAGCAGGTGGCGATCGGCGATGATGGTGATGCCGATGGCGAGCGCGGCGACGGTGGCGGCCGCGAACGCGCCGCTGGCGAGGCGGCTCGCGGCGGCCGCTTCGTCGCGCAGCGCGGTCAGCGGTTCGCCTGTAGCGTCGTCAGCTGTGGCTTGCCCCGCGCTCTGCTCGATGCGTGGCACGCCGAGTGCGGCGGCGCGCGATGCCATGGCGTGGAACACTTCCGAAAGACCCGCATAGGCGCCGGCCAGCAGGAAGGCAGCGGACATGTAGGTGGTCGAAGCCGTGAGTTCGCCCGCGCGCACGTAGGCGAGAACCAGAGCCAGCAGCGGCATCGCGGTGGCGGCGAGTGCGTAAAGCGCGGTCGCCTCCAGGGTGAGCGGCTTGCCGCGCCACAGCCGCAGGACGCTCGCCACGGCGGGCGTCAGCGCGCCGACGATGGCGAACGTGACGAATACGCCCGCGTCCGTCGGGTAGCCGAGCAGCGGACCGAGGCTCGCGAACGGGTCCATCAGCAGCGCATCGCGCGCCGTCGGCCACGTCAGCAGCGTCAGCGACACCAGCAACCCGGCGAGAACGGCAACAGCGGCCAACGGAGCGGCGAGATAGGCGGTGACGGCGAGCATCGCTACGCTTGCGCTCGCGTAGATCGCCCACAGCGCATCGGTCTGCGGCGCTTCGACGAGGATGACGAGCGCGAGCAGCGCGTGACCGGCGAGGCAGGCGGTGGCGATCCAGTCGGAGCGTGTGGCAGCGCGCTGTTCGATGGATCGCCGCAGCAATAGACCGACGTGCGGCGCCAGCGCGATGAAGGTCACCGCCAGCGCGAGTTGCAGTCCGGCATGCAGATAGGTGGCTTCGAGCCAGCCGCCGGCCGGTACCGGTGCCACCGGTGGGGCGTAGGTGGCGAGGCCGGTCACCGGATCGATGACCGGAGCCGGCGGCGGCGGGAAGCGCAGCGGTCGCGTCGCGGTATCGAGCAGCACCATGCCCCAGCCGACGGAGCCCGCGACCGTGGTGGCCGCGAGCCAGGTCCATCGCCGCAACAGGGCGAGCACCTGGGCGGTTGTCGCGACCACGGCGAGGAAGATCACGACCGGCCACGGGTTCGGCGATGCGCTGGAAACGAGCAGCGGCGTGACGTACGAGCCGGCCAGTCCGAGGCCGGCCAGCGCGGGCCCGTGCAACGCGGCGGCGAGCATGGTGGCGACGCCGACCGCGCCGAGCGTGACGAAGGCGACCGCGCTGCCGATGAAACCGTAGAGAGCATGCGCGGCGTAGATGGTGGCGAAGGCGGCCACCGTGCCGGCGGCGGTCAGGACGCTCGGGATGTGCGCTTCGGCGGTGTCGTGGAAGCCGAGCCGCCTGTCGGTGCGGCGGAACCATTCACCCGCGCCGACCAGGGCAGCCGCGAGCAGCAGGCCGATGACGACGCGCGGTCCCGGGCCGAGCAATCCTTGCTCGATGGTGTAGTTGACCAGGAACACGGCGCCAAGCGCCAGCGCCAGGCCGCCCGCGTAGACCGCCCAGCGGCTGCCGATGGTTTCTTCGAGGCTTGTCGCCGGTGCAGTCGCCGGTGCGGACGCCAGCGGCGGCGCGCTCCACTGCGGCGGGCGCGGAATGCGCGGCGTGGATGCTGCTGAGGAGCCCGTGCCGTCAGTGGCGGAGCTGGGGCCTGGCGGTGGCGGCGGCACTGTCGATGGGCTGGCGGATGTCGGCGGAGGTGTGGTCGCGGCCGGAGGGGCGACTTCGTCGGTGCCAGGGCTCGGCTCCGGCGTCACTGGAGGAGCGCCCCAGTCGGCGGCACTCGATCGACGCAGACGCAACTCGGAGCGCTCGCGCAGGATGTCGATCTCGCGCTCGGCGCGATCGAGGCGTGCACGCAGGGTCATGATCTGGCGATACGCGTAGATCGCCAGTGCAACGACAGCGAGCAGCTCGAACATCGCATCCTCGGCGCAAAGGGACGCGCGCGCGTGCGCACGATCCGGGCGGACATCATGCCGGAAGCGGATGAAGCAAGTCTGAAATGGCGTAATTGCGGTGGCTGGGGCCGTGGTCAGCGCCGTGCCAGCACGAGCGTCGCCCACTCGTGCACGCGCATGTGGCGCTCGATCTGGAAACCGGCCGCGCGATACGCGGCGATCACGGCCGGCGCCTGATGCACCAGCAAGCCGGAGAGCACCACGCGTCCGTTCGGGCGCACCGAGCGGGCGATGCCGCGCGCCAGCATGATCAGCGGGTCGGCGAGGATGTTGGCGATCAGCAGATCAAAACGCTGGCCGCGCAATGCGGGGTGGCTTAGTCCCGCGGCAACGTGAAATCTGATGGTTCCTGCGCAGCGGTTGAGGCGGGCATTCTGGCGCGCAACCTCGATGGAGGGAGCGTCAAGATCGGTGGCCCTTATGCGCGTGTGCGGCTGGGAGCGGCGCACCGCAATTGCCAGCACGCCCGAGCCGCAGCCCAAGTCGAGCACATTGCGGTAGGAGCGCGATCGCGTGAGACGGTCGATTGCCAGGAGGCAGCCGTAGGTCGTTGCGTGATGTGCCGTTCCGAAGGCTTCACCCGCATCGATCAGGATTGCTCCTGGCCCTTGTGGTACGCGATGGCGGTCGTGGCTGCCGTGAATTGTATAGCGACCGGCGGCAACTGGGGGCAGCGCTGCCTGTGAGAGTGCCACCCAGTTGAGATCGGGCACGTCTTCAAGCGTGATCTCCCCTACTTCGGACGGTGCTATTGCGAGCAGATCCGATAGACACTCGCGCAGCGTTTGGGGAGTTGGCGGATCGTCATAGTAGGCGTCGATGCGCCAGCCACCGGTTTCGGGCACTTCAAACAGGGTAAGGGCCGCGGGCGGAGGATCGATCAGGTTTTGCATGGCGCCCGCAAGTGTGTGGGCCATGTCGCGCTGGGCGACCGACAGCGTGATACGGCGGGCGTTCATGTTGAGGGTCCGGGTTTTGCTGGTGGTGGGCGCGTTGATTTGATGGGCGCGTATAGGTGAAACGTGTGCTTGGCAAGTGGAGAGGTGGTCGCGGCACAAAAGCAGGTCAGGTTTAGATCGAATCATTTCTGACCAATGTGTCCTGCTCAATCTCCTTGTTTGAGAGCTCAGTATCCGCCTTCGATGGAAGCCCATTTGCTTTCCATATCAGCGGATTGGGCTGGTGGCGCCTCAAAGAATGCTCAGCGCTGAGCCGCCCGATTAGGGCGCCAGCCGCCGACGGCAGTGGGTCCAGTCGCTGATGCGTTCACTGAATTGAAGCCTGCATGGTTCGATCCGTGGAGGGATGTGCGCGCGCTAATCGCCCGGTGCAAGGTTGCGATTTACGTCGACCGACATCTGTTCGGAATCGCGAGCACGCTGTGCTTCCATGATCGCGGCGCCGACGGCGGTCGCATCGCCTTGGAATTCGTAGCCTTCTCCCTTGCGCGGATCGGGCAAGTGATCAAGGAACAAGTCCCACTTGGCATCGAGGTGGGCCGCGGCTTCGCGCGGGGGGAGTGTGTGGAGATAGCCGTCAGCACCTTCGGTAACAATGCCATCCTCGACCAGTCGCTCCAGTGCGTCTTCGAGATCGAAGTCGACATTGATGCCAAACTCGGTCGCCAGATATTGCTCAATAGCGGCGTCAATTGCTGGGAGATCGGAACGGCGGGCACGTTCTTTCACCAGCACCGTGTAGAGCAGCATTTCCTCTTTCACGTCTTCTTCAGCGGCACGGTCGGCGAGCGTCACCATCACGCCGCGGTTGTCAGCAAGTGAGTGGAAGTAAAGGTTTTGCGCCATGATAACCATGTAGCGCTGCTTCTGGTTCAGGAACGCGACGGCCTGGCGGAACACCACGCCACCCAGGGCGAACACGGCACCCGCTGCTCCGATCGGGTTGGATGCGATCATGGCGATCTTGCCGGCCGCACCGAAGGCGCCGAAGCCGAGGCCGCCGCTTGCCGTCAGTCCGAGCTTCACCTTGTCGAGCAGGCGAAAACGCACCTCGGTGTTGGGAAACACCATTTCGAGGTCGGTCCGAGGGATGTTCTTGAACAGCTTCATGTAGATGTTCCCCTCCCGCACCTGGGGGGGAAGCATCGCGCGCATGCGCTTGACGCGCTTCTCGGCATCCTCGCGCGCAAGGTTCGACCGCATCATTTCCTCGGCCACGCGCTTCTCGAACGGCTTCAGCTTGAACAGCACGAACAGGCGCTGGAAGATCGGTACGTCGAACTCCTCCTTGCGAAAGAAGCGCTTCAGCGAGCGGCGCTCGTCGCGGCGCGTGCTTGCCCCGCGATACCAGATCTCGATCTCCTCGAAGGCTCCCATGTCGACCACGAGGTCGAGGCCGTAATGGCTCTCCGTTGTCATGATGACCTCGACCTTGGCCGGGTCGATGCGCTCGTAGTTGGCCTGTGCCAGTACGGACCGCATGCCCTCCACGACACGGCGTTGCATGGAAGCGCGCTCGACGGCAGAGAACTTGCGCGTCATCAAGAGGTCGGTGTCGGGGCTGAAAGGCTCGTAGGTCTGTTCGAGCTCGAGGATCTGGGCGCTGTACTGCTGCTGGCGCCAGTAGTCGAGATAGCGGAAGAAACGCCGCACCTCTTGCGCCTGTCCGGGCGCCCAGGCTTCGGCGAGAGTGAGCCGGTCGAGCAGCGCGAAGCGCGTCAGGGGCAGGAAGCGCTCGCGGCGCTTGTCGAAGTCCTCATGGACGACGGCTATCGCATCGTTGTCGGCGGTCGCCGGAGGGGCTTCCACCGTCTGGTGATCCGGCAGCGGTGCGGAGCGGGCATCGGCCCGGCCGTTCGCCCGCACAGCCGTGGGCCCAACCGATGACATGGCCTTGGCCTCCCTCGCGTTCTATCGCCCTCGCACTCATAGTACCTCGACGCGACGATTGTCGAGCATACGCAACGGTTGCAGCACGAGTTTGGCAAACGAGGGAGTGCCCGGGAAGTGACCGCCTCGATCGCCGGGCGGAGTCTCCGCGGGGAAGCAGCACGGATGCGCGCATCCGACCGCTCGTCACTTCGCAATGCGGCGGCACTGCCGGGGGGTTCATCTTCCCCCGCATCGCGGCGCGCCGTGGCCGATGGAGCAATTGCCCGGCAACCTACTTCACGACGCGTGGGCCACCGCCGTAGGCCACCGCGGCCTCGAACATCTTCTGCATGGCGGCGTCGATGTCGGGACCTTCCGTCGCCTCGAAATAGAACCCCGGGCTGGCGCAGGATTTCAGGTTCGTTGCGATGTGCGAGTCGAACGGCTTGACGAGATCGTCGTATTGCCAGAAGCCGGGAAACGGCACGTAGGTAGTGTACAGGACGACGACGGTGACGCCCTTGGCCTTGATGGCGTCGCACGCGGTCGGCTTGATAGGACTGGTCCGGTAGGTCGGGATGCCGTCGCTGGGCGAATACGGGTAGTTGGTCGGCAGGCTCGCAGGCGTGCTCCAGCCCGTGTAGATGCCGTCCTGGACGCCGTCGGTAACGAGGAACACGAACTTGACCGGCTGCGACGCATTCTGTCCATTACCAGAGTTCGTCAAGGTCGAATTTATGTGACTGAGCGAATCGTCGGTTTGCGTGCCGTCGTCGTAGGTGGGCAGGTCAATGAGGGTGGTCGCGGACTTGAGGTTCGAGTAGTTGGTGTCGAGGTCGGAGAGCTTGGTCACGGACTTGTCGTAGGTCCACACGCCGATGCGGAACTGGTCGGACTTGACCGCCGTGTCCTGCGCCTTCTGGATCAGCTTGTCGGTGGCCGCGCGCAGGATGTCGACCCGCATCGGGATATTGTTTGCCTTGGCATAGTCGTAGGTTGCCGAATGACCGGTGACGTGGCAGCCGAACTGACAGCCTGTCGCCGCATTGAGCTGGCTCATGCCGGCGCTCGTGGCGGCTAGTCCCATCGACTGCGACATGTCGAGCAGTAGATAGAAATCCATGTATGGGGTGCCGGCGGATGTCGTCGTCTGCACGTTCACGCCGTAGCTCATCGTCGGCAGCCCGAGGATTGCCGACAGTGTCGTCTTCACCGCCCCCGTCGTCGCGACCGTGGCCTGCCAGTCCTGGCCGGACTGCTTGAGATCGAATGTCGGATCCTGCGGTTTGACCTCGAGACGGTCGAGGTTGGACTTCCACAGCGCCGTGGCCATCGCAACGGCCTCATTGACGACGGTCGCCTTGTCGCGGCCCGCGGCTGTCTGCTCTGCCGAATACTTGACCGCGGCGAGCGCGGCGGCATCCGAGGCATTTGAGACCTTCAGCCGAATGCGCTCTGTACGCAGCGTATCGATGGCGAGACCGGCTACCCCGAAGACCGCTACCAGCATCAGTGCAAAAGTAATCACCATGTTGCCGCGTTCGTCGCGAGCAAACATTTGCGTGGTCTTGTTCATCTCAGGGCTCTGCTCGTAGAAAGGCCCTCCAACACAACAGCCAATCGCTTAAGGGAATGTTCAAAACATAGTTCACTACGATGATTGGATAACAAGATATTACAAACACCGGTCAATTCGCGTCGATCGCGCGATCTCGATGCGAGCCGCCGAAAATGAACATTAATTTGCAGCCCCGCTCCGTGTCGGAATACTGGTCAATGGAGATGGTTGCTGCCTCTTCTGCCGGGATGGCGACCATGGAGCCCATCCCGTCGATTACCGCATCCTATTTGGCTGCTGCGAAATACTTGTCATAGAGCTTCAGATAGCTGCCGTCCTCGCGCATGGCGAGCAGCACGTTGTCGACCCGCTTGCGCAACGTGCTGCCCAGCGGAAAGACGATGCCATAATCCTCGCGACGGAATATCGAGCCCACGACCTGCACCTTGCCCTTGCCGTCGTGCGACGCGTAGTACTGCAACACCGGCGCGTCGAAGACGACCGCATCGACCTTTTTCGCCAGCAGGGCATTGTAGGCTTCGCCGATGCTGGGCACCTCCAGCACCTGCGCCTTGTGTTGGCGGAGGTAAGTCGCGGAAGTGCTGTTCTGGGTCGTCGCCACCTTCTTGCCCGGCAGGTCCTCGGGTCCGTTGATGAGCCCCTGGATCTGCTGCACGGTGAGTTGCGCGGTGAGCTGTGCCGTGTAGTAGGCGACGAACACCACCCCGACGAACATCCACAGGATCGCCAGGACGCGCGACAGCCAGTTGCGCGGCATCTGCTCGGCTTGCGTGGCAAGCGTCGCCGCCGCCCACCAGATGGCGTGGAAAATGCCGGGTATATAGCCCTCCTCCGGCGGAATGATGCCCTTTGGATCGCGCCGCTCGAGCCACCAGATGAGGTGCGCGGGAACGATGATGAGTAGCGCCGCAATGCCGAGCCAGGTCAGGATCGTGTGCGAGAACAACAGCCGCAGCAGATCGCGCAGCGGACTGGCCTCGCCGGCTCCGTCGCTGCCGCGAACCATGATCTGCAGGCCGGCGGCGAGCATCGGCTGCGAGAAGTCGACCACGCGGTCGCGCTCCTCGGTGATCGAGATGGCTGCGATGGCGGTGTCGGCCTTGCCGTCGCGCACCGCTTGGATGGCGGCCGTGACGTGCGGAAAAGGCTGGTAGTCCGTCTTGATCTTGAGACGCTCGCCGATGGCGTCCCATAGCTCTATGCTGAATCCCGACAGGCGGCCGTTCTCCTCGACCACCATGGGCGGGATGACGCGTGTTGCTACCCGCATTGTCTCGGGCTGCTGGGCGGTCGCACCCGATCCGTAGAGAACCAGCACTGCCAGCAGCAACACCAACAGCCTCGAAAGAGCATGCAGCATGATCCGTCCCTCGCCCCAGACCGCAGCGATGTACGGCCAATTCTGGAGCCCGGCAAGGGGCGGTGAACAGTCGTCGATTTGACGCCCTCCGCGACAAGCCTATGCTGCGCTGCGCAAATCGTTGTGGAATGAATAGGCATGCAGGAGCCGGTGGGCCATCCGCCCGGAAAACACCTTGCAGCGCAAGCCGGCTCCCGCGCCGACTGGCTATGGCATTACGTCTACGCGGCAATCGTATACCGGCGTCGCGCTTCGCTCGGCGCCCGCCTTGCTGCCGCCGCTCTCCTCGTAATTCTGGTTATGGCTGCCAGAGTCGCTCTTTTCGGAGTGGCCGATCCGCGCCTGGTCTATATCTCCAACTACCCCGTGGTGGCGGCAGGCTGGATGCTCGGCGGCTGGCCGGCGGCGGTGCTCACGACCGTGCTGTGCGGGGCCCTCGACCACGTCTGGCTCGCACCGTTGGCAGGTGCGGAAAGCTGGAGCTCGCTCACAATTTTCTTTGCAACCGGTCTCGTGGTGACGGGCCTGGCCGAGGCACACGAGCGCGCCCTCCGGCGTCTCAACTCTGCCCGCACGGAGAGCATGTTCGAGCGCGCCGCGCGCGCCGGCGAGCATCGGTTGCGCCAGCTCGTCGAGGCAACGCGCGACTACGCCATCATCATGCTCGATCCGGAAGGCCGGATCACATCGTGGAATGAGGGCGCCCGCCGCATTACCGGCTACGAGGCTGTCGAAGTCATCGGACGCCCGGTCTCCCTGTTCTATACGCCCGAAGAAATCGGGGCGGACAAGCCGGCACACGATCTGAGAGTGGCACGTCGCGACGGACGTTGCGAGGAGGAGGGCGAGCGCGTTCGCAAGGACGGCACGCGATTCTGGTCGTCGTCGGTGCTGACCCCGCTGCTGGACGCCAACGGCAACCTCGACGGCTACCTCCGCATCAATCGCGACATTACGGATCGCCGGCAGGCC
>JRYC01003470.1_pt1 | contig 11662 bp, 6 predicted proteins | sample 235301 | NCBI WGS metagenome assembly JRYC01 (sample SAMN03074211, study PRJNA261470) | activated sludge metagenome | biome: Common Effluent Treatment Plant; feature: Wastewater; material: Activated sludge; isolation source: activated biomass of a common effluent treatment plant treating...
TCGGGGTCGACCGTCTCGCAGCGGCCGGCGATCACCTCGGCACAGCGGGTGTGGAAATTGCATCCCGCCGGGCGGCGGAACGGGTGCGGCACCATGCCCCTGATCGACTGCAGCGGCTCGCGCGAGCCGCCGAGCCGCGGGATCGAGCGCATCAGCGCCCGGGTATAGGGATGGCGCGGCGACTTGAAGATCGTCTGCACGTCGGCGTGCTCGGCGACCCGGCCGAGATACATCACCACCACGTCGTCGGCGACCTCCGCCACCACGCCGAGGTCGTGGGTGATGAGCATGACCGCCATGCCCATCTCCTCCTGCAGCCCACGGATCAGGTCGAGGATCACCGCCTGGGTGGTGACGTCGAGTGCGGTGGTCGGCTCGTCGGCGATCAGCAGCTTGGGACCGCAGCACAGGCCCAGCGCGATCATCGCCCGCTGCCGCATGCCGCCCGAGAGCTCGAACGGATAGGCGTCGAGCCGCGTCTCGGGCCGCGGGATGCCGACGCGGCGCAACAGCTCGATAGTCTGGTTGCGCGCCTCGGCCTTGGAGATGCCCTTGTGGATCGCCAACGTCTCGCCGATCTGCCGGCCGATGGTCTGGATCGGCCCCAGCGCCGTCATCGGCTCCTGGAAGATCATGCCGATCTCGCCGCCGCGGATCGCCCGCATCTCGCGGCTCATCGCCCGCTGCGCGGTGATGTCGACCGTCCGGCCCGGCGTCGGGTGGTAGAGGATCCGCCCCGAGACGATGCGGCCGGGCCGGTCGACGATGCGCAGGATGGAGCGGCCGGTCACCGACTTGCCGCAGCCCGATTCGCCGACGACGCACAGCGTCCTGCCGCGCGGCACCGAGAAGGTGACGCCGTCCAGCGCCTTCACCACGCCCTCGTCGGTGAAGAAGTGCGTCTTCAGATCGGTCAGCTCGATCAGCGGCGTCATGTCGGCCGGCATCGTCATCGCGAATAGGGATCGGCGGCGTCGCGCAGGCCGTCGCCGAGGAAGTTCAGCGCCAGCACCGCCGTCACCACCGCCGCACCGGGCCAGAACAGCCAGGGCGCCTGGGCGATGGTGCGGACGTTCTGCGCCTCCTGCAGCAGCACGCCCCAGCTCACCACCGGCGAGCGCAGGCCGATGCCGAGAAAGCTCAGCGCCGTCTCCGACAGGATCATGATCGGGATCGCCAGCGTCACCGCGGCGATGATGTGGCTGAGGAACGACGGCACCATCTGGCCCAGGATGATCCGCATCTCCGAGATGCCGTCGAGCCGGGCGGCGGTGATGAAGTCCTCGTTCTTCAGCGTCATGAACTTGCCGCGCACCTCGCGCGCCAGCGAGGTCCAGCCCACCAGCGACAGGATCACGGTGATGATGAAATAGACGGTGAGCGGCGGCCAGTTGAGCGGGATGGCGGCGGCCAGCCCCATCCACAAGGGTATGGTGGGGATCGACTGCAGCAGCTCGATCACCCGCTGGATGACCCCGTCGATCAGACCGCCGAAATAGCCCGAGATGCCGCCCAGCACGATGCCGAGCACCAGGCTCAGCGTCACGCCGACGAGGCCGATCGACATCGACACGCGCGTGCCGTGGATCATCCGGCTCAGCATGTCGCGGCCGAGCCTGTCGGCGCCTAGGAGGTAGAACCGGTCGCGCGGCTTCACCGGCCCGATCAGCCGATGCTGCAGCGGGATGAGCCCGGCCAGGAAATAGCGGTCCGTCCTGGCGAACAGCGCGATCTCGACGACGTCCCCGTCGTTCTCGACGAAGCTCCTCGCCAGCGTCCTGGGGTCGATGGCGCTCTTGAGCCCATAGACATGCGGCTGGAACCGCCAGCCGCCATCCTCGGTCGGCAGCACGAAGCGGAGCGTCTGCGGCGGCGCATAGACGTAGCGGCGGTTGTTCTCGTCGGGATCGAAGGGGGCGAGGAAATCAGCGAGGAGCGCGATCAGATAGAGTACCGTGATCACCGCGAGGCTGACCACGGCCACCTTGTGCTTGCGGAACTTCAGCCAGAACAGCCGCCACGGCCCGGCGACCTCGATGCGCTTGTCCATCTCCGGTGCCGCGGCCTCGAGCGCCGTCATTGATAGCGCACCCGCGGGTCGAGCACGGCCAGCAGGATGTCGGAGATCAGCGTGCCGACGACGGTCAGCACCGACAGCAGCAGGATGACGGTGCCGGCGAGGTACATGTCCTGGGACAGTAGCGCCCTGAGCAGCAGCGGCCCGGTCGTCGGCAGGCTCAGCACCACCGAGACGATCACCGCACCCCAAACCAGCGACGGCAGGACCCAGCCGATGGTGCTGACGAAGGGATTGAGCGCCAGCCGCACCGGATACTTCATCAACAGCCGGAACTCGGAGAGCCCCTTGGCGCGGGCGGTGGTGACGTAGGGCTTGTTCAGCTCGTCGAGCAGGTTGGCGCGCATGATGCGGATCATGCTGGCCGAGGAGCTGGTGCCGAGGATGACGACCGGGATCCACAGGTGCTTGAGCAGGTCGACGAACTTGGCCCAGGACCAGGGCGCCGTCTGGAACTGCTCGGAGAACAGGCCGCTGACATTGGCGCCGAAATAGACCACCGCGATGTACATCAGCACCAGGGCAGTGAGGAAGCTCGGCGTCGCGACGCCGAAGAAGCTCACCGTCGTCCAAAAGTAATCGCCGACCGAATATTTACGGACCGCCGAATATATCCCGACCGGGAAGGCGACGGCCCAGGTGAACAGCAGGGTCGACAGCGCCAGCGTCACCGACAGCGCCAGCCGCTCCCAGATCAGGCCGGAGACCGGCTGCTGCCATTCGAACGAGATGCCGAAATCGCCCTGCACGACGCCGCTGATCCACTTCCAGTACTGGACGATGAAGGGCTGGTCGAGGCCGTAGCGCTCGCGCAGCGCGTTCAGCCGCTCCATGTCGACCACGTCGCCGGACTGCGCCAGCGTCGCGGCGAAGGTGGTCACATAGTCGCCGGGCGGGGCCTGGATCAGCGCGAACGCCACCAGCGACACGACGAACAGGAACGGGATCGCCCAGAGGATGCGCTTGATGACGTAGGTCAGCAGCATGGCCGGCCACCACCATCGACGGCTGCATGCCGGCCAGTCGGGCCAACGGATTTCACCGGCTATGCCTCCCCCGTCGCATCGTCCGGTTCCAGGCCGGAGACTCTCTTTCGGCCTCGATTCGGGCCGAAGCAGCCGCCCCGAGCGGTCGGTGTAAAGTGGTCGGCAGGCGCCGGGATTGTCAACCTGTTTGCGGCCGTGCCCGCCCCGCCTCGTACAGCGGATTTCTACTTCAATTCATGCTAACGCGCGCCGTCGGGCGGATTTCTCTGTTCGGGACTTGCCGGCGGGTGCGACGGGGCAGGAATTCGATCCCGGATCACTTGACATGTCTTGCCGGAGGCTCCACGAACGCCGGCAGAGCGCGCGTGGCCGACAATGAGCCGTGGCGCGGGGGGCTGAACATGCACGATCGACGTATCGCCAATCGTATCGGCCGGTTGCTGGCCCTGGGCGGCGCGCTGGCCGCCCTGGTCCTGGGCGGCCAGGCGCAGGCCTACCAGGAGGCGCCGGCGCTGGCCGAGCTCGTCAAGGCCGGCAAGCTGCCGCCCGTCGACCAGCGGCTGCCGAAGGACGTCGAGGTGGTGAAGCCGCTCGACAGCATCGGCAAGTATGGCGGCACGCTGCGCCAGGTGCTGGTCGGCACCGCCGGCGACCACAACACCATCCAGCGCATGATCGCACCGCAGGGCCTGGTCCGCTGGGATCCCACCTACGGCGAGGTGATCCCCAACCTCGCCAAATCCTGGGAGGTCAGCGACGACGCGTCGGAATACACCTTCCACCTGCGCGAGGGCCTGCGCTGGTCGGACGGCCAGCCGTTCACGACCGAGGACATCCTGTTCTATGTCGAGGACATCCTGCACAGCCCCGACTACTACAGCGGTGCGGCGCCGTCGCAGTTCACCATCGACGGCAAGCCGATGACCGCGGTGGCCAAGGACGCCACCACCGTCACCTTCAAGTTCTCCAAACCCAACGGCCTGTTCCTCTACGACTTGGCGAGCCCGTACGGCGTGCCGCCTGTGCTCTGGGCCAAGCACTACTGCAAGCAGTTCGTACCAAAATACAATCCCAACATCGCCGACCTGCTGAAGCAGTACAATCAGAACAGCTGGGTCGACCTCTACAACTTCCGCTGCGGCCTGCGCGAGAAGCAGTCGCGCTGGTACAACCCGGAGCGTCCGACGCTCGAGCCCTGGACGATCAAGGAGCCCTATTTCGGCTCGGCGACGCGTGTCGTGCTGGAGCGCAACCCCTATTTCTGGCAGGTCGACACCGAGGGCAACCAGCTGCCCTACATCGACGGCATCACCTTCCAGGTGCTGCAGAACCCCGAGGCGGCCATCCTGTCGGCGATCGGCGGCCAGATCGACATGCAGAACTTCCACCTGGACGCGGTGCAGAACCGGCCGGTGCTGGCCGAGAATCAGGAGAAGGGCAAGTACAAGCTGTTCCTGCTCCACTCGACCGCCTCGTCCGCGGTCATCATCTGGCCGAACCTCAACGCCCGCGACCCGAAGATCCGCGAGATGCTGAGCCAGAAGGACTTCCGCAAGGCGCTGTCCCTCGGGATCAACAGGCCGGAGATCATCGACCTGGTGTTCGCCGGCCAGGGCGAGCCGTTCCAGATCGGGCCTCCCCCGGGGCACCCGCTCTACAACGAGCAGCTGTCGAAGCAGTTCACCCAGTACGATCCGGCCGAGGCCAACCGGCTGCTGGATGCGCTGGGCTATGACAAGCGCGACTCTTCCGGCCACCGGCTGCACAAGGACGGCACGCCCCTGGTCCTGATCGTCGAGGTCAATCCGAAGTACCAGCTGCACAGCGACGTGCTGGAGCTGGTCACCCAGGCCTGGCAGAAGCTCGGCATCGACGCCCGCATCGACCCGATCGACAACAACTACTTCCAGGCGCGCAACGCGAACTGGGAGCACGTCATGCAGATCAGCGACACCAATGGCGGCGGGCTCGATCCGATCTGGCGCGCCACCGACTACGTGCCGATCGAGGACGACTCCCGCTTCGGCGCCGGCTGGGCGATGTGGTATCTGACCAACGGCAAGCAGGGCGTCGAGCCGACCAAGGACATCGCCGAGCGGCTGGCGCTCTACGAGCAGGTCCGCCAGACGCCGCCGGGGCCGAGGCAGGAGGAGCTGATGAAGCAGGTCCTGCAGCGCGCGGCGGATGCGTTCGAGATCATGGGCATCACCACGGCGATGACCGGCCAGGGCATCGTCAACGTCGACATGCGCAACGTGCCGGAAGAGATGCCCAACGGCTTCATCTACCTGACGCCGCAGCCGACCCTGCCCGCCACCTACTGGTTCGACCGCTGACCCGCGCGGTCGGCTGAAAGGCGCGGCGGCGGTGCCGCCGCGCTTTTTTCATGTCCTGTCCCGTCGAAGGAGGCCCCCTTGCGCATCACCGGCTTGAAGACCTGGCTCATGCAGGTGGCGGGCGACGGCCGCCGGGCCAAGGCGCGCAGCATCGCCAAGGACAAGCCCGGCCTCAGCCGCCGCAACTGGCTGTTCCTCAAGATCTACACCGACGAGGGACTGACCGGCGTCGGCGAGTGCAGCGGCTGGCCCAGCGCCATCCGCACCATGCTGCACGACCTCGAGCCGGTGCTGAAGGGCGAGGACCCGCAGCACATCGAGCGGCTGTGGCACAAGGTGAAGCTGGCGGCCATGGGCCACGGCCATGTCGGCACGCCGCTGGGCGGGGCGCTGGCCGGCATCGACATGGCGCTGTGGGACATCAAGGGCAAGGCGCTGGGCCAGCCGGTGTGGAGCCTGCTCGGCGGCAAGGTCCGCGACCGGGTGCCGGCCTACGCCCATGCCGACCACCCCGAGCGCGCCCAGGATCTGGCCGAGCGCGGCTTCACCCTGCTCAAGGCCTCGTCCACCAGCCGCGGCGAGGTCGACGTGAAGCGGCTGTTCGCCATCCGCGAGGCGGTGGGCGACAAGGTCGATCTCTGCCTCGACGCCAAGGGCGCGCCCTGGATGGGGCTGCAGGACGCCATCGCCCTCGGCCGCCGCCTCGAGCCGCTGCGCCTCGCCTTCTACGAGGAGCCCCTGCCCCCTGAGGCCATCCTCGACTATCCCAAGCTGCGCCAGGCGGTGTCGACGCCGATCGCCACCGGCGAGCGCTACGGCTTCCTCGGCGACTTCCGCACGCTGTTCGAGCTCGGTGCCGTCGACGTCATCCAGCCCGATACCGGCCGCAGCGGCGGCATCACCCAGATGCGCAAGATGGCGGCGCTGGCCGAGGCGTTCGGCGGCATGATCGCACCGCATTCCGGCTCGCTCGGCCCGCTCGCCGAGTTCGCCGCGGTGCATCTGATGGCCGCCACGCCCAACTGCCTCGCCATCGAGCGGGTCGAGGACGACTGGCCCGGCCGCGAGGAGGTGCTGACCAACGCCTGCCGCGCGGAGGGCGGCAGCTTCGCCGTGCCCGACCTGCCCGGCCTTGGCGTCGACATCATCGAATCGGAGATCGAGCGCCATCCCGTGCAGCTCAGCGTCGACCTGCCCACGGCAGCGGCCACGGCGGAGCACGCCCAGGGCGGCAGCGATTTCGCCTGGACCGGCCTGTTGCGGCGACGGGCCGGCTATCTCGGCTGAGCGACGGAGAGCATGCGAACCGCCCGCACCGGCGGGTCGAGAAGCGGCACGGAACCCGAAGGGCGGAAGCGTGTTATAGAGCGCTTGCATGCAAAGCGCGGATGCCCTTGTGATCGAACAGACTGAGCTCCTGGCGTTGCTTCCGGTCGCGGTCTACACGACCGACGCCGAAGGCCGTCTCACCTTCTACAATCAGGCGGCGGCCGAGCTGTGGGGTCATTGTCCCGAGCTCGGCGCTGCCCGGTGGTGCGGCTCGCTCAGGCTGTTCGACGCCGATGGCCGTCCGATGCCGCATGCCGAATGCCCGCTGGCGCTGGCGCTGCGGCAGGAGCGGCCGATCCGCGGTATCGAAGCCCTCCTCGAGCGGCCGGACGGCACACGTGTCCCGGTCCTGCCGCATCCCACACCGATACGCGATGCGTCGGGACGGATCGCCGGTGCCATCAACATGCTGGTCGACCTCAGCGACCGCGAGGCTGCGCGACTGAACTCGGCGCTGCTGGCCTCGATCGTGGCCTCGTCCGAGGATGCGATCGTCAGCAAGACCATCGGCGGCCGCATCACCTCCTGGAACGCCGGTGCCGAACGCATCTTCGGATACACTTCCGCGGAGATGATCGGCCAGCCGATCGTCAAGATCATCCCGGCCGAGCTGCGGGAGGAGGAGGATCGGATCATCGCCAAGCTGCGGCGGGGCGAGCGGGTCGAGCATTTCGACACCGTCCGGCAGGCCAAGGATGGCCGCCTCGTCGACATCTCGGTGACCATCTCGCCCTTGCGCAACACCACGGGCGAGGTCGTCGGCGCCTCGAAGGTGGCGCGCGACATCACCGACCGGAAGCAGGCCGAGCGCTCGCAGCGCCTGCTGCTCGACGAGCTGAACCACCGTGTCAAGAACACCCTGGCCACGGTCCAGGCCATCGCCAACCTGTCGTCGCGCGGCGCCAGGGGGCCGGACGAGTTCGTCGCCGGCTTCACCGGGAGGATCCAGGCCCTCTCCAAGGCCCACACGCTGCTGGCGCAGGCGCGGATGGAAGGTGCCGAGATCGGCGACCTGGTGCGCGAGCAGGTGCTGCTCGGCGAATCAGCCGACCACCGCGTTTCCTGTGCGGGTCCGGCACTGCTGGTCGGCCCGCAGTCCGCCGTGCACCTGGCCATGGTCCTGCACGAGCTCGCCACCAACGCCCGCAAGTACGGCGCCCTGTCCGTCGCCGGCGGCCGGCTGTCGGTCACGTGGGAGCTGCGGGCCACGGAAGGCAGAACGCTGCACCTGAAATGGCAGGAGCACGGCATTCCCGTCGTCAATGTTCCCAGCGTGCGCGGGTTCGGCACCACGCTGATCGAGCAGACCCTGTGCAGCCAGGGTGGCAGCGTCGCGATGCGCTACGGCATGGACGGGGTCACGGCCGAGATCAGGCTGCCGCTTCCCGAGCGTGAGCTGCCGCAGGCGGCAGCCGTCGCGGCCGCCGGCCCGCAGCGGCTGCATGAGCGGCAGTCGGACCTCGCCGGCAAGCGCGTCCTCGTCATCGAGGACGAGCCGTTGATCTCGCTGGATCTGGAGATGACACTGACCAACGCCGGCTGCGGGATTGCCGGCATGGCCGGGACGCTGGAACAGGCGAAGGAGTTGATCGCCGGCACGGAATGCGACGTGGCGCTCCTCGACGGCAATCTCGGCGGCGAGTCGGTCGGCGATCTGGCCATAGCGCTGACCCAGAAGAATACGCCGTTCGTCTTCGTTACCGGCTACGGCCGGGATTCCCTGCCGCAGGGATTTCGCGAGGCCGTGATGGTCGCCAAGCCCTTCACCGAGGCCCAGCTGCGGGCGGCCATCGAATCGGTCCTCGACAAGACCGGCGTCGTTCACCTGCGGCGGAAGACCAGATAGCGGGGCCGGCATGCCCGAATGACGCGAAAAGCCCCGCCGGGGTCGTCCGGCGGGGCTTCTCTTGGCTGATACGAAAGACCGGTGGGGCCTATTCGGCCCAGTACCAGGTCGTCAGCATGGTCGGCGCCGGCGTCGGATAGTACCAGGAGCTCGGCATCGCCTCCGGCACGTTCTTCAGGTTGGCCTTCTTGATGCCGTAGGTCGAGAGCGCCTTGCTGACGCCCAGCACCTCGAACTCGTCGGCGGCGATGTCGGCGATCTTCTGGATCAGCGCGATGCGCTTCTGCGGGTCGACCGTGGCGCGGGCCTCGTCATAGAGCTTCATGCGCTCCTTGACCGACGCCGGCGGCTCCTCGCCCTCCTTGCCGCCCGACTTGTACCACTGCGTCCAGGGGATGCCCCAGCGGCTGTCGTGGTGGATCGGCACGATCTGCTGCGGCAGGTCGCCCGGCACCCAGTTGGCCTGACCGCCCCATACCGCGGCGTCGTGGTCGTTGGCGTTGGAGGTGCGCTCGTAGAAGAACGTCCGCTCCAGCACGTTGACGTCCATGTCGACGCCGATCTTGGCCCACTGCTGCTCGATCAGCTGCAGCATGTCGATCATCGCCACCTCGGTCGCGATGACGTCGATCTTGAACTTCAGCGGCTTGCCGCTCGGCAGCAGCCGCATGCCGTCGGCGCCGCGCTTGTCGAGGCCGATGCCGTCCAGCAGCTTGCTGGCCTCGTCGGGCTTGTAGTCGAGGTACTGCGTGCTGAGCCGCTTGTTGAAGTACGGATGGCCCTCGAACGGCCCCTGCTGCCAGGGCTCGCCGTCACCCAGCAGGGCGGTGTCGATCACGGTCTGCCTGTCGATGCCGTAGGACAGGGCAACGCGGAAGTCCCGCTTGTTGAACAGCTCGCGCAGCTCCGGATTCTTGTGGGTCAGGTTGAGGTCGATGTTCATGTTGGCGCCGCCGATCGGCTTGGCCTCGACGAACGCGTAGCCGCCCTTGTCGCGGTTCTCGGCCAGCACCGGCCGGTTGGCCGCGGCGTCGAGATGGCGGATCTGGAAGTCGATCTTGCCGCCCACGGCCTCCAGGATCAGGCTCTCGACGTCCTGGGCGATCGGCGAGAACAGCTCGTCGATGTAGGGCAGCTGGTGGCCCTCGGTGTCGACCTGCCAGAAATAGGGATTGCGCTCCATGACGACGCGCACGGCACCGCCGACATAGGGCTCCTTGACGATCCAGGGGTCGAGCGTCGGCCGGTCCGGATTGCCCCAGCGCGACGCCACCTCGATGTCGCCGCACTTGGAGACGAAGAAGGTCTGCCAGTCGCTGGATCCCGCGGCCTTGGCCTGGGCCTCGGCGTCGGCATTGTACTTCGGCAGGAACTGCGAGCAGTACTTCTTCTGGTACAGCACCGGATGCTGGCCCAGCGGCGAGGCCAGCTCGGCCAGGAAGTCGCCATAGGGTGCTGCGAAGGTGAAGCGCACGGTGACGTCGTCGACCTTCTCGACCTTCACCGGCTGGCCGTTGGCCATGTAGCGCGGCGGCGTCGGCGCCAGGGTGCCGGCGAGGACGATGTCCTCCATGTTGAAGATGACGTCGTCGGCGTCGAACGGCGCACCGTCCGACCATTTCATGCCGCGGCGAAGGTGGAACGTGAACACCGTGGCATCGTCGTTGACGTCCCACGACTTGGCGACGTTCGGGATGATCTCGGTGTAGTCGGGGTTCCAGCGAACCAGGCCCTGCGGCCCGGCCATGCGCAGCGTGTTGTTGTAGTCCGAGCTGCCGCGCAGGCCGAAGCGGATGCGCCCGCCATAGGTGCCGATGCTTTCGAGCGGCTTCACCACCTCGGCGTCGATCGGCACGCGCTGGTCGACCGGCGGCAGCTTGCCGGCCTTGACCAGCTCGGCGAGCTGCGGCGACTCGCCGTACCCGGCGGCCCACGCCGAGTCGGCAAGGCCGAAGGCGAGGAGGGCGGTTCCGCCCAACAGTCCATGTAGGATGGGTCTTCTCGAGATTCTCACGATTTCTGCCTCCCTTGGCGTCGGCAAAAAAAGACCCGCCGAGATCGCCCGGCGGGTCCTTCCTTCAAGACCGTATCGAGCCTACTGCGCCCAGTACCACGTCGTCAGCATGGTCGGCGCCGGCGTCGGGTAGTACCAGGAGCTCGGCATCGCCTCCGGCACGTTCTTCAGCTTGTCCTTGCGGATGCCGTAGGTCGACAGCGCCTTGCTGACGCCGAACACCTCGAACTCGTCGGCGGCGATGTCGGCGACCTTCTCGATCAGCTCGCGGCGCTTGTCGGGATCGACCGTGGCGCGGGCCTCGTCATAGAGCTTCATGCGCTCCTTGATCGACGCCGGCGGCTCCTCGCCCTCCTTGCCGCCCGACTTGTACCACTGCACCCAGGGAATGCCCCAGCGGCTGTCGTGGTGGATCGGCACGATCTGCTGCGGCAGGTCGCCCGGAACCCAGCTGCCCTGGGCGCCCCAGACCGCGGCGTCGTGGTCGTTGGCGTTGGAGGTGCGCTCGTAGAAGAACGTCCGCTCCAGCGGGTTGACGTCCATGTCGACGCCGACCTTGGCCCATTGCTGCTCGATCAGCTGCAGCATGTCGACCTGCTCGGGCTGCAGGGTCGGGATCACGTCGATCTTGAACTTCAGCGGCTTGCCGCTCGGCAGCAGCCGCATGCCGTCGGCGCCGCGCTTGTCGAGGCCGATGCCGTCCAGCAGCTTGTTGGCCTCGTCGGGCTTGTAGTCGAGGTACTGCGTGCTGAGCCGCTTGTTGAAGTAGGGATGATCCTCGAACGGACCCTGCTGCCAGGGCTGGCCTTCGCCGAGCAGGGCGGTGTCGATGATCTCCTGTCGGTTGATCGCCTCGGACAGCGCGATGCGGAAGTCCTTCTTGTTGAACAGCTCGCGCAGCTCCGGGTCCTTGTGGGTCAGGTTCAGGTTGATGATCATGTTGACGCCGCCGATCGGCGCCGCCTCGACGAACTCGTAGCCGCCCTTCTCGCGGTTCTCGGCCAGCACCGGCCGGTTGGCCGCGGCGTCGAGATGGCGGATCTGGAAGTCGATCCTGCCGCCGATCGCCTCCAG
>JRYC01002385.1_pt1 | contig 11653 bp, 10 predicted proteins | sample 235301 | NCBI WGS metagenome assembly JRYC01 (sample SAMN03074211, study PRJNA261470) | activated sludge metagenome | biome: Common Effluent Treatment Plant; feature: Wastewater; material: Activated sludge; isolation source: activated biomass of a common effluent treatment plant treating...
CGGTCGAGCGGATAGGAGTTGAAGCTGTCCTTCACGCGCTCCAGCGCCTCGATCAGCGGCCGCTGGCCGATGGCGAAGCCGACGCGCAGGCCGGCGAGCGAGCGCGACTTCGAGAAGGTCTGCACGACCAGCAGGTTGGGAAGGCGCGGGACGAGGGGAACGGCGCTCTCGCCGCCGAAGTCGACATAGGCCTCGTCGACCACCACCGGCGCATCGGGACGGGCCGCCGCCAGCCGCTCGACCTCGGCCAGCGGCAGGGCGATGCCGGTGGGGGCGTTGGGATTGGCCAGGATGACGGCGCCGCAGGGCGGCCGGAAGTCCTCGACGCGGACGCGCATCGCCCCGTCGAGCGGCACCTCGCGGAAGGCGATGCCGAACAGTCGGCAATAGGTCGGGTAGAAGCTGTAGGTGATGTCCGGGAACAGCAGCGGCGCATCGTGCTTCAGCAGCGCCACGAAGGTGTGCGCCAGGACTTCGTCGGAGCCGTTGCCGACGAAGACCTCGTCCGGACCGACACCGTACCGGCCGGCGATCGCCTCGCGCAGCCGCCGTGCCGTGGGATCAGGATAGAGCCGCAGCCGCTCGACCTCGTCGGCGACGGCGGCCGCCACGCGCGGCGAGGGCGGGTAGGGGCTCTCGTTGGTATTGAGCTTCACCAGATCGGAGAGCTGCGGCTGCTCGCCCGCCACGTAGGGCTGCAGCTCGCGGACGATCGGGCTCCAGAAACGGCTCATGCGCGATGCGATCTCGGCCCGTCGTCAGGCAGCGACAGGGCGGGCGGGGCAGCGGTGCCGCCCGCCCGGCCGCTCAGAACTTCGCCGCGTACTCGGCGATGTTCGACTTGTCGAAGGTGAAGGGCTCGGCCATCGTGATCTCGTTGCCCTTCTCGACCGTGCGCTCGCCGAGCCGGCCGACCTTGATCACCTCGCCCTCGGCGCCCTTGGCGGTGCCCTTGACCAGCGCCGAGCTGACCGTGGCGGCGATGTAGCCGAAGTCGACCGGGTTCCAGATCGCGAACGACTTGATCGAGCCGTTCTCGACATGGCCCTTGAGCTCGGACGGCAGGCCGAGGCCGGTCACGTAGACCTTGCCGATCAGCCCGGCATCGGCCACGGCCTTGGCCGCCGCATTGATGCCGATCGAGGTCGGCGAGATGATGCCCTTGAGGTTGGGGTGGGACTTGAACAGGCCCTGGGTCTCGCGATAGCTCTTGTCGAGCTGGTCGTCGCCATAGGCCGTGCCGACCAGCACCATCTTGGCGTATTCGGGCTTCTTCCACTCCTCCTTCATGGCGGCGATCCAGTTGTTCTGGTTCGTCATGGTGGAGGCGGCCGACAGGATGGCGACCTCGCCCTCGCCGCCGATGGCATCCGCCATCAGCTGCACCTGCTTGGCGCCGATCAGCGCCGTCGAGCTGGCGTTGATGTGGACGATGCGGCCCTCGGGTGCGATGCCGCTGTCGAAGCTGATGACCTTGATGCCGCGGTCCATGGCCCGCTTGGTGGCCGGCACCAGCGCGTTGGTGTCGTTGGCCGAGATGGCGATGGCATCGACCCGCTGTGCGATCAGCGAGTTGATGATCTCGATCTGGCCCTCGGCCGTGGGTGCCGAGGGTGCGGTATAGATGATCTCGGTGCCGCCGATCTCGGTGGCCGCCGCCTGGGCGCCGTCGCGGCAGGCCTCGAAGAAGCGGTTGCCGAGGTTCTTGACCAGCAGGGCGATCCGCACATCCGCAGCCCGCGCGATCCCGCCGCTGCCGGCCAGGGCCGCGGCGCCGGCGAGCAGACCCACGACATGGCGTCTTTGCATCTTCAGCCTCTTGTCCCTGATCTTGTCGCGCACGGCGACGGTGGCGCGGACATTAGCCGAGTGTCGCCCGCGCGCAAGCGGCCGGGATCCTTTGGGAGCCATGCCGCCCTGCTGCTATTGGAAACGCACAGCGATCGGAGGGCCCATTGAGCAGATCCGCCGAAACAGCCCAGCCCAACGAGGAGCAGGCCCGGTACTGGCGGTCGACGCCGGGGCAGAAATGGGTCGAGCTGCAGGACGTTCTCGACACCACGTTCGGGTTGGTCAACGACGTCCTCCTCGCCCGCGCCGCTCCGGCCGTGGGCGAGCGGGCCCTCGACGTCGGCTGCGGGACCGGCGCCGTCACGCTCGATCTCGCCGCACGCCTCGGGCCCGAAGGCCGGGCCGTCGCGATCGACATCTCGCCGCTCCTGCTCGCCCGTGCCGTCGAGCGGACACCGGCCTCGCTGGCGGCACGCATCACCTTTATCGAGGCGGATGCGCAGACACATGCCTTCACACCTGCCGGCTTCGACCTGCTGATCTCCCGGTTCGGCGTGATGTTCTTCGCCGACCCGGTGGCAGCGTTCCGCAATCTGCGCAAGGCGCTTCGACCGGGCGGGCGGCTGCACGTCGCCGCATGGGCGCCGATCGAGGTCAATCCGTGGTTCCAGATTCCGCGCGACGCCGCGATCGCCCGCCTCGGCCGGCCGGCACCGACGTCGCCGACTGCTCCGGGTCCGTTCGCGTTCTCCGACAGCGCCTATGTGCTGGAGATCCTGCGCGAGGCCGGGTTTCGCCACCCGGCGGCCGAGGTCGTCGAGGTTGATCTGGCGCCTCCCGGCGACATCGACGCGGTGACGGCGCTGATGACCAGCATCGGCCCCGCTGTGCGGATCATTGCCGAGCTCGATGGCAGTCCGGACGACGTCGCCGCGATCGGCGAGGCGATCGCGGATCGCCTCGGACCGTATCGGACGGCCGAAGGCGTACGCGTGCCTGCGGCGATCATCCTCTTCGCCGCAACGGCGCCCTGAGCCACCGGCACCGCGCCGCCATATGGATCGTGCGGGTGCTGGCCCCGTCCGGCCAGCCGTCGTTGCCGCGCGATCGCCGTCGCCATCGGTGTTCAATCGGGGGTACGCCGCGCTATATTCGAATGAATACAATACACCATGGATGTGTTGGCTAAGGAGCGTCTGTCCTGGGAGATGCGGCATGATCACGAGGCGTCGTCTGTTGACGGGTGGCGGGGCGCTGGCGCTGGCCGCCTCGATCGGCCCGACGAGATGGATGGCCGCTACGGAGACGGCAGCGGCTTTCCCGGTCGCCCATAGCGACGAGGAATGGCGCAAGCTGCTGACGTCCGATCAGTATGCGGTGCTGCGCCAGAGTGCCACCGAGTACCCGTTCACCAGCCCGCTTCTCGAGGAGCATCGGCGCGGCAACTTCGCCTGCGCCGGCTGCGATCTCGACCTGTTCTCGTCCACGACCAAGTTCGAGAGCGGCACGGGCTGGCCGAGCTTCTGGGCGCCGATCGAGGACGCCGTGGGCACGGTCGAGGACCGGTCCTGGGGCATGGTGCGGACGTCGGTCCATTGCAGCCGCTGCGGCGGCCATCTCGGCCATGTGTTCGACGACGGCCCGCCGCCGACCGGCCTGCGCTACTGCATCAACGGCATCGCCATGACGTTCAAGCCTGCCGTCGCCTAGGCCGGGAAGGCACCGGCCATGGTTCTGCTCACGCTCGCCTATCTCGGCGGTGTGCTGACGATCATCAGCCCCTGCATCCTGCCGGTGCTGCCCTTCGTCTTCGCCCGTGCCGACAGGCCGTTCCTGNNGCGTCCAAGCCTATGCTTTCACCTTCGGCTGACAGGAGGCTCGACCCATGAGCAGGAGCAACCAAGCTGACGCGAACCCGGCCGCATCGTGGTCGCGCCGGTCGGCCTTGGCGTTGGGTGCGTTGCTGGCGGCCATCGCAGCAGCCGGCTCGCTCGCCACCCGATCGCCCGCCGAGGAGGCGCGTGCGATCCCGGCACCTCTGCTCGACAAGCTGGCGGAACCGACGGCACCCCCGGAGGTGGCCGTCTTCGCCGGCGGCTGTTTCTGGGGAGTCCAGGGGGTCTTCCAGCATGTCGAGGGCGTCACCAATGCCATCTCCGGCTATGCCGGCGGCGACGGATCGACCGCGAAGTACGAGATGGTCGGCACCGGCGGCACGGGACACGCCGAATCCGTGCAGGTCACCTATGATCCGCGGAAGATCAGCTATGGCCGCCTGATGCAGATCTTCTTCTCGGTCGCCCATGATCCGACCCAGCTCAATCGGCAGGGGCCGGATGTCGGCACGCAGTACCGTTCGGCCATCTTCCCGGTGAATGCCGACCAGGCACAGGCAGCCAAGGCCTATATCGCCCAGCTCAATCAGGCGCGCGTCTATGACGCGGCCATCGTCACCAGGATCGAGCCGGATCACAGCTTCTATCCGGCGGAGGGCTACCACCAGGACTTCCTGTTCCTGAACCCGACCTATCCCTACATCGTCATCAACGATCTGCCGAAAGTCGAGGCCCTGAAGCGCCTGTTCCCGGAGATCTATCGCACCGAGCCGGTGCTCGTCTCCGCCAAGGTGCTGGCGAACTGATCTGCTGAAGAGGAAGCGCCGCGCCTCGGCACCTCACTTCGTCAGGATGTTGATCACCTCGTAGAGCTGGAAGCGGGCGCGCAGCAGGAAGAAGCCCTGTGCGGCCAAGTGATTGGGCCGCATGATGCTGTCGGGGGCGCCATTGATGATGACCCAAGGGTGCAGGCCCGCCGCCGCCTCGAAGGTCAGGAGCAACTCGTTCCAGTTGGCCTGGGCGTTGCGCTCGCGCAGCACCTGCTCGAAGTCCTGGCCCAGCGCCCGCAAGATGATGAAGTAGGCGTAGAGCCGGCCCTTGTTGTTGTAGAACAGGTCGTCGGCGTCGAAGTCGAACCAGCGGTTCGCCGTGCCGTCGACCTTCTGGGCGATGGCCGCCGACGAGCCGCCGGTGTCGGCGGCGATGCGGTCGAGGGTGGCGATGAGGTTGTCGGCACGGCGGTCGAAGGTGGCCTGGCCGGCGGCGAGGCGCTGGTTGAAGCGGCGCAGATCCTCGACGGCGCGGCGGTACTGGCTCTCCGAGCTGGGCTGCACCGGCGTGCTCGACCACTCGAAGATCCAGATGTCGCCCGGATATTTCAGCCTGCCCGCCGCGGCGTCGGCGTCGGGGTCGACCTGCGAGGCGCCGCGGACGCGGGCCAGCTGGTCGGTGAGCTCGATGGCGAAGCGCGAGGTCGCGGCCACGATGCCCTGCTGGAAGTTGGGCATGTTGTCGAGCAGGAAACCCGGCTGGAACCAGGGATCGTTGGCGGTCCAGCGGTGGGTGTCGACCTCGCGGCCGACGAGGTCGGCGGCCACGGCAACGGCGCGGCTCGCACCCGGCGGCACCTCGACGTTCAGGCCGAAGTCGGGATCGTTGTCGATGGTGTTGACCCAGAACGCGCCACCGACCCAGTAGACCAGGGCCAGCACGACCAGCGCCGGCAATGCCCAGAGCGCCCGGCTCCAGCGCCGCCGCGGCGACGAGGCTAGCCCGCTCTCCACGGCATCCGGTGCGACCTGGTTCGCCATGCCCCTCTCCTCGATGCGCTTCCCAGCGATGTAGATCGGTCTTCGACGCGGTCTGCTCAAGCCTGTGGCGGGAAGGGGCGGGACGCCGATGCCCCGGCGCGCATGAAGGCCTCGTAGAGGATCAACAGTACCATTGCGCAGATCGTGATCGCCGCGCCGATCACCTCCAGGCCGAAGGAGCGGGCCGCGAGGCCGGCGAGGGCGGTGACGGAGGCGCCGCCGAGGGCTGCCGAGGCGATCTGGAAGCCGATAGCGCTGGCGGCATGCTCGGCACCGACGCGGCCCGGCGTCAGGCTGATCAGCGACGCGAAGATCGGGGCGAGGAAGAAGCCGATCGTCATCAGCCCGGCGAACGACAGCGGCCGCGAGGGCTCGATCCAGAACAGCAGGGCACCGGCAAGGGCGGCGAGGATGCAGCCGCGCAACGTCGCCGCCAACGGCACGCGATCGGCGACGATACCGAACAGGACGCGGCCGGCCATCAGGCTGCCCCAATAGAGGCTCACCAGCAGCCCGGCCGTCGTCTCCGGCACGCCGCGGGCCAGCGTCAAGAGCGAGTAGCACCACTGCGCGGTGGCGATCTCGACGCCGGTGTAGACGAAGAAGGTGAGCATGCCGAGCCAGACGATCGGCCGGCGCAGGGTGTCGCGGATACCCGCGCCCCTGACGGACGCGCCCGGACCGCTCCCCAGTTCTGCGGCCAGTCCCCAACGACTGCGGTTGCGATGGAAGAGCAGGGCCAGCGCCAGCTGCGCACTGCCGACCGCGAGATAGCTCCAGCGCCAGCCGAGGCCGACATCGAGAACCGCGGTCACCACCAGCGGTCCGATCGTCGTGCCCAGGCCGAAGAAGGCGTGCAGCCAGTTCAGCGTGCGGGCGCTGAAATGGGTGGCGCCGTAGGCATTGAGGCCGGCGTCGACGGCGCCGCCGCCGAGCCCGGCGAGGAAGGCGCAGGCGATCATCAGCGGCCAGAAGGCTGTCGCCGCGAAGCCGAGCAGCGCCAGCGCCGCCGCTGCCGTGGACAGCGCCAGCAGGCTGCCGATGGGAATGATCTGCAGGATGCGGCCGCTGAGGAAGCTCGACGCCAGATAGCCGGCGGTCTGGACGACCACGAGCGTGCCGAGGGCATCGAGGGGCAGCCCGAAATCGCCGCGGATCGATGGCCAGGAGACGCCGAGCAGCCCGTCCGGCAGGCCGAGGCTGACGAAGGCGGCGAAGGCGAGCAGCGCCAGGAGGGTTCGACGGGGCATGCGCGGGAAGCTGTCGCCTCACGCATGCGCCCGCGTCAACCTCGGCGCCGGGGGGCTCAGCCGACGCGCAGCCCGACCAGCGTGGCTGAGAGGATGTTGTTGGCGCTCATCTCGTTGAGGAAGAAGTAGCCGCCGTTCCACTCGCCGGTGTTCTGCAGGGTGTGGGAGCGGGCCTTCAGCTTGTCCATGTAGTCGCGGAAGTCCTCGGCGCCGTCGACCTTCACCCTGACCACGGTGGGGCCGACCTCGGTACCGGGGGGCGCATCGACCGCCACCCCGCCGCTGCCGTCCGGGCGATCGAACACCGTCTTGGCCTGGTCGTCGATTCGCACCATCCAGCCGAGATCGTCGAGATGCACCGGCTCGCCGTCGGCATCGACGCCGACGACGGCGACCCAGCCGGGCGGCACCGTCGCCTTCAGCGTGGCGATCGGGTCCGGCGACTGGAGAACCTCGGCGCGCGAGGTCATCGTGCGGACGCCCTTGTCGCGCGCCAGCTCGTCCTCGCTCTTCGGCCCGAACTCGATCCGCTGCGAATCGATGCCGAACACCTGGCCGAAATAGCCGCCGTCGCGCTCGCGCAGCTTGTCGGTATAGGCGAACGAGTAGAGGGCGCGGCGCTCGGCGATGATGCCGTCGAGGGCGCTGTCGAGATCGAGGCCGTTGCCCTCGAGCGCCTCGTGGACCTTGTCGGCCGGCTGGCCGGTGAAGGCCGTGGCGAACGCCTCGATGCCCTGGCGCACGCTCTGCTTGAAGGTCGCGACCAGCTCGTCCTGGCGCTGCTTCGGGGTCGAGGGCTCGAAGGCGCCCTCCAGGACCATGCGCCGGGTCGCCACCACCAGCGCCTCGTGCACCATCCGCCCGACCAGGAATGACGTCGTCAGCCTGAGGGTGGCCTCCTTGTCGCCCGTGTCGCTATCGGCGATGTCGTTCTGGACTCCGCTCTGGCCGACCATGTTGGCGAACTCGGTGTCGAGGACCTGCGAGATGTGACGGAACTCGTCCGGATCGGCGAGGCCGCCGACGCGGAAGTTGGAATACTGGGCGTTGGCCAGCGGCCGCTCCTCCTCGCCGGCAGTGTCCTTCCACGGGATGAACAGGTCGGGCGACCACACCCAGGGGCGGCTGGAATCCTTGTCGTGGTAGGAGTTGGCGATCAGGTTGGGGTCGAAGAAGCCCTTGGCGGCCATCTTGCCGAGGGTCTCCATCGAGGACTTGAAGCCGCTCCCGAAGCCCGCGTCGTCGTGCGTGTCCTCGAGGTAGGCGAAGTAGTCGCCGGCCTCGACCTCGTCGCCGCTCGTGACCCGATAGGACATGCAATAGTAGCAGCCGTCCTCCTCGGCGAGCTTCATGCCCTTGCGGGTCAGCTCCTCGTCGAGGGTCCTGCGCGCATCGGGCGGCAGGTCGTCCCTGGAAATGCGCACGACCGGGTGGTCCTGGTCGCCGACCGTGAACGTGCGTGGCTGGGCCTGGTAGTCCTTGCCCAGGGCGTCCTTCATCAGCGCGAAGGATTCGTGCTCGCGGTGGAGCTTGCCCGGCTCCTCCTCGCGCTCCTTGGCCTTCATGAACTTCAGCGCCACGATCGAGCCGTCCGGCTCGGTGAAGCGCAGCGTGCGGCCGTTGGCCAGGGCCTTCGGCACCTCGCCGTCGCCGGGCTCGCGGCCAAGCACCTGCCCGAAGCCCTTGGCGCGCGGCACCGAATCGAGGTCGACCTGACGGTCCAAGGGCGGCGGCACCAGCTTGCCGCCGGAGACCCCGATGCTTTCGAACGTCAGCGGCTTGCCGAGGTCTTGCAGCGCGGTCTCGCGTGCCAGGGTCGAGGCGAAGTCGACCGTGCGGGGCAGCTTGGTGGCGCCATGCAGGCGTAGCTGGGCGACGCTCTCGCCGCTGGAGAGGTCCTTGACGGCGCGTTCGCGCATCGGCTCCAGCAATGCCTCGGGGACGCCGGCCTTCAGCAGCGCGTTGCGCGCCTGCAGGTTCTCGAAGCCGCCATAGTCCCTGCTGAACGCGTCCACCGCGGCACGCATGACGGTGGCGTACTCGTTGGGATGGGTCTTGGGATCGGGCAGCAGGTCCAACCGCGGCTTGCTGCGCGAAGGGTCGAGCAGGAGGCCCACCAGATCGTCGTGCCGGGACGGATCGTAGGCCAGGCGGGCGAGAAAGCCGGCTTTGGCACTGTGGACATCGCGGTCGTCCTCCGGAGTGTTCTCGAGAATGGCGGCCAGCAGCTTGCCGCCGAGGTCGGCATAGGCCTTGAGCGTGGCTGTCCTGTCGCCGGTGCCGCTGTCCAGTCCCGCCCTGAGCTCCGCCAGCTCGTCGCGGAGGTCGGCCAGACGTTCGCCGGGCTCCGGCTCCTTCTTCGCCTGTTGCTGCTGGAGCCTGGCAGTGGCCTGCCAGCCATCGACCTGGTCGATGCGCGCCTTGTCGCCGGAGTCGATCAGCGGCGCCACCAGGTCGAGCAGGCCGGCGAACTTCGCGGTCTGCGTCGAATCGTAGCCGATCAGCTCCCCGATCGTGTCGACGAGGCTCCCGACCTGCGGCCCGATCAGGCTCTGCAGCTTCTGCCGCTCCGGGCCGCTCAGCTGGTCCAGCGGCGCGTTGCCGAGCTCAGCCACCGCGTTCCACCTCATGAACATGCCGGGCTGGGTGCGGTTGCCGAGGTGGGCGGTGAAATCGGACCAGGTCTTGCTCGCGGACTGCATCGCCGGCGAGTCGGGCGGCTGGGGCTGCGTATCGGAATCGTCGGAGAGACTCAGCGAGTCCCTCCGGTTCGTCGCCAGGCTGTCCCGCTGCGCATCGTGGAAAGCCTGAAGCGCGTTCCCGCCTTCCGTGTCGCCGCCGCCACCGATGCGGTTCTTCTCCACCGTGAGCCTGTTGAGGGCGGTCACCAGCCGCTCGCCCGTCAGCACCTTGCTGACCTTGATGCCGGCCGCCGCGAACACGCGCTGGGCCGCCTGTTCGTCACCGTTCAGCTCGCGGCGCACCGTGGCCTTGAAGGCCTTGGTCGCACCGTCCTTGACATTGAAGGCGTTGTTCAGCCAGCGCGCGGCCTTGGTGCCGAGGTTGGCCGAGGCCCGGACGCCGCGCGTGCCGTCCGGCTGCGCGCCGTCCAGCTTGACGCGTTCGGTCGTGCGCATGGTCTCGGCGACCTGGCGAAACGAGCTCAGGCTCACATCCGGCATACGCGACCTCCCGGGTTGCGGTGCTGCTCAGGCGAACATTTTCGGATCGAACGGCAGGCCCTGCGAATCGGGATCGGGCCCCGGCGTGGCCGTGCGCGAGCCGCTCGCCGCCAGCTCTGCGGACCAGGCCGCCGCCTGCTCGGCGAAGCCTTCCAGCGCCGTGGCGAAGGCGGGGACCTGCAGCCCGGCCAGAGCCAGGCGCGCCTGCAGCACCAGCTGGCCGCTGCCCGGCTCGATGGCGAGCGTGGCGCCGCCGGTGCGCCGCCAGAGGAAATTGGCTTGCAGCGCCCGGCGGGCGAAATCCGGCTCGGCGAGGGGGTCGACGGTCAGCGGCGCGAACAGCGTCAGCGCCTCGCCGCTGCGATCGACGCCGATCGAGACCACCGTGCTGTCGTCGAGCTCGAGCGTCAGCGTGCCGTCATCGGGATCGAAGGCCAGGCCGTCGAGCCCGAGGCTCCGGCCCAACCCTTCGGCGAGCGCCTGCGCGGCGGCGGGGATGTCCATGCTGGTGGCTGTTCCCCTGCTGATCGTCGGTGCGGCGCGGCCGCATCGAATCCGGGCCAAGCCGGCTGCGTCACATGCGCATTCTATCAAACCTTGGTGGCGGCGATCATCAGAAACATTGGCCGGCGCAGCTCGTGGCGCAGGTCGGGGCGTTCGGCGATGGCCGCCGCCGGCGGCTGCGGCTCGGCCAGCCGGTCGATGCGGAAGCCGGCGCCGATCAACGCGTCGGTCCAGGTGGCGAGCGTGCGGTGATATTTCACCACGTTGTCGGCGAGCCAGCTCGTCCGGCGGACGCCTTCATGCTGGTAGTGGTCGACCGGCCAGTGCAGCGGCGTGCCGTCCTCGGCGCGCCACCAGTCCTGCTCGGGCCGGGCGGTGAAGATCGGGTGCTCGACCGACAGCACGAAGCTGCCGCCGCTGACCAGGCCACCGGCGACGCTCCGGCAGGCGAGGTCGAGGCGCTCGACATAGTGCAGCGCCAGCGAGCTCAGCACGACGTCGAACGAGCCGGCGGCGAAGGCCATGTCCTCGATGGCGCCCCGGCGGTAGGCGATCGCCGGATCGGAGGTGGCCTCGATGGCGCGGGCCAGCATCCGCTCGGACAGGTCCAGCCCCAGCACCGAGGCCGCTCCCTGCTCGCGGGCATAGCGGCAATGCCAGCCGAAGCCGCAGCCGAGGTCGAGCACGCGCTTGCCGCCGAGGTCGGGCAGCATGGCGCGCAAAACCGGCCATTCGAGCGCCGCCTCCAGGCCACCCGTCGAGCGCGGCATGGCGCTGTAGGCGGCGAAGAAGGCGGGATCGTCGTACTTGTTCTGCGGCATCGCATTCCCGGGGTCTTGAAACCGGGCGCAATTCGATATATCTGACAGTTCGTCATATCGAAACACACTCGGAGACAGCATCTTGCATATGCATCATCACCGCCGGCGAGGCGAAAGGCGATTCGCCCGCGGCGAGCGCGGGCCGGACGGCCTGCATGCCGGCCGCCGCCGTGGCGGTCCCGGCGGTCTCGGCCGCTTCTTCGCCCATGGCGACCTGCGCCTCGTCATCCTGCATCTGATCGCCGAGAAGCCGCGTCACGGCTACGAGATCATCAAGGCGATCGAGGAGCGCGTCGCCGGCGCCTACAGCCCCAGCCCCGGCGTGATCTACCCGACCCTCACCCTGCTCGAGGAGCTGGGCTGGGTCACCGTCGAGCCGTCCGGGGAGGGTGCCAGGAAGCTGCACGCGATCACCGGGCAGGGCCGCGCCTTTCTCGATGCCAACCGGCAGGCGCTCGA